>Ga0208939_1000569_pt1 | contig 29690 bp, 26 predicted proteins | sample AD_STIC12_MetaG_FD_184437 | JGI IMG/M metagenome (GOLD analysis project Ga0208939, IMG submission 184437) | Active sludge microbial communities of municipal wastewater-treating anaerobic digesters from USA - AD_STIC12_MetaG (SPAdes) (version 2) | ecosystem: Engineered > Bioreactor > Anaerobic >...
ACGCAGGCCTGCAGCTTCCGGATCAGGCGCTTCACCCATTCCGGGGCGCTCCTCGGAGACGCGACATTCGGAGGGGCTCTTCTGCCGAACGCGGCGACCTGCATCGTGGAGAGCCTGCCGCAGAATCTTACGATAGCGTCGCCGGACGAGGAGTTTCTCTACGCCGAACTCGTCGCGGGGGGTATGCTCTCAGAACGCGTGTATCACGCGGGAAAGCGGTGTGATTGGCGGCTTCCCGCGGCCACCATCGAAGCAGGTGCAGTACGGGAGAACGAAAAGAGGGTTCGGGTGAAACTCATCTCTTCAGGGTACGTGCACTTCGTCTGCGTCAGTGTCGGCGACCCCGCGGCCCGTTACTCGACAAATGCGGTAGATCTTCTGCCGGGAGAGCAGAGGGAAATCGTGATCCGGACGCAGGAGCGCGGCGCGATCACCATCCGTAGCGCCAACGCCCCCACTCTCGTCGTTGAGGTATAGCCGGGGCCCTGTATCAGCGGCTTCTGCGGTCAATCTCGTTGCGGGTCTGCGTTGCCGCGCGGTGCACGAGCAGAACGGAAAACGTCATTCCCCGCTCCTGCAACGACTCAAGCTGCCCGTTCGCCTCGAGAGATATCAGCGCGGCGCACGCTTCCTCCACGGTCGTCGGTTCGCTGCCGGGTTCGACAAGGGCAAAATGCTTCCGGAGAAGCTCCGCCAGCCGCGCCGCAGTCTGGATGTAGGCGGAGACCCGTACCTCTGAACGCGCAAGTGCCATCCTCTCGAAGGTGATCGCGACCGTCAATTCCTCCTCCGCGGGCCATGGAAGGCTGAAAAGCGCGTCGCGCGTTTCGATGATGAGCTCTGAAAGGTGCTCATCCCGCTCGTACGGATCCTCCAGATTCAGCGTGAGGAACCGGTCCCCTTCCCCGAGGCACCGCGCAATCGCGTTCAGAAGCTGAACCCGTATCACCTCGGACGAGAACGAACTCATCATCGCAACGGCCGGCCGCACCGCCCGAAGATCGCCCAGCGGCCCATCGCCCACGGGAAAACTCAGGGCTTCGATGATCGCGGGCGACAGGGTGCGGTCAAAACCCGACTCCAGTCTTGCCACGAGCGCAACCCTGGCGCTTCTGTCGTCCATCCTTCCCAGCGCTTCCGCCGCCGCAACACACAGGTCCAGCCGGTCCGACCGGAGAGCTTCGACAAGCAGGGGGATAGCCGTTCGCTCTTCCAGTTTTCCCAGCGCCCGCGCGGCTTCCACCTTGATGTCGGATTCCGGGTCGCTGAGGTGCTTTTTCAAAGCTTCCACGGCTTCAGGCTGGTTGCATTCTCCCAGCGCAAGTGCCGCTGCCCTGCGGACTTCCGGCACGGGGTCACCGAGCGCTTCCACAATGCGTTTCACCGCGAGCGGGTTGTGGGAGCGGCCCAGCGCCTGCAGCAGATTCGCCCTCCTTTCCGCAGAATCCGACCGCGCGAGGAGAAAGATGTTGTACGCCAGAAGGAACGGGTTTCCGCGCATTAACTGGCTGATTACGTATCCGGGCCGTTGCGCGCCCAGGTCGGGCAGGGTCCTGATGAGAAGCGCAGGGATCACACTCGCGGCAGTCGCCAGTACGAACAGCGAATGGTAATTATCAATTACCATGCCGCCCCATACGAAATGCACGTCTGTCAGCGCCTTCATCACCGCGCTGCCGACCGCCGGCGCCGCGGAAGCCGCCAGTCCTACGGATACCGACCAGATCGCGAAATAGGAGCTCTTCTGCCCGTTCTGAGGTATGATCGCGTAAAGCATGATGGACGTGGAGATGGAAAGACCCGCCCAGAAAAGCCCGCCGAAGAACATCGCAACGGGAACGGTGTAGTACATCCCGGGGGTGGCAAATGCCCAGAGAGCCGGCATTGCAGCGGCCGGAATGAACAGGAGCTGCACCATCGGCTTTCCGCCGAATCTATCCACAACAGATCCCCAGAAGCGGAAACCGAGCCCCATGATCACCATCTGCGTCGAGGTGAAGACGGCGATTGTGGAGTACGAAAGCTTCAGACTGTCGATCATGAACACCGTGTAATAAGGCCCCGGCATGGCGGCAATGAGTGTCCAGACCACGTGGAAGGTGACGAAGGAGCGGAATTCCCTGTGGCGCAGGGGGGCGAGCATACGCCGCCAGTGCGACTCGCCTCTGGCGGAATCTTCCTCAGACTGGCCCAGGACGGGCAACGGCGTGCGATACAACACCGAAAAAGCAAGCAACCCGGAAACAAGAGCCACGGAGTACAGGATTCCGAAGCCCTTCATTCCGGGAACGAGGTCAATGAACTTCCCCGCGAGCAGGGATACGGCAATGCCTACGCCGTACTGGACAAATGTGCGCCGACTGATGTAGCGGCCGCGCATATCGGACGGCACAATGCTGGCAAACCAGGCATTGAAGGTGGGTGCGTACGTGTTTGCCAGAGTCCACGCGATGCCGAGGAGGCCCACCACCGCATAGAACTCCCACCCCCGTGGAACCCAGAAGGGGATGGTGATCACGGACACGCCGAAAAGGACTTCCAGCGAACCGAGGCCGAGCACAAGTGCGCGCGGGTGAACTCGGTCGCTGAGGCGGAAACTTACGAGCTGGAGGAGCCCGGTTGCCTGGACGAGGGAAAGAATGAGTCCTATGGCAGCTTTGTCAACGCCGAGATGCAGCACGTATCCGGCAAAAATGGCGCTCGAGACGCCCGCGATTGTACCGTAGGGCATCAGGCCGGCGCCGAGGAGCAGCATATCGCGCATGCCGCGCTTGTACTCGGTGCGCGTAAGCGGCCGGTCGATAGGAGGCCGAAGGTAAAGCAACGCTCTTCTTTTTTTTCGTGGAGGTATTGACACGAGGACGACGATTTGCCTTCTAAATATAGAGCCCATGTACGGGCATTCGGAAGGAATGCACCACACCAGCGATAACGGAGGCCATCTCCGGGACAGGGGTCAGCCTGACACACATCGAAGCAGCATCCAACGCGGCCAGGGCGGGAGCTGAGGTGCTTCTCCGGCATTTCCGCGGGCTTCATCCTCACGACATCCGCACGAAAACGCAGAATGACTTTGTCTCGTTTGTGGATCGGGAGTCGGAAACGGCCATCAGGGGCGTAATTCTCGACGCGTTTCCCGGCCACGAGTTCCTCGGGGAAGAGCACGGTTCCGTGGGAGGCGGCGCGTGGCGGTGGATTGTCGATCCGCTCGACGGAACGAGTAACTACGTGCACGGAGTGCCGCAGTTTGCCATCTCGATTGCGCTGCAGCACAAAGGTCGCCTGGTCGTCGGCCTTGTGTACGACCCGATTCGCGGCGATGAGTATGTGGCGGAGCGGGGTGGCGGCGCGTGGAGGAATGGGGAGCGGCTTCGCGTGGCGGACCGGCAGCCGATGGAAGATGCTTTGATCGGCACCGGGTTTCCTTTCCGCGCCCGCCAGGTGTTCGACGATTACATGGCTACATTCCGGGAGATATTTCCCCGCGTCTCCGACGTCAGACGGCCGGGTTCCGCGGCGCTGGATTTCGCGTTCGTCGCATCCGGCGCCACGGCGGGGTTCTGGGAATTTGCGCTTTCGCCGTGGGATATTGCAGCGGGTGCGCTTCTGATTGAGGAGGCCGGCGGGGTGATAACCGACTTTGCGGGTGGTGACTCGTATCTTTCGTCGGGAAACGTCGTCACCGGCGCGCCGCAAATCCATCGTGAGTTGCTGGCGTGTGTGCAAAAGGTGCTGAGAGAACGAGGCAGGGCGCTCGCATAGCGCGGAGCGCGGAACGAAATCAGTTCGGACGGAGGAGAATCGGCAATGAACGTGTTCGCGCACCCGATGCCGGAGGTGTACGGCGACTGCGCCGACATACGCGCCATTACGCACGACAGGGCACACGCTCAGAAGTGGATTTCCACGACGAGTACGCTGTATAACCCCAACGACGGGCTCGTGTATGCGGGTCTGACCCATCTCGGCGGGGATTTGCTCTGGGCGTACGACCCGGCCACGGGGAAGTCGCGTTCCTGCGGGTATCTGGAAATCCGGGGAGAGAATGAGGTGAAGATTCACCGCTCCCTGGAACTTGGCCCTGACGGGCGGATTTATGGAGCGACGGCAGGCCTTACTGACGTGAAATCCCGGCTCACGTCGCCGGGCGGGCAGATATGGGCGTATGATCCGCGCACCGGCGTTTTCGAGTCGTTCGGGATACCGGTTCCGAATGACTATGTCCAGCACGTGACGTTCGACTGGCAACGCCGCATGGCGTACGGCTGCACGTACCCTGTCCCCTGGTTTTTCGCATATGATCTCGACGCGCGGGAAACGGTGTTCTCCGCCTTCACCGGGGCGCTGCCACACCGCTCCGCGATTGACCGCAACGGACGGGTGTGGTCCGGGTACACCAATACGGCGGATCTTTCCGGCGAGAACTACCTGTTCTTTTACGACCCCGACGCGAACGCGCTTACCTGGACGGACCTGCACATTCCAAAATGCGGACAGGCGGACAAGATGCAGGTGGATGACATGGTTGCGCTTGCGGACGGGTTTGTCTACATGGCAAGCGTGGATGGCGTGCTGGCACGGCTTGACCCGGACACGCGGGAAATGGAATGGCTCGGCAAACCGGCCCGGGGCATGCGCATGTGCGGCATTGGAGAAGGGCCGGACGGGCTTGTGTACTGCCTTACGGGGGCGTTTTACGGCATGCCCACAGAGGACAGGCCCACGCGTGTGTTCGCGTTTGACCGGTCAACGAAGCAGTTCCGCGAACTGGGGCAGATTTTCGATCCTGAGTTCGGGGACGGGTGTGCGGTTGTTCATCACCTCTCCATAGCCCCTGACGGAACGCTCTGGGTGGGTGAAACGGACAACGACCAGCGTTCCGGCTGCCTGTGGGAATGCCGCCCGTGACGGACGGGCTCCCTCGCCCGGCTCCCGGGCAACCTTTGACCGCCAGTGTCACGTGCGGCGGGCTTACCTTCGCGGGCGCATCGGAATCGGCGCACACGACGTTTGTGTTCTGCAGACAACTCGGCCTGATCTTCGACATCGGCAGCGTGGTGGACGCGATGCTGCCGATTGACACGGTGCTGATCTCGCACACACATCAGGACCATCTGCTGGGGCTTACGCGGTACATCTGCCTTCGGCGCCTTCAGGGGATGAAGCCTCCGCGCGTGCTGATTCCGGAAGCCTCGTTGGAAGCGGTGCGGCGTTTGCTTGCGGTATGGCAGGAACTGGAGGGGGGAGCGGACCGCATTCCGCCTGATGTCGCCCTTGAACCGGTGGAGCCGGGGCAGGAGGTGAGACTTTCCGGCAACCTTGTAGCACGCGCCTTCCCGGTGGCCCACGTCCTGCCGTCGCTGGGGTACACGGTGGTCACACGCATCCACAAGCTGCGGGGTGAGTTCTACGGCCGGTCGGGACAGGAGCTTGCCCGGCTGCGGGAGGAGGGCGTTGCCATCACGGACCCGCACGACACGACGCTGGTGACTTTTATTGGCGATACGCTGCCGGAGACGCTGGAGCGCACACCTGAGATTGGCACCAGCCCTGTGGTGATCCTTGAGTGCACCTTCCTTACGCCTGAGCACGCCGACCTCGCCACACCGCGGGGACACCTGCACATCCGCGACATCATAGAACGCATCGAGCTGTTCGGTGATGCGGAGATCATCCTGACCCACTTCAGCCGCCGGTATCGAAGCGACAAAGTACGGGAGCTCGTCCAGCAGGCGCTTCCCGCCGAACTCGCGCCGCGATTTCATGTTCTTGTCTGACACGGAGATTGCATGCCCCGCATCACGACCATTCTGTTCGACCTTGGAAACACCCTGCTCTGGTTCGACTTCAAACCGGTTTTCGCCAGGTTGCTGTCAATGTCGAAAGGGGACCCGCAGAGCATCACGTCCGCAGTGAACGCGCGCTACGACGACTTCGCGGCGGGGCGGATGACGCCCGCAGAATGGCATGAGTTCATACAACGCACATGCCGAATGTCCATGCCGTGGGAGGAATTCTCGCGCCTCTGGGCGGACATTTTCTGGGAACACCCGGACATGTTCGCTCTCGCCCGGGAGACGCACCCGCGCTACCGGCAATATCTGCTTTCGAACACGGATGCGATTCATTTCCCGTGGTGTCTGGAGCGATTCCCGCTTGCCGAGGTGCTCGACGGCTACATCCTCTCGTATGAACTCGGGGCGGTGAAGCCGCAGCGGGAGATCTATGAGCGCGGGCTGGCGAAGTTCGGGCTTGAAGCGGGGGAGTGCGTGTTCATTGATGATCTGGAGGCGAACCTTGAAGGTGCGCGCGCGGTGGGGATTCATACGGTGCCGTGCGTGTCGATTGAGCAGGTGAGGAGGGATTTGAAAGCGCTGGGGGTGGGGTAGGGGGGCGCGTCCGCCAGACGGGCGCCGCGCAATGCAACCGACCAGAATGCCGTGCCATAGGACGCATGGGTCCTACGGGGCCGATGGGGCCATTTCGGGTGGACGCGGGAGCCGACATGGTCACGACGGAGCGTGACCCTCCATGATGCGGCGCGCACGGAAAGCGCGCTGGATTCCCGCCTGCGCGGGAATGACGGTAACAAAGGCGGCGTGGGGATCGCCGCGTGAACGGCTCTGGAGGGACGTGCTCTGTCGCGTCCGTCGGTTCCGTTCTTCGTGGCGGCGTGGGCACGACAGAGCGTGCCCCTCCAAGTTTTCTGTTCGGTTGCTGCCGACATGGTCACGACGAAGCGTGACCCTGCATGATGCGGCGCGCACGGAAGGTGCGCTGGATTCCCGCCTTCGCGGGAATGACGGTTTTGCTGGCGCCCGCACAACGCCGCAGGCGCCGGGTCGCCCCGCCCGCTGTTGGATAATGCGCCCAAACCGACGCCCGCCATCGGACGTATAGGTCCTAATGTGTCTTATACGTCGCGCCGTGTCACTTCGGTCACCCGCCGCCTACCATCCCATAGGTGCAACAACGCCAGCAACGGGTGCCGGAGGAGCATCCGCGGACCCGCGTAACGCATGACGGTGCGGATGCGTTCCCGCATGGCGGGTTTGTAGCAGTGGACAGGGCAGTTCGCACAGGCGGGTTTGTCCGCGCCGAAGCGGCATCCATCGGTACGCGCGACGGCATAATCGAGGAGCTCCGCGCATTCAGGGCAAAGGGGACTGGCGGGTGCGTGATGAGCGCGGCAGTACATCCCGATCATCACGCGGATCGTGCGTTTTTCGCGGTGGAGGCGGCGGAGCGGGACTGACATGGAACGAGTACCGTTCCCGTAAGGAGTTTATTACGACGAACCGCACGAACAACACGAAAGGGTTACTACGGGCGCCGGTCTCCGCGCAGGCAACACCCCCGGTCCTGACTCAGACGGTGTCGGGGAACACCGGCTGGCACCACGCGTGGCCGCCGTTGGATGACCAGATTCGCGCGCGAACGTACGGTTCATCGCCGCGCCGCTGGTACACAGCCTCTGTGCCGAAACGTTCTTCGAGCACTTTGCCGTTCATGCCGATGAACTTCGTCGTGTATTTGTAGCCATCGAACTGCTTTATTCGAACGCGAATCCACTCCGGTGTAACTTCGTAGTCTTCCAGTTCGATTTCGGTGGAGGCATAGAAATCGCCGGTTTTGAGCGCTGCGCAAATGGCCTCCGTCGTTAGTTCGGCCGCGCGAACCGTGACCCAACCGAGCCCCGGAAGGGAAAGGTGGCCATAGAACTCCCCCACGAATGTGTGGGAGTCATCCGCCGCAACGGCGAAGACGCGCATACCGGAGGAAAGCATGCGGTCCCAACGCTCTTCCATGCTGAGTTCCCCGCCGCCGCCCCAGTTGTTGCAGTCGGTGCTCGGGTTGAATATCTCGAACAGCGCCCAGTCGGTGACCCGCGCCATATGATATTCGGTGAATGCCCAGCACCAGTTCGGGTGGTTGATGATGGGGATTCCCCCGAGGGTATTTGTGCGGTCCACCCCGGCCTGCAGTGTCTGGATGATGGTTGGCATGGCGACGCTGTTCGGGTTTTCCCTCGGATTGACGGCGCAGAGGTGCACAGGCTTTCCCTCGGCGCTCATGCTGATTTCGCACCCGGCGATAAGGAGAAACGGAGTTTCGGGGTGGTACGGGATATCTTCGACCGGTGTGAATTTGTTGTGATCGGTGATTACGAGCCAGTCGTACCCGTGTCTGTGGTACCACTCGGCCGTGTATTCGGGGGACGCATTTCCGTCTGAGACGTTCGTGTGTGTGTGGGTGTTACCACGGTACCAGTTCTGGGAAGACATCGGGGCTCCTGGAAAAGGAGAGAGGCGCGCGGCGCGCCCCTCAAGTGGAAAGGTTCGGAGGTTGTTGCCATTGCGAAGGAATCAGCGACTGACGACAAGCCGCTGGCCGGGTTTGATGGTGGATCGCCGGCTCAGCCCGTTCAGTCTGCGGAGTTCATCCACAGAGAGTGAGTAGCGTTGGGAGATTGACCAGAGCGTATCGCCGGATCTGACCACGTATATGCTGGGGCTTCCCTCGCTCGAATGCGAATTTGAATTCCTGGCCGTACGGGCGGACGAGGACGCGACCTGCGAAGGGGTTGACGTGCGTGAACGGACCGGTATGCGGAGCACCTGTCCGACGCGGACGCGGGAATTTCTCCTGAGGCCGTTTTCCTGCCGTATGGCAGCCACCGTGGTGCGGTGTTTTCGCGCGATTGAGGCGATCGTCTCGCCTCTTTTCACCCTGTGGGTGATGAGATCCGGGAGGTTTGGGGCGCTTGTGGTCGGTACGGCGTTTACGGCAACGACGACGCTGTCCCGCGTACCTACCGGCACACGGAGGCGATAGGGGTATTGGGGCGTAACGCCGGTGCGCAACTCCGCGTTCAGGCGGGTCAGCACATCCGCGTCGATGCCAGTCCGTTCGGCGATATCGGCGAGCTTCACCTGTCTGTCGACGATGAGTGTGTCGAACGCGATGGGTGGCTCCGGTTGAGGCAGATCGGAGAACCCGTATTTCAGTGGATCCTGCATGATCGCCATGACGGCGTGGAACCGCGGGACATAGCGAGCGGTTTCCTGCGGCAGGCGGACGTAGAGGTCCCAGAAATCATCCATGTACTGGTTGGCCTGGCTGTTGATCGTTCGAAGGACTCGTCCCTCGCCGCAGTTGTAGGCAGCCAGTGCGGCGTTCCAGTCGCCGAACATGGCGTGCAGATCGCGCAGGTATGCGATTGCGGCTGTGGTGGAGCGCTCGAAATCCATTCGGTGGTCTATCCAGCGATCGCGTGTCATGCCGTAGCGGTATCCTGTGGAGGGGATGAACTGCCACAGCCCCAGGGCTCGTGCCGGGGAAAGCGCCCGGGGGGAGTATCCGCTTTCGATAAACGCGAGCCACGCCAGTTGCTCGGGCAATCCGGCTTCGCGCATGCGTCCTTTGATGTAGGGGAGGTAGGTGCCGCTGCGCCGGTACGCGCCGAGGAACCATGATCGTTCGACCGTCTGGAAGGAGCGGATTTCCCGTTCGACGAACTGGTTCATCTGAAGCGGGATTTCCCCGTTCATGCTGACCGTTCCGCGTTGTTCGACAAAACCGAGCTGGCGCATCAGGTGGGAGAACTCGAGGATCATTTCGTCGCGCTGAATGAGGGTGGTAGAGTCCTCGGTATCGCGGATTTCGTCAAGAAGGCCGAGTGCGGTGTCGATCTGGGTCCGTGCACTGGCGATGCATTCGTACGCTTTTTCGTAGCGTTGCTGGGCGCCGCGAAAGATTCCCTCGACGTCGGTCTCGCTTTCCACGACGGTGTCGTCCTCGCCGGCGTATTCCGCCAGTCCGGTCGAATCCAGGATGGCCTGAATGCGGTCGTCGGGGAATGATTCGGTGCGGGAGGTAGTCCCCTGAGGAGCTATGGAGGTGTGCGGAGTTCGTACGGATGGGGCATGTGCACAGGAAGACAGTACCAGAACACAAACCGCGAACGCACTCACCACACTCACCGAGAGGATATGTCTGTTCATCACAGGCTTCCGTCGGGAGATGATGGCCGTAACCATCAGATGGACAAGTGGTTTACCGAAGGCGGTCACAACAGCCGCAGACGATGGGGCACTCAAGAAACATAGAACTGAGGGGCACGGTTGGCAAGTGTTAGCCGGAATTCGGCCCGCAGCGGGAGAGGGGTTGGCGGGTTCCGGGCGCACGATTAGGTACAATAAGGCCCCATTCAGTCGTTGCTGGGCACGCACAACAAATTGATGGAAGGGAACAACCATGAATATCAAGGAGATCCGCGCAGCGTGTTCGCAGTACCGCGTGGTGCTCGAGCCGGACGAGAACACCCCGGAGTGGTGGGCCGGCGCACCCAGTATAACGCGAGGTGACAACGGTGAGTTCTTTCTGGCCGCACGCATGCGGGAGGGGAAATCGCCACGGGGGCGGCGGGGATATGAGGTACGGATTCTTTCCAGCGGAGACGGCGTTGGGTTCGCGCCCGTGAACCGAATCGGCAGGGACGCCGCGGGGGTCATCGGGTTCGAACGCCCGGCGATTGTGCGGGACCCGCGCAGCGGGGCGTACCGTCTTTACGGGTGCTGCGCGTTTGAGGACGGGTGGGGCATCATCCGGTTTCAGGACGCGGCTCATCCCAAGGATTTTGATCCGACGAAATGGCAGGTTGTGCTGAAGGCAGAAAACTTCGCGGACGGGTTCAACCATACCGTGGGCTACAAAGACCCGTTCATCTTCTGGGATCGCGACAGGTGGCGCATGTTTGTGATCGGGTACGACCGTGTTGAGCGCGCGTATCAGTTTGTCAGTTCAGACGGGACCAAATGGGAGCCGGCGAGCAACCGCCCGGCGCTTGAAAACACCGGATGGCACAGCTTTTTCACGCGCCCGGCATGTGTTCTGCCGCTTTCCATCGGGTATCTGCTGGTGTACGAAGGGTCGACCATTCTGTGGCGGGACCCCGATTACAATATCGCGACGGGCCTGGCGTATTCGCCGGACATGGAGACTTTCATTGACCTCACGCCGGATGAGCCGTTGCTTACGAGCACGACGCCGGGGCTTTATCACACGTGGCGGTATTCTCACTGGGTGCACGTCGGGGAAGAGGTGTACGTTTATTTTGAGGCGGCTCGTCCGAACGCAACGAACGAGATTCGCCTTGCAACCTTCAGGGCAGCGAGATGAACAGCAAGACCTCAGGGCCGAGCGTGCTGGTCACGGACTTTTTCCCCAAGGGATACGCAACACACGGGGAACTGAGTTACCAGCAGGAGATCCAGACCGCGATCGAGGCGGCGGCAGAACGGAATCAGTCTGTCCTGTTTCCTCCGATGGTCTACAAACTGGACGAATCAGGCGTGCGTCTGCACTCGCACCTCACCGTATGGATGTACGGCGCGGTGTTTACTCTGGATGCACGTTGCGCGAGGGACGGCCAGGCATTCCTCGGCGACGATTTGACGGACCTTCGCATATACGGGGGAGAGATCGTCGGCCGGAACGATGTCTGGCCCGCGGGGGTGAACATCCGCGGGCTGTATTTCACCGGGAACACGAGTGACATCAGGGTTCAAGACATGCATATGCGGGACCTGTCCAGCAACGGTATCGGTGTGTTTGGTTCTCCTGAGATGCCGGCCCGTGATATCTGGGTGAGTGACTGCGTCATCGAGCACTGCTGCAACAAGTACGGCGACTACATGAGCAGAGATGCAGGTCCCGAAAAGGGAAGCGTGCGTGAGGACCAGGGGCTGATTGCGTTCTACCACGTTGACGACTTTGTGGTGCGAGGGTGCAGGTTTGAGCGCTCACGGTCTGACGGGACGCACTTCTACCGGTGCCGACGTGGTCATTTCGTGCACAACAGGGTCTACGGCTCGAAGATGGGCGGGTACTTTCTTGAGACGTGCGAGGACGTGCTGGCTTCGGACAACGTGATTCTTGACAACGGCTCCCGCGGAGTTACCATAGAGCGCGGGTCACGGAACTGCATTCTGAGCGGGAATGTGGTGTCAGGCAGCGGGCGGGAGGGCCTGTGGGTCCCCGACAGCTCCGGCCTGATCGTGACCGGAAATGTGTTCGACAAGAACGGGCGCAAACCGAACGATCTGGAGCGCGGACGCATCTGGAACGCGAACATCACGATAGACGACGATCCGGGGGAACCGACCCATTCACCCACGCATGATTACCTTGTCGCGCACAACATCATCACCACGACGGGAAGCCAGATCGCGGCTATCCGCGTTGACGCGGAAGTGGCTCGCGGTATCGTTGTGCGGGATAACACGTTGCTCGGAGACAACCGGCAGATACTCGTTCAGGGGCGAAACGAGGGACACGTTGTTGTAGAGGGGAATGTGTGAGTTCCGAGGCGCTATCACCGCGGCCCCGGCTTTTGCGATGGCTGTTTTTGACTGCCGGAATGCTATCCGTAACGCTCGGATTCGTGGGCATCTTCGTTCCGATTCTTCCCACAACCCCCTTTCTCCTTCTGGCGGCGGCATGCTTCCTTCGGAGCTCCAATCGCCTTTATCATTGGTTGATGTTCCACCGCGTGTTCGGTCCGTATCTGCGGAACTACAGGAAACACCGTGCGCTCTCGCTGCGTGTGAAAGTTATTACGACCATTGGAATCTGGGCGAGTATCGGGTATGCAGTATTATTCGCCGTGGAAAGCATTGCGCTTCGCATCGCGCTGCTTTTGGTTGCGTGCGCAGTGAACGCACACGTTCTGCGGCTGAAACCGTTCTGACGGCTTCCGGTGCATGCTGAGGGTGTTCCGGAGACCGGGAGGGAACAAAGATGCTTTTCGTCCGTGAACTCGGGAGCGAGCGGATTGATTACCACGATCGCATCACCGGTGTGCATATCACGCAGATCACAAGTTTTCCCGTGATGAGCAATCATTTCTACATCGAACATCCGTCGTTCACGTCCGATTGCTCCACCCTCGTGATTCGGTCACAGCGCATTCCGGCGCGCGCAGCTCCGTGGGACCTCTACGCCTGTGACGCCGATGGGTTGAACCTGCGGCAGCTTACGGACGAAGACGACGCGAATAATTTCGCCGTGGCGCATGAAGGGTCTCTGGTATGGTATCAGCGGGGGACGGCGCTGTGGAGCGTAGATGTAAGAACGGGGGAGCGGCGAGAAGTTTGCGGCGGGCCGCCCGACGTTCTTCCCATGGGGTACTGGTGCGGGTGCGCAAGCCCTGACGGCAGGTTCTACTTCGGGTATGGGAGGCGCCCGCCGGATGGGTGGGGAGTAGTCATCCGGTACCGGACGGACGGTTCGGAAACGGTAGTTCTTGCCGCCGATCCTCACCTGTGTCATCTGCACGCGAGCCCCGGGGGCCACGGCATTTCGTTCGGGGGTGTGAACGAGCGGGGTGAGGGCGTGCAGTACGGAATGAACTACGACGGCACGAATCTGCGTGTGCTCCCCACCGCGACGCTGTCGCATTTCACCTGGGCGGGCATGACAAAGAGGTTCGTTGGCGCAGGAATGTGGGAACGCAGGATTATCCACACAATTGAAGAGGGACAGCGCGAATCCTCGGTTGTTGTGGAAGGCTCGTTCTTCTGGCACACCGGGATTTCGTGGGGTGCGGAGTGGACGGTCGCCGACACGAACTGGCCCAATGAGGGCCTGATGATCGTGAATCTTCGTGCGCGGCAGTATGCGCGTCTGTGCCTGACGGACAACACCGCGGGGCATCCGCAGTGGACGCACGTGCATCCCGCGTTCAGCCCTGACGGGAAACGTGTGGTCTATACCAGTGACCGGACGGGGATGTGCCAGGTATACGTCGCGGACGTACCGGAGGAATTCAGGGCGTGGGTTGCGACACCCAACGCGGAAGCGGCGCCCGGAGGGCGTTTGCCCGAGTGGCGCCCGGCATGATTTGAACGCTCGGGCGGGGGCGACGTACATGATAAAAGGGTGCACAAACTGCACCCCTTTCGTTCACTGTCTTGCTGATTGACGATCTTACGCCGCCTTTTCGATGATCAGCATGACCTCTTCCGCAAACAGGTTGTCGTCCGGTTCCAGGGGGCGCACCGTATTTCCCACTACCGCATGGCCCTCAACGATCCGCATGCCCTGGCATTGCACGCAGGCATCGAAGTCGTTCAACGTCAGCGGCCGGATGTTGGGTGATTCGTACCACTCGTAAGGGAAGGCGCGGGTAACCGGCATCCTGCCATTGAGGGCAAGGTCGAGCCGCATCTGCCAGTGGCCGAAATTCGGGAACGTGACGATCCCCTGTTTGCCCACCCGGACCATCTCCTGCAGCACGGGGAGCGGCCTGTTGAGCGTCTGCACCGTTTTTTCCAGCACCACGAAGTCGAAACTCTGGTCGGGGAACATCCCGAGACCGTGATCAAGGTTGGTCTGGAAGACGGGAACACCGTTGGCAACGCATTCCAACACTTTTGCGCTATCGATCTCCACTCCCTGTCCACGAACTCGTTTTGCCTGAATGAGACGGGAAAGGAGAGTTCCCGCCCCGCAGCCGAGGTCGAGCACGGAAGCGCCGTCGGGGATGTGTTGTTCAATGAGGCGGTGGTCGTACCGCTGTTCACCTTCTTTTTCCGGCGCCTTGCCGGTTACGCGCCCAAGGGCTTTTTCCTCCGCTTCGAGTATGTCGACAAGGCGCGCGAGTTTTTCGTGTATCGCCTCGCCTTCGGCGGCATGTCGCAACAGAAGCGCAACGAGGCGGTCTTCCCACTCGTACGGCGTTCTACTCATCGTTTCGGCTCCCTGGCGAGGAAATCGGCCAGCAGTTTGCCTACGATTTCCGTCTCCACAAGGAATGCGTCGTGCCCGTAGGAAGAAGGCACCTCGATGTACGTGACGGGTTTTCCGCACTGGCAGAATGCGGCCGCCAGTTCCCTGCACTGGGCGGGGGGGTACAGCCAGTCAGAGGAGAAGCTTACGACCATGGTATCTGCCGTCACGCGGGAACAGGCCTCCACCAGATTTCCGCCTCCCCACCGTTCGGCGGCATCGTAGTAGTCCATGGCCCGCGTGATGTAGAGGTAGCTGTTGGCGTCAAAGCGTTCGACGAATGATTGGCCCTGGTAAGCGAGGTAACTTTCGACCTCGAATTCGATCCCGAAATCGAAATCGGGTTTCGTTTTGTTGCGATAGCGGCGCCCGAATTTCATATCCATTGCCGCGTCGCTGAGGTACGTGATGTGGGCGAGCATCCGCGCTGCGGATAGCCCCTGCGCCGGTACAGGGCCGCCGTAATAATTGCCCCCGTTGAAATTCGGGTCGCTCATGATTGTCTGCCGTCCGACGGCATTGAACGCCAAACCCTGCGCGCTGAGTTTGGCGGATGCGGCGAGCACGATTGCCTTTTCGACGCGATCGGGATACGCCATCATCCACTCGATCACCTGCTGACCGCCGAGAGACCCGCCGACGACCGCCAGAATGCGCTCGATGCCCAGATGATCAAGCAAACGAGCGTGAAGGTTTACCCAGTCGCCGACGGTTACCATGGGAAATGAGAGGCCGTATGGCTTGCCGGTACGCGGATGCGGAGAGCCAGGGCCGGTGGTGCCGTAACAACTTCCGAGCACGTTGGCGCAGATTACAAAGAACTTCCGGGTGTCAAGCGGCTTTCCGGGTCCCACGACTGTATCCCACCAGCCTGGCTTGCGCAAACGCCATTTGCGGCCGGTTTGAATCGCGTCGTAATCCCACCCCGCCACGTGAGCATCGCCGGAAAGCGCGTGGACCACCAGAACCACGTTATCCCTGGCGGCGCTCAGAGTTCCGTAGGTTTCGTATTCGACGTCGACAGGGGCGATGAACTCCCCGGTATCCAGACGGAACGGGGAGCTTTCATCCGCAAGCGTGACCGTGTGCGCGCTGGTCAGCCCCACCGAGGTGGGGTCGTCCAGCGCGCCGGGGGGGAACACCGTTCTGGCCCAGTTCACATCCAGCACGCTAGTTCTCCTGGCTTGCTTTCAGCGCCTGATCGAGATCCGCTTTGATGTCGGCAACGTTTTCCAGACCAACCGAGAAGCGGATGTAGTCCTCCGTCACACCACTTGCCAGTTGCTCTTCCGGAGTAAGCTGCTGGTGCGTTGTGGTTGCGGGGTGAATGACAAGACTCTTGGCATCCCCGATGTTCGCGAGGTGGCTGATCATCTTGACCGACTCGATGAATTTCTTCCCCGCGTCGCGGCCCCCTTTGATGCCGAACCCGATGATTGCTCCGGGGCCCTCCGGCATGTACTTCGCCGCCCGTGCATTATCGCGGTGGCTTTTGAGACCGGGGTAATTCACCCATGCCACAGCCGGATGAGTTTCGAGCCATTCAGCCAGTTCCTGCGCGTTTTTCGCATGCTGCCGCACACGCAGAGGAAGCGTCTCGAGGCCCTGGATGAACAGCCACGAATTGAACGGAGAAATGCTGGGACCAAGGTCGCGCAGCAACTGAACCCGGGATTTCAGGATGTACGCCATGCCTCTTGCGGCCGCTTTGTCGTGGTTGCCGAATGCTTCCCAGAAATTGACGCCATGGTACGAGGGATCGGGTTCGGCGATTTCCGGAAACTTGCCGTTTGCCCAGTTGAAATCCCCTTTTTCCACAATCGCGCCGCCGATGCTGGTGCCGTGCCCGCCGATGTATTTCGTCAGGGAATACACGACGATGTCGGCACCATGTTTGAACGGCTGGAAAATGGGCGGAGGACTGACGGTGTTGTCCACGACAAACGGAATGCCGCGCTCGTGCGCGATGGCAGCGATCGCTTCGAAATCGTCTACGTTGTTTTTCGGGTTACCGATTGACTCCATGTAGACGAGCCTTGTGTTGTCATCAACTGCACGCTCGACGTTCCGGGGATCGAAGGAATCGACAAAGCGCGCCTGAATGCCCATTCTTCCCATGGTGTAGCGGAACAGGTTGTACGTGCCGCCGTAGAGGTAGCTGGTGGAGACGATGTTTTGGCCCGCCTGCGTGATGTTGAGCACCGCAAGCGTGATGGCCGCCTGTCCGGAGGCCACCGCCAGCGCTCCCGTGCCACCATCAAGGGCCGCAAGACGCTTCTCCAGTACGTCGGTGGTGGGGTTCATAATACGGGTATATATGTTTCCAAAGGTTTTCAGCGCGAACAGGTCGGCGGCGTGTTCGGTCGAGTTGAACGCATAACTGCTGGTCTGGTAAATGGGGACGGCGCGGGAACCTGTCACCGGGTCGGGAGTCTGTCCGGCATGCAACGCAGCCGTTTCGATGTGCGGTGTTCGGTCGCTCATGGTGGGAGTCTCCTGTTTCGCATGTGGATGCGATGTGCCGCGTTTGAATGCGACTTCGGTGCAAAACGGCACCGGTAGTATTTATGATACGGACTGCGCGTGTTGCTCGTCCATATCGGGTTGGGTTTTGCCGCGGCCCGCAGATGGCCGATGCGGCACCCGATGGTCTACGGGCATACCGGCTTCCAAACCTATACGCGCGGCGCTTCAGGGATGGTTCCCCATCCCCTGTGGTTTGGTGCGGATTCAGGTACACAGTACTTTTGTTTCTTGCAACGTGCCGCTCAAGTACTTCTTTCAAACCCGCGTTCGTGTCCCGTTCCTTATCAGGAGTTGCACCACCAATGCCTACCGACATCGAGATTGCACAGCGCACTGCGCTGCGTCCCATCACCGAAGTTGCCGGTGCTCTTGGTCTTTCTCAGGGTGATCTGGAGTTGTACGGGCCCCACAAAGCGAAAATCAGTTTTGATGCCATTTCCCGGATCAGCGCGCACAGCCAACCGGGGAAACTCATTCTTGTAACCGCCATGACACCCACCCCGGCCGGCGAGGGGAAAACCACCCTTGCGATCGGGTTGAGCCAGGCGCTGTGCCGCCTCGGGAAGAAATCCCTGGTGGCGTTGCGGGAGCCTTCGCTCGGACCGGTTTTCGGCGTGAAGGGAGGCGCCACCGGCGGCGGTTATTCGCAAGTGTTGCCGATGGAGGACATCAACCTGCACTTCACTGGCGACCTCCACGCAGTTACGACGGCGCACAACCTGCTCATCGCGATGCTGGATAACCATTTGCACCAGGGGAACGCACTCGGTGTTGATGTGCGGTCTATCTGCATGAATCGGACGCTTGATCTGTGCGACCGTGCGCTGCGGAAGGTGATCGTAGGAACCGGCGGGTATGCCAACGGCGTCGTGCGCGAGAGCGGGTTTGAAATCACTGCAGCAAGCGAGGTGATGGCGATTCTTGCTCTCTCGCGCGACATGGCTGACCTCAAGGCGCGTCTGGGAAGGATTACGGTGGCGACGACGGGTTCGGGCCGGCCGGTATGTGCGGCTGACCTCGGGGCGGTCGGCGCGATGGCGGCGACGTTGCGCGATGCGATGAAACCGAATCTTGTACAGACGGTTGAAGGCACGCCCGCTCTGATCCATGCCGGGCCATTCGGCAACGTGTCGTTCGGCTGCAACAGTGTGGTTGCCACGCGGCTGGGGCTGGCCATGAGTGATTACCTCGTCACGGAGGCGGGGTTTGGCAGTGACCTCGGTGCCGAGAAGTTCATGAACATCAAATGCCGAACCGCAGGCGTGATGCCCCAGGCGATTGTAATCGCGGCGACGATACGGGCACTGAAGTATCAGGGTGGCGCCGACCTCAAGAAACTGGAATCGAAGGATCTGGCCTCTCTTGAAAAAGGCATGCCGAACCTGTTCAAGCACATTGAGAACATGCAGGCGCACGGTGTTTCGCCGATTGTCGGGTTGAACAGGTTTGCAACGGACGATCAGGAAGAAATCTCTCTCGTTCTGGAGTCGCTCGCGGCGCAGGGGATAAAAGTGGCGCTGGCGGACGTCTGGGCAAGAGGCGGTGCGGGTGGCGAGGAACTGGCCGCACTGGTGCTGGACGCCGTGGAGAAGCCGTCGTCCCCGCATTTCCTGTATGAGGATGACCTGCCGCTGGCGGAGAAGATCAGGAAGATCGCGGTTACGATCTACGGGGCGGACGGGGTTTCATTTGCCGGCACAGCGAAAGCGAAGCTGGCGCGGTTTGAGGAGCAGGGGTATGCCAGATTCCCTGTGTGCATCGCGAAGACGCAGAACTCCCTGTCGGACCAACCTGCGCTGAAGGGGCGCCCCAGCGGCTTCACGGTTACCATCAACGACGTGAAAGCGGCCACCGGCGCCGGGTTTGTGATTGCGTATGCGGGGAACATCCTCACCATGTTTGGTTTACCGGAGCATCCGGCAGCCGAGAGGATCGATGTCAACGACAGCGGGGAAATCAGCGGGTTGTTTTAGGACGGGAGATGGATTCCAACTTCGAACCAGAGGTGAACCGATGACACCACGTGAACGCTACGTCAGGCTTTTCCACTTCCAACCCGTTGACTACGTTCCGGACGAGGAATTCGGCTGGTGGGATGAGACGCTGACCGCATGGCACAAGCAGGGTCTTCCGAGCGAGATAAACGACAACGGGAAAGGCGACTTTTTCTTCGGGTTCGCTCAGACCGACTGGGCGCCGGTGAATCAGGGATTGATACCCGGATTCGAACACAAAGTCATCAGTGAGGACGAGAATCACGTCATTTTCGTTGACGGGTCCGGCGTAACTCAGATGGCGAACAAGGGCGGCAGGGCGTCCATTCCGAAGTACATACGGTTCCCGCTGGAGACGCGCGACGACTGGGAGGACTTCAAGCGCCGCATGGACCCCACCGACCCGCGGAGGATCCCGAGCAACATTGATGAAATCGTGGAACGTCTCAAAACCGCGGAAAACCCGGTTGGCATCGGTATGGGGAGCCTGTTCGGGTGGATCCGCAACTGGATGGGGTTTGAGAACCTGGCGATGTTGACCATTGACGATCCTGAATGGGTCGAGGAGATGGTGGATTACCTTGCGGATTTCATCATCGCATGTGCTGAACCGGTGCTCCAGAAAATGGAAAAGGCCGGCGTCAAACTCGATGTGGTGTCCATGTGGGAGGACATTTGCTTCAATAACGGGCCGATGGTGAGCCCGAAGTTTTTCCGGGCCGTGGTGACGCCGCGGTACAAAAGAATCACGGACCGCGTGCGCAAAGTCGGGTGTGACCTTACGTACCTCGACTGCGACGGCGACGTGACTCAGCTCGTAGGCCCGTGGCTCGAGGGTGGTGTAAATATCATGTTCCCGATCGAAATTCGCGGTGGTTCTGATCCCCAGCAGATGCGCGACACGTACGGGCACGAAGTTCTGCTCAAAGGCGGCGTTGACAAGATGGCACTGATCGAGGGCAAGGAGGCGATCCTGGCGGACCTCAAACGGCTGGACCCGCTGGTCCGCGACGGTGGGTTCATCCCGCACGTGGATCACCGCGTGCCGCCCGATGTCACGTACGAGAATTACCTCTACTATCTTCGCGAGAAGCGAGCGTGGCTGGGCATACCTGAACCCCCGCCCTACGAGGAGCGCCTGGAAGAGCTGCGGAAGCGTGACGAAATCGCCGCACGGAACTTCACGCGAACGGACACGGTAAAGACGTAGTGGAGAACCACCACGCCGGTTTGTTCGCGGAGGCACGATGGCAACACGAAGCATCATCAAGATCGACCAGAGTCTGTGTGACGGGTGCGAGCAGTGCATACCCAACTGCCCCGAAGGCGCGATCCAGGTCATTGACGGGAAAGCGCGCCTCGTCAGCGATCTTTTTTGCGATGGTCTCGGGGCGTGTATCGGGCACTGCCCGCAGGGCGCAATAACTATCGAGGAACGAGAGGCGGAGCCGTACAACGAGTGGCGCGTGATGGCGAACGTCGTGCAGCAGGGAACGAACACGATTGCCGCGCACCTCGCTCATCTGCGCGACCACAACGAGTTCGACCTGCTTTCCGAAGCGCTTGCGTATCTGAAGGAGAATGGTATTCCTGTGCCGCCAACCGGCGGCGGGAAGGTCATCGCCACCATGGCTCCCGCGGCGTGTCCGGGGTCGAAAACAGTGGACCTGCGCGAGGCGTCCGCCCCGGTTTCCGGCGAAACCGTTACGGGGTTGCCCACTCAGTTGCGGCAGTGGCCGGTCCAGATAACCCTGGTGCCGCCCCACGCGCCTTTCCTCAACGGGTGCGACCTTCTGATCGCGGCGGATTGCGTTCCGTTCGCATACCCCGATTTTCATCAGGAGCTTCTGAAGGGTAAGGTTCTTCTCGTCGGGTGTCCGAAACTGGATGACGTGCGGCCGTATGAGGAGAAGCTTACGCAGATTTTTGCGCAGAATGAGGTGAAATCCATCACGTATGCCCGTATGGAAGTTCCCTGCTGCGGGGGCTTTGTTCCAGTGATCCGCCGCGCGCTGGCGGCGAGTGGGAAGGAAATCCCGTTTCAGGATATTGTGATCGGAATTCGGGGAAACCGACTGAAATGATCGCGAAGATGCGTCTGGTAACCACGGGGCGTGGCCGATGCCACGCCCCGTGATATTTTTAGACTGTCCGTTCTGATTTTCCGAATCCTTCATCCGCCCTTACCGTAAGGTTGTCATGGGTTCCGATTCCACCGCGACTCCGCTGGCCGCTTCCGTCGTTATCATGACGAACGAGCGTGAGTATGACCTCATGCGCTCGGTCACGGCGTTGCTCGCACAGGCTGACCCGTCCTGGGAACTCATCGTAGTAGATGACACGCCCGTGTTTTCGCCCGCGATGCAGGCATTTCTCGCGGAAAACGCCGCCAGGTTCCGGTATGTCCGGCTCACGACGAAGAACCTCCCGCGTGCCGGAAATGTAGGCATTACGCTAGCCCGGGGCCGGATCGTGATATTCGTCGACGACGATGTGATTCCGTGTGGAGGCTTCGTCGCGCGCCACGTGGCTGCCTACACGGATTCCTCCGTCGGCGGCGTGATGGGACGCATCCGTCAGCACAATTTCCCCGAGTGGGAACCGGACCCGAACCCGAGGGACATGGGCTTCAACGCCTTCTGGCACAAACACTTCAACTGGAGGACGCGCCAGCCAATCGCGATGACGCGCGGCTGCAACATGTCCTTCCGGCGAGACGTGCTGTTTGAAGTTGGCGGATGCGACGAGCAGTTCGTTGCGGAGGGGATGCGCTGGGATACCGACCTTGGGTACTGCGTTCGCCAGGCGGGCTACACGAGCATGTACGAGCCTGACGCGTGGCTGGAGCACCTGTATGTACCCCGGGGAGGAGCGCGGAGCCGTGGGCTGGACCTCAAGAGGACGGAGAAGTATTACCAGAACAATTTCTACTTTCTTTACAAACACCGTCCGCCCTTCTGGAGCGCGGCGTACTACACGCTGGCGGTGTTTCTGGCGGGCTACGTGAGAAAGGAAGTCATACGGCAACCGGCCCTGCTGTGGAAGATTCCGCGCATGATGTATCGGGGCATGCGTTCCGCGAAGCGTCTTGCCCGCAACATTCCCGCCACCTTTCTTCCGGCCCGGGTGCCGGACGCCGCCCCGGGGGAAGCATGACCGGTGAAATCCCGCCCGTTGGTACGCATACCCACGTGCAGAAGCTTCTTCTCTCCTGGGGGCGACAGATTGGACACCGCGTGTGGGTGGCGAAAGGTGATCGAGGGCGGTACTGCGAAGGCCGCTTTCTGGCTGACGGGTGTATTGAACGCATACCCACGTTCATGCCGGCCCGCGTGCTCGCGATTCTCGAGAACGTGGATGTCGTCTGGTTTCCGTCGTCGGGGGCGGTGCCGGTTGCGTTGTTCGAGGTGGAGCACTCGACGGGTATTCTCGGGGGCCTGATGCGCATGAATGACGTGGTAACGACACTCGTGCCTCCCGTGGAAGGATGGCGCTTTTTTGTTGTTGCACCGGCGCGCAGAATTTCGAGATTCAACGGCGAACTTGCCCGTCCGACGTTCCAGGCCAGCGGGCTGGCCCGGGTTTGCCGGTTTCTCAGCTATGACCACGTTGTTGAGGGAATGCGGAACAACCTTCCGCTTCGTTGACCACCATGGCGCTCCATCCGGTCATTCAGAACCTCGGTGTGCTGGTGAAACCGGCCTCCGCCCGATGCAATCTCGCGTGCACGTACTGCTTCTACCACGAACGTGAGAGCGACCCCTATGCGCGCGTCGGCTCCCGTCGGATGTCGGAATCGGTTCTGGAGCGCTTTCTGGCGGAATACCTTCCCCTCGCCGGATTGCAGCCGACTCTTGGCTGGCAGGGAGGAGAGCCGCTCCTTGCCGGGTTGAAGTTCTTCGAGCGCATGGTTGAATTGCAGGAGGAACTGCGGGACAGATCTCAGACGATCTCCCACGCCATTCAGACGAATGGAACGTTGATTGACGACGACTGGGCTCGATTTTTCCACGATCATCGAATGCTTGTCGGATTGAGCATTGACGGTCCGCCAGACCTGCACGATGCATACCGTCTGGATTCGGCCGGACGGGGAACACACGCCCGGCTGATGGAAGTTGCCGAGACACTGTTCCGGAACGGAGCCGAGGTGAATGTGCTGTGCACGGTGAATCGCGCGACTGCGCGGAAGCCGGAGGCGGTGTTTCGGTACCTGGTTGCGCAGGGATTTCAGTGGCTGCAGTTTATCCCGGTTGTTGAGCGGCTGCCGAATGGACAACCGGCGCCGTTCTCGGTGACTCCTGCACAGTATGGCGAGTTCCTGAAGCGCATATTTGACCTCTGGTGGAACGACGGTACGCCCCAGGTTTCGGTACGACTTTTCGACGAGATCGTATCGGCCGCGATGGGACACCCTCCCATGATGTGCCAGTTGCGTGAGGCATGCGGCGGAATCTACGTTGTGGTCGAATACAACGGCGATGTGTATCCCTGTGATTTTTTCGTGGAAGAGCGCTGGAGGTTAGGCAATCTCACGGAAACTCCTCTTGCGGAACTCGTTAACGGCGAGGTGTTACGCAGATTCGCCGAGATCAAACCCCGGGCTACATCGGCGTGCGATTCGTGTCCCTACCTCACGTTCTGCCAGCGCGGATGTCCCCATTACCGCGCAATTGGCGACCGATTCCTCGACCGCGATTACCTGTGCGAGGGGTACCGGCGGTTCTACGCCCACGCCCTGCCAAAACTGGCGGCGAAGCTCGGACGGAAGTGAGATCAGCACTCGTCGGCCGCCGCCGTCCTTTCGGCCACGCACGAACCTCGCTACCTTTCCATGTGAGTGATTTTCGGGTGATTCGAACTGCCTGCGCCTTTCCGGCGACGGTTGCCGGAGGCAAGAACGGGGGACCCCATGGGACATTGCACTCCACGCGTCGTGGCTCTGCTGGCTTTCGCCGTTCTTGTGAGCGGATGCGCCTCAACGACTGTGCAGGTGAAAGTGCTTCGTCCTGCGGAAATCGATCTGGGGGGCATTCGGCGCATCGCTCTGGGAGAGATTTCCGGAACCGGTGGCGAAGAACTGGCAGGGACGCTGGCGACGGGTCTGTTCAATACCGGGCGATTTGAAATCCTGGACCGTCAGCATCTGGAAACCCTCGTGCGGGAGCATCAGCTCGCAGCAGGGGGCCTTGTGAATCCGGAAACAGCCGCCCAGACCGGCAGCCTGGTGGGAAGTGCGGCGATTGTTCTGGGACGCGTGACGGAACACCGATTCACGGAAACGCTTGAAGTCGGCAGCCCGAAAAAAGACGACGAAGGGAACGAACACCGGAAGTACACCAGGCGCGGCACCGCGAGAGTTGCCGCCACACTTCAGATTACGGATATCGCGACCGGTCGTGTGATCGCCATTCGGCAACCGACCGCGGTGAAATCGGCCGCGTTGACTTCTACTGATGCGATTCCCGGGCATATTGACCCGAGTCCGCTCCTTGCGGCCGCGCGTGAGAAATGCGTGGCCGATTTCCTTCGTGCCGTCGCACCGCACGAAGTGAGCGAGAGTGTTGAGTTTGAGGACGATGACGACCTCCCCGGAACGAAACGCGGCATTGAGTTCGCGAAGGGGGGAGATCTGGAACGGGCCGTTACGGCGTTCCGGGAGGTGGTTGCGTTGCATTCCACGAAGGCGCGGACGCATTACAATCTTGGCCTCGCCCTCCTTTGCCTTGGCCGCTACGACGAGGCTATTGCCTCCCTCGACCTCGCGTACGGCATGACTGCGTCCCGCAAGTACGCAAGAGCACTCGCACGGGCCCGCGAGTGGAAAGCCAACGCGGAACGGCTTCGGCAGCAGAGCGCACCGGGAACTCCGTGATGACCGCGGGGATTCCGCAGACCCGACAGAACGGCAAGGCGTCGAGGAGCGGTTGTTGCTTTCAGGGTGAGTACTGGAGGTGCTGTGGAACACGCCTGTTTTGAACTTGCCCCGACCGTTTTCACCGGTACCCGTGTCAGAACCGGGTTTCACTGCCACACTGTGAACTCCGACGGTGGCCTTTCACCTGCCGATACTGTACGAACGTATCGCGAGCGTGGCTTCAGGGCGCTCTGCATTACCGATCACCGTCACGTGACGCACACGGAAGATCTCTCGGATGCGGAGTTCATCTGCCTGCCGTCGACGGAAAACGGCGGCATGCCGGATATCCTCGCCGTTGGGGTGGAATCATCAGTTGACCCGACGCTCCCGTTCGCGGAACGGGCGTGTCTCCTGGCCGCGCAGGGCGGGTTCACGGTGGCGGCCCATCCCACCTATTGCGCTGCGTTGCCGCAGGATTACCTCGATTGCGAGCACCTGCATGCGCTGGAGATCTACAACGCGTACTGTGACAACGCCTACGTGAACGGCTATGCGACAGAACTCTGGGACATGCTCCTCGGGCAGGGCAAGCGGGTACTGGGGCTGGCGGGAGACGACGCGCATCTGAATCCCGAGAAGGGGTACTACTCACACGCCGGGCTCGGTTGGATTGAGGTATGGGCACGTGAATTCTCCGAACCTGCGCTGGTTGCTGCGATGAAACAGGGCGCGTATTTCTCCACACAGGGGCCGGTGTTTGAAACGATCGAAGTGGAACGCACTGCCATCCGCGTGACATGCAGCCCGGTGAAACAGGTGCGCTGGAGGACGTTCGGCCACGCCGGGTTCGTGGACCATGCTACCGAGGGTGGCTCCCTGACGCAGTCGGAACTTCCCGATTGGCTCAAAACACGGGTGTTCGTGCGTATTGAGTTGCTCGACCACCGCGGGAGACGCGCCTGGTCGAACCCTTTCTTTCTCAAGGGGTAGCAATGAAGCAGCGCTACGACATTGCGGCCTATTACTGGCCGGCTTATCATGACGAACCCCGCTGGCGGCGCTTCATGCCAAAGGGGGAAGGGGAATGGCAAACCGTCCGCGCCGCGGTGCCGAAGTTTGACGGTCACCAGCAACCGCGGGTGCCCGCGTGGGGTTATGAAGATGAATCTGATCCACGGGTGATGGAGCGGAAGATCGAAGCGGCGGTTTCACATGGGGTCAACACCTTTGTTTTTGACTGGTATTGGTACGAAAACCAGCCATTTCTTGAAGAGGCGCTGAACAGAGGATTCCTCGGTGCACCGAACAACGACCGGATGCGCTTCTACCTCATGTGGGCCAACCACGACGCGACCACGCTGTGGGATATTGAGCAATCGCACGAACACCGGGTGATCTGGCCGGGGGCGGCCGACAGAGGAGCGTTCGATACCGCTACCCGCAGGATGATCGAGCGCTATTTCGGGCATCCCTCGTATTACCTTATTGACGGGAAGCCCGTACTCTCCATCTACGAACTGGGCACGCTCATCAACGGTCTGGGTGGCTTGGAAGCAACGAAGGACGCGCTGGGGGCGTTCCGGGCGCGTGTTCGTGCGGCGGGTTTTCCCGGGGTATATCTGCAGGCAATTCTGTGGGGCAACATCCCGAAATCGCCCGCGACGCTGCCGGGCGGCGGCCCGCCGGGCGACCGCACGGAGACGCAGGACAACACCATCCGTTACCTCGGTTTCGACAGCCTGACGAACTACCAGTGGTGCCACTACGTCACCCCGCGGGGTGAGTACCGGGCATGGGGAGAAACCGCCGCCGCTGCGTGGGAAAGGTGGGCTGATGAGTTTTCGGTGCCGTTTTTCCCTCACGTTTCCATCGGCTGGGACACGAACCCGCGCTTCAAAGACCTGAGACCGGATATCGTTAATGGCGGAACGCCGGAGGCCTTCCACGGCTTCCTCGTTCGCGCAATGCGCCACGTCGACACGCGCGGGTTGTTTCCCCCGCTCATCACCGTGAACGCGTGGAACGAGTGGAGCGAGAGCAGTTATCTCGAACCGGACACCGTCTGGGGAATGCAGTACCTCGAAGCTGTGCGCGACGCGCTGGCAACGTAGCACCGGTCACCGAGTGCGGGGGCGTTCACCGATGGGAACGCCCCCGTGTATCGAGATGACCGACGCCCTTTGCCGCGGTTTGCACTCCCCCTGTGCTTCTCCTATTCCTCAAATGCCCTCTTCCCGTACCCAACTTCGCTCGCGCCCTCGAAATGCCGCCAGCGCCGCCGCTCAACCGTGGGTTTCCAGACAGTCTGGAAGAATCCCTTCAGCCGCTCTGGCGCGATGACGTCCTTGCAGTAGCGCACGGTCTTCTCGAAGTTCTGCGGGTCGCTCCAGTTACTTCCAGTGGGGATTTGATCGTACCCGTGTTCTTCCAGTTCGTTGTACGCCTTCACCGCAGTGATGTCGGTCGTGAATTTGTGGCCGTAGTACCAGTTACTCTGCAGGATGGATTTCGGCATTTTCGCATAGAACACGTCGCGATTGTCCCACACGTAATCCGACCAGATCCACGGCCGCGCGCCGCCTTTTTCCGCCTGTTCCGCGAGGAAGTAAAGGTCGTGCCACCAGAGATCCATCTGGCGACAGACGGAATAGGCGTAGAACTGCTGGTTGGGCTGGTTTTCCTCGTCCATGCCGAGGTGAAACAGCGCGGGTTTTTCGAAAAGTTCGCACACTTCCGCGATGATGTCGCTGCAAACCCTGTAGTAAATCTTCGACGACACGCACCGGGAGTAATCGCCCAGCCAGGTGTCGTGGCAGGTGGAGAAGTTCAGTTTCGGTACCGGTGTCAACCCGAGCGCCCGCATTTCCGCGAGTTTTTTCCGAAGGTGCGCACCCGTCCACGAGCCATCCACCGCCAGCTCCGGGTGGCTCTCGTATTTGAGCCCTTCTCCGAGATCGATGACGACCGTATTGACGCCGACCTCCGTGAAGTACTTCATGAGGTCGTCCCATAACGACATGTCGAATCGCATCGTCTGTTGCGCGGCGGTGTATTCGATGTTCCATTCTGGAGCTTCGCGGTCGGCCCACATGTTGTAGCCGAGATGCACAAGTTGTGCCCAGATGAGAGTTCTTGGGGATGCCACGGTATCGCCTTTCGCGCTGTGAGATTGTGACCGGAGCGGGTTTATTCACGGCTCAGCGGTCGAACGAACGCGCTGTCGGGGCGGGATGGCCCGACACGCGGGGAAGCTGTGCGGATCGGTTGTGTGTACAGTGATTCAGTCGGCTCCGGTGGCCGGGGAACGGAGCGCCGGGTTGTGTCGGGTCGGGTGGGCCGGCGAACCGGTTCCGCTTCGGGAATATCGTTGCGGTAGGTGCCGCGCGGGATGTGTTGATAGCGTGGCGGCTCCGTGCGAAGGATTGCCGCGGGAGGCGGTGGAGGGGCTTCGGTGGTCGCATTTGCGGGGCGTCTGCCGCTGCATCCGTATATCATTGCACACGCAAGCGCTACCAGCGCTCTATTCATCGCTTCATGACTCCCGTGCTTTCATCAGGGCAATCGCTCTGTTGGCGTGAGAACGCTTCCAGTACTCCGCCCTGGTCTCGAATTTGAACTCCTCGACCATGTCCCGTGCAGACACCGTGGGGTGCCGGGAAGTCAGGAGAAAGACGGCCTCCGGAGAGATGCTGTGGATTTCCGCCAGCGGTCCGTATTTCTTCTTCAGTGCGGGGATTTTCTCCTGGTTGCAGTCAATGTGGCATACGACGCAATCAAGGTTCGCTTCTGCGACGATCGTGGGGGAATACGCGAACGACTGCACGACAAGCTGGCCGAGCGGGTTTCGAATCACGCTGTTTTCCGCCGGTGTTGCGGAAATGAACCAGAATCCGTACTCGAACGCCCATATCTGCGTGCTCAGACCCCCGCGGTACATGGAGCAGAAACAGACGAGTTCCGCCCGGTGCGCCGCAAGGGAATCGGCAACGTCACGGAAATTGAGGTCGAAGCAGATGGCGCACCCGACGCGACCGATGTCGGTATCCCATGCCGGAGCGGTTGTTCCGGGAACGATCCCACCCTCCAGTTCGGGGTTCGTGGGATGCATTTTGTGGTAGACGCCGACGATGGACCCGGTCCTGTCGATGAGCGCCGCTGCGTTGTAGCGTTTGCCATCACGCACCTCAAGGATCGGGCAGACAATGTGGGTATTGTGCTGTTTCGCCTTTGCAGCAAGGGTGTCCGTCGTGGGCCCCGGGATCGGTTCCGCGGAGGCAAACCAGTCCTTCCCGCCGTCGCTGCCCAATCCGGTAAAGGTTTCGGGCAGAACGATGATGTCGGGTTTGTCGTACGCCGCCTCGTCAATTCGGGCAGATACCGCCTCAACTGCGCGCCGCGCGCGCTCGACGGGCGGCATTTCGCCGTGAATGCCGGGAAAACTGATGCTGACCAATCGCACAAGTCGTGCCATGCCGTTGGCTCCTCCGCAAGAGAATTCCGCCTGAATGCCCTGAAGAAGA
>Ga0208939_1000570_pt1 | contig 29668 bp, 33 predicted proteins | sample AD_STIC12_MetaG_FD_184437 | JGI IMG/M metagenome (GOLD analysis project Ga0208939, IMG submission 184437) | Active sludge microbial communities of municipal wastewater-treating anaerobic digesters from USA - AD_STIC12_MetaG (SPAdes) (version 2) | ecosystem: Engineered > Bioreactor > Anaerobic >...
GTGGCGCTGAACGCGAGAAGGGCGCACAGCTCGACAGCAATCTGGTTCTTCGTCTGCTCTACAGACCCGAAATCGCCCGACGACGATGCGTCAACCATCAGCATCACCGTCAGCTCGCGTTCCTCATCGAATATCTTCACAAAAGGACGACGCATACGCGCCGTCACATTCCAGTCAATCCTGCGGACGTCGTCGCCGGGCTGATACTCCCGCACCTCGGCAAATTCCATCCCTTGCCCTTTCAAGGCGGAATGGTATTCGCCGCTGAGAAGGGTGTTAACCACCTGACGCGTTTGGATTTCGATCCGACGGACTTTTTTCAGGATTTCCTTCTGGATCATGGCACTTCAACAGTATCGAAAACCTTGCCGACGATTGCCTCCGCGGTGACTTCCTCCGCCTCTGCCTCGTAAGTAGGAATGACACGGTGCCTGAGAACATCCATCCCGATGGCTTTGACGTCCTCAGGGGTAACATACCCCCTGTGACGGAGAAATGCGTGAGCCTTCGATGCAAGCGCGAGCCATATGGTTGCGCGCGGTGAAGCACCGTAATCGACGAAATCGGTGTAATCTGCCAGGCCATATTCTGCCGGTTTTCGGGTCGCACACACGATCTCCACTATGTAATTCTTGATTTTCTCGTCCATGTAGATGCGACGAACCAGTTGACGGGCTCTGATGATGTCCGCCGGTTCGACAACTTCATTCACCTGTGGGACGTCGCCCTCGGTCATTCTGTCGAGTATTTGACGCTCTTCTGCCTTGGAGGGGTAAGTAACCACCACTTTCAGCATGAACCGGTCAATTTGCGCCTCCGGCAGGGGGTACGTTCCTTCCTGCTCGATCGGGTTCTGCGTCGCGAGAACCAGGAAAGGGTCCTCAAGAGCGAATGTCTGGTCGCCGATGGTCACTTGGTGCTCTTGCATTGCCTCCAGCATCGCGCTCTGAACTTTCGCGGGTGCGCGGTTCACTTCGTCCGCAAGCACGATATTCGCGAAAATCGGTCCCTTCTTCACCGTGAACGTCGATTTCTTCTGCTCATAAACCGGCGTTCCAACCACGTCAGCAGGCAAAAGGTCGGGTGTAAACTGAATCCTCTGAAACCTCGCGTGTATCGTCCGGGCCAGGCTGCTTACTGCAAGCGTTTTGGCCAGCCCGGGAACGCCCTCCAGCAGAATGTGGCCGTCGCAAAGCAGGCCGATCAGCATCCGCTCAACCATCGTGCGCTGGCCAACAATCACCTTGCCGATTTCGGAAACGATGCGTTCTACGAATTCGCTTTCGCGTTCGATTTCCGCATGAATCTCCTGAATGTGGCTATCAAGGGGCATCCTTGCGTTCCCTTTTCCCGATCTCGTTCTCGCTCACCAAATTCTTCAAGAAAAGCTCCGTGGCGTCCATTTCCGCATCCGAGTCACCGGTCTCCGGAGCGTACAGGATGGTGTCAATCCGGCTCAGCAAAATGCGAAGCCGTTCCGCCGAATTCTCATCAGAAACAAGTCGGTCCACAAACGGGACAAGACCCCGCGCACCAAGCGCCATCGTCGGGACACCCGTTCGTTCACTCGTCAGTTGCCTGAGGAGAGAAAGAACGGCGCCGTAAAACGCTTTCTGATTTCCTGCCCTTCGGGCGGAAGTGATCTCTGATAGAGCCGCCGCGAAGGGATCCTTCTGGCCTCCGGACGATGCGGGTTTCCGCACGGTTTTCTTCTTCCAGTGGCGCCATCCGGCATATCCGGCCAGACCTGCGAGGACAACGAGGCTTCCGATATCTCCCCACGTAAAGCGCCACCGCGTGTGTGCGGGACTTCCAACGCGCAACTGCAAGGGTTGAGTTACCAGATCGCCCGACGCGCCTTCCGGCGTGTTGAATTGCACACGCACCGCACCGATGGCCGCGTCTCCCTCAGATTCCGGTTGAAGAACGTAGGAGAACTCCTGCGCAGAGTGTTCCCCCTTCTCGTCCGCCCAGGAGCGCGTCCCGCCTTTGCTTCCAATCACAATCAGGTTGTGTACATGCGGTGCCTGCGGTACCAAAAGGGTAAATCTATCCGCAGGCCCCTCCCATTCCACCTTTACCACCAGCTTGGCCGTTTCGTCAAGCGCGACGGTACCCCGGTCGAGTCGCGCCTCGATGCGTATCCCATCCGCTGCCCATGCGCCTCCGGTTGCGAGAAAAAGCGCTGCGCAAAGCGGGAGAAATGGTCGGTGCAACATATCCCCGAAAAGTACTACACCGTTGCAGTTCACCTGGGACGGGTGGACGCGCGTGCCGTTGACGAATCCGAGAGGAAGCTCTGATCCCACGCTTCCGGTTCTTTCCCGATGTTCAGGAAAAGCCACTTGGCTGACCCGCCTTTGACAAACTCGTGGTCCGGGTATTCGGCCATGAGAATCTGCATGCACTGCTTGGCGTAGCCGTATTTTTTCACGTTTTCGTACGCTTGTGATGCCAGGATCAGGCTCTTCGGACGCAACCGACTTGTGGGGAAATTCTGGACGAGCGTCATGAATGTTTCCCCCGCTTCCGCATTTCTTTGCGTCGCCCCGTAGATCATGCCAAGGAGGTAGTACGCGCTGTCCGCATGTTCGTGCCCCATATGTCTGGTTGTGAACTCCCGCAACGCTTTTACCCCGTCATCGATCGTTGCGGTGTCGGGTTGCGGTTTGGTCGTCTCAAGAAGCGCGTCGTTGCCCTTCTTTAACAATGCCTCCGGGCTGCGTCCGCAGGCCATCATCATTACCGCGAACAAAGCACACGTTGCCAACACGGATGCCCGATTCATTTCCTTGTCTCTCCGGGGAAGACCGCATGTGCGAGGAGAAGCGTTTTTTCCAGCACGCGACATGGCCACGTTACGTTGTCGTTTTCGCCGTGGTTTCTTTTGACGTCGTAGTCGAGGAGGTATTCGAATCACCCCCGTTGTCGCGCTTGGATTGTGTCTTGTAGCCTTCGCTGCGGTAATCCGTGATGTAGAAACCCGATCCCTTGAAGATGAGGCCGCCGCCTGCAGAGATCAGTCGCCGAACTTTCCCCTTGCAGATTTCGCACTCCGACAAAGGGTCGGCTTTGATGGACTGAAATCGCTCAAATCTGTGACCACAGGATTCACACTGGTATTCGTAGGTAGGCATGTCGAGCTCAATTCCCTTTCTATCCAGCCATTTCCGGCCGATTGCCGGAGGTACCCTTACGCCGCATCATACCCGCAACACTACGTCAGCGACACGGACAATCGAGAAGGTCAGAAGGGCAAAATATATGCCCGATGACCTGCACATGAGACAGCTACGCCAAAAAGACAGAATTACGCCATAGTTGCAGAGACTCGCACACCTGTCGTTCTCCGCCTACGTTGTTGCGCTCTTCCTCGCCTTATTGACTGCGAAAGCGCCGCGTTTCCTCACCGTTTCGGCCGCGCGACTCTGCTGCCGGTTCTGCCACTCGAACACGAGCGCGGCAGCGATGTAGATAGAGGAGAACGTACCGGTGAGAACGCCGATGAACAGAACGAGAGCGAAGTCCTTCAGAGTCTGCCCGGCGAAAATGAGCAGCGCAACGACGGCCAGAAGAGTGGTGCCACTCGTTATGATGGTCCGGGTAAGCGTTTCGTTGATCGATTTGTCCAGTATCTCGCCGAATGTCAGCCTTCTGCCGTGGATTCGAAGGCCTTCACGTATGCGGTCAAACACCACAATCGTGTCGTTCAGAGAGTACCCTACCATCGTAAGGACTGCCGCTACCACTGACAGCGTGACTTCGTGCCGGATCAGCGCAAAAATACCAAGAGTGAGAAGGACATCGTGAAACAGTGACGCTGTCGTCGTGACTGCGTAGACCCACTCAAAACGGAAAGACAGGTAGATGAGGATTCCGATCAGAGAGAACAGGACTGCGTAAATGGCCGAGCTCTTCAGTTCAGACCCCACCTTTGGGCCAACGGATTCCGCGTTCAGAACCCAATCCCCTTTTGTGCTTGCGGGAAAGGCGTCAGAAAGTCGAATCCGCAAAGCGCTGTCTACTGCAGCCGCTTCAACATTGGAAATCTGCTTCACTGTTATGAGTAGATCCGTTGCTTCGTCAACGGTTTTTATCTCGCTCTGGGATAGATCCAGCACTCGGTTGCCAACGGGAACCCGTCGAAGCGCAGTTCGCACGTCGCCGGGTTTGACGGGTGGCACAAAGCGAACGGCAAGACGGGTACCTCCCGTGAAATCCACTCCCCAGTTGAAGCCAACCGTGAGAATGCTGACCACACTGACAACCAGAACGATACCGGAGCCAATGAACCACGGTTTCCGCCATTTCAGGAACTGGAAGTGAGGGTTCTTGAGGAAGGGGACGCCCAATGATATGGTGCGGAGCCTTCCAAAATGCGCATACAGATCATAGAACAGGCGAGTAATAAACAGCGCGGCGAAGACAGTACCTCCAATGCCGATCGCAAGAACGAGCGCGAAGCCGCGAACGGGACCGGTTCCGAACTGGTACAGCACAATCGCACTGATGAGGGTCGTGATGTTGGAATCCCAGATGGCGCTCGAAGCGTTTTTGAAGCCCGATTCGATTGTCGCGCGCGGGTTTTTTCCGCTGTTGCTCTCTTCGCGCATGCGCTCAAAAATAAGGACGTTCGAGTCGACCGCCATTCCCAGCGTCAAGATTAGTCCGGCGACCCCGGGCAGAGTGAGCGTTCCGTGCAACGCCGCAAGGCTTGCCATGACCAGGCAAAGGTTCAGCATCTGGCTGGTTACTGCCATCGCCCCGCCCAGACGATAGTACAGCACCATGAAGGCGATGACCGCGATACCCGCAATCATCGAGGCTCTCAGGCTTGATTCGATTGAATCCGTTCCGAGCGAAGGCCCAACATAGCGCTGTTCCTGAACCTGAACCTCGGCGGGCAATGCTCCCGAACGAATCGCAATAGCGAGACTCCGCGCCTCCTCCTTGTCCGCCATGCCTGTTATGATGGACCGCCCGTCCGTGATGTGTGCCTGAATGGTGGGCGCTGAATACACCACATTGTCCAGAACGATTGCCATTCGTTCGCCACGATTGCGCCGGGTGAGCGCAGAAAACAGGCGAACTGAATCCTCCTTTACCTCGAAATTGATGACGGGACGTCCCGCCTGTTCAATGTCGAGATTGGATCCCTGCGAAACCTGCGCATCCTTTACGCTGGCGCCGGTCATCTCGGCGCTGGAGGAGACGTAGTAAAGGGGGGTTACATACTGCCCGTTGATCAACTCTTCCTTGCCGAACAGAAACTCCCCCGCCGACGGGATGAGGCCGGGGTTCTTCTCCGCAATCAGCGACAGTACTGCTTCGACTTTTGGTTTGTTCACCGTGGACACGTAGTAGTCGTTGCCCGGCCCGACATTCAGCAAGCCGCTGAATGACGTGAGTCCTTTGAGCGGGTTCTCGCGTGCAGAGTCGGCTCGCGCCACACCCGTCTGGGTGCTCTGTGGCTGCCGGGCACCACCGAACAACTCCCCTTGCGGCGCGGGGGTTGAATCTGTGACGGCGCGCGAGGCCGGGGTTGGGGCAGCGGCGGCAGAGGAATCAGCGGAAGATGTGGTGTCGATTGCTACCCCGGAAAGCAGCTGGGGCAGAACTGCATCGATACGTTTCACAACCTCATCGCGCTCCGATACAGGCCTGAGGAGATTGAACCTGAGAAGCGCGGTACGGCCGACAAGGCGCATCGCGGCTTCAATGTTATCCAGACCGGGCAACTCAACGATGATTCGCCGCTCACCGATTTTCTGGACGTTCGCTTCAGAGACGCCGTACTGATTCACGCGCTGTTCGATGACGCGCCTTGCCCCCTCCACGGCATCTGCAAGGGCCCCGCCGGTCATCGTGCGTGCCGGGTCCACCTCGAGTACGAGAAACACACCTCCCTGCAGGTCGAGGCCCCGTTTGATCGCGCGCATCTGCAGATCATCAAATTTTGCCTTATCAGTCAACTGCAGAGCCTGGCGTTGCTGCACGGTCAGCGGCCAGAACACGAACGTCGGGTAAAGCTGGTAAACGGCCCAGCCAATTATCACCAGCAACAGGGCAATTCTGATCTGCAACCCACGTGGCATGCGTGGCAACTCCTTACTTGTCAGACAAGGAATTCAGGCGCGCCTCATTCCGGGCCTCGGTAAGCAGGGTCCGCATTTCGGTGACGGCCTGCCTGAGACCTACGTACAACGCGCGAGCGATAATAGAATGACCGATATTCAATTCCACGATCTGCGGAATTGACGCCACACGTGACACATTCTGGTATGTCAGGCCGTGGCCCGCGTGGACTTCCAGACCAAGATCATTTCCCAGAACGGCGGCAGCTTCCAGCCGGTGGAGTTGTGTGGCCTGTTCCGCATCCCGGGAGTTGGCATATTCCCCGGTATGGAGCTCGATTGCTTCCGCACCCAGCTCCGCAGCAACTCGAACCTGCGCGGGTTCCGGATCGATGAACAATGAGACAGCAATCCCCGCCGCATGGAGCCGTTCCATGGCGTGCGCAACCCGTTCACGGTTGCCGACGACGTCCAGCCCACCTTCAGTCGTGACTTCAGCGCGCTTTTCCGGTACAAGGCACGCGACATCCGGGTGAATGCGGAGGGCAATACCCAGCATTTCCTCTGTCACGCCCATTTCCTGGTTGATCGGGAGCTGGGTGACACGGCGCATGAGTTCGAGGTCGTAATCCTGAATATGCCGCCGGTCCTCACGAAGGTGTATCGTTATCTGGTCGGCTCCCCCGAGTTCGGCCAGCAGAGCTGCCTGCACCGGATTCGGTTCTGTAGTTTTCCGTGCCTGACGGACGGTAGCGACATGATCGAGATTGACTCCCAGACGGACAGGAAGTACTCCGCCCATTTCCCGGCTCCAGCAACAGTGTAATCGTCGCGCGTAAGAAGTAGAAAATACCACTCACGCGCCGACAAACCAAACGCGGATACGCTGCCTGCCACACCTATTGCGCGTTTTCCGCTTCTGCAGCTTCTCGGCGACGTTTTTTCCGCCGGTGCACGAGCGCGGAAACGCCAATGCTGACCTCGAAAAGGGCCACAAGAGGGAGCGCCATCGCTATCTGACTGAACGGATCCGGCGAAGGTGTAAGTACGGCGGAGATGACAAAGATGAGGACGATAGCGTACTTCCGTGACCGGCGCAGACCTGTTGGCGTCGCGATTCCTACGACGGAAAGAATATACACTGCCACCGGCATTTCGAACACGACGCCAAAGGCACCCATGAATCCCAGGAGAAACCCCATGTACTCACGAATATTCCAGAAATTCTCGACACCCTGATAGCCGGCTTCAACGAGGACCTTGAACAGAAAAGGCATGATCGCATAAGAAAGGGAAGCGCCAATCACGAAGAGCAGAAACGTGCTTATCAGAACCCAGGGTACCGCCCTGCGCTCGTGCGGATAGAGTCCTGGCGCAACGAAGGACCATGCCTGGTACACTATTACCGGGAGACCTGCAAGAAGTCCTGCGACGATGGCTATGTAAAGCCGAACCATGACCATGCTGAGGGGGGAGAGATTGACGAGGTGAACGGTACCCCTGAGTTCGCCAAGCGGGAGGAGCAGAAGCGCGAGAATGCGATCGGAAAAGAACAGCGAAAGGATCCCGCCGATGAGAAGCGCGAGTATGGACTTGACGATGCGCCACCGCAACTCCTCGAGGTGGTCCCAGAAGCTCAGGAGGGGTGCGTCGTCTTTCATCTGACGGAGACCCTATTCAGAATCGCGGGCACAGCGAAACCCGATGATGTCACTCCGGAAGGACGGGTCAAAACCGGTGCGCGTCGTCGCTTTCACGCGTCCCGGCGGATCAAACCATGAACCTCCCCGTATCACCCGCTGTCGAAAGAGGCTATCTGATACCACCCCCGCGAGTCCGGTCGGTGAAGCTTCTCTGTAGGCCGCGGGCACGTACCAATCCGCCGTCCACTCCCAAACATTTCCCACGAGATCCTCGGCACCCCAGCATGATGCGCCATTCCCATAACTGCCGGCCGGAGCCAGCCCCGGAAATCCGTCACTCTCTCCGCCCGTGTTTGCCGCGTGCTTCCCGTCCGTGGCGAGAGAATCATTTCCCCACGGATAGAGCAACGCGGTGGAACAACGCGCCGCGATTTCCCACTCCGCTTCCGTCGGAAGTCTGCAGCCACGCCAGCGCGCGTACGCATTGGCGTCTTCCCACGAAACGTACGTCACTGGCAGATCGGCTTCCCGCTCATCGAATGGCAGACGATCCGTGGAACCAAGGATTGTGCTGTCGGGAAGCCAGCGCGGTGGCGCCGGGAACCCGGTTTCGCGCACAAATTGCAAATACGCGCGGTTGGTCACCTCGAACTTGTCGATCATGAACGCACGAACGCACACTTTGTGTGCGGGACGTTCGTTTTCCGGGCCGTCGTCATTGCCGACCAGGTACTCCCCCGCAGGAATCAGGACCATAGGTGGTTGCTGCGGGCCGCGCGGCCGCTCGACCGGTTTCGGAGCACACCCGACCATGATCATGAGAACCACTGCGAGAGCGCCACGGAGCGCGTATCGCTTCATGTCTGCACAGCCTCCACCCTGTTTGTCTGAACCGAACGGTACGCCGCTTCGATCACCGCCAGGTTGTGGATACCATCCTCTCCCGTTGCGAGCGGAGTGACGTTTCCGGAAAGGCATTCCGCGAAGTGTTCGATTTGCAGCTGATAGTAATTCTCAAAAGGCACCGTTTCGGTCGCCACGCCTTGTGAATCGGTAATCCTGAGGAATGGCTTTTCGCCTCCCGGGGGCGGCGTGGAAACGAGCGCGCTGGCCTCCGTTCCGTTCACTTCGAGGGTCTGATCTCCGCCCTTCGCGCAGAAACTGTGCTCCACCACGCAAATTGCTCCCGATCTGGCTCGCAACAACAGCGATACCGTGTCTTCCACCCGCCAGTTCGTGGCTCGATTCGCCGCGAACGCCACCGCCGACTCCATGGGCCCCAAAAGGAAGCTGAGTATGTCTATGGTATGTGCTCCGAGGTCCATCAGTGGCCCGCCACCACTCTGTTCCGGTATCAATCGCCAGGCGTCGTCAGCAAGCGGGAGCGCTTTGAAGATCGTGGCTCTGGCCTCAAGTACTGTTCCAAATCGTCCGTCCCTGATTTCCCTTCCGAGGCGCTGATACACGGAACCGAACCTCATGAGGAAGCACACCTGGAGATGGACTCCGTTCGCCGAGCACGCGTCGGTCATTCGCCGACATTCGAGCGCGGACATGCCCATCGGCTTGTCGCACAGAACGTGCTTCCCCGCCTGGGCCGCGGCAATCACCTGTTCGGCATGCAGGTACACGGGCGTGGCAATGTGAACCGCGTCCACCTCAGGGTCGGCAAGAAGTTCCCGCCAGTCCGTGTATGCGCGCGGAACGGAGAACTCCTTCGCCAGAGCGTCAGCTCGTTCCCTGTCCCGCACCATCAGCGCAACAAGTTCGGCATTTTTCGCTTGTCGGATTGCCGGCATACTTCTCCGCCGGGCAACGCCCCCCGCTCCGATCACTCCCCACTGAACATTCATGCGGTCTTCCTCCGCTCCGGACGTAATTCTCATGCTTCGAATCCCAAAAGCACTCTGAATGTAGAACTTCACGTGTGCCTTCACAACCGGCGCGCCGTTGTTCCCGCTTGGGCGCCCGGTCGGGACCCGGTATATTGGTTTTTGCGCTCGATCAATCATTCTCGTATCAGTGGAACCATCTTCTCCGGAGGTTCATCATGCGCGAACTCGTTGAAACAAGCAAGGCACCACGACCGATCGCACCGTACTGCCAGGCTGTGAAAGCGAACGGTTTCGTGTTTGTCTCTGGACAGGGGCCGTTGGACCCTGCCACCGGGCAGATCGTTCAAGGCACCATTGAAGAACAGACCAGGCTCACGATCGAAACCATCAAGGCAATCCTTGAGGCGGCGGGAACGAGTCTGGAGAACGTGGTAAAGGTAGGGGTTTTCCTTCAGGACATGAAGGATTTCAGGGCAATGAATCGCATTTACGGGGAGTATTTCGGAGAGATCAAGCCAGCGCGCACGACTGTTCACGCCGAAGCGCCGGTTGACATCAAAATCGAAATGGATTGCATCGCAGTGATGCCGTGACGAAGTGGCGGCGGAAACCGGCATTGCTCAGTCCTCTGAAAGAGAAAGGGGTGATCCCGGGATCACCCCTTTTCGCGTGGACCTTCGCAGTGATAACTCCCTCACGATCTTTTCTGCGTAAACTCCTCCACCCTGTGCCGGACTATCTCCCCTGCGATCATGTAAATCACGTCCTCAGCGATATTCGTCGCGTGGTCCGCGATTCGTTCAAGGTGCCGTGAGACACTCAGGAGGTGAAGCAGGCAGACCATCTGTTCGGGGTTATTCCGAATGCCGTCCTGAATCTGGTAATACATCTCCCTGTTTATCTGGTCGACTTCGTCGTCCGCAGCGCACACCGAATGCGCGAGTTCCGTGTCGCCGTTTATGAGCGCATCCAGGCTTCGCGCAAGCATCTTCTTCGCTTTCGAAGCCATACCCGCGAAATCGAACGGGATGTTCACCCGCTCCTGTGTGGCCAGAAATGCTGCCCGCTCAGCGATGTTGACTGCCAGATCACCGATCCTCTCCAAATCGTTGTTTATCTTGAGAACCGCGACAATGAATCGAAGATCGATTGCGACCGGTTGATGCAGGGCGAGCACCTTGAGGCAATCTTCTTCGATGTCGATCTCCATTTTGTCGATTTCCGGGTCCGATTCGATCACTTCCCGGGCAGCCGCGGCGTTTCGCTCGGAAATGGCCGTCACCGCCTTCTGGACATCCTCTTCCACGAAGGCTCCGAGCGCAAGCAGCTTCTTTTTCAGGTTCTCTATTTCCCGTTGGAGGTGCCCGGACATCCCTTTGCTCCTTCCCAGGCTGGAACTCCGGTCGATTTCAACCGAACCTGCCTGTGATATAATCTTCGGTCTGCTTCTTTTTCGGCATGGTGAATATCTGTTGCGTCTCCCCAAACTCCACGAGGTGTCCCTCGTAGAAGAACGCGGTGAAGTCCGAAACGCGCGCTGCCTGCTGCATATTGTGCGTGACAATCACGATGGTATAGTCCTCGCGCAGTTCGCCTATCAGGTCCTCGATTCTCGCTGTGGATCGGGGGTCAAGCGCCGATGCGGGTTCGTCCATCAACAGGATTTCAGGCCCGACCGCAAGCGCGCGAGCGATGCACAGCCGTTGTTGCTGGCCTCCCGAGAGCGATAGCGCGTTCTGATCGAGCCGATCCTTCACCTCTGCCCAGAGACCAGCCCGTTGGAGGCTCTGCTCTGCGATTTCGCGAAGGCGGGCGCTGTTCTTTTCGCCGTGGATTCGGGGTCCGTACACGACGTTTTCGAAAATGGACTTGGGAAAGGGATTGGACTTCTGGAACACCATGCCAACGCTTCTTCGAAGTGCGACCACGTCGGTCCCGTTCGAGTATATGTCGTGCCCGTCAATAAGAACACGGCCCTGAACCCGGGTCCCCGGGATTATGTCGTTCATGCGGTTCAACGTTCGAAGGAACGTTGACTTCCCGCACCCGGAAGGACCAATGAACGCCGTCACCTTCCGGGGTGCCATCTCAACGCAGACATCAAAGAGCGCCTGCACCGAACCGTAGTGAAAGTCGAGGTGTTCCACAACGATTTTTGCGTCAGACGTTCGTTCACCCGTATCTACCATCGGTACTTCTTCCTGAAACGGCCTCTCAAAAGAATCGCCGCCATGTTGATGCCGAGAACCAGCACTAAAAGCACCAGCGCAGTGCCGTACTGCATCCCTCGGACCTTGGCGGCTTCCGGGTGCTGAGTTGCGAGAATGTAGAGGTGATACGGTAATGCCATGACCTGGTCAAACGGCGACTCGGGAAGATTCGGCAGAAAAAAGGCCGCCGCAGTAAGAAGAATCGGCGCGGTTTCTCCCGCCGCCCGCCCGATACCAAGGATCGATCCGGTCATGATTCCGGATACGGAATACGGAAGAACCGATCTCCAGATAGTCTGCCAGCGCGTTGCGCCGAGGGCGAGGCTTGCTTCCCGGAGTTCCCGCGGAACTGCCTGCAAGGCCTCTTCGCTGGCAACGATGATCGTCGGGAGAATCATGCACGCAAGGGTCAGGCTCCCGGCAAGAACGGAAGCTCCGAATCCCAGGAAAATGACGAACAAGCCGAGGCCGAAAAGACCGAACACAACGGATGGAACGCCGGCAAGAGTGATTATCGCGAACCGAACCCACCTTGTGAACAGCCCTTGTTTCGCGTATTCGGAAAGGTAGACCGCGCTGGCAATTCCGAGCGGCAGAGCCGCAGCGATAGCGCCGGTGACGAGATACACCGTTCCAACAATAGCGGGAAAAATCCCGCCTTCCGCGCCGCTCCGTCTGGGCGAATCGAGAAGGAACGAAAGACTGATTGAAGGGAGTCCCTTCCAGAGTACGTCCAGAACAATAATCCCTACCGACGAAACGAGCAGGTAGAAGATGATCCGCATCGCCCAGATCGCGAGAAAGCCATTGGAGCGTTGTCTCATTGCCGCACACTGTACCGTTTGAGTACCCGTTGAGCAACGATGTTCAACAGGAGCGTGGCCACAAGAAGGATTATCCCGACCCAGAACAACGCGCGGTAATGATCACTTCCGAACGGTACTTCGCCCATTTCCGCCGCAATGGTTGCGGTCATCGTGCGTACAGATTCGAACGGTTTGAAGGTGGTCTGCGCAGCGTTTCCCGTAACCATCATCACCGCCATTGTCTCGCCTATGACACGGCCCATTCCCAGCATCACGGCGGCAACAATACCCGGCAGCGCGGCCGGAACGGTGATGCGCCAGATTGTTTGAATCTGGTTCCCGCCTAACGCAAGCGAGGCCTGTTTGTAGGAGGCCGGAACACTGCGTAACGCGTCTTCGGAGACCGACATGATCGTGGGAATTGCCATGAGCCCGAGCAGAAGCCCTCCGGTAAACGCGTTCAGGCCCGTCTCCAGACCAAACGCTGCCTTCACAAGCGGCGCCAGAACGACGAGACCAAAGAAACCTATCACGACGGACGGAATTCCCGCGAGCAATTCGATGAAGGGTTTGAGCGTTTCCGTTTCCGCCGGTCTGGCAACTTCAGAGAGATACACCGCGCCGATGACCCCGAAAGGAACTGCCACAACCGTCGCGATGGCGGTTACCAGTATGGAACCCGCGACCAAGGGATAGATGCCGAATTGCTCTTTCTGGAATGATACCGGTATCCAACGATCACCCATGAGCGAGGAAAGACCCGGATGCTGCACAAATGGTGCGGCTTCCCGGAAAAGAAAGAGGAAGATCAGCCCCACGAGAATTATGCTTGTAGAAGCGGCGACAACGAGCGTCACCTCGACACAGCGCTCCATCCATTTTGCCCGCGGGCGTGGCATCACGTTTTCCTGAGAGGTCAACCGGTTGGTTTCGATGTCACTGGACCGGAACGTATCCCGTTTCCCTGACGATTTTTTGCCCATCCGGCCCCAGGCAGAAGTCAACAAACTGTTTGGCCGCTCCCGTGGGGGCACCGTTTGTGTAGAAGAACAGCGGACGCGCGATGGAATACTCACCCGAGTGCACGGCCGCCTCAGTCGGCATCACCGCGGCACCGGCCTCGGTCGCCTTCACCCCGAGGATCTTGACCTGTGGGCCCGCTTCGTGGGCATACCCGATCCCGACATACCCGATAGACCAGCGGTCAAAAACAACAGACTGGATGATCGCTGACGTTGCCGGCATCAGCCGCACCGTTTGCGCGAAATCTTCCTTGTTCAGGACATGCTCCTGGAAAAACACGTACGTGCCGGAACTGGATTCGCGGGAGAGTACAGTAATCGGTTCGTTCGGGCCGCCAACCTGACTCCATCTTGTGTACACCCCCGTGTAGATTTTTCGGAGTTGGTCAAGGGAAAGCTCTTGAAGGGGATTTCTGGGATTTACTACGATCGCGATCCCGTCGCGGGCCACCATGGTTTCCACCGGAGTGATCCCTTTTTGCTCTGCCTGCGCCCTTTCCGTGTCCTTGATATCCCGGCTTGAGGCGCATATGTCCGTGGTGCCGTTAATGAGCGCGGCTATGCCCGTTCCGGAACCGCCGCCGGTAGTGGATACTTCCACATCCGGGTGACTTTTCATGAATGCCTCTGCCCACATGCTTACCAGATGGACCATCGTGTCCGACCCCTTCACGGTCACGACGGTCACCTCGTTTCCTTTCTTCCCTGAGCATGCAGCCAACGAGCATGTCGCCACCATTCCGAAGAGACCAATCGAGATCGCGGTCAGGGTTCGTATGGTAACCTTTCTCATGTTTCACCTCCATTTCGGCATTTGTGTTCAGAATGAAGGTCGGCCACTCCGGTGAGGATTCCATTTGAACCAGGTTAAGGATTTGTTAGCGGGGTTGCGATGGATGATGATCCGGGCATCGGAGCATAGGGCGGAGGTGGGCCGGGGTGAACCCACCTCCCTTCCTGGCGTTGCCTGTATCTGTGCACTTCGTTCGTTTGCGAAAATGCACGACAAGCAACACGCCTACTGGACGGGAACGTACCCCGTTTCCCGGACTATCCTCTGGCCTTCCGCGCTCAGGCAGAAATCCACGAACCGCTTGGCGGCTCCGGTGGGAGCCCCGTTCGTGTAGAAGAAGAGGGGCCGCGCGATGGAATACTCTCCCGACCTTACGGTTGCTTCGCTGGGTGTCACCGCAGGGCCGGATTCGGTAGCCTTGATCCTCAGAACTTTGACTCGCTGGCCCGCGTCATGCGCGTACCCGATGCCGACGTACCCTATTGCGCCACGATCAGTCGAAACGGATTGAATGATAGCAGACGTCGCCGGCATCAGACGAACCGACTGGGCATAATCCTGCTGTTCAAGAATGTGTTCCTGGAAAAAGACGTAGGTACCTGAGCTCGATTCGCGCGAGAGGGCGAGTACTGGCCGGTTCGGTCCGCCAACCTGATTCCACCGTGTGTACACCGCGGTGTAAATCTTCTTCAGCTGGTCGTGCGAAAGCTTGCTCACGTTGTTCGAGGGGTGTACCACGATTGCGATACCGTCGCGCGCAACCACCGTTTCAAACGCGGACCGTCCATTTTGCTGTGCCCGCGCGCGCTCCGAATCCTTGATGTTCCTGCTTGCCGCACAGATGTCCGTGGTGCCATTGATCAAAGCGGCTATTCCGGTGCCGGATCCCCCACCGGTGACGGATATCTCCACATCGGGGTTCGTCCGCATGAAAGCCTCTGCCCAGGTGCTTACCAGATGCACCATCGTATCCGAACCTTTGATTGTTAGCGACGTTCTCGACCCGGTGGACGCGTATGAGGGTCTACCGGTCAGCGCCAGAGCAACGAGCGCACAGGACAACAACATCAAACTGCTTGATCTGGTCATCGTTTTTTCCTTTTTTGGGGTCAGGAGTATGCGTGGAGAGTGCCATTCGGCCGCCACGAAAACCGAATTCCTGTCTGCCGGCAACTCGCCAGCAACGTGCGTCAGAAGTCGAACTGGGCCCGGAGCTGGAATGCGCTCATCGCACCGGTTCCTTTCGGGCGCGCAACCACGTAGCCGGCCTTGACGGAAGTGTTGGGATTGAGGAACCAGTCGAGACCCAGTGTGCCATCCGTAAGTGTTCCGCCTTTTATGCCGGAATCATCCAGGTCGAGATAGGAGACGCGTACCGCAACCGCCAAAGCACCCCACTCGCGTTTTCTCGGGTCGAAATTCCGCGTGGGAACTACACGATCAGCGACGCCCTGTCCGGGTTTGTACGGTCTGTGGTCGTCTGTCAAGAACCATCCCGCGTACGCGTATCCACCGGAAAACATCGCGTTGCCCCCGCCCGTTCTGGTCACACGGCTTCCGATCCCTTCCGCCTGCGCGAAGAATCGGCCCTGCGAAACGAGTGTTTCCACGCCGAACAGATTGACCCTCTCTGCCGCGATGTTTGGGGTACCGACGAAATTGGGCGCGAGATTGACTTCGGGTTTTCGGCTGTACTTTACGACGCCCACGTTGGGATTTCTGGTGCTGCCCGAGAACCCGAGGTGAACGACTCGTTTCTGTTCCTTCGAATAGACCGGCGCCAGTACGACGCGCCCCGTGAACGCGAACTTCCCGTCGCCGCTGTTTTTGCCATAGTTGTCCGAATCGCGAAAGATGCCGGCGGCCCAGCCGCCCCGCCCCGACGAAAACGTGCCACCCAGAAGCAGCCCGGCGTTGTACGCCGGCGTGAAGACACCCGGCAGCCCATACTCGTGGAAAACCAGATAATTGCTGCTCGTGATTTCCTCGAGGCTGAATGGCTCCTGCATGTGACCCAGACGAAGCGTTGAAAGCCCGGGCACCCCGCGAAGACCGACATAAACTTCCCGGAAACTTGCGTCGCCGCTGCCGAAGTCGAACTCAGCTCGCCACTCCGTGGTGCCGTACGCGATTCCATCGACGTGAATCCGTGCCCGGCGGAATTCGGTACCGTCCTGCAGGTCGCCAAACCGCCGCGCCAGCGAGTCGGATTGAGAAGTGAAAAAGGTCCAGTCCTGATGGATGCGTCCGCCCACACGGATACGGAACTCCTTGTCCGCCGTCTGCATCACCAGGACATTATCCCACGAGGGCGCCAGGGCTCCACCGTCAGCCGCTGGCGCGGCAACGGCAGCGGCCAGCAGCACGGTAGCAACGCCTGCCGCACCTACGCTGAGTACCGAACGCGTTCCGCGAAACATACGTGCTCCTTTTTGAGGCGTGAGACCACGGAGAAATCCTTTTGCCATTCACCGGCGGATCTTTCGACCCGCAGTAATGAAAGTGCCCGAGCTCGTTAAGGGAACGTTTCGTACGGGTGAGTTTTTTGCGAATTTTGGGAACCACCCTGTCGATGGCGCGATCGCACGGGTCCCGATCTCTCTGTTCGTGGGACGTGTGGCGTACAATCCGCACCTGTCCGGTTGCGTTCCCATCCAACCCGGAAAGGGATTCCGCACTGTGATACCGTATTCATTGACCCAACCTCAACCGTTTCGCGCCAGACGCCTGTCGAGTTACGACCGCACCGGAGGGAACAACGACTGGATACCCATCGGCGGCCGGTCTACGCACGTCATTGGAGACATCCGCGGACCCGGGATTATTTCACATCTGTATTTTACGGTGAACAGCCCTGATCTCCATTACCTCCGTTCTCTCGTCTTACGATGCTTCTGGGACGACGAACCGTTCCCGTCGGTTGAGTGTCCGTTGGGTGACTTCTTCTGCGTGGGACACGGTGCGGTCAGCACGTTCGAAAATGCAGCTTTCAGTATGGCCGCCAACCAATCGAAAACGTACGGACGTTTCGCGCCAATGAATTGCTGGGTACCCATGCCTTTTTCGGAACGCGCGCGCCTCGAAATAACGAATGATTCAGACACACCGGTAATGGCTTTCTATTTCCACATCGATTACCAGGAGTACAAGCAATTGCCCGGAACACCATGGTATCTGCACGCGACATGGCACCGTGAGAACCCCTGCGACGGATGGCAAGGGACCGGTTCAGTAATCTGGGGACCCGAGTGGGTTGCTCGACACCAGACAGAAGAGGACCGCAATCAGACCGGAAGCGGGAATTACGTCATCTTGGACGCCAAAGGACGGGGAACGTATTTCGGGTGCAACCTGTCAGTCGACAATCTTTATAAGGGGTGGTGGGGCGAAGGCGACGACATGATTTTCGTCGACGGGGAGTTGTGGCCCCCTTCCCTGCACGGGACCGGAACTGAGGAATACTTCGGTCAGGGATGGGGAATGCAGGACGTCCGGCACCAGTACTACGGGCTCTCGTATCGCGAACGTGAGGACTTCAACGACCGGGGCAAGGTGACAGTGTACCGGTTCCACGTCGCGGACCCGATACCGTTTTCCGAGTCAATCCGAGTAACTCTGGAGCACGGACACGCCAATGATCGCTCGGACGACTATTCCTCGACCGCGTACTGGTATCAGGCCGAACCGCATGTGCCGTTCGCCGCTCTGCCAGATGTGGGTGCTCGCTTGCCGAACCCGTAATTTCACCAGATGGTGTACCCGCCGTCGATGAGAATGTTCGCGCCCGTCATGAAGCTGGAGGCATCCGACGCAAGGTAGAGCGCGAGGGGTCCGAGTTCCTCGGGCCTGCCGCAACGTTTCATTGGCGTGTTCTCGATCCAGACGTCGTTGTCCCGGGGATTCTGCCTCCCCCTCAAGGTCATTTCGGTTTCCATGTACCCGGGAGAGATTGTATTGACACGAATACCGTATTGCGCCCATTCACCCGCCAATGACTTTGACAACATGATCACCCCTGCTTTGGCGGCGTTGTACGAGCACTGCGGCTGAGGATGATTCGACACGACACCGGACATGGACCCGATGTTGATAATGGAACCCCGTTTCTGCGCAATCATGTGCGGCGCCACGGCACGGCAGCATTTGAACACACCCGTCAGATCCACGGCCAGCACGTCTTCCCACTGAGCGTCCGTCATCTCCTCCGCCGGCGTGTTGATGACGATTCCGGCGTTGTTCATGAGAACGTCCACCTGCCCGAATTCGGCAATCGTACGTGCGACCATCGCGTTTGCGGACGCCGTTGAACGAACGTCCAGATGGACTGGCACGGCTCGCGCGCCGCCGCTCACGAGGCTGTCCGCAACTCGTTCCGCGTTGGCCAAGAGAACATCCGCAACAACAACTGCGGCTCCTGCGTCTGAAAACGTCCGGCAGAACACTTCACCCAGTCCGCGTCCGCCTCCAGTGACAATCGCCACGCGGCCGTCAAGCCGAAACACGCCGTTCCCTGCTAACATTGTTCAATTCCTCCCCGATTCACCGTTTCCAGTATTCCGCGTACGAGTCCATCGCCCGTACGACTGCTTCAATGTTCTCGTACGGTGTGTGAGGGTACACGCCCCAGACAAGATGCAGGCCACCGCGAGGCGACCCGAGCGTCTTGACGCACCGTCCGATGTGCCGTTCGCAGTCTTCCGGCGTGCCGAATGGCGTGATGCTCTGCCGGTCGATATCAAGATCGAGGAACACTTTGCCCCATGCCAGTTCGCGGAGGTTCCCCAGGCCGTTCACAAGCTCCTGAGGGTTCAGAATCGAAACGCCGCACTCGATCAGGTCGAGGATGATATCCACGATGTATCCATCAGTGTGAAGATGAACACGCACGCCATTCGAGCGAAGATACTGGAAAATCCGCATGTAGGAGGGTTTGATAAACGTTCGCCACGCATTCGGAGATATCGGAAGTCTGTTCTGAAGCCCAAGATCGTCGCCAAACGAGACAAGGTCCGCCCCCGCCTCAACGTACCGCTTCGCAACGTCGAACCAGTAATTCTCGACCACGCGTATGAGGTCGAAAAGCCGCTCGTCCCGCGATCCGACGTCCTCCATGAACGCATTGAACCCGCGAAGGTATGTGAGGCGGAGAAATATGAAGCCGTGGTCGGTGCCGCCCCGCGCCACCTCACCCTTGGTTTTCGCAGCCTTGAACTTCTTTTCAACCTCACTCCAATCCGTGAACTCCGCGGAATTCGGCCCCTTGTACGATCTCAGCGCGTCCCATTCGGCGACAGGGTGTTGCATTACAACCCCGTCTAACGACTCCAGCGGATACAGCCACTCACAGCCCCACGCATCCGTCCACCTGCTGTACGCAGGTCTGCTTGCTGCGCGCGAGATTCCTACGTGAACGTAACGGGAAAAGCTCTCCATCCAGTCAAGACGCTCTCTGTACTCGTTCCACACCGGATAGGTGATTCCGACGTCGGCGCTGACCGTCCCATCCCCGTCAAGATCCAGCTCGCGGAAGTATTTTTCCCTTTCGGTCATCTGTTTCCCGCTCCCGGTCAGGGGTATGTTCTCGCACCTGCAGACACGGCGTACATCCCGCCGGTGATTGCTATCAAGCCGATGTACTGCACCAAAGAAAGGTTGGACTTGAAAATCAGGGCCGTAGCGAGTTGCGACAGCAGAAACGCACCCCCGACTGCCAGCCCCATTGCAACATTCACATTCATCGTCTTGTACAATTCCATCATGAACCAGATACTTGATGCGCCAAACACATTACCGATAATGAACCAGAGCGTCCTCGACGCATCCGGCAGGCTCCCCTGCTTGAAGGAAAGCGCCGCAATCACCTGCATCGTCCAGAAAATCACCAGCCAGAGCACGTTCGTCATTGTCACCCCAATCCACCAGTCACGTCCCACATGACGGTTCAACAAGCACTGCCGACTTTCACGTTCCGCACGCGAAACGTCGGTGTACCGATGATCGAACCGGAAAAAACCCACGTGAAGTCGTCTCCAACTGCATCCACGTCCTGCAACAAATCGAACAGATTTCCACTGATTGCAACACCCGTCACGGGCTCGGCAAGCTCCCCGTCGCGGATCATGAGCCCCTTGCAGGGAATGGAGAAATCGCCCGACACCGGGTTGATCGCTGCATGCAGCCCCTGCATTTCCGCCACATACAGACCGTTCGACACGTCATTCAGCAATGTGTCCGTCGGGCAATTCCCGGGCAGCAGCATGAAGTTCGTCGTCCCGGTATGGGGCCGAGCGGCATAACTTCCCCGTTGCGCGTTTCCCGTGGAAACCGTGCCGCTTTTTCTTGCCGTGTAGGAATCGTGCAGAAAGCTTTTCAACACCCCATCTTTCAACAATTCCGTCCGCTCAGTCGGCACACCCTCGGCATCCGCGAAACGTGTTGCAAGGCCACCCTCGAGACGCCCGTCGTCAACAACAGAGACGAGGGAAGAGGCCACCTTTGCATTCTCCCGGCCCCGGAACAACGATTTCCCCTTCTGCACTGCGTCCGCATCCAGCATCCTCGACACGTACGCCAGAATATCACTGCCGACTTCTGGTGGAAACACGAGCGGAAGTTCGGCGGATTGAGCGGGTCTGCTTCCCACCATGCGCAACGCGCGACGCGCAGCCGTCACCGCGGTCGCCTCGATGTCCAGACCGTCATACGTGGAGCTTGCCCCTACGTGCCAGCCCGTCTCTACGGAATCCTTATCGCCGGCAATTGCCTCGATCACCGCATACGCGAGAGTAGATCTGGACATTCCCTCCACGCCGAGTGAGTTGACAAGTGTTTCCTCCTCCGCCACGTCACCATAGATCACCGTGCTCGCGCCTTTGACCCGCGTATCGAAGTCGCGCGCGCATTGCTCGAGGAAGAGCGCTCTTCGCACCTTTTCCTCAAGGGGCGTACGAAGTATCACCTCATCGAAGGTTGAAAACCCGTCTCCCCACGGTCTCCTGCCGGAGCATTTCGGCAGTGTGTTCGCTTCGTCGGGTGTGTGCTCACGCACGATGGACACCAGCGAATCCAACAGGTCGTGCACCGAACGCGCATCCAGCCGATTACTCGCGGCAAACCCCATCCTCGCGTCTTTGAGCACCCGAACACCGAATCCGATCTCCTCCTGGGCGTTCACTGTCTCCGGTGTCATGTTGACCACGCTGATTTCCGTTTTCCGGGTTCGCACAACGGCTACTTCGGCGGCTTCAACGCCGTGCTGCATGGCATAGTCCAACGTTCGGCGGGCAAATTCCGTGTCGTTCATGGCGTGGCTCCCTTCCAGATTTCTCCTTTGCCACCAACGAGGAGAGATCTGACCCTCACCGTCGGCATACCGACGCCCACGGGCACGCTCTGCCCTTTTCCACACCTGCCCGACATCTGCGCAATGACAAGATCGTTCCCCACCATGTCGATGTTCTTCAGAACGTCGATCCCGGTGCCGCTCAGGGTAGCTCCGCGTACGGGCCGCGTCCGCTTCCCTTTCTCAATCAGCCAGGCCACCTGCACGCTCGTTGTGAACCTGCCCGTAATCACATCAACCTGCCCCCCTGAGCCATGAACCTCCGCGTAAAGCCCCGCGTCCGTTTGCGCAATTATGTCGTCCGGGTTCATCGAGCCTGCGCCGATATACGTGTTTCGCATCCGGGGAATCGGAGGATGACGGTAGTTCTGACGCCTCCCGTTCCCTGTGGGTTCGCACGCGGATTTGCGCGCCGTGACAAGCGACTGGAGGTAATTCCTGAGCACGCCGCGTTCGATCAGCACGGTCCTCTGAGAGGCGGTCCCTTCGTCGTCGAACGGGAAGCTTCCCGGAAAGCAGGGGAGGGTCCCGTCGTCGTACAGCGTGACTAGCTCACTCGCGACAAGTTCACCTTGTTTTCCTGCAAATGCCGACCCTCGCTCCACGAGGTCAGCTTCCATCCCGTGTCCGCACGCCTCGTGAAACAGCACTCCATTGTCCCCCGGTGCAAACACAACCGGCATCACACCTCTCGGCGCGTCGTCGGCTTCGAGCTGGGTGATTCCGTTCCGCCGGGCCCGCAACGCGATCGATTCGAAACTGTCAGTACCCTGAAAATGTTCAGGACCACCGAAAATCGATCGCCCGGCAGTTCCCACGTAAAGCTGGTTCCCGTCCCCGACGAAGACGCGCGCCGAGAACTCCGTAAGTCCCAGTTCTTTTTCGAGCACCGTGCCTGTCACCGAGGATGCGAGCTGAATGCGGCGCACGGAATCGCGATAACCGATGGAGACTTGCCTGATTCGCTTTTCGCCGCTCCACGCTGTTTCCTCGCCTGAACGAACGATCGCCAGCTTCTGTTGGACGTCGAGCATGTCCGGAGGAACCGCAAAAGACGATTGCCAGTTGGTTGGGCCCTCAATAAGGATCACGGACGCTTCGCGCCCTGCCTCCGCCCCTGCGGCGTCTGCCACCTGGCGGGCCAGTGCCATCAGGCGTGCAGGTTCTTCAGAAGCGGAGATTCCGTAGTAGGTGCGATTGTTCTTCACGACGCGAATTCCCACACCTCCGTCCTGCACGAAGGAGGAGTTGATCTTTCTGTCGTCGCTTTCGACGCTCGCGTACGCGGCTTGTTCCGCGTATATGTCAGCGAAATCGGCACCCCGGCTTAATGCTGCGCGCAACACGTCACTGAGGAGATTGGGGTCGAGTTTTTCGGTAGGCATCGGCGGGTTCTTGACGAAAACTGGTGGAACGGAACAGGTCAATGCTCTTTTCTTCTGAACAGACGCGGGCAGCGAAAAGAGGCGCTCCCGGTGCCGATCGCAAAGTTTGTCACTTCCGGGTCAGCCACCCGATAACCCCGGTCGGATTGAGAACACAGTCCGGGGGCGGGTTCCGGCTTCGGGTTCGAACTCGGCGTTCAACGAGCTCTGTGGAACGCGGGTGGTTCGACGGCGATATCGAGGATGCGGATGTCCGCAATGTCGCCACAGAAGCTCCAGTTTTTCGTGTCATCATTCCCGAGGTATAGATCCTGGGGGCACCGCCCGAGTGGGCCTGTGAACGGCTGTTCTCCGGCAGGCGTTCCGTCAACGTACAACCGAATTTTCTGTTTGTCCCATGTCATCGCGATGTGGTGCCATTTTCCGGGCGTAAGAGCTATCGTACTCGCGCCTTCCGTCCGACCCTGTTCGGTTTCCAGCCAGTAACCGACACGGCCGTCTCGCAGTACGATGAGCAACCACCCGCCTTTGCCTATGTGTTTCTCCAGTATCCCTTGGACACCGATGTCGACCCGGGGATTGCCCAGCCGCTCCAGCCTGATGGTGGCTTCCATGGTGAACCCGTTCACCAGGTCCAGCTCCGGCGTGTGGGCCACCCTGAGCGCGGCGGTGTCACCCGGAAAATACCACGCACCACCCCCTTCGCTCGCGCGGACACCTTCAACCAGTGCGTCGTGTTTTCCCGCGAGACCGGCAAGCTTCGCCGTGACTGGCACTGCGAACGACCAGTGCGCCACTACATGCTGCTTCAATTCGGCATCCATTTCCCTGCACCCGGACATAAGAAACACTCCTGCTGTCAAAATGATTGTCAGTACCGATTGCACATTCATCCGCCCTTCCTCCCAACGCGTCTGACGGAATTTGATGATACACGCCGGACCGTGACGGCGCCAAGACGAAGAACCTCGTGCGGTTGATTGACACGCCACATTGGAGCGGCTACCATGATAATGCGGCGATTAGACAATCCCAACAGGACACGGGGAGAACCGGTGTGTTCAAAAAGGCGATAATCCAGGCATTCACGATCTGCGCCGGGGCGTCGCTCATCGGAGCGGGCGTAAACCTCGTCGCACCATGGGGAATCCCGTTTGTGGCGCGAGGGAAGAACCTTCCGCAACTGCCCGATTCGGCGCTGGTCGACCGGCCTAACCCGGTGCCTTCCGGCGCGCACGAGCTCGTTTCAGTGACCCTCCAGCAGGCAAAAACACTTTTCGACCGTGACCAGGCCGTCTTCGTTGACGCCAGGCCCGAGTTTGAATACGCAGAAGGTCACATCCCCGGTGCTATCAACATTCCTTTCGACGAAGTTGAATACCATGGCGCGGCGATCGCGAACCTGAACAAGCACAAACCTCTTGTTGTCTATTGTGCCGGGGAATCATGCGATCTGAGTATTCATCTTGGCGAACTGCTGGCAAAAAAGGGATTCACCGCGGTGCGCGTCTTTTTCGGCGGCTCGGTCGCGTGGCAACGCGCCGGTTTCCCATTTGATCGCGGGACTGGAGAATGACTCTTATTCCAAACTCATCGAAACTCGAAGTTCGCTTGTTGGACCCCAGATTCGTATGGGTATCCAGAATCGTTCTCGCGGCGGTCTTTCTCGTGTACGGCGCGAGCAAGATACCGAACCTCGACGACTTTGCCCGCAGCATCGAGAACTACCAGTTGCTTCCGGATGCCCTGGTCAACGCGCTCGCGATCACTCTCCCATGGATAGAGGTCGTTGCAGCGCTTGCTCTTCTGTTCCGCCGGTCTGCACCTGGCGCCGTGGTGACGGTTGGAGGCATGACGCTGGTTTTCACAATTGCGATCATAAGCGCTCTTATGCGAGGCTTGGATATCAATTGCGGGTGCCTTGACACGGGCACAGATGCGGATGCTCGCAACAACCTGCTCCAACACCTCGTGTTCGATCTTTTCCTGCTCGTATTGGCCGCACATGTCTGGTGGTGGGCCCGCAGAAACGAGGCAGCCCTATGAGGTATATCCCGGCATCCACCAGATTCCTGGTGGTCTTGATTCTGCTGTCCCCGGGAACTGGCTATTCATGGGGATACAAAGCCCATCAGATGATCACCGCCGCCGCCATAGATATTCTTCCAGCTGATATGCAGGTCGTGCTCGCGCCGTACCGTGAGGCGCTCGTCGCACAATCTCATGCTCCGGACGTGTGGCGTTACGATCCAGATGAGCGATCGCGTCACTACGTGGATCTGGAACTCGGCGACCGGTCGGGGTACCCCTTTCCCAACTTCCCTCGCGACTATGCCACTGCTTTGCAGAGACTGGGGCCGGACAGCCTTCAGAAAATGGGCACTCTTCCCTGGCACATTGACGCATATTTCCGCCGTACCGTCGGTTCCCTTGCGGACCCGAACGACAGCACGCTCGTGTTCCTGTCAGCCCTGGGGCATTATGTCGCGGACGCGTTCATGCCCATGCACACGACCGTGAACTACGACGGTCAGTTGTCCGGAAACCGCGGGGTGCATCTGCGCTTCGAATGGTGGATGCTTGACCAGAACGCCGCGGCGATAACGATGAAACCAGGCTTGCCCGCACGAATCACCGATCCGCTCGAGAATACGTGGAAGATCGTGATGGCGTCTTACACGGATGTTGATACAATCCTCCGCGCCGACACCGCGGTTCGGCAGTCGTTTCGGCCGCCTCTTCCGGGACCTCGCGGGGAACGATCCGCGGATCCGCCGTACGATCAGGAGCTGTGGAACCGCATCGGCTGGCTGGCGCAGTTTCGAATGAACCTTGCTGCCTCGGCAGTCGCAGGTTTCTGGTATGAAGCGTGGCTTCGTGCTGGCAAGCCTTCGTTACAGGGTCTTTCCGCATTGCCGCCGCCGCCCATGGATTGAGCGTACACTGCGCGGGAGTTGTGCCATGAAAATCATGATCGTCGGCTCCGGCGGGATGCTCGCTCGCGAGCTTGCCCGGCAGTGGTCAACGCGACATGACCTCATTGCGCTCACGAGGCAGGAACTCGATGTGTCCGCGCTGGAGAACGTGCGCAGAGCGGTGAAATTGCACACTCCGGACGTGGTAGTCAACTGTGCGGCGTACAACCGTGTTGACGACGCCGAAACCCATATCGAAGACGCCTACCGTGTGAACGCGCTGGGCCCAAGGAATCTCGCCATCGCCGCTGAAGAGCAGAATGCCGCGCTGGTTCACTTTTCCACCGACTACGTCTTCGACGGCAAGAAGACATCACCCTATCTGGAATATGACGCGGTCAACCCTCTCGGGGTATACGCGAAAAGCAAGGTCGCGGGTGAAACTGCCGTACGAGATCACTGTACGCGATTTTTCCTCGTTCGGGTCGCGTGGCTTGTGGGCCACGGAGGAAGGAATTTCGTGGAGGCCATGCTTCACGCGGCAAAGGGAAAAAAGGCGGTATCTGTTGTCACTGACCAGGTCGGAACACCAACATTTTGCGCGGACGTCGCCCGGGCACTTCATACCCTCCTGGAAACGCGCGCATTCGGGCTCTATCACATGACCGGCAACGGTTCATGCTCGTGGTTCGAATTCGCGGAGGGAATATTCCGGCAGGCAGGCCTTAATGTCGCCCTCACCCCGACGACGATGGCCGCGTACGCCAGACCGGCACCACGGCCCGCTTCGACAATCCTTCGCAACCTTATGCTCGAGCTGACGGTGGGCGACACGATGCCTCACTGGCAGGAAAGCCTCAGGGAATACCTGTCAACGCGCGGTTGATTTGAAAAAAGCGTCCCCCGCAATCTCCCGCGGGGGACACTCCATCTCCAGTCAGGACAGGTCAGGTCAATCAAGACCTATCTGAAGCTCAACGGCCACGTTGTCCTCGGGTTCGTACCCCAGTTTGGATCCTCTTTCGCGCCCGTAGTACACGGCATCCAGCTTGATCAACCACAGGTTGACACCCACACCCGCAGTCGGGTACCCCTGATAGAAACCACCCCGAAGCCTCAACAGGGTCAGATCAAGCTCCCCACCCATGTGAACATGCATGGGGACTGAGACGTCCGACGCATTCAAAAGGTCTCGGTAGTCCGCCACAAGGTTCAGCCGTGGCAGAACCCGGTAATGAACGCCCAGGTTCAGTGACATGTCGGGGTTGACATCACCCAGCGTGACCGCATCCTGCGCAACCACTCCGAGGGTTACTTTGCGGGTGACCGGAACCAGTGCACCAAGATCCACCCCGATGCCGGTCTGCCGGTTTTTGAGATCGACGACGTCACCAAGACCCGGCGTATTGACCGCGTCCTCCAGCGAGAAGCTCCGAGTCGTCTGCCACCGGTTGAAGTACTTCACGCTGGCACCGGCGTACCAGAGCATCCCCAGGTTCACCGGCCTGCCGTACGCGGCGATAACACCTATGTCGCTGTACGCATTCAGATCCAGCCGTGGCTGGAATACGCCGGAGTTCATCTGCGGGGTGCCATCAAAAACGGCGTATGACTGAATCCCCACACCTCTCCAACCGAGGCGGATCGCCGGGAATGCCCGTATCGTGCCGCCCTTGCCGTCGAGCTTCTCCGCTTCCCGGTCAAGTTCGGCAACGCGCCAGGAAGGCAACTGGTCAATCCGTTCGAGATCGGATTTGTTGTCTTTGAAAAAGTTCACGACGTCTTTCATCTGGGTCAGGCCGCCGACGCCCCCGAATTCAAACCGCACCGGAACGTTCATGTGGAACCGCTTCGCGGCAACGGAGGCCGGGTTGTAGAACAGCGCCGACCCACGCCAGGCTCCGGCCGTGTAGGCTCCACCCATGCCGAGCGCAAACACCTCGTGACGAAAACTGTGCGGTACACTGGCAGAGGACACCGAAGGCACCACCGCAACAGAGGCGGCAATCAAAGATGCGATAGTCAATGCGCGCTTCATTGCTGGTTCTCCTTACGTGTCTATTCGCCAACCACGACGTTTTCGCCGGCGGGTTTCGCTACCGGGAATTTCGACCGCTTCAGGCTCGCCACCACCACCGTGTTGATATACGACCGGACCTTGTTCAGGTCTATGATGTCGCTCAGAGGCGACTCGCACCCGAAGGCTGATTGTGGATCAAGTACCGCGTTGATCTGCACCGACAACACGCCGTTTGTCGGGTTGGTCAACCAGTCAATTGCGTTGTTCACGGCAATCGCTTTGGCAGTCGGAACCGTGCCTGATCCGGTGTACTGAACCCTGTAGCCACCCGTTACCCCCACTACGCGGAAATCCGTCCCGATTGCATCGAGCTTGGTCCGGAACTCGATCATAAGACGAAGGATCCGCACCACAAGGAAATCGGGATACACGCTGCACACGTCAAACGTTCCGCTCAAGTTCACGTTTCGCGCCTTCTGCTGCAGATACGTGTCCGAAAGCGGGTCTACGGCAACCTTTGGGCCTGTTCCTGCCTGCGCCGTGTTCGCGTACAGCAGCAACGCAAGAGCCTGGTCCATTGCCTGTAGGTTGGCCAGCTTTTCGGCTCGTTCCGCCGCGGAAAGGCTGTCAAACGGAAAACTGGTGCTCGAACTGGTACTGCTCTGGCTCAATTCGCGCGAAATCTGCAGGATGCCAATCCCCGCAGCCTGGCGCGATTCCTTGGCGAGTGCCAGCAGCACATCCGACGATATGGTGCTTGTGCTGTTCAACGCGAGGAAATCCGCCAGTTCCTGCTGATACCGCGCAGCTTCGGAGCCCGGCTCTTTTTCGGATGAGCCGAAGATGTTACATCCTCCGGCCAACAGCGCAAGAACCAAGGCCCCATACAACACTCCTTTTCGCGTACGACGAATCATGTGACATCCCTCCGGCACATCGTGCGTTCGAGTTGCGAGCTTCGCCAGAACCTTCGTCGGCATCGCTCGTTAATACGATAGAGAGACAAACGAACGATTGTCGAGGCGAACCGCGTACAAAAAAACACGCCCGCCCCTGAAAAGTCAAGGACGGGCGCGTTGCGCAGATTTGTCAGGGCTTAATGCGCCAGACGGAGGTTGTATGCTTCCTGACCCTTGCGGCCCGGACGAACGTCAAACTCCACCGCGTCGCCATCAGAAATCCGCTTGGCGTCGGCCTGGTCCACGTTCGTAACGTGCACAAACAAGTCTTCACCGCTTTCCGGACGGATGAACCCATAACCCTTGGTGTGGTTGAACCACTTCACTGTTCCAGTTGCCATCTGCTGACCTTTCCTCGGGCATTGCCCAGGTTGCGTGACGAGTGCACAGGGCTCCAGCCCTGTGTGTTCTCGACCACAGACTTACTACCCCGCTTGCGCGGGACTTTTGGCAGCCTTCCCCCTTGTGATCGAACTGTCAACGTGAACCTGCGCCGTTCTGCCGGATACCGACGACGGTTGGACAAATTCCACGCTGATACACGTCCAAAGAGGTAGTCTTCCTTACCAAAACGCGTGCTCTACACGAACCACAGACGACTATGCTCTACCCCCACCTCCTTCTTCGCGAACATGCAACCCGCTAGAGGGAACCCACGGCTTGG
>Ga0208939_1000577_pt1 | contig 29470 bp, 38 predicted proteins | sample AD_STIC12_MetaG_FD_184437 | JGI IMG/M metagenome (GOLD analysis project Ga0208939, IMG submission 184437) | Active sludge microbial communities of municipal wastewater-treating anaerobic digesters from USA - AD_STIC12_MetaG (SPAdes) (version 2) | ecosystem: Engineered > Bioreactor > Anaerobic >...
CTCAACACGTTCATCCTGGGATGGGATGCCGATCGGATGCTGCACGGCTTCCAGGGATGGTGGACCGCCCCGTTCTTCTTCCCGCGGGCGGACACGCTGGCGCTCTCGGAGCACCTGCTTGGCATCGCGATCTTCACCTCGCCGATCATCTGGCTGACGGGCAATCCGGTCCTGGCCTACAACCTGGCGTTCTTCGCGTCCTGCGTCCTGGCGGGCGTCGGGATGTACCTGCTCGCGAGGACGCTGTGGGGCCGGCCTGACGCCGCCTTCCTGGCCGCGCTGGCGTTCGCCTTCGCCCCGTTCCGGGTGATGCACGTGCCGCATCTCCAGATCCTGATGTCGGGCTGGATGCCCCTCAGCCTCTGGGGGCTGCACGGCTTCTTCGCGGCTGGGTCGCGGCGCCGCCTCGCGGCATTCGCCGCCTCGTTCCTGCTGCTCGGCCTGTCGAACGGCTACTACCTGTACTTCTTCTCCGTCCCCGTCGTCGTCGTGGTGGCCGCGCGTGCGGCGCGCCTCGCCGTTGCGCGGCGCGGCGCAGGACTGGCGCGCGCCGCCGGACGAGAGGCCGCAGGCCTCGCCCTGGCGGCGGCGGGTATCCTGGCCGGCCTCGCCCCCGTCGCGGCTGGATACGTCCGCATCAGGAAAGCTCACGGGTTCCACAGATCCATCGACGAGATGGCCGGCTACAGCGCCCGCTGGGGTGACGCGCTCCAGATCCCGCACCGCCTGTGGGCGTGGGCAGGGACGCTGCGCGTCGGCGAGGGCGAGCGGATGCTGTTTCCCGGCGTCACCATCGTGGCGCTCGCCGCGCTCGCGGCGCTCTCGGCATGGGCGCCCGCCACCCGCGCCGCCGACGGCCGCGCCGGCGCCGCCGACTGGCGATGGGCCGTCGCGGCCTACGCCGCGGTGCTGGCGGCGGGCATCTGCCTCGCGGGCGGCCCGTCCGCGCCCGGGCCGTACGCGTGGATGGTCCGCGCAATCCCGGGGTTCGACGGGCTGCGCGTGCCGGCGCGGTTCGCGGTCATCGTGGCCCTCGCCCTCGCCGTGCTGGGCGGCGCCGGCGCCGCATGGCTGCTGTCGCGCCTGCGGCCCCGCGCGGCGCTGGCCGCGGCGGTGCTGCTGGGCGCGGCGATCGCGGCCGAGGGCTACGGAGGCACGCTGGAGCTGGTGCCCTTCAGGCACAACCAGCCGTCCCGCACCGCGCTCAATGCGTGGCTCCGCGCCCAGCCTCCCGGGGGCGTGATCGAATTGCCCATCGCCGGCCCGGCCCTCGCGCCATTCACCCTCGAGTACGCCTACAACACGCTGCGCCACGGCCACCCGATCGTCAACGGCTACTCCGGCTATGGGTACGGACTGCAGGACTTCCTGGGAGGGCCGGGCTCGCCGCTGCGAGATCCGGATGGCGTTGCCGGCGCCCTGCTCGGACTGCGCGAAATCGGCGTCAGATACGTTCTCGCTCATCGGTCGCTGTACTCGGACACGCCCGAATACGGCTGGCCCGCGCCCGAGGATTTCGCCGACGCCGTCGAGGCCAGCCGGAGCGCCGCCGGGCCGGCCCGCCGCTTCAACGACGTGATAGCGTGGGCGCTGGCCCCGCCGCCTCCGCGGAGTCCCGTGGACGAGGCGGCCATGGCCCGGCTCCCGCCCTCCGCGTTCGAGGGGTCGGCCTCGCACCAGCCCGAGCGCCTGCAGTACGCCTTCGACGGGAGCCTCGCAACCAACTGGCGCACGGGGCGACCGCAGGCGGGGGACGAGTGGGTGCGCCTGTCGTTCGCGCGCGAGACGGACGTCGCCCGCCTGGTGGTCCTCACGCCCGCAGTCGGAACGGGTGATTACCCGAGAAGCGTGACGATCGAATCCGAGACAGGCGACGGGTCTCGGATCCCGCTGTACAGGGGGTCGGCCGTGCCGTGCCTGGTCCGCGGGCTGGCGGGGCCGGACGCGGGGTCGCCCTGCGTCCTCGATCTGCCGTCGAACGGGAGCCGAGCGCTCTGGCTCCGGCAGACTGGCCGGTCCGCCACCTGGCAATGGGCCATCCACGAACTCCAGGTGTTCGAGCGGCGGCATTGAGGGAAACGGCCAGGCGCCTGTGGCCCCGTATTGCTGGGCCTGACCCCGCATTACTGGATCTGACCCCGATTGGCCGGCTTGCATCGCTCGGCGGGGCGTGCTATCTTTGACAGGTTCTTCGGTTGCCAGGACACCCTATCTGGCAGCCGCCGCCTGGTAGGCGAAGCGGACCTGTCCGCCCCTCGGCGAGTACACAACTCTCATAGGGTCACCACTCTCGGGTGCCAAGCCGCCGCGCGCGCGGCCGCTTCTAGGCCCGAGGGGGCTCCCGGCGACGCGCCGGCGCGACGGTGCGCGCGGCGCGGCGGGAGTCGAAGGCAGGATGCGACGGCGGCTCCGGCGCCGGTGACCGGCGCGCGGCGCGGCCGTCGGTTGCGTGTTGTACGGAGCAGCCGTGCCGACCATCAGCCAACTCGTGCGCAAGGGGCGCCGCCGCATCGTCATCAAGACGAAGAGCCCGGCGCTCCAGGACAATCCGCAGAAGCGGGGCGTGTGCGTCCGCGTCTTCACGCAGACGCCGAAGAAGCCGAATTCGGCGCTCCGCAAGGTGGCGCGCGTGCGCCTCACGAACGGGATCGAGGTCACCACCTACATCCCGGGGGTCGGGCACAACCTGCAGGAGCACTCGCTGGTGCTCATCCGCGGGGGCCGCGTGAAGGACCTCCCGGGCGTCCGGTACCACGTCATCCGCGGCACCCTGGACGCCGTCGGGGTGGCGGGCCGGAAGCAGGGGCGCTCGAAGTACGGCGCCAAGAGAGCCAAGCAGTAGGACGGACGCCATGCCACGCAGACGAGAAGTACCCAAGCGCGAACTGCTGCCGGACCCCGTGTACGGCAGCCCGCTGGTCACCAAGTTCGTCAACACCGTGATGAAGGCGGGCAAGCGCAGCACGGCCGAGGCGATCCTCTACAAGGCCTTCGACATCATCAAGGACAAGACGGGCGACGACCCGGTCAAGGTCTTCAAGAAGGCGGTCGACAACGTCAAGCCGACCCTCGAGGTCAAGTCGCGCCGCGTCGGCGGCTCGAACTACCAGGTGCCCATCGAGGTCAACCCGAACCGCCGCCTGTCGCTGAGCATCCGGTGGCTCGTGCAGTACTCGCGGGCCCGCGGCGACGGCAAGACGATGCACGAGAAGCTCGCAAACGAGTTCATGGACGCGGCGAACCTCCGCGGCGGGGCGGTCAAGAAGAAGGAAGACACCCACCGCATGGCGGAAGCCAACAAGGCCTTCGCGCACTTCCGCTGGTAGGCGCAGGGCACGGCGAGACGCATGCCTCGGACCACCCCGCTCGATCGGACGCGGAACATCGGCATCATGGCCCACATCGATGCCGGGAAGACCACGACGACCGAGCGCATCCTCTTCTACACCGGCATCTCCTACAAGCTGGGAGAGGTCCACGACGGCACCGCCGTCATGGACTGGATGGCGCAGGAGCAGGAGCGGGGCATCACGATCACGTCGGCGGCCACGACGTGCTTCTGGCGCGACCACCGGATCAACATCATCGACACGCCCGGGCACGTGGACTTCACGGCCGAGGTGGAGCGGTCGCTGCGGGTGCTGGACGGCGCCGTCGCGGTCTTCGACGCGGTGAGCGGCGTGGAGCCCCAGTCGGAGACGGTGTGGCGCCAGGCGGACAAGTACCGCGTGCCCCGCATCTGCTTCGTCAACAAGATGGACCGGGTGGGCGCCGACTTCCTGGACACGGTCGCGCAGATCCGCCGCAAGCTCCAGGCGAACCCGGTGGTCGTCCAGCTGCCGATTGGCGCCGAGGCGGGCTTCCAGGGCGTCGTCGACCTGGTGCGGATGAAGGCCCTCCGCTACCGGGACGAGACGCCGGGATCGGGTTTCGCCGTCGAGGAGATTCCCGCGGACCTGCTCGGCCAGGCCCGCGAGTACCGCGAGCGGCTCATCGAGAAGGCCTGCGAGGGCGACGACGCGGTCCTGGAGAAGTACCTGCACGGCGGCGACATCGGCGAGGACGAGGTCAGGGCGGCGCTCCGGAAGCGGACCATCGAGTCGGTCCGCCGCGAGCAGGCGCCCGTCGTCCCCGTGCTCTGCGGGGCGGCGTTCAGGAACCTGGGCGTGCAGCCCCTGCTCGACGCGGTGGTGGACTACCTGCCGTCGCCCGCCGACATCCCGCCCGTCATCGGGCTGGTGCCCGGCAAGGCCGATCGGCAGGCCGAGCGGGCGGCCGACGACCGCGCGCCCTTCTCGGCGCTCGTGTTCAAGATCATGACCGACCCGTTCGTCGGCCAGCTCGCCTACATCCGCGTCTACTCGGGGGCCATGCAGTCGGGCGGGACGGTGTTCAACGCGACGAGGGACAAGACCGAGCGCGTCGGGCGCCTCCTGAAGATGCACGCGAACAAGCGCGAGGAGATCAGGGAGGTCTGCGCGGGCGACATCGCCGCGGCCGTCGGCCTCCGGAGCGTGACGACCGGCGACACGATCTGCGACCGGCAGCACCCCATCCTCCTCGAGTCGATGGACTTCCCGGCGCCGGTCATCTCCCTGGCCATCGAGCCGAAGACGAAGGCGGACCAGGAGAAGCTCGGGCAGGGGCTCGCGAAGCTGCAGGCCGAGGACCCGACGTTCCGCGCGCACACCGACGCGGAGACGGGCCAGGTGGTCATCGACGGGATGGGCGAGCTGCACCTCGAGATCCTCGTGGACCGCCTGAGGCGCGAGTTCGGCGTGGACGCCAGCGTGGGGAACCCGCAGGTGGCCTACAAGGAGACGCTGACGCGGGCGGCCGAGGGCGAGGGGCGCTACATCCGCCAGACCGGCGGCCGCGGGCAGTACGGCCACGTGAGGCTCCGGCTGGAGCCGCGCGAGGCCGGCGCGGGGTTCGCCTTCACGAGCGCCATCGTGGGCGGCGCCATCCCGCGCGAGTTCCTCAAGCCCATCGAGGAGGGCATCCGCGAGGCGATGACCGCCGGCGTGCTGGCGAGCTACCCCGTGGACGACGTCGGCGTGACGGTGCACGACGGGTCGTTCCACGAGGTGGACTCCTCGGAGATGGCCTTCAAGATCGCCGGCTCGATGGCGTTCAAGGACGCCGCGAAGAAGGCCGCCCCGATCCTGCTCGAGCCGGTGATGCGCGTCGAGGTGGTGGTGCCCGAGGAGTACATGGGCGACATCATCGGCGACCTCACCGGCCGGCGCGGGCGGATCACGTCGATGGAGGCCCGCGGCGGGACGCAGATCGTCCACTCCCGCGTGCCCCTCTCGGAGATGTTCGGCTACGCCACGGACCTGCGGTCGAAGACCCAGGGCCGCGCGACGCACACGATGCACTTCGACCGGTACGAACCCGCGCCCCAGACCGTGAGCGACGAGATCGTCGCGCGCGTCATGGGGCGCTGACAGGGCGGCGCAGGCGGCTGCACCGCGGCACTGAGCGCACCAACGGAGACGAGCCATGGCGAAGGAAAAGTTTGATCGGTCGAAACCGCACGTGAACGTGGGGACGATTGGGCACATCGACCACGGGAAGACGACGCTGACGGCGGCGATGACGAAGGTGGCGGCGTCGAAGGGGTGGGCGAAGTATGTGTCGTATGACGAGGTGGCGAAGGCGTCGGAGTCGCAGGGGCGCCGGGACGAGACGAAGATCCTGACGATTGCGACGTCGCACGTGGAGTATGGGACGGCGAAGCGGCACTACGCGCACGTGGACTGCCCGGGGCACGCGGACTACATCAAGAACATGATCACGGGCGCGGCGCAGATGGACGGGGCGATTGTGGTGGTGGCGGCGACGGACGGGCCGATGCCGCAGACGCGGGAGCACGTGCTGCTGGCGCGGCAGGTGGAGGTGCCCTACCTGGTGGTGGCGCTGAACAAGGTGGACGCGGTTGACGACCCGGAGCTGCTGGACCTGGTGGAGCTGGAGGTGCGGGACCTGCTGAAGTCGTATGGGTTCCCGGGGGACGACCTGCCGGTGGTGCGGGTGTCGGCGCTGAAGGCGCTGGAGGGGGACGCGGAGGCGGAGGCGGGGATTCTGAAGCTGATGGAGGCGCTGGACGAGTATATTCCGCTGCCGGAGCGGCAGGTGGACAAGCCGTTTCTGATGCCGATCGAGGATGTGTTTTCGATTTCGGGGCGGGGGACGGTGGTGACGGGGCGAGTGGAGCGGGGGAAGGTGAAGGTCGGGGAGGAGGTCGAGATTGTGGGCTTCCGGCCGACGCTGAAGAAGGTGGTGACGGGCGTCGAGATGTTCCGGAAGCTGCTGGACGAGGGGGTGGCGGGGGACAACATCGGCGTGCTGCTGCGGGGGACGGAGAAAGACGACGTGGAGCGGGGGCAGGTGCTGGCGAAGCCGGGGTCGATCACGCCGCACACGAAGTTCACGGCGCGGGTGTATGTGCTGACGAAGGAAGAGGGGGGGCGGCACACGCCGTTCTTCAACGGGTATCGGCCGCAGTTTTACCTGCGGACGACGGACGTGACGGGGGCGATGACGCTGGGGGCGGGCGTGGAGATGATCATGCCCGGGGACAACACGGACGTGACGGCGGAGCTGATCACGCCGGTGGCGATCGAGAAGGGGTCGAAGTTCGCGATCCGCGAGGGCGGGCGGACGGTGGGCGCGGGGACGGTGACGGAGATTCTGGCCTAGGGGCTGGGCGCGGGGCGCTAGCCGGCCGGGGGCGGGACGGCCCCGCCCCGAGCGCCTAGCCCCGAGCGCCTGAAGGTAGACAGCAATGGCGACTGCATTCGGCGACAAGATCCGCATCCGGCTCAAGGCGTACGACTACCGCGTGCTCGACCAGTCGACGGCGGAGATCGTGGAGACCGCGAAGCGGACGGGCGCGCGGCTGGCGGGGCCCATCCCGCTTCCGACCGACAGGAACAAGTGGACCGTGAACCGCTCGCCGCACGTGGACAAGAAGTCGCGCGAGCAGTTCGAGATCCGCACCCACAAGCGCCTGATCGACATCTTCGAGCCCACCTCGCAGACGGTGGACGCGCTGATGAAGCTGGATCTGCCGGCGGGCGTGGACGTCGAGATCAAGGCCTTCGGGAAGGAACGTAAGTGACCATGGTCACAGGCATCATCGGCAGGAAGGTCGGCATGACGCAGCTCTTCGGCCCTGACGGGACCGTGCAGCCGGTGACCGTCATCAAGGCCGGGCCCTGCGTCGTGGTGCAGGCCAAGACGGCGGAGCGCGACGGGTACCGGGCGGTGCAGCTCGGGTACGTCGAGGAGCGGCCGGCGCGGGTGGCCAAGCCGCTGGCGGGGCACTACCGCAAGGCGGGCGTGCCGCCGACGCGGGTGCGGCGCGAGGTGGGGCTGGCCCCGGGCGGCGACGCCCTCAAGGCCGGCGATCCCGTGCTCGTCGCCGACGTCTTCAGGAACGGCGAGCGGGTGGACGTCATCGGCCGGAGCCGGGGCCTCGGCTTCCAGGGCGTCATCCGGCGCCATCACTTCGGCGGCGGCGCCAAGTCGCACGGCTCGATGTTCCACCGGGCCCCCGGCTCGATCGGGGCCTCGTCGTACCCGTCGCGGGTCATCAAGGGCATGAAGGCGGCGGGCCACATGGGCTCCGAGCGCGTGACGACGCTGAACCTGCGCGTGGAGCGGGTGGACGCCGACGGCCACCTGCTGATGCTGCGGGGGGCGGTGCCCGGCGCGCCCGGCGCCTACGTGGTCGTCCGCAAGGCCGTGGCGGCCAAGCCCGAGCCGAAGCCGCAGCCCGAGAAGGCGAGGAAGGGCAAGAAGCAGCCATGACGCTCGACATTGTCAACGCTCAGAACGAGAAGACCGGCTCCCTCGAGCTGCGCGACGAGGTCTTCGGCGGCCGGGTGAGGGCCGACCTGATCTGGCAGTCGGTCGTGCGCGACCAGGCTGCGGCGCGGCGCGGCACGCACGCGACGAAGACCCGCGGGCTGGTCAGCGGCACGGGCAAGAAGCCGTACAAGCAGAAGGGCACCGGCCGGGCGCAGGCGGGCGAGACGCGGAGCCCGCTGTGGCGCACGGGCGGCACGGTGTTCGGGCCGCGGCCCCGCAGCTATGCCTACGCCCTGCCGCGCAAGCAGGCGCGCAGGGCCCTGCGCGAGGCCCTGGCGGCGAAGATCCAGGCCGGCGCCGTGGTCGTCGTCGACGAGTTCGGCCCGGTCGAGAAGACGAAGGCGGCAGCGGACCTGCTGGCGCGGCTCGGGGCGCCGGCCTCCGCCCTCCTCGTCGACGTCAGGCCGGCGGCGTCGCTCGTGCGGGCCGTCCGCAACATCCCGGGCACGGCGTGCCTCGAGAGCGGCCGCCTCACGGCGCGCGACGTCATGCGCGCGCGCCGGATCGTGGCGACCAGGGCCGCCGTCGAACGCCTGCAGGAGGTGCTGGGATCATGAAAGCCACCGACGTGATCCGGCGGCCGCTCATCACGGAGAAGACGTCCATCCTGCGCGAGGACGGCAGGACGATCGTGTTCCACGTGGCGCGGGGCGCCAACAAGATCGACATCAAGCGCGCGGTGGAGCACCTGCTCGGCGCGAAGGTGGCCGCGGTGCGCACCTCCACCACGCACGGCAAGGTCAAGCGGCAGGGCCGGTTCTCCGGGAAGCGGCCCGACTGGAAGCGGGCCTACGTCCGGCTGCGCGACGGCGAGAAGCTGCCGGACTTCCTGGAAGGCGCCTAGAGCGGGGTGGATCGATGGCTATCCGCAGTTACAGACCGACATCGCCCGGGCGGCGGTTTCAGACGGCCCAGGACCACGCGGACATCACGGCGGCCAGGCCCTACAAGCCGCTGACCGAGCCCCTGAAGAAGTCCGGCGGCCGCAACAACCACGGCGAGATCACCGTGTGGTGGCGCGGCGGCGGGCACCGACGGCTGTACCGCATCATCGATTTCAAGCGGGACAAGGTGGGCGTGCCCGGCCGGATCCTGACCGTCGAGTACGACCCCAACCGCTCGGCGCGGATCGCCCTCGTGCAGTACGCCGACGGCGAGAAGCGCTACATCCTGCAGCCGGTGGGGCTGAAGGTCGGCGACAGCGTCGTGGCGGACGAGCTGGCGGACATCCTGCCGGGCAACCACCTGCCGCTCAGGAACATCCCGCTGGGCACCGAGCTCCACAACCTCGAGCTTCGGCCGGGCAAGGGCGGGCAGATCGCGCGCAGCGCCGGGTCGGCCGTGCAGCTGGTGGCGAAAGACGGCGCGTACGCCTCGGTGAAGATGCCCTCGGGCGAGATCCGGCGCCTCAACATCGAGTGCCGCGCGACCATCGGGCAGGTCGGCAACCTCGACCACGAGAACGTCTCGCTCGGGAAGGCCGGCCGCGCCCGCTGGACGGGGAAGCGCCCGCACGTGCGCGGCGTCGCGATGAACCCGGTGGACCACCCCCTGGGCGGCGGCGAGGGCAAGACCTCCGGAGGCCGGCATCCGGTGACCCCGTGGGGCGTGCCGACGAAGGGCTTCAAGACCCGGAACCGGAAGGCGTCGGATCAGTTCATCATCACGCGGCGGCCCAAGTAGGGGCGCGGGAGCGGGAAGGCGCTATGAGCAGGTCGCTGAAGAAAGGGCCGTTCGTCGACACCCACCTCCTCGAGAAGGTGGAGACGATGAACCGGGCCAACGAGAGGCGGGTGACGCGCACGTGGTCGCGCCGGTCCACCGTGGTGCCCGAGATGCTGGGGCACACGCTGGCCGTGCACAACGGGAGGAAGTTCATCCCGGTGTACGTCACGGAGAACATGGTCGGGCACAAGCTCGGCGAGTTCGCGCCCACCCGGACGTTCAAGAGCCACACCACGAAGTCCGAGAAGGCGGCGGCGGTGGCGGCGGCCGGCGCCGCGGCGCCGAAGGCAGGTAGCTAGCCATGATCGCAGCCCAGGCGACGGCGAAGTACGTGCGGACGTCCGCCCAGAAGGCGGGGCTGGTGCTCGCGCTCATCCGCGGCGCCGACGTGAACCAGGCGCTGGCGGCGCTGCGTTTCTCGCGGAAGAAGGTGGCGCGGGACATCGAGAAGGTGCTGCGGTCGGCCATCGCCAACGCGCAGCAGAAGCCGGGGTTCAGCGGCGACGCGGACCGGCTGTACGTGTCGGCGTGCGCCGCCGACCAGGGCCCGTCGCAGAAGCGCGTGCGCCCGGCCCCGATGGGCCGCGCCTACCGCGTGGTCAAGCGCACGGCGCACCTGACGGTGGCGGTGGCCGAGCGGCCGGCGCCGGCGGCGCCGCGGGCGCGGAAGCCGGCCAGGACGGGCGGCGGCGCGGCCGCCGGGAAGCAGAAGTAGGAGCGAGACGTGGGTCAGAAAGTCCACCCGTACGGGTTCCGGCTGGGATTCAACAAGACCTGGCTCTCGCGCTGGTTCGCGGACCGCGACTACGCGAAGCTGCTGCACGAGGACCTCGCGCTGCGCGACAGCCTGAAGGCGCGCTTCCGGCACGCCGGGGTGTCGAAAATCGAGATCGAGCGCGCGGCCAACAAGCTGAAGATCGACATCCACACCTCGCGGCCGGGCATCATCATCGGCCGGAAGGGGACGGAGGTCGACAAGCTGAAGCAGGAGATCCAGAAGCGGACGAGCCGCGAGGTCTTCATCAACATCCAGGAGATCCAGAAGCCGGAGCTCGACGCCCAGCTGATCTCCGAGTCGGTGGCGATGCAGCTCGAAAAGCGCGTGGCCTTCCGCCGGGCGATGCGCAAGGCGGTCGAGTCGGCGCTGCGGTTCGGCGCCCGCGGGATCAAGGTGCGGGTCTCGGGGCGGCTGAACGGCGCCGAGATCGCCCGGTCCGAGTGGTACCTGCACGGCCAGCTGCCGCTGCAGACGCTGCGGTCGGACGTCGACTACGGGCAGGCGGAGGCCTCGACGACGTACGGGCAGATCGGGGTCAAGGTCTGGCTGTACAAGGGCGAGCGCCTCGTGCCGCGGACCGGCCGGGAGGAGGAGTACCGGACGCCGCGGCGCGCGCCGCGCGCCTCGGCGTAGGCGAGGTGGCAGAACCATGTTGATGCCGAAGAAAGTCAAGTTCCGGAAGCAGCAGCGCGGCCGACGGCGCGGCAAGGCCTGGCGCGGCTCCGACGTCTCGTTCGGCGAGTACGGGCTGGCGGCCGCCGAGCCGTGCTGGATGACCGCGCGCCAGATCGAGGCCGCGCGCGTCGCGATGACGCGGTTCGTGAAGCGCGGCGGGAAGATCTGGATCCGGGTGTTCCCCGACAAGCCCGTCACGAAGAAGCCCCAGGAGACGCGCATGGGCAAGGGCAAGGGCGCGCCCGAGTTCTGGGTGGCCGTCGTCAGGCCCGGCAAGGTGCTCTTCGAGATCGAGGGCGTCTCCGAGGCCGAGGCGCGGCAGGCGATGGGCCGCGCGGCGTCGAAGCTCCCGATCAAGACGCGGTTCGCGATGCGGTTCGCCGAGGAGAAGGTGTGAGATGAAGATCCGGGACATCCGCGAGCTGAGCGTCGACGAGCTCAAGGGGAAGGTGACCGACCTGCAGGACCAGATCTTCCGGCTGCGGATCCAGAAGGCGATGGGCCAGCTGGACGCCCCGCTCAAGGTGCGGGCGGTCCGGCGGGAGCTGGCGCGGGTCAAGACGGTCCTGACGGAGAGGCGGTAGGAAGCGTATGGCTGCCAAGACAGAACTGACGGGCGTGGTGGTGCGCGACAAGATGGCGAAGAGCCGAGTCGTGGCCGTCGAGCGCCAGGTGCGGCACGAGACGTACGGGAAGGCCCGCCGGCTGACCTCGACCTTCATGGCCCACGACGAGCTGAACGAGACCCGGGCCGGCGACACGGTCGCCATCGTCGAGAGCCGCCCGCTGTCCGCCCGCAAGCGCTGGGTCATCACCCGCGTGATCGCGCGGGCGGCCGGGGCCCGCGCGGCCGAGTAACGGGAGGAGCGGACCATGGTGCAGATGCGGTCGATCCTCGACGTCGCCGACAACTCCGGCGCGCGCCGGATCTCGATGATCAACCCGGTCGGCGGGTCCGTGGGGCGCTACGCGCGCCTCGGCGACACGATCACGGCGGCCGTCAAGGAGGCGGCGCCCGACTCGGCGGTGAAGAAGGGCCAGGTCGTCAAGGCCGTCATCGTCCGCACGCGGAAGGAGCAGCGCCGCAAGGACGGCAGCTACATCCGCTTCGACCGGAACGCCGCCGTGCTCGTCAACGACGACGGCGAACCCATCGGCACGCGCGTCTTCGGGCCGGTGGCGCGCGAGCTGCGCGTGCGCCGGTTCATGAAGATCATTTCGCTCGCGCCCGAGGTGATTTAGCCCATGTCACGGTTGCAGACATCCATCCGCAAGAACGACACCGTCCTCGTGGCGGCCGGCAAGGACCGCGGCAAGCGCGGGCGCGTGCTGAAGCTGCTCACCGCCTCCAACCGCGTCGTCGTCGAGGGCGTCAACTTCGTCAGCCGGCACACCAGGCCCAACCCGGGGAAGAACGTCAAGGGCGGCATCATGAAGCGCGAGGCCCCGCTGCACGCCTCGAACGTGCAGCTGGTGTGCCCCGAGTGCGGCAAGCAGGCCCGCATCGGCCGCCGCACGCTCGGGGACGGCCGCAAGGTCCGCATCTGCCGCAGGTGCGAGGGAGTGATCGACAAATGAACCGGGTGAAGGAACGCTACCTCCGGGAGGTCGTGCCGGCCCTGATGAAGGAGTTCGGGTACGCCAACGTCATGGCCGTCCCCCGGATCACCAAGGTGGTCCTCAACATGGGCGTCGGCGAGGCCACGCAGAACGCCAAGATCGCCGACGCCGCGCAGGACGAGCTGGGGCGGATCGCCGGCCAGCGGGCCGTCGTCACGCGCGCCCGCAAGTCCATCGCCCAGTTCAAGCTGCGCCAGGGCATGCCCGTCGGCGTGACGGTCACCCTCAGGGGCGAGCGGATGTACGAGTTCCTGGACCGCCTGATCTCCATCGCGCTCCCGCGCGTGCGCGACTTCAAGGGGGTCTCGCCCAAGGGCTTCGACGGCCGCGGCAACTACACCGTCGGGTTGCGCGACCAGCTCATCTTCCAGGAGATCGACTACATGAAGGTCGACAAGGCGCGCGGGATGAACGTCTCGGTCTGCACCACGGCGCGGACCGACCAGGAGGCGCGGCGGCTGCTCCAGCTCGTGGGCATGCCGTTCCGGGCGAACTAGGACTATGGCCACCACCGCGAAGAGAGCCAGGGAAAAGACGTCGCTGAAGTACGCCATCCGCCACCGCAACCGGTGCCAGCGGTGCGGCCGGCCGCGCGCCTATCTGCGCAAGTTCGCGCTGTGCCGCCTCTGCTTCCGGGAGCTCGCGCTCCGCGGCGAGGTGGCCGGGGTCATCAAGAGCAGCTGGTAAGCGCTCGTCAGAGTTGAGAAGCCATGACCGATCCGATTGCCGACATGCTCACGCGCATCCGCAACGCCGTCCGGGCGAAGCACGCCCGCGTGGACGTTCCGGCCAGCACCCTGAAGTCCGAGATCGCGCGGATCCTCCAGGATGAGGGCTACATCAGCGGCTACACCACCGTCGAGGCGCCCGCCGCCGGCGGCCGGTCCCGCGCGAAGCAGCTGCGCCTGTTTCTCAAGTACGGGCCGCGCGGCGAGCACGTCATCACGGGTATCGAGCGCATCAGCCGGCCGGGCCGGCGGGTGTACTACAACTGCAGCAGCGTGAAGCCGGTGCTGGGCGGGCTGGGCATCAGCATCCTCACGACCTCCCGCGGCGTCATGACCGGGCGCGAAGCCGCCAAGTCCGGCGTCGGCGGCGAGGTGCTGTGCAACGTCTGGTAGCCAAGCGCAGGTAGGCGTCCATGTCCCGTATTGGCAAGAAACCCATCCCGATCCCGAAGGGCGTCACCGTCCGGATCGCCCCGGGCGCCGTCGAGATCAAGGGCCCCAGGGGCACCCTGACCCAGGCGCTCCCCGCGGGCATCACCCTCGAGCAGGTCGGCGCCGAGCTGCGGGCCGCGCCCGAGGGCGGCGACCCCCAGCTCGGCAAGTTCCACGGCCTGGCCCGCAGCCTGGTCGCCAACGCCGTCGAGGGCGTCGTCAACGGCTACAAGCGCGAGCTGGACATCGTCGGCGTCGGCTACCGCGCCGAGGTGAAGGGGCGCCAGGCGATCTTCGCCCTCGGCTACTCGCACCCGGTGGTGCTCGACATCCCGGCGGGCATCGACATCGCCGTCGAGAAGCAGACGCACGTCACCGTGACGGGCATCGATCGCCAGCTGGTGGGCCAGGTCGCCGCCAACATCCGCCGGCTGCGCAGGCCCGACCCGTACAAGCAGAAGGGCGTGCGCTACACCGGCGAAGTGCTGAAGAAGAAGGTCGGGAAGACCGGCGCGTAGAGGTCGACACGCTATGAAGATCAAGACCAAGAAGGACCGGCGCCGCCGCATCCAGCTCCGCGCCCGCAAGCGCGTGCGCGGGACCGGCGCGCGGCCGAGGCTCACCGTGTTCCGCAGCGCCGCCCACATCTACGTCCAGGCCGTCGACGACGCCGCGGGCCGGACGATAGCCGCCGCGTCGAGCGCCGAGCCCGCGACCAGGGCGACCTTCGCCGACGGGGCCCGGGGCGGCAACGTCAAGGGGGCCGCGCGGGTGGGGACGGTCATCGCCGAGCGGCTCGCCGCCAAGGGCGTCAGGCAGGTCGTGTTCGATCGCGGCGGGTTCCTGTACCACGGGCGGGTGCGCGCGGTGGCCGAGGCCGCCCGCGCAGCCGGGTTGGAGTTCTAGATGTTGAGAACGCGAGAGAGAATCGATCCGTCCCAGCTCGACCTCAAGGACACCGTGGTCTCGATCAACCGCGTGACCAAGGTGGTCAAGGGCGGCAAGAACCTGAGCTTCAGCGCCCTCGTCGTCGTCGGCGACGGCCACGGCGTGGTGGGCTTCGGGGTCGGCAAGGCCCGCGAGGTCCCGTCCGCGATCAAGAAGGGCATCGAGGCCGCGAAAAAGGGCCTCATCCGCGTCCCCCTCGTCGGGACGACGGTGCCGCACGTCGTCACCGGCCGCTACGGGGCCGGGAGCGTGCTCCTCAAGCCGGCGCCCGAGGGGACCGGCATCATCGCCGGCGGGGCGGTGCGGGCCGTGGTCGAGTCGGCCGGGATCCAGAACGTCGTGACGAAGTCCCTCGGCAGCGCGAACCCGCACAACGTCGTGCGGGCGACCTTCGCCGGGCTGACGTCGCTGAAGGACCCCGTGGCCGTCGCCCGCGGGCGCGGGCGCGACCTGGCGGAGCTGGAGCAGGCCGGCGCGTAGCCGGGCAGCGGCCCCCGGGCCGAGTGAGGGCGAGGCAGCGAGATGACGACTGATCGCGGCGCGAAGAAGACGCTGAAGGTGACGCAGGTGCGGAGCACCATCGGCTTCAACCGGAAACAGGCCGAGGTGGTCCGCGGCCTCGGGCTCCGGCGGATCCGCCACACCGTCGAGGTCCCGGACACCCCCGAGATGCGCGGCATGATCCGCAAGGTGCGCCATCTCGTCACGGTCGAGTAGCGAGGCAGGTCGAAGGCCATGGATCTGAGCAATCTGAAACCGCCGAAGGGGGCGACCCGGGACCGCAAGCGGGTCGGCAGGGGCCCGGGATCGGGCCGGGGCAAGACCGCCGGGCGCGGCGCCAAGGGCGCCCAGTCGCGGTCGGGGTTCACGCGGAAGCGGGGGTTCGAGGGCGGCCAGATGCCGCTGCACCGCCGCCTGCCCAAGCGCGGGTTCAGGAACCCGTTCCGGGTCGAGTACGCCGTCGTGAACCTGGACGAGCTGTCGGCGCATTTCGCCGCGGGGTCCGTCGTGACGCCCGAGGCGCTTCGCCGGGCGCGCCTGGCCGCGGCGTCGCGGCCGGTGAAGGTGCTGGCGCGCGGCAGCCTGGCGGTGGCGCTCACGGTGAAGGCCCACAAGTTCAGCGCCAAGGCCGCCCAGGCCATCGCGGCGGCCGGCGGATCGGCCGAGACGCTGGCGTAGCGGGCGGCGGGAATCGGTATGTTCGAGAGCATCAAGAACATCTTCGCCGTGCCGGACCTGCGCAAGCGGGTGCTGTTCACGCTCGCGCTGCTCGGGGTCTACCGGATCGGCAACCACCTCCCGACCCCGGGGGTGAACACCCAGGCCCTGGCCCTCCTCGCCGAGCAGACCCGGAACACGATGTTCGGCATGTACGACATGTTCTCCGGGGGCAGCCTGTCGAAGGTGACGATCTTCGCCCTCGGCGTGATGCCGTACATCACCTCGTCGATCATCCTGCAGCTGCTGACCGTGGTGTGGCCGTACCTCGAGCGGCTGTCGAAGGAAGGCGAGCTGGGGCGCCGGAAGATCACGCAGTACACGCGCTACGGCACGATCCTCATCAGCGTCATCCAGTCGCTGGGCATCGCCGTCTACCTGGAGAACCAGACGCAGATCGCCGGCGGCCTCCCGCTGGTGTACGCGCCGGGCTGGGGCTTCCGCCTGATGACGGTGCTCACGCTGACCGCCGGCACGACGTTCATCATGTGGCTCGGCGAGCAGATCACCGAGCGCGGCATCGGCAACGGCATGTCGCTCATCATCTTCGCCGGGATCGTGGCGCAGCTGCCGCGGGCGGTCATCGCCACCCTGAGCCAGATGAGCACGGGCCAGATCGGCCTCTTCCGGATCGCCTTCCTCCTCGTGATGGTCGTCGTCGTCATCGCGGCCATCATCTTCATGGAGCGCGGGAACCGGCGCGTCACCGTGCAGTACGCCAAGCGCGTGGTGGGGCGGCGGATGTACGGCGGGTCGAGCACCCACATCCCCCTCAAGGTGAACACCGGCGGCGTCATCCCCGTCATCTTCGCCTCGTCCATCCTGGCGTTTCCGGCGACCATCGCGGGGATGTTCAAGGCGGGCGGCTGGGGCGAGGCGATCACGCGGCAGCTGGCCTACGGCATGCCGCTCTACAACCTGTTCTACATCGTCGGCATCATCTTCTTCGCGTACTTCTACACGGCGATCATCTTCAACCCGGACGATGTCGCGGAGAACATGCGGAAGTACGGGGGGTTCATCCCCGGGATCCGGCCCGGCAAGCGAACGGCGGAGTACATCGACACCATCCTGACCCGCATCACGCTGGTGGGGGCCATCTACCTCGCGCTGGTGGCGATCCTCCCGGAGTTCCTCCTGGTCGGCTTCAAGGTGGCGCCCATCCCGTTCATCGGCGAGCGCCTGGACGCGATCCTGCCGCGGTTCGTGACCGAGGGCCTGAACGTCCAGTTCTACTTCGGCGGCACGTCGCTGCTCATCGTCGTCGGCGTGGCCATGGACACCGTCCAGCAGGTCGAGTCGCAGCTGATCATGCGGCACTACGACGGCTTCATGAAGAAGACGCGCGTCCGCGGGCGGCGGGGCTAGGCGGGGCGGCGCGGCGGTGGGAAGCGGCGGAGGCGGCGGCGCGGCGGCGGGCCGGGAGGCGGGCGCGGCGGGGGCGGTCCGGTGATCGTGTGCAAGTCCCCGGCCGAGCTGGCGCGCATGCGCCCGGCGAACGTCCTCGTGGCGGACGTGCTGGCCGCCCTCAGGGACCAGGTCCGCGAGGGCGTCACGACCGCCGAGCTCGACGCCTTCGCCGAGGCGATGGTCCGGGAGGCGGGCGGCACGCCGGCGTTCAAGGGCTACCGCGGCTTCCCCGCGACGCTGTGCACGTCGGTGAACGAGGAGGTGATCCACGGGATCCCCGGCTCCAGGGCCCTCGGGCCCGGCGACGTGGTCTCGATCGATCTGGGCGTGGTCCTCGACGGGTTCTACGGCGACGCCGCCATCACCGTTCCGGTCGGGCCGATCGCGGACGAGGCGGCGGCCCTCCTGCGGGTGACGGAAGAGGCCCTGTACCTGGGGATCGAGCAGGCGCGGGCCGGCAACCGCGTGTCGGACATCGGGCACGCGGTGCAGCGCCACGTCGAGGCGCACGGGTTCGCGGTGGTGCGGGACTTCGTCGGCCACGGCGTCGGCCGATCGCTGCACGAGGACCCGCAGGTGCCCAATGTCGGGCCGGCCGGGCGGGGGCCCAGGCTGGTCGAGGGCATGACGCTGGCCATCGAGCCGATGGTCGCCATGGGGCGCGGCGCGGTGAAGGTGCTCAAGGACGGGTGGACGGCGGTGACGAGGGACGGGAGCCTGGCCGCCCACTTCGAGCACACGGTGGGCATCACGGGGGACGGGCCGCTCATCCTGACGGCGCCGAGCGGGCGGCGTCGGGCGTAGGCCGCAAGTCGGAGGGTGGGAAAGCCGGTGCCGAAGGACGACACAATCGAAGTCACGGGGATCGTGCTCGAGTCGCTGCCGAACGCGATGTTCCGCGTCGAGCTCGAGAACAAGCATCCGGTGCTTGCGCACGTGTCGGGGAAGATGCGCAAGAACTTCATCCGGATCCTGACGGGCGACAAGGTGCTGATCGAGCTGTCGCCGTACGACCTCAGCCGCGGGCGCATCACGTACCGCTACAAGTGAGGCGCGGCGGCGGCGCGGGCGGCGCGGGGCGCGCGGCCGCCCCCGGAAGCGAAGGGCCAGGGACATGAAGGTCAGAACGTCGATCAAGCGGATTTGCGACAAGTGCAAGATCGTCCGCCGCCGCGGGGTGGTGCGGGTGATCTGCACGAACCAGAAGCACAAGCAGAGGCAGGGGTAGCGTCATGGCACGTATCGCGGGTGTGGACCTGCCGCGGACCAAGCGGGTCGAAGTCGGGCTGACCTACATCTTCGGGATCGGCCACGCGCGGGCGGCCGGCATCGTGAAGGAGGCCGGGGTCGACCCGGACGTCCGGGTGAAGGACCTCTCCGAGGACGAGGTGCGCAGGATCAGCCGCGTCATCGAGGAGCAGGGGCGCGTCGAGGGCGATCTCCGCAAGGAGACGTCCATGAACATCAAGCGGCTGATGGACATCGGCTGCTACCGGGGGCTGCGGCACCGCCGGAGCCTGCCGGTGCGGGGACAGCGGACGCGGACCAACGCCCGCACCCGGAAGGGGCCGCGCAAGGGCGCGGTCGCGGCGAAGAAGAAGGCGGTGTAGACCCATGGCGAAGACGGAACCCGAAGGCGGCGCGCAGCCCGAGGCGGGAAAGCCCAGGAAGACGTTCAAGAAGCGGGGCGAGAAGCGCGTGGTGCACCACGGGCTGGTGACCGTGCAGGCCTCGTTCAACAACACGATCATCACCATCGCGGACGCCGAGGGCAACGTGATCGCCTGGTCGAGCGCCGGCGCGGTCGGCTTCAAGGGGTCGCGCAAGGGGACGCCGTACGCGGCGACCCAGGCGGCCCTCGCCGCCGCCAACGTGGCGCGCGGCATGGGCATGCGCGCCTGCGACGTGCGCGTGAAGGGGCCGGGGGCGGGCCGCGAGTCGGCCGTCCGCGCCCTCGGGACGGTGGGCATCGAGGTGAAGTCGATCCGCGACACCACGCCGATCCCCCACAACGGGTGCCGGCCCACGAAGCGCCGGCGCGTGTAGCTCAACGACGGACCCGGTAGGACACACGGAAGACACGCATGGCTAGATACATCGGACCTGTTTGCCGCCTGTGCCGGCGCGAGGGCATGAAGCTGTTCCTCAAGGGCGAGCGCTGCTACGCCGAGAAGTGCGCCATCGAGAAGCGCAACGTGGTGCCCGGGCAGCACGGCAAGGCGCGCAAGGCGAAGCTGGCCGGCTACGGCCTCCAGCTCCGCGAGAAGCAGCGCGTCAAGCGCATCTACGGCGTGCTCGAGAACCAGTTCCGCCGCTACTTCGAGGCGGCGGCGCGCGAGCGCGGGATCACCGGCGAGCTCCTCCTCCGCAAGCTGGAGTGCCGCCTCGACAACGTCGTCTACCGCCTCGGCTTCGCGACGTCGCGCCCCCAGGCGCGCCAGCTCGTGCGCCACGGCCACTTCGCCGTGAACGGGAAGACGGTGGACATCCCCTCCTTCGCCGTCGGCGAGGGCGACCTCGTCTCGGTGCGCGAGCGGAGCCGCAAGGCCCCGTCCGTGCTGCACGCGATGGAGGAGGTCAAGGGCCGCGGGATCCCCGAGTGGCTCGGCCTGCAGGAGGACCAGATGAGCGGCCGCGTCCTCTCGCTGCCCAGCCGCGCCCAGATCAACCTGCCCGTGCAGGAGCAGCTGATCGTCGAGCTGTACTCGAAGTAGCCCCAGGGGGCGGGGCGGGGCCGGCCCCGCGGGAGGGCCCCGCCCGGACGCGTGGACGTCGGACGCATGAAAGGATCGCCTACGATGCTATGGAAGGGTTTCCAGCGGCCAAACCGCCTGGAGTTCGAGCGTGACACCCTGAACGAGCGGTTCGGCCGGTTCTTCGCCCAGCCCTTCGAGCGGGGGTTCGGCACCACCGTCGGCAACGCCATGCGGCGCGCGCTGCTGTCCTCCATCGAGGGCGCGGCCTTCACCGCGGTGAAGATCGACGGCGTGCTGCACGAGTTCTCGCCGATCCCCGGCGTGGTCGAGGACGCGACCGACATCATCCTCAACCTGAAGCAGGTCCCCCTCAAGCTCCACACCGACCACACCAAGACGGTGTACCTGCGGGCCGACGCCCCGGGCGACGTCAAGGCCAGGGACCTCGAGATCGACGGCGACATCGAGATCCTCGAGCCCGACGCCCACGTCGCGACCGTGGCCGAGGGCGGCAGGCTCCACATGGAGATGCGCGTCAAGCGCGGCCGCGGCTACGTCACCGCCGATCGCAACTTCGACGAGGACCTCGGCATCGGCTGGATCCCCATCGATTCGGTCCACTCGCCCGTCAAGAAGGTCAACTACCTCGTCGAGGCCGCGCGCCTCGGCCAGACGACCGACTACGAGAAGCTCACGCTGGACATCTGGACCAACGGCGCCGTCACGCCCCGCGACGCCGTGTCGCTGTCGGCGACGCTGCTCCGGCTCCACCTGGGCATCTTCATGAGCCTCGACGAGGCCGCCGAGCAGGCCGAGGACGGATCGGCGGGGCAGGCCGGGCCGGCCGCGGGCAACGAGCACCTGGACAAGAGCGTCGAGGAGCTCGAGCTCTCCGTCCGCTCGTACAACTGCCTCAAGAACGCGAACATCCGCACGATCCGCGAGCTGGTGCAGAGGACCGAGGGCGAGATGCTCAAGACGAAGAACTTCGGCCGGAAGTCCCTCAACGAGATCAAGGAGATCCTCCAGGGCATGGGCCTGGCCCTGGGGATGAAGCTGGAGTAGGGGATTCCGGGTTCCGGGTTCTGAATTCCGACGAGGATCAGAGAACATGCGCCATCGAGTTGCCCACCGCAAGCTGGGCCGGGTCAGCGAACACCGCCTGTCGTTGCTGCGGAACCTGGCGATCGCGCTCTTCCGCCACGAGCACGTCGAGACCACCGTGCCGAAGGCGAAGGAGCTGCGCCCCTTTGCCGAGCGGCTCATCACCGTGGCCAGGCGCGGGCAGGCCGCCGGCGGCGCGCAGGCCCTGCACGCCCGGCGCCTCGTTGGCGCCGACATCGCCGACGCCGCCGTCCTGAAGAAGCTGTTCGACACGCTGGCGCCGCGCTTCGCCGGGCGCCCGGGCGGCTACGTCCGCATCATCAAGGCCGGCGTCCGGCGGGGCGACGCGGCCGAGGTGGCCCGCGTGGAGCTCCTCGGCAGCGAGTTCGACCCGAAGAAGGCCGAGGCCGCCAGGGCCGCCAAGGGGGCGGACGAGGGCAAGGGCCTCGGCGGCCGGCTCCGCCGCGCGGCCGAGCGCGTGCGCGGGCGGAAGGCCGACGATGCCGAGGGCGGCGCCCCGGCGCACGAGCAGACCAAGGCCGTGGTGAAGTCCGCGGCGAGGGCCCGCCACTCGGGCCGCAGCGGCAAGGGCGGGTAGGCCGCCGGCGCGGGGCCCCCGCCGGGTGCGGCGTCCGGCGTTCACGACGGCCCTGGCAGCCGCGCTGCCAGGGCCGTTTGCTTCCCCGGGCCCGCCGCCGCCTCCCGGGCGCCCGAGGGTGCGCCGCCGATGAACCGTCTCCTGCTCCTCGCGCTCTTCGGGGCCGTCGCCCAGGCCGTCGACGGCAGCCTCGGCATGGGCTTCGGGGTCACGTCCACCTCGCTCCTGCTCAGCCTCGGCGTCGGCTCCGCGCTCGCGTCGGCCTCGGTGCACATGGCCGAGCTGGCGACGTCGCTCGTCTCGGGCGTCAGCCACTTCCGGGTCGGGAACGTCGAGCGGCGCCTCTTCTGGCCGCTCCTCGTGTCGGGCGTGGCCGGGGCGGTCGCCGGCACCCTTGCGGCCGTGCGCTTCCAGGACGCCCCGCTGATCCGGGTCGTCGTGGCCGGCATCCTGCTCGTGCTCGGCGTGATGATCGTCGTGCGCTTCGCCCGCCGGCGCCAGCTTCGGCACGCCGTGCCCAGCCGGCGGCGGCTGGCCCTCATCGGGTTCCCGGCCGCCTTCATCGACGCGCTGGGGGGCGGGGGGTGGGGGCCGATTGCGACGCCGTCGCTGCTCATGAGCCGCGTCGAGCCCGCCAAGGCCGTCGGCACGGTCAACGCGGTGGAGTTCTTCGTCACGCTCACGATCTCGAGCGTGTTCCTGGCGGCCCTGCCGGCCATCGACTGGTCGGTGGTGGCGCCGCTGGCGGCCGGCGCGGCGCTGGCGGCGCCGTTTGCGGCCCGCGCGACGCGGCGGATGCCGACGCGCGTCCTGGGGACGGCCGTCGGCGCCCTGATCATCCTGCTGAGCGCGCGCACGATCGCCCTGGCCCTGCTGCGGTAGGGGCCGGGCCGCGCGCGCCGCCCGCGCCTAGCCCTCGTCCTCTTCCTCTTCGCCCCTGGCCGCCTTCGAGGCCGCGATGATCTTGGCCTGCAGGTGCGAGGGGACCTCCTCGTAGTGGGAGAACGCCATCTTGTAGGCGCCGCGCGCCCCGGTGGAGGCCGTCAGCGACTGCTCGTAGGTGAGCATCTCCGACATCGGGACCTGGGCCTTGACCACCGTGAGGCTTCCGTGCTGCTCCATGCCCGCCACGCGGCCCCGGCGGCTGTTGACGTCGCCCATGATGTCGCCGGCGTAGTCGCTCGGGACGAACACCTCGACGTTCATGATGGGCTCGAGGATCGTCGGCCGGCAGCGCGTCATGGCGTCCTTGAAGGCGATGCGCCCGGCCATCTTGAACGACAGCTCGTTCGAGTCGACGCTGTGGAACTTGCCGTCGAGGAGGGTGACGCGGAAGTCCACCACCGGGTAGCCGGCCAGGTAGCCTTTCGCGCGGGCCTCCTGGATGCCCTTCTCGACCGCCGGCCGGAACTGCTGCGGGATGGCGCCGCCGAAGATCTCGTCCACGAACTCGAAGTCGCCGCCGCGCGGCAGCGGCTCCATGCGGATCGTGCAGTCGCCGAACTGGCCGTGGCCGCCCGTCTGCTTCTTGTGGCGGCCGTTCGCCTCGGTCGAGGCGGTGATCGTCTCGAGGTAGGGGATGCGCGGGAGCTTGAGGTTGACCTCGACGCCGAAGCGGCGCTTCATCCTGGCGACCGTCACCTCGATGTGCATCTGGCCCTGGCCGGCGAGCAGCAGCTCGTGCGTCTGCGGGTCGCGGCTGTAGCGGATCGTCGGGTCCTCCTCGATGATGCGCTGGAGCGCCGTGCTGATCTTCTCCTCGTCGCCCCGCGCCTTCGGCTCCATGGCGTACGAGAGCACCGGCTCGGCGAAGGTGAGGGGCGGGAAGCGCACGCCGTCCCGGTCGCCGAGGGTGTGGCCCGTCTGGGTGTCCTTGAGCTTGGCGACGGCGCCCAGGTCGCCGGCCTTGATCTCGGCGACGTCCGTCTGCGTCTTGCCCTGCAGCAGCAGGAGGTGGCCGAGGCGCTCGGACGAGTCGCGGGTGGCGTTCGGGATCGTCGAGTCGGCCTTGACCGAGCCGCGCATGACGCGGAACAGGCTGATGCGGCCGGCGAAGGGGTCGGCGATGGTCTTCCACACGAAGAGCGCCGTCGGGCCGTCCTCGGACACGCGGAAGGACGTCTCGGCGCCGGTCTTGTCGAGGGCCTTGACCGTCCGCTCGGAGGCCGCCGGCAGGTAGGCGATGGCGGCGTCGAGGAGCGGGTGGACGGCGATGTTCAGCGTGGCGGAGGTGCAGACCAGGGGGAAGATGCGGCGGCCCGCGACGGCCGTGCGCAGGCCCTGGACGAGCTCGTCCTGGGTGAGGGTGCCGGCCTCGAAGAACCTCTCCATGAGGCTGTCGTCGGCCTCGGCGACCATTTCCACGAGCGCCTCGCGCGCCGCGGCGACCTTCTCGGCCATGGCGGGGGGGACGGCGCCCTCGGTCACCCGGCCGCTGCCGTCCTGGGGGTAGGTGTAGGCCTTCAGGCCGACCAGGTCCACGACGCCGGTGAACGCCTTTTCGTCGCCGATGGGGAGCTGGATGGGGACGATGGCGCGGCCCAGGTCGGCGTGGAGGGCGTCGAGGCAGCGTTCGAGGCTGGCGCGCTCGCGGTCGCAGCGGGTGAGGACGACCAGGCGGGGGAGCTCCTGGGCCTCGGCTTCCTCCCACATCTTCTCGGTCTGGACCTCCGGGCCCGAGACCGCGTCGACGGCCACCAGGACCGCGTCGGCGACGCGGAGGGCGGCGCGGGCGTCGCTGAAGAAGTTGGCGGAGCCGGGGGTGTCGACGAGGTTGATCTTGGTCTTGTTCCACTCGGCGAAGGCGACGGCGGAGGACAGGGTGTGCTGGCGGGCGATCTCCTCCTCGTCGAAGTCGGTGACGGTGTTGCCCTCGTCCACCTTGCCGAGGCGGTTGACCATGCCGGTGTCGAAGAGGATGGCGGAGGTCAGCTGGGTTTTCCCGGAGCCCGTGTGGCCGACGATGGCGATGTTGCGGATGCTCGACGCGTCGTAGACCTTCATGAGTGGCAGCCCTCTTTCGCGGGGGAAGCACGAGGAAGCAAACGCCCTATTGTACTAGGGTCCGGGGCTGGGGGCTAGGCGCCGGGGGCGCGGGGCCCGGTTTCCCGGCGCGGGGTGCCGGGCTCGAACGCGATCCCGTCTCGCGGGCGCTCTCAGGAAGGCGGACACGATGTCACGATGGCGGACGCGCCCGCCGGGGGCCCCGGCGGGCGCGCCGGCACTGCGAGGATGGCGTCAACGCGCGGGCGGTCCGCCTGGTGCCGGGCGGGAGCGCGACGGACCCGGCCGTCGCCCGCGGCCTGGGCCTCGCCGAGGCCGCGCTCCGCGGGCAGGCGCATCGGGCGAGGGCGACTCGGACGCGCGGCCGGCCCGGGGCTGAGGCCGGCCGGGCGGGAGGAATTGGCGCCGCTGCGGAAGGCCAACCGGGTGTGGCAGGAGGAACGCGGCATCCTGCAGCGAGCGCCGGGTTCTTTCGCCGCGCGCAACCGGTGAGCGTCCCGTTCATCGCGGGGCAGCAGGGCCCGCATGCGGTCAGGCGCCGGTGGCGGGGCCCCAGGGGCGCGCGGCGCGGGTGCCGCGCCTGGCCCCAGCGCCCGGCCTTGTTGCATCGACACACGGACGACCGCTCACGGGTGCAGGCGCGCGCCTCGTGCGCCTGGAGCAGCCAGCGGCACGGACATCGCATCGACCGGGGCCTCCTCGAGCGTGGCGTGGCGCTGGGCCGGCGGCGCGTGGCGCGCCTGATGCGGGCAGAAGGCCCTGGAGCCCGCCGGCGGACGCGGTGCAACGGGACCACGCTGAGCGGCCACGGCCGGCCTGTGGCCGTGAATGGGCTGAAGCAGGAATTCGCCGCCGATGCGCCACATCCCCGAGGAGGGGGTGATACGACGGCGTGCGTCATCGGGGGCAGCGGACAGCGCTATCTGGCGGCCATCCTCGGCCTGTTCTTGCCCGGCGTGGCCGGCTGGGCCGGCAGGGCCGTCAGCGACCAGTCTCCGGACCTCAACGCGCTCCAGATGGCGTTGACGCGGCGGTCTCCTGGCGTCGGCTGGCGGCGTCCCTCCGACCAGGGCCGTCTCAGCGCAGCGGGGCCGGCCGGGCCGTCCTCGAAGCTATCGGCGTCACCTGCGGTATGCGCCGGCGGAGAATGGCTTCGACCACGCGGTGATGGAGCAATTCTTCTCGATCATCAAGAGCGCGATCAGCGAACGCTCCGACGCGTACAGGAGCGCCCAAGGAGAGTCGTTCGACGATCTCGAGAGGCTCTCCAACCGGCAGCATCGTCATCCGACACTCGGCCAGAGCAGTCCGGCCGCGTTCGAGCCACAGGTGGCTGCGCGTCCGCAAGCGAAGCCAGCCCGGCCACGCAATCGGATCAAGGCCACCGCCGCCAACATCCCTGCAGGCGTTTCGCGAGGTGCGCCGCTGTCGGCCGCGTTATCATAGGCGGGCTGGGTTCGGCTGACTTATTAGGCTGGGACTCCCGTGCGCCCGCAGCGGTCTGCAACGCCGGCGGAGACAGCTGATGCATGTGGTGCGGCCGAGACAACACGTTCGCAGGGTGCGTCACTTGTAGCGCAGCAGAGGAGGCGACGATGTCGACTCTCTCCAGCGATGTTCGAACCTGCGTGAGAGAAGGTCGTTTCGAGGACGCACTGGTGCACCTTGGCTGGAGTCGGCTGGAGTTGAACGCTTGCACAGACCTCCGCACGGCTCTCCTTGTTGCGGACCTCCTAGAACGTACAGGTCGCTCGTCACAATCCCGGAAGGTACTCGCTCGGGTACGCCGCTCTTATGACCTAGCGGACTATGATCTAGCGTGTTACTTCCTGATCGATGGTCTCTACCAGAAGCGTCACGGCCGACTGGTCGGAGCAACTTCGGCATTCCGTTTAGCTCAACAGCACGCCGAGCGTGCGGAATCGACGGAACTGCTGTGCTGGGCTCAGCTGCGGTTGCTGAGCACTGCTATTGACTTGGGTGACAAGGACGGTCTTGAGAAGCTACTTGCGCGCCTCTCTAGGGACGTCGAACGAGCGGCGGTGCCGGCAGTCACCATCGCCTATCACATCTTCTGTGCGGAACGTGAGGCGAAGCGAGGGCGGCTAGATGCGTCCCGACAACACAGCGCCTTGGCGGAATCGCTGCTTCGGAGCTTCCCCAACGCGTGGCTGCTCGGCCTCCTTGAACTGCAGACGTTCTGTCTGTGCTACCTCGAAGGTGATTATCATTCGGCACTCCAACACGCCAGACGAGCGCTCGCGTCCTCCACGGTATCGGGGCATCAGTCCACGAAAGTCATCGCACTGAATGACATGGCGGCGGCTTATCTCGCGGCCGGCCAGCCGGCTCGGGCTAGGTTCTGTATTGACTCGGGTCTTGTCTCGGTTGGCCCTGGAGAAATAGTCCATGCACTGCTTCTTGAGACGCTCGCGGAAACCCAATTGGCTTGTCGCCAGATCGCGGGATGCCGGGAATCGCTAGAACGCGCTCGCCTTCTCATCAAGCGCATGGAGCAACCCAGGTCGTCGTGGAGCAGAACTTGGAACCTGCGAACAGAGGCACGTCTACTGCAGCGAGAGGGACGTTGGCAGGAATCGCTCGAGGCTATTCGAAGAGCGAAGAGAGAGGGACTGTCGGAGGAGAACTCATTTGTCGCTGGCCAAGTTCTGGTGTTGGAGACGCTAGCCACCGTTGAACTGGGCTCAATCGTGGAAGCCCAGGAGGCCATCATCAACCTCCTAGGCCAGTCCTTCCCACTTCCGCTCCCAACTAGAGGACTTGCAGAGGCGGTAGGTGCGTCGTTGCTAGAGAGAACTCGGGAATGGCAGCTCCCGCTCTCATATTGTGCTCGCGCACTGCGTGTCCTAGGAGCAGCTGGCGAAGCGAGTGCGCTGGTTGAAATCGTCGACCAGTTCATCGGTTACCTCGCGAAGCGTAGCCTGATTCCGGGAGAGCCGCTCACAACTCCAAGATCCACAACGTTGTGGCGGCCGCAGGAACTCGTGTGCCACCTAGACGCCGTGACCTCTGTGGTGCCACCGAGCCATGACACTGGAGAGAACTTCGCAGCCTTCTTGGCGATCTTGCCCGATTGTAGGTCAGATCCACGCCTGCTTGGCGAAGAGGCGCTGAGGCTCATGTCAGGCTGCGGCTGGATCGCGTCAGGTGCGGTGCACTGCCTCAGCTCTGACGGTATTGATGTCGCTGTCGTCTCGTATTCAGACTCACGATGCAAGGAGGCCTCTGGAGACCGGCAGGCCAACGTGCTGCCTCCGATCCGACTTGGCGATAAGGGAGGGTCTTCGTTTACGTTGATTCTAAGACCCTCTGGCCTCGGTGCTTCAGTTCTCCGCTGCGCGGAAATGAGCCGTCTGCTGTCTGCGCTCTCGGAGACTGATCGGACAGATCAGTACCAAGAACAGGTTAGTGGCGATTCGACGTTGGTAGGCGGGCCCGAGGAAGAGCTGGGCCTGTTCCGCTCACCCACTATGAAGGCTCTGTTAGCATCGGCGAAGCGCGTGGCGCCGCTCAATGTCACGATTCTATTGACAGGAGAGAGCGGCACTGGGAAAGAGGTCATTGCGAATGCTATTCATCAATCGTCGGGAATGGCGTCGACTCCGTACGTGCCTTTCAACTGCTCCACGATTCCCAAGGACATGCTGGAGAGCCAGCTGTTTGGGTATCGTCGAGGAGCGTTCACCGGCGCAGCTCAGCCTTTTCGGGGGGTGATTAGGGCGGCAGAGGGCGGCACTCTGTTTCTGGACGAAATTGGCGAACTCCCTCTAGAGACCCAACCAAAACTCCTTCGCTTTCTAGATTGTGGGGAGATCCAGCCACTCGGAGAAGCTCATCCAGCCAAGGTTCAGGTTCGAGTCATCGCGGCCACAAATGCTGACCTTGAGAAGCTGGTCAGCCTAGGTCGCTTCCGCGAGGATCTCTTCTATCGCTTGAACGTCGTTCGATTTCATGTGCCTCCCCTTCGAGAGCGTCGAGAGGAGATTCGGCCATTTGTAGAGAGGTTTTTGTCGAAACATAGCAGGGAATTCGAGAAGCAGGAGATACGGCTCTCGGAAGAAGCTGTTGAACATCTGGTGCTCTATGCATGGCCGGGGAACGTCCGCGAACTGTCACATGAGATACGCCGGCTCTGCGCACTTCATCACTCTGGCTACGTTGTCCGAGTCGACGATCTCAAGCCAGAGGCCCGCAGCGGCAGGCAGACGAACGGAGATAGCATCAGTGGGAGGGGCCATACTCTTACTCTCCGGATTGATAGACCCTTGGCAGAAGTCACGAGAGAGGTAGAACGAGCGGCTCTAGGTCTAGCGCTTCAGGCAGAAAGAGGCCGAATGGAGCTTGCGGCAAGACGACTCGGTTTGTCGCGCAAGGGGCTGTACCTCAAAAGGCATCGCTTGGGTCTTGACTAGACCAGAAATAAGGATCGACGTCGGCTCTTGCATCTGATGCGGGTTGCTTCGTGCTGCGAGAGCCTGGAACAGAGCCGCGTACGAAGGAGTGAACTGAATCGTACCGGGATTGTCGGAGGGCCCATTGGTAGTGTCAACGATCTTTCGCACTTTCAGTGGTGCCCCCCGTCTGGGTGCTAGGCGATCTGGGCCCGGGCCTCGTCGGTAAACAGCAACTCCGCGGC
>Ga0208939_1000583_pt1 | contig 29273 bp, 46 predicted proteins | sample AD_STIC12_MetaG_FD_184437 | JGI IMG/M metagenome (GOLD analysis project Ga0208939, IMG submission 184437) | Active sludge microbial communities of municipal wastewater-treating anaerobic digesters from USA - AD_STIC12_MetaG (SPAdes) (version 2) | ecosystem: Engineered > Bioreactor > Anaerobic >...
ACGACGAGGTTAAAAACACTCTGCATGAGCTTATATGTGGGATTGATAACCCGCCAGAAGTTTATGACATTCTCGTAGAATACTTCTCATCAGATGATATGTACGAATGACTTAGATATTATCAAGTATAAAATCTTAGATAAAAGGATGGAGTGCGTATGAACTATGTGGTTTACCACTTGCACAGTGACTTACCTAACGGCGTAACCAATATAGACTCCGTTACAAAATTCGCAGAGTATGTTGACTATGCCAAATCTCTTGGCATGACCGCACTTGGCTTTTCAGAACACGGCTGCGTATTTGAGCACATCAAAAAGAAAGAGACTATTGAAAAGGCTGGTATGAAGTACATTCATGGTGAGGAGTTCTACCTCACCGAAAGTCTTGAGACAAAACAGAAGGACAACTACCACGTTGTTATAATGGCAAAGAACTACGACGGTTTCTTGGAATTGAACAAACTTTCAAGTATTGCCTTTAGTAGATCAAGCGCACAGACTTGCGACGTGGACGAGCACTTCTACTACGTTCCACGTATTACAATGGACGAATTAGAGGGTATTTCAGATAACCTTATAATTACATCGGCTTGTCTCGGCGGCGTTCTCAACAAGGGTAATGACACTATCAAAGAAAGATTCATTCAGTTTCTTTTAGCACACAAAGACAATTGTTTCTTAGAGGTTCAGCACCACTCAAATGAACGACAAGTGGAGTACAATAAGCATCTCTATGAGCTTAGTCAGCACACAGGGCTGCGACTTATTGCTGGCACTGACACGCACTGTCTTAATGAAACTCACGCTAAAGGCAGAGCTATTCTGCAAAAAGCAAAAGGCATACACTTTGCCGACGAGAACGGTTGGGATTTAACCTTTAAGACATACGATGAACTTGTTGACAGCTATGAGCAGCAAGGTGCTTTGCCCAAAGATGTTTATTTACAGGCAATAGAGAATACAAATCTTTTGCCTGATATGGTAACTCCGTGGGAGATAGATAGGTCTTACAAATATCCTCATCTGTGGGAGAACCCCGAAAAGCTTTTCTTGCAGAAAATAAAAGAGGGCATTGACCGTAGAGGCATTAAAAATTTACCTAACTATAATGAGTATAGAGAGCGCATACTTTATGAGATAGAGGGTTATAAGCATAATGGCGCAGTAGACTTTATGTTGCTTATGACTGATATTGCAGATTGGTGTAAAGCCCACGACATTCTCTTAGGTTATGGCAGAGGTAGTGTAAATGGTTCAGTAATTGCTTGGTTGCTTGGCATAACAGAAATGGATGCCGTAAAGTACAATCTTAATTTTGAACGATTCATGAGTAAGGAGAGAGTAAGTCTTTCTGACATTGACTCCGATCTGCCTCCGAGTAGGCGTGAAGAAGTCAAGGATTATCTTTTTGCAAAAGATGGTTTGCATTGCTGTGATATTATAACCTTTAATACGATAGCTCTTAGAGGTGCAATACGAGATGTTGCGAGAGCTTTAGAAATACCGCTTGACAAAGTTGACGAGATATGTGATCTCGCTGAAAAAGATATTGAAGCTGCAAAAGAGCAATATCCAGAGCTTTTTGAGTATGTAGATATAGTAAACGGCACTATTGTTAGCATAGGAACTCACCCTTGCGGTTGTGTGACATCGCCCTTTACAATAGATGATAGTTTTGGTTTATGTACAACGGCTACATCTTCTCGCCCTGTAAGTCAGATATACATGAAAGAGATTGATAGTCTTAATTATGTTAAACTCGACCTGCTTGCGCTTGATACGATAGAACTTATCAATAATACCTGCAAGCTTATAGGTATTGATAGATTTACTCCCGACAATATTCAGTTTGATGATGATAAGGTGTGGGATTCTATTAGAGATGATACGACACTTATATTCCAGTGGGAGAGCGATTCTGCGCAAGCTTATATAAAGCAGTTATTCTCTGAAGAAACGATAAGCAAGATGGCTCAGAATGGTGCAAAGGTTGATAAGATAACACTATTCTCGATTGGTAATGGTGCGATACGTCCAGCGGGAGCTTCATATCGTAATGAGTTGGCAAAGGGTGAAGTGCATAAGACGGGTTGTTTGCCGATAGATGAATTTCTTGCCGATACATCAGGGTTTTTAATTTTCCAGTGCCAAATAATTGGCTTCTTGCATAAGTTCTGTGACTTCACTATGGGCGAAGCTGATATTGTGCGTCGTGGATTTGCTAAGAAAACAGGAACAGATCAGTTCATTCCTGTAATAGTAAATGGTGGTTACATCAAGGACGGCAGCACACACTACATTAAAGGCTTTATTCAGACCATGAAAGATGAATACAATATGGAACGTGAAGAAGCTGAAAAGACTATTATTGACTTCATTAAGGTAATAGAGGACGCAAGTTCATACTTATTTTCATTGAATCATTCGCAGCCGTACAGTATGGAAGGCTATGTTTCGGGATATTTGCGTTATTATTATCCGCTTGAATTTCTCACAACAGCCTTTAATATCCATGAAGGTGATGAAGATAAGACTAATAGTATCACTGAGTACGCAAATAAGCGTGGTGTGAAGATAATGCCCATCAAGTTCCGCCATTCTTCCAACACCTACGTTTGCGACAAGTCCACTAACAGTATTTACAAATCCGTTTCATCGGTCAAGTTCCTTAACTCAGCCGTAGCAAAAGCCCTCTATGATATGCGAGATCAGCACTTTGACTCGTTCATAGATTTTCTCAAAGTCAACCCTTGCAACACAAGGCAGACTGAAATCCTTATCCGCCTCGACTTCTTCTCAGAGTTTGGCAAGTCCGCAAAACTCTTGGCAATACACGACCTATTCCAGAAGTTCTTCTCACGCAAGGACGGTATTTACGTGAGCAAGAAGTCTATCAAGAAAACGGCGATAGAGCCATTCAGTATTGAGCAACTTAATCAGCTCTGCACTAAAGAAACGGCGACGGCGTATCAGTTTAATGACCTTACACCACTAATAGCAGAATACGCCTCAGCAATAAACGATGAAGATATAACACCAGTAGAGAAGATAGAAGCACAACTTGAATACTTAGGCTACATAGCAGCAACGGGTCGTGAAGAAGATCGTCGCATCGGCTACGTCAGAGCAGTCTATCCTTGCAAGCGCAAAGCCGATAACAAAACGTGGGCATACAAAGTCTCGGTAACATTCCTCGGCAAAGGCAAGGATAGTGACTTGACAATCTACAAGGCAAGATATGATAAGTGCAAGCTCCAAAAGGGAGATATCTTCTATGCAGAGAGCGTTTCACCAAAGGACTATCAGAGTAGACGGTACTGGTATCTAATGGATTACAAAAAAATCTGAAAAAATTTTTAAAAACCTCTTGACAAATAAAGAAGTTAGTGATATAATATAATCGTAGCAAAGGAGAGATACAGATTTGAACCGTGTCTTTCCATTGCTATACCCTAACAAGGAAACAAATTAGTAATAAAAGGAGTGTTTAAATGGAGTTTAAAATTACATTTAAGAATGGTTCATCTATTGAGGCAATACCACAGAAAGACGATACGATTAGGGGTAAAAATCATTTTTGCGATGGCTTTATAGGTGGCAAGATTCCAAATGATTTAATTGTTTCTCACACAGAAATGGAGAGAGCAATGGATAGGCTTTTAAAGGCGTTAGAAAACCCCAGTGTTAAATTCGGCATAAAAAAAACTTGAACGGAAGTTAAAGGAGGAGAACTTAAATGGTTAATCATAAGAAGTTTATGGACATTGAAAGAATCAAGAAAGGAATCACAGGCAGATTTGAAGTTGGTAACGAAATCGTTATACAAGAAAAAATAGATGGAGCTAACGCAGCAATTCGCTATGATAGTGAGAATGACTGTGTTGTTGCACAGAGCAGAAAACAGATTCTTTCTATTGGCAATAACCTTAGAGGAATGTATGAATGGTCACAGACACTTGATAAGGATAGAGTGAGAGAAGTTCTTGGCGACAATCTTTGTTTGTTTGGAGAGTGGTTATGTTTATCAGGAGATACAGTCATAAGAAAAACGTCAGGTGGAAAGAATAATAATTATATGACGCTTAGAGAAATGTATGAATATAAACATAAACCTGTTCCAGATAGAATACATTACAGATTGGATAAAGGTAGACCTTTTGTTTTTAAAAACATCATGGATAACCCTAATATTTCCGATGATGATTTGTTTAAAATACATTGTTCTGATTATTATGCAAGTTATAAAAAAACAATTAATTGGTTACTTGATAACAATTATATTGTCTTAAATAACAAGACGTATAGCATTACAGAACAAGGGAAGAACTGGTATGAACATTATGTAAGAGGTGACAGTTGGTGGGATAAGAACGGTATATCGACTCTGTTCTCTTTGGATTTTAAAACAGATAAAATAATACCAAATAAAATGTTGGATATTGTATATACAGGTCAAAAAGAAGTGTATGAAATAATTACAAGAAAGGGTTTTTCAATAAAAGCTACATTAGAACATCCTTTTTTGACACCTAAAGGTTTCGTTCCCTTAAAAGAACTTAGTGAATTTGATTGTGTGGCAATATCTCAGATGTTAAACCAAAGAGGGCATAGAAGGTTAGGAAAGAGTTCGAGACAAATACTTAATTTACAAGAAGAATATAAAAATAAAATAGGAAAATGTGAAAGATGTGGAAGTAAAAGTTGTCTCGAATTGCATCATAGAGATGGGAATTACACAAATAATAATGTGTCAAATTTTGAAGTATTATGTTCTGATTGCCACATCAATGAACATAAAGGAGATAATAAATTTAAAGGTTTTCGATATGATTATGAATTTGATTATATAGTTTCTATTAATTATATTGGAGAAGAAGATTGTTATGACATCGCTATGGACGGTGATGAAACAACTGCAAATTTTATAGCGAATGGATTCATTGTTCATAATTGTAAACATACTGTAAAATATCCTGATGAAAAGTACAATCAGTTCTATGCCTATGATATCTATGATACAGATGCAGAAAAATATCTTCCACAGGATATCGTAGAAGAAAAGGCAAAGGAACTTGGTCTTAATTTTGTTCCAGTATTTTACAAAGGTGAGTTTCAGTCTTGGGAACATTGTTATTCATTCGTAGGTAAGACTGAAATGGGTGGCGAATACGGCGAAGGTATTGTGGTAAAAAATCAGACTAAACTTAATGATAAAAATTCTCATACTCCATATTATCTCAAGATTGTAGGTGAAAAATTTCAGGAAGTCCATAAAGATCATAAGAAAGTAATCGATACTGAGAAGCTAAAGGCTAATGAAGAAAACAAATCACTGTGTGAAACTATTGTTACAGAAGCAAGAGTGGTTAAGATACTTCACAAACTGGTTGATGAAGGCATTCTTCCTGAGAATTGGGGCGCTTCCGAAATGCCGATTGTGGCTAAGAATCTTTGTAAGAGAGTATTTGAGGATTGTCAAAAGGAAGAACCTGAAACAACAGCCAAGATTGAAAATTTTGGCAAGGTAGCCAATTCAATTTGCATGACTATTGCAAGAAAATTTATATGATAAAAGTTTGATTTTATTGCCAATTTAGCAACGTAGAATAGGCATTTCCCAGTGAAAGGAGAATGATAATGCAACCCATCTTTAAAGAGATGATTCAAATGTGGAACGATTTAGGCTATCCTCTGCCGATAGAGGAAGGCAAGTATTGGCTTGAAAACCACTTCGTCTGCGGATTTACAGCCGATGGTGAACTTCACAAGCTATATAAATACAAAGTGGCAGACGATTTGAGTATTGAAATAACGCCTTACAAGATGAATAAAATCAAACTTTCGCAACAGTTTGAGACTTGGCAGCAGACCATAGCAAGGCTCAGCGGAGAGCTTGATGACAAAATTGCGGAATCAATGAGTGTTATCAACAAGGCGATACGGGATTATCCGAGTCACAAGAAAGTAGTATTTACATCTACGGGCAAAGACAGCATGGTAACTCTTGATTTAGTAAATCGTATTTTACCTAATGTGGGAGTCTACTTCAATAATACTACGCTTGATACAGGCGATACCTATAAGATGGTAAAAGCTCATAAGGACTGGACGATTATCAATCCCGACATTGGGTTCTACAAATATATCTTCAAAGAACATTTCATTCCTACAAGATTCAGCCGTGGTTGTTGTACGGTATTCAAAGAAGGCAAGAGCATAGAATACTTTGACAGTGAACCACAGATGCTTTTCTTTATGGGCGTAAGAAATGACGAATCGGCACAGAGAGCAGATAGACAGGATATATCTCACAATCCAAAGTGGGGAGATCGTGATTGGTTCAGTTGCTTGCCTATAAGAAAGTGGAGTGAACTTGACATTTGGCTTTACATTCTCAAGAACGGCATTGAGATAAATCCTAAATACCGTAAGGGATATAGTAGAGTTGGGTGCAGCATCGCTTGTCCATACTATACGAAGTACACTTGGGTATTAGATAAGTATTGGTGTGGTTTGCTCAGATCTTACTGCGATTGGTGTAGTTATTATAGGGCAAATCCACATAGGTTTTGTGCCGATTATCTGAATATACATCTCAAACTATTTCAGAAAATATTATTGTTTTTGATGAATCAGAAAATATTATTGTTTTTGATGAATTGGTCAAATTATTTTATGTATATCGCTTCGCGCGGACAGGGCAAAACCTTCCAGAACCGACAGAAGAAGTCGTGACAGAGTTTATAGAACACAAAGGACTTGACAACTACGATACGGCTCTGCAATACTTCAACAAAACTTGCGAAGTGTGTGGCAGAAACGTAAGGCAGAATGATGTGCTTGCAATGAATCTGAAACTTCTCGGCAGAACCACAAATAAGATTTACTGTAAGAGGCATCTGAAAGAGTTAAACGGCATGAGTAATGAAGATTGGGACAACACGGTTGCTGACTTCAAGAGACAGGGCTGTGCTTTGTTCTGACTTCACAAGGTAACAAATTAGAGTTAAGACAATGAAAGGCGAAATTTATTATGAAAGGAAATGAGTAAAATGAAAAAGTTATTTATAAGTCAGCCAATGAGAGATAAGACAAACGACGAGATTAAAAAGGAAAGAGAGGTTGCAAGAATTAAGGCGGAAGGGACAATAGGAGAAGTAGAAATTCTGGACTCATTCTTCAAAAACGTTCCGCATGATGCAAACCCCCTCTGGTATCTTGGAGAATCTATTAAACTTCTTGGTAAAGCTGATATAGCATATTTCTGTAAGGATTGGGAGTATTATAGGGGCTGCGTTATAGAACACGAATGTGCAGTTAGATATGGTATACCTTGTATTTACGCTTGAGAGCTGAAATTTATGTAGCGCTGGAATAGGTAGACAGATAATCACGTAAAGAGAGTGTCCTCACAGCGAGTGCCGACTAACAGTAGCATATTCTCATGTAGGGTGCAAATCCCTACCTACATATTTTTTTGAAAAAGGTATTGACAAAACGAATCGGTTGTGATATAATATAGTAGGGATAAGAAATTCCCTACTATATTATCTTAGGAGGAATGAAAATGAGTATCAAAGGTTACAAAGTATTCAACCCAAACTGGACTTGCAGAGGATTTCAGTATGAAGTAGGCAAGACATTTAAACACGATGGCAATATTGAGATGTGCGGCACAGGATTCCACTTCTGTCAGAAGATTTCTGACTGCTTCAATTATTATGAATTCAATAGCAATAATAAAGTCGCAGAAGTAGAAGCAATCGGTCACACAGAGACAAAAGGCGACAAATCTGTTACAGATGAAATTGTGATTATCAAAGAGCTTACCTGGCATGAAGTTCTTGATTTAGCCAATACAGGAAAGGACTGTACTGGCGATTGCAACAGTGGTGATTGCAACAGTGGTAATTGCAACAGTGGTAATTGGAACAGTGGTAATCACAACAGTGGTAATTGGAACAGTGGTAATCACAACAGTGGTAATTGCAACAGTGGCGATTGGAACAGTGGCGATCACAACAGTGGTAATCGCAACAGTGGTAATTGGAACAGTGGTAATCGCAACAGTGGTAATCACAACAGTGGCGATCGCAACAGTGGCGATCGCAACAGTGGCGATCGCAACAGTGGTAATCGCAACAGTGGCGATCGCAACAGTGGTAATTGGAACAGTGGTAATCGCAACAGTGGTAATCACAACAGTGGCGATTGGAACAGTGGTAATTGGAACAGTGGTAATCGCAACAGTGGTAATTGGAACAGTGGTAATCGCAACAGTGGTAATCACAACAGTGGCGATTGGAACTCTACGAGCTATTCTACAGGCTTTTTTAATTCTATTGAACAGCCACTGTATATTTTCAATAAGCCTACTGATATAAGTAGAAATGACTTTAACAACCTTCTTGCCGTGAGAGCTATGCTGTGGAAGTATGAAAACAACTGGTGGATATATAGCGAGAACATGACCGATGAAGAAAAAGCAGCTCACCCCGAACACGAAACAACTGGTGGTTATCTGAAAACTGTTGACTTCAAAACAGCTTGTGGTCTTATGTGGGATAATATGTCCGATGATGAAAAGGCTGCGGTCAAGAATATTCCTAATTTTGATGCAGACGTGTTTAAAGAGATAACAGGCATCGTCGTTGATTAAACGTGTCTTTTAAGCGAGGTGAAATAAATGGAGTATAACCCTAAAATGAAAATCATTGTTGATCTGGTTCACATCTTATATGAATTACCAGACTGTTCTGCTGGTGGTTGCTGTCATATTGTTACCGACGACGATAATATAGATGACGAAGATTTAATGTGGGTAATGGATTATTGTAAACAGCCTGAAAATATTAATCGAATAGACAGAGAGCTGAGTTACGCAATATGTGAGATGCTTCTCCAATTGTCTCGTGAGCAGAGAATATGCCTTTTCTATCTGTGGAACGCAGGGTTATTAGACAACGGAGTGGACGAATACAGATGGGAATATCTTTTTGAGAATTTTAAGACCGCAGATGAAATATTAGCAGATTGGGAAAGCGATTGGAATTGATAGTATTAAACGGTTCTTTTATGAGGTGAGTTATGGACGCATGGGAATACAACTGGTGGGACGATAGAACGGTAGAGCAGAATGAGACAAATTTCTGTCCAGTCTTGAATGACTTCTGTTATGAGGGTGACGATGCTTGCAAGGATTGCGTTACGTTAAAGGCGTTCAAAGAGTATTATGACCGTAGACCTAAAGAGTGAGGTGATGTTGTGGGCTTTGAATTAAACGGCATTATCAAAGGTGTTCTCTACAACAAGGACGGAACGGTTGACTATGTGTTTGATGATGTCAAACTTGATGAAGTCATTGCTCCATTTGAGAATGAAACCGATACAGAAAGGGATCAGAGCAAGACATTGTTTCTGTCAAGCTCAAAGGATTTTGAAGTCTCTTTTGAGTCTGCTGATATTAGTGAAGATGCCCTATATCTGTTAGGAGTTCTTCGCTGGTATGATTGGTGGAACGGGGATAAGGTTGGATGTAATTTTGAGGTGAAATAAAAATGATTAAAGTTTTAAGAGATAACACAAAAGAAACATATTACACGAAATGCAAAAACTGCAATAGTGAACTTGAATATGAGTATTCAGATGTCACTACCATAGAGCTTTCTATGTCGTACCATACAGATAAGAGAATACTCTGCCCCGTTTGTGGTAAAGACACGATGGCTGAACTCACATCAAAAGATGATTATAAAGACAGCCTGTTTTCATTTAAGCAAACTAATCCGTTGACAGCAGCTATGAATTGCTGTACGCCATTATGGAACTCACCTAATGAGTAACATAGAACTTTACTTTTATGGTGTGGCAAAACAACAAATTAAAAACAAGGAGGAATTTAATTGAAACTAACAATGATTGAATTATTTTCTGGCATAGGTGCTCAGATCAGAGGATTTAAGAACTCTGGTTTATTTGACACCGAGGTGATAGCAACATCAGAGATTGACAAGGATGCAATCGTGAGCTACGCTGCTATCCACTGTGGACTTACACCAGAACTTATTGAGTCTTACGATTATCCGCCCGTAGATGAAATGGTGGAGTACCTTGAAAGTCGTAATATCGGTTATGTTTTTGAAAAGAACAAGGCTTATGACTGGCAGAAGAAACGCAACAGTGCAGACTTAAAGAAGTATTATCTGGCATCGGTTCTCTCTAAGAATATGGGCGACATATCAAAGATAGAAGAATTGCCGTATGCAGACTTTGTAACATACTCTTTCCCATGTACAGATATTAGCATAGCAGGACAGATTCAGGGTATTGAACGAGGTAAAACACGAAGCGGTTTGCTTTACGAAGTAGAACGTCTGCTTGCAAAGGCTAAAGAGACAGATACTCTGCCGAAGTTCTTACTTCTTGAAAATGTAAAGAACCTTGTATCTCAGAGATTTAAGCCACAGTTTAATGAGTGGTGCGATTATCTCAGTGAGATTGGTTATAACACTTATTGGCAGATAGTCAACGCAAAGGATTGTGGCATACCTCAGAACCGGGAACGTGTATTTGCTGTAAGTATACGCAAGGATGTAGACACTGGTAAGTTTGAGTTCCCACAGGCGTTTGATACAGGCATACGTTTATTCCATGTTCTTGACTTTGATGTGAATGAGAAGTATATTCTCACATCTGATGCTGCTGGCAAGGCACTTGATGAGATGGCTAATAACGGTACACTCTCAGAGGAAGAAGAAATGTGGAATGAACTGTATGAGACACGCAACGACTTCCCTAATTACGGCATTATTTGTAATCAGCCTATCTACACATCTAACGATGTCGCTGTAGGGGGGCAGTTCCGATGAATGACCAGAACGGATATTGCCGTACACTCAAACAGCAGTATGCTAAAACAGCTATTCAGAATTTACAGTCTAAAGGTACATTTGGTGCAACAGGAGTAATTCAATGGAAATAAAATATGTGGGACGAGTCCTTCCCTCTACTGGTAAGCAACATCAAAATCAAGAAGTAGCCAGTGTGGGGGGTGCAATGTGGTCACTCAAATCAACAGACTACAAAGGAGTTCCGAAAGTGTTGGTGAAAAATGAACGTAAAACTGCTAATGACAATGCCTAATATGTATGAACATAATGGACGGTTGTATTCCGTAGGGGGGGGTATGTGTACTCTATCCACGAGAGATTACAAAGATGCCAAGAAGATATTGATAAGGAGAACAACTAATGACAAGCAAAGTAATCGGAACGGTGTATCAAACTCCGAATAATAGCGGTCAGTTTGCAAGTGGACGATGTCGATATATAGCGTTGCACACCTTGCACCAACTGTTGTTACTATGGGCGGGGGGCAATAAGTCTCACGTTGTAATGAGGAGAACTAAGAAATGTCAGACAAATACATAACTATAGGTGGGGTGGATATGACCGTGAATAAGCCTTGTCCTATGCAGTATGCAAGTTGTATTTTAACGAGATATGACAATGGAGTTAGCAATCAACAGAAAGCAAGAACCGGGGTGCTTCTAAAGAAAGTCAGAAAGGAAGATAAAAATGAGTGATGTGTATAATCTCTTATCTCCTGATGAAAATAAAGATTACATAAGGGTAAAACAAGCTACGAAGCAAGGATATATCTTTTGTGAGAATGGTGGAGTGGCTGATCTATCCTATCCAAATTCAAAGCTACGTCGTGGCAGAGTTCAGAGGGGGGCAAACCTGTCCCACTCTCACCGCAGGTAATTGCAACATATACAGAATTGAAAGGAATGATAGTATGAACGTTGAAGATTGGGCTATCCGCAAATTAACTCCTACCGAGTGTTGGAGACTCATGGGGTTCACCAATGAAGATGTAGAGAAGTGTAAGGCAGTAGGCATGAGCAATACTCAGCTCTACCGACAGGCTGGCAACAGCATTGTAACAAACTGTATTGAACTGTTAGCAGAACACCTTTACAAAGCACAGGAAGATGAGACTTATGAGTGCTACGATGAGCGTGTAGCAAACGCAGATAGACAGCTTTCTTTTTAACAACCCCTCTCGCTCCTCCGCCTGAGTTGGTGGGGGGTAGGAACTATTAACTTTGGTAAACAATATAGGCAAGGAAACAGAATTTATAGCAGTCACAAACCTGCGATGTGTGTGCTATCTCAGCCAGTAGGCAACGCAGGTTGCAATAGCTATATGTATCTTGAAAGGATCAGCAATGAATCAGTTGAAACAAGTGGGCGAATTGAAGATACTCCAATGGACTGAAAGTCGGAGAAGAATATACACTTGCAATGGTTTGTCCCCTACGCTGAATGGCATTGGTAGGGGGGGCAACACTGAGCCAAAAGTGCTTATAAGGAGCAAACATGAAGAACGAGATAAAAGTGGTAGCAAATCTACCCATTAAAGGCATGGATGTTATCAAGCGTTGTTACAGTGGGGGGGGTATTTCTCCTTCACTCACTACAATGCAAGGTGGACAAAGAGAACCTAAAATAGTGGTACGCAAAATAGCCACAAACAAGCATTAAAAAGGCAATAAAAGAAAACTTTTAAGTGAGGCAAAAAATATGAGAGATCAATGGTATACAACTACGCCGCCTTCAGAGTGTGAGCATTATCTTATTACAGATGATAGTGGCGAAGTGCAAATTGCGTATTGGACTAATTATTCTCCCATCTTAGGAGATGAGTCTGAAGTGTATCGCTGGGTAGGGTTAAAGCAATATACCCACGTTGTAGCGTGGCGATTGCTCCCAGAAGCGTATAAGGGTTGAAATATGCCTTTTATTGCCTTTGCAAAGCAAGAAATTAAAGATAAGGAGTGAGAAGATGCCTTTAAATACAGCGGTGATATATCACAACAAAGGAGACTCAGCAGATGAATGTTACACACCATACTATGCTGTCGATCCTCTGCTTGAATTTATTCCCAAAGATAAGATAATTTGGTGTCCGTTTGATGAGGAGTGGAGTGCTTTTTATCAGACATTCAAGCAGGGGGGGTATCAAGTAGTCAGAAGTTCACTTGCAGAAGGTCGAGACTTCTTTAATTATGAACCAGAACAGTGGGACATAATGATAAGCAATCCACCTTTTAGCAAGAAGGACGAGGTACTACAGAGAGCCTATGAACTCGGCAAGCCGTTTGCTCTGCTACTTCCTGCGAATAGTATACAGGGCAAGAAACGGTTTCAGATTTTTCAGAATGAAATACAGATGTTGTGTTTTGATGTGCGGATCGACTTTCACACTAATGGCAATATGCAGTCTCCCACTAAAGGCACACCGTTTGGTAGTGCATATTTCTGCCGAGACTTTCTTCCAAGCAAGTTAGAGATGAGAGAGCTGCACAAATATGAAAAATCACTAACGTAGAATAGCCAAAAAGTAGACCTAAATTGGCAATAGAAAATCGGTTTTTATGTGAGGTGAGTAGATGATATTCAAAATAGTTGTTGTTGTGCTATTAATTATAATCAGCCTTCAACTTGATGATATTGCAAGTCGATGATATTGCAAGAAACACAAGAAAATGATAAATTTCTGCTTTTATGTGAAAGGAGACTAAATGAGTAACGAAAACTTACGACTTGCAAGACAAGTCAAGAACGATGAGTTCTATACACGCTATGAGGATATAGAGAAAGAACTTATCAGATACAAAGATCAGTTCAAGGGCAAGATTGTTTATTGTAACTGCGATGCACCCGAAAGCAACTTCATCAAATTCTTTAATGACGTACAGGCTGAATGGCAAATCAAGGAAGTGTTGCACACATCTCTTAAAGAGGGCGTAAGCTATGATAGTCCTAAAGCGTTAGAGCTGCTTGATAAGTGTGACATCGTGGTTACTAATCCGCCATTTAGCAAAGTAAGAAATGAGTTTTTGCCTTTAATCGAAAGAAGCGGTAAACAGTTTCTCTTTATAGGCAATCTCAATATGGCAACTTTCAAAGAAGTATTTCCTCTTATCCGCGATGGTAAACTGTGGACTGGATATACTCACCCGAAAGAGTTCCTACAGCCAGACGGAACGTATAAGAAGTTTGGCAACACATTATGGTGGACTAATATGTTTGTAGATAAGCCGTTTACTCTTAATCCCGATAAGAAGTATTATGGCAATGAGGATAAGTACCCACGCTATGATAATTATGATGCCATTAATGTAGATAAGTTGGCTGACATTCCTTCAGATTATTTAGGTATAATTGGCGTTCCCGTGACATTTATAGAGCATTACGTTCCACCACTTGCAGATAGGGGGGGCATCGGCTCAGAATACACGGATTCCGAAAAGGAACAGATGACAAAGACCTCAGAGCTAACGGACGATACTACTATATGCGATACCTTGTCTCCGTTAGCGTATAACAAGAATCTGCGTAGCAGAGAGAGAGAGAGAGGGTACTTCTGCCGAATACTTGTTCAGGCTTATCGGAACGGAACAAATCTCGGACAGTTTGAGGTCAATGGAGAGGGCAAGTACAAACGAATATTGCTCCACTGTCTTTAGCTTAATTGGCGTGACAGAAGAAAACGGCGTAGGTCTTAGTGGGGGGTGCAGACAACCCAACAGCCCAGCTCACGCTTATGTCAAAGGCAAGAGAAAGTACAAAAGACTGCTTATAAATTATAAAATTCTCGGTATTGCAAACAACCGAAGATATGTAGGTGACTTTCCTTGCTACACATTTATTAATGGCAAATCAGTATATAATAGGGTGCTGATTCAAAAAACTTAACAAGCCGTTTTGGCTATTCTACGTAGGGGTAAATAAAAGAAACATTTAATGAGGAGCGAAGAAATGATAGTAAGAGCTGAGAAACCCATAACAAAAGAACAGTATGAGAGAGCACAATTAAACGGCGGCTTTGTGACAGAAGCCGATTTACAAGAGATATTCAGTATGGCTGATTTGTGTGGTTACGGAATTTATAGTCCGATAGCCTGTGCAAGATACAGTGAAGCCACTGGTGAAACCACATACATAGTAAGCTACACAACATCAACAAATTGTGATTGAGGTGATAAAATGCAAATATATGCAGATAATGCAGCTTTCAAGCCGTTGTTGCCGGAGGTCAAGCAATTTATACATGAGTTTATTGAAACTGATTTCCGCAATCCGTCAGCAATTTACAGCAACGGACGATCTACACGGAGGCTGATAGAACAGGCGAGAGAACAGGTTGCAAAGGCAATAGGTGCGGACGCAGACGAGATATATTTTACAAGCGGGGCGAGTGAAGGTATTAACTGGTTCTGTCATGCAGATAGACCAATATACACCGCAACGATTGAGCACAAAGCCGTACTGAGAAACGCTAATAACTTTATACCTGTAGATAATACAGGCAGAATTTATTTAGATGTTTTTCTGCGACATTGTCCGAGATACGGCAAGGTTGTAGTAGGTTGGGTAAATAATGAAATAGGAACTATTCAGCCTGTAAGAGAAATAGTTGACATCTCTCATAAGAGGCATAGCAGTATCTTGATTGATGCAACGCAAGCTATAGGACATATCCCAATAGACGTACACGAACTCGGCGTTGACTTCCTTGTAGGCTCTTTCGGCAAACTCGGCGGACTTACTGGCAGTGGTTTCCTTTATATGAGAAAAGGCGTGTGTCTTGAACCAATGATAAAGGGTGGTGATCAGGAACGCGGCATGAGAGCATCGACCGAAAACATCTTAGGAATACTCGCAGGAGCTATGGCGATAAGCATTGCAACACAGGATATTGAGACTAAAGCCACTATAATAGGCGAGAAACGTAACAAGATTATAAACGGATTATTGCAAATTCCCAAAAGTCATTTAAACGGCGATTTGGATAACAGGGTTTGTGGTAATATAAACATAGCCTTTGAGGGCATAGAAGCCGAGAGTTTGGTTTTGCAACTGGATTTGAAAGGTATTGCCGTGAGTGCAGGTTCAGCTTGCAACTCCACAGACATTAAACCATCACACGTTTTAAAGGCAATAGGATTAAGCAATGAACTTGCAAAGGCTTCTATCCGCATAACGATAGATGAGAATATTACCGACGAGCAGATTGAATGTTTGGTAAATACCATTAAAGATTGTGTGGCAAAGATGAGACAGTCATCGCCATTATGGAAGGAGATTGAAAATGAGAATAATTGAAAATCATTATCAGGACGAACAACGGGAGTACGAGATTACTTGTCCTCATTGTAGGTCAAAGCTTGCTTATACATTTAATGATATTACGCATAACGAATCCGGAGATAAATGGATATATTGTGGAGTTTGTGGAGGAAAAATTTTTCTATCTGATAATAACAAAACTCCGACAATTGATACTATCCAATATCCCAGAGATTTTCTCTCATTTCCGGATGATTTACCAGTAACAACAAATATAGAAGATACTAAGATTAATGAGTGGATTAAAGAGTGCATAAACGATTTGGATAAAGACAACAATTTTTCTTATAATCAATGCGGTGATACAATGGTTTTCGCTTTTGTCTTTGAGACAGATGAGGGCTTGCCAGTAGCCGACGTTGTGGTCACTAAGAATTTTCGGGAAGCAGTAGTAAAAATTCCTCGAAAAAATTTCTAAAAGCACTTGACAAACACTTCAATATATGGTATAATATTATATAGAGAAATAACACGGTTTCTCGTAAACCACTACAAGAAAGGTTAAGGTGATACAAATGAAGCTCAACAGCTTTAAAATCCGAAGTTCCTTTTTGGGGACAACAGCATTAGCTATTACATCTATTTTATTCTGCATGACTTTGGGTTGCGGTCAAGATAAAATGGACACAGATAATTTAGACAATCCGCCACCAATAGTTTCGGAGGTGAGTACGACTTGGACTACTACTACCAGTACTTCTTCAACGAGTACATCTACTACAAGCACGATAACGACAACTACTACGGAGGAGACAACTTCGACCAGTACGACAACACAGACGACGACTGTGCCGCAGAGTACAGCTCCGATTGAAGAAGAAATCATCGTTGAGCCAATCTGCACAGAGTCTGAATTCACAGAATTACCCATAACTAACCAAGAATTTACTCTAATTGCAAACGTGATTTCGCATGAAGCAGGAAGTTTATGGATAACAGAATATGAAAGATCATGCATTGTAGCAGCGATAATGAATAGAGTTGCAGACTCAAGATTCCCCAACACAATAGATGCGGTTGTCCATCAGCCAGGGCAAATGTTTGATGTGCCATACTATAGAATAGATTATAGTGGCATCGGATATGAGCCTATAGACAATGCAATATACGCTTACTTTAATGGCAAGTACTCTTATGGCTTAATTAACAGTTGGTCGGGAGATGGATGGCACAATTACTTTACTTACAAATAAGGAGAGAAAATGAATTATGACACCAGCTAATTACAGAGAGAAGTTTTACGCAGAGCTAAACGCAGACATTAAGAAAATGAACGCAAAGAACATGGAGCAGCCTGTCAAGACGAGACAGCTAACAGAAGATGAAAAGAGAATGATATTTGGCGAAAACCCCAATTATATAAAAGAGGTAAACGTATGAAGAACGAAAGAATGATGATAGTTTTAATCAATGACATAGACAAGGTAAAGAGGCTTACGAATATAGCAATGTCGTTACCTTTTTATGTTGACGCAGTTTCAGAAAGCTGGAGAGTGGATGCTAAATCTTTAATCGGAGTATTAAGCCTTGATGTATCTAAACCTATCTCCTTGTATTTTGCGGAAGAAAATGAGGATAGAGTTAAATTTGCATTTTCTGGTTTTGAGGTGACGGAATGAATAATGTTGAACTTGTATATATTACTCCTAACGCAGCTCAAAAGATAGAGAATATCGCTTGTGTATGTTATGACAGTGAGCCAACTGAGGACTGCAAAATCTTTAAGGGCTGTATGAAAAGCGGACACATGAGCGTGGCAGAACACAGCGACATAACCTTTAAGGTGACTTGTAGTCGAGCTTGTAGTCATCAGCTTGTAAGGCATAGGACTGGCAAGTTTACGCAGAGATCGCAGAGATATTGCAAGGAAGATGGCTTTGATTATTATATACCTCAGTCTATTGCTAATGATAGACAGGCTCTTGAAATATATAATGATGTGATTCATAACATACAGGCTAACTACAAATGGCTTCTTGATATGGGTGTAGAAGCAGAGGATGCAAGATACATCCTTCCAAACGCTTGCGAAACGACTATTTTTATTACAATGGACTTCCGCAATTTCTTTCACTTCCTCAATGAACGCCTTTGTACAAGAGCACAGAAAGAAATTAGAGACATTGCAAAAGAAATGGCAAAGTTAGCAGTTGAGGCTTGTCCAATAATTAAGCCGTACTGTGTGCCAAAGTGTGAATCATTCTCCATTGCTTATTGTCCAGAACACAAAGGCTGTGGCAGACATAAATCTTTAAAGGAGATTGTGAGGGATGAATACAAATGAAGCCATTAATTGCTATAATTTCACCCTCTGGGGCAGGTAAAACTACTTTTTCAAAAAAGAATGTAAAGCCATTACGATTATATGGGTTGAGGAGGTATCCAATCATTATGAATAAGAAAAATAGAGAGTGTATTTCCTTTCATCCTGGATATTACATTAGTGAAATAATTGATGATCTGGAAATCACGCAAGAAGAATTTGCTGTTAGGCTGGGATCAACAGCAAAAACAATCAGTAAATTGGTTAACGGAGAAGCTAATATCACTAATGATCTTGCTATGAAGCTTTCTAATATGCTGAATACTTCTCCTGAAGTGTGGCTTAATTTACAGATGAAATATGATCTTCAGTTAGCAGAAATGACAACTTTACCATTAACCGAGAGTATCGATACCATTAAAGCTATGCTATCAGATTGTGAGGGATGAATACAAATGAAGCCATTAATTGCTATAATTTCACCCTCTGGGGCAGGTAAAACTACTTTAGTTAATAAGCTCCATAAATGCTTTGGGTATATCCCTTTAAAATCTTATACGACCAGACTCCCAAGAGAGAACGACGATGCAGATCTTTTGTCTCATACATTTTGTGATGTGAAAGAGGCTATGTTTTTCTCAGAGCAAGGACAGATAGTTTGTTCAACATGGTTTGCTGGCAATTTCTATTTCTGCACCAAGAATCAGCTAGACACTTGTGATTTGTATGTAGTTGACGTTAAGGGGCTAAAAGACTTATATCGTAATTACCATGATAGACCAATTCTCAGCATTTACTTGGACGTAGATAGTTCCATAGTAGCCGAGAGAATGTCGAAACGTGGAGATAAAGACGAAGATATACTAAAGCGATTGCAGCATGATGTAGAAGCCTTTAAAGATGCAAAGGAGTATGTAGACTTTGTATGTGACAATTCTACACAAGATAAACTCAATGAAAATGTTGAGTTTATAGATATGTTATTCAGAAATTATAGAGGGTGAAAGAATGATTAAAAGAACAATCGGTAGTATTATTATTGCAAGTATTGTTATGCTTTGGGCTTATGCTCGTGTAGGAGGCAAGCATGAACATTAAGGTTTATATGAGCGAAGTCGTAAATAGTAAAGCCGTTGAACTCTTAGATTTCTTAGATGAAAGAGATATTTCATACGAGGTCGAGAGAGTTGGAACTGAGTGGGTAGGGAGTCATAAAGTAAAGTCTCTGCCTGTAGTCGAGATAGACGGTGAATTAATAGTAGCAAAGAAAGCAATGAAGAAGTTAAAGAGAGGGTGAGAGGATGGTAACACTGTACACAATTGACTGTCATAATTGCAAACGTCTGGAAGATAAGTTGAATGATTGTGGTATATCATATGACGTATGCAAAGACAAAAGTAAGATGGTGGAATTAGGTATGACAGCTATGCCAGTTCTACAAATTGGCGACGATTCATTCCTTAGTTTTAAAGAAGCAATGAAATGGGCAAACGACAAGAAGATAGGTGATTAAAATGTATAGAGAAAAATATGAAAAATACAGGAATAATGTTGATTTTATAAAGACATATAGAGGTGCAAGTAATGCTGCTACAAGTTCTAAGTATGACAGCAATGCCAATGTTGAATTTAAGAACATCTGCACCTGTGCTGGCGAATTAGTTAAAGGCGAAAAGATAGGAACAAACAGACTGCTCATGGTCGATAAGCTCACTGAGATGTTTGATTCCGATGTTGCAGAGGAATATATCAGACAGCTTGAATGTCATGAAATATACAAGCATGATGAAACCAGCCTTTCACCTTATACTTATGCGGCGACAGAAGTTGTTAATGCTAAATATAAGGGCAAAATTTACACAGTCCCTTTTGAACGACTTTATGAACTTTGTGAGGAAGAAGAAATTCTTTTGGATGAAGAAAAGAACGTATGGGGTAAAGCACCAAATCTGATGTATGTTGAGGATAAACATGGTTTTACTCCCGTTTTAAGGCTTATAAAAAAAGAAAGACATAGGGATTTAGTTAGGGTAAAAAATGCATTTAGCAATGATGTGATAGTTACAGACAATCATCCTATCATTGTGTCTGATTCAATAGATGACACGGTTGAAGCAGTAAAATCTCAGAATCACAAGCAATACAGATGTTCAAGTCGTGTAGAGTTTAAAGGCATCGAAGAAATAAATACGGAAGATGTAATGGATAAAGGACAAATGATCTATCAGCCCATAGAACACGGTTTTATTGCGCACACAGGAACAAATTCTAAATGGTATTCCTATCCTAAAAAAATCAAATTAGATCGAGACTTAGGATATTTTGTTGGTTTCTTCATCGGAGATGGCGATTATAATTTAACAGATTGTCATTCCAACATATCACAGAAAGAACCAGATGTTTTGTATAAACTTTCCGACATTCTTTATACGCATTTTAATGCCGCTGCGCCAGTGTCTTATTCAATAGGCGATGAAAAATACAGACTGTGTTGCTCAAATCCCGTTCTATTTCTTCTTTTGAGAGATTTTATGGGGATAAAGCCTAAAGCTAATTATAAATCTCTCCCTGAAAATATTTTTGAGTATTCAAAAGAATTTGCAATTGGTGTAATCGAAGGACTTATCGACAGTGACGGAACAGTTGATGGTGCAGGAAGTTATTGTATCAGATTGTCGTCCAGAACCGCTTGCTTGCAGATTGCTCAAATAGTTAATGCATTGGGCATTACAACGGGGTTAAGCACACAGCAAACCAAATTTGGTTGCAATGATAAGATAACTCAGAAGTATCAATTATTTGGAGTTAGATTTAGAGAACAGTCAAATCCAATTTTTACAAATTGTCACAAGTCATCAAAAGCCATCCCTATTACAAAGGAGCAAAAGGGTGGGTTTGATGAATGGCAAACAATCTCGAATGTTGAAGTTATGGATAATAAGCCGTATTTAGATATGAACGAGTATATATATGATATAACAACAGAAACACATTCGTTCATATGCAACGGCTTATGGGTTCACAATTGTGTAGCCCTTACGATGTACCCATTTTTAAAATATGGTTTATCTGAAATAGGCGGTATTAGTTCAGCACCACAGCATCTTGATTCGTATGTAGGATCATTTATTAACCTTGTGTTTGCCGTAGCTGCACAGTTTGCAGGTGCGGTAGCAACACCTGAGTTTTTACTTTATTTCGATTATTTTATCCGCAAAGATTATGGTAATGATTACATCAAGCGCTTAGACGAGGTTCTATCTCCTGATTGGGTTATTCGCAAGAGAACACTCAGACAAAAGATACATGATTACTTTGAGCAGGTAACGTATAGCATTAATCAGCCAGCCGCTGCAAGAGATTATCAGAGCTGTTTCTGGAATATAGCTTATTTCGATAAGTCTTTTTACGATGGTATGTTTGGTGATTTTCTATTCCCTGATGATACAGAGCCAATCTGGGAGACATTTAATTGGCTTCAGAAGGAATACATGGAGTGGATCAATAAAGAGCGTTGCAAAAAGGTTATTACATTCCCTGTTGAAACAGCAAATCTTCTCGAAGATGGGGAGAAGTTTGTCAATGAAGATTGGGCGGATTATGTGGCGGAGATGTATAGCAAAGGCTCTCAGTTCTTTACATATCATAGCAATAGTGTAGACAGTCTCAGCTCTTGTTGCAGACTTGCTAATAAGCTTGTGGATAACACATTCTCCTATACTCTTGGTGCAGGTGGTGTATCGACTGGTTCTAAGGGTGTTATTACAATCAATATTAATCGACTCGTACAGAACGCTGCAAGAGATGGTATTAGCATCGAAGAAGCCGTAAAGATACAGGTTGAAAAAGTTCACAAATATCTTATTGCCTTTAATGAAATAATCATGGATAGTTACAGAGCAAATATGCTTAGTATCTACAATGCTGGTTTCATAGATATGGATAAACAATATCTCACAATCGGCATAAATGGATTCGTAGAGGGTGCAGAATTCCTCGGTATAAAGATTTCGCCAAATGACGAATACTTTAAATACGGTGAATCTATATTAAAGCCTATATATGAAGCTAATCAGGCTGCTAAATCTGAACATATTATGTTTAATACAGAATTTGTTCCTGCCGAGAATCTTGGAGTAAAGAACGCAAAGTGGGACAAGGCAGATGGATATGTAGTTCCTCGTGACTGCTATAATAGCTATTTCTACGTTGTTGAAGATGAAACTTGCAGTGTAGTTGATAAGTATATCCTTCACGGTGATAAGCTCACTAAGTATCTCGATGGTGGCTCGGCACAGCACAATAATTTTAGTGAGTACCCAACAAAGGAACAGTATCGCAAGATGCTTGACCTCTCAATTAAGACTGGTTCAAAATACAGCACTTCAAATGTTATGAATACGGTGTGCGACAAGTGCGGTTTTATCTCCAAATATACATTAAAGGTTTGTCCTCATTGTGGCAACAAGGAGCTTGATTACACGACAAGAATCATTGGTTACACAAAGAGAATATCTTCATTCTCTGAGCCAAGACAGAAAGAAGCTGAAAAGAGATATTATGAAAGTCCGTCCGCTTAAATATATTAGCACCTGTATTGCATTACAGGAAGTTCCCGACGAAATATCTCTCATCATAAACATAAGTGGTTGCCCTCATCATTGTGAGGGTTGCCACTCTCAATACCTGTGGGAATATACAGGCAGAGACTTAATAGCAGATATACAGGGCTTAATAAATAAGCATAAAGAATATGTATCGTGTATTTGTCTTATGGGTGGCGATTACAACGTGGCTGAACTTAATTATGTGTTCAATTTAATTGCCAATAATAGGTTAAGGACTTGTTTGTATACAGGCTTAAATCATATTCCTATCGGCTTAATGATGCTTGACTATATTAAGATAGGAGAATACAAAAAAGAGCTTGGCGGTTTAGATAAGATTACCACAAATCAAAGGTTTTATAAAAACGTTAACGGTCAATACCGTGACATCACAAAAATATTTCAAGTAAAGGAGATGCTGTATGTTAAAGACAATCAAGAATCCTGATGAAGAAACCTTTAAATCTGTAATTGCAGAGGTAAGAGCTAATGATGGCTATTGTCCGTGTCGTATCGAAAGAACACCCTCAACTAAATGCCCCTGCTTAGAGTTCCGTGAGCAGACTACAGAAGGTGAGTGCCATTGTGGGGCGTATTGTAAGGTAAAAACCGATGCTTGAAACAACGGTAAATAACCAATTCCAGTTCGATAAAACGTTGCTTCTATGGTTGACGTATAAATCCGAAACAGATCAAATCTGGTATGTAACCTCGGATATTTCTCAACACACGTACCAATTATGGAAGGGCAAAAAGAAAACGAAATGGGAGAGTGATAATCCACTCTCCTTATATGCCCACATGAAGTAGAAAAGTTTTTAATACCCCCTTGACAAATCTAAATAAATATGATACAATAATAATAGAGGATAACCTCTAAAAAATAATATTGTAATTGATACTAATCTATCAATAGAAGAGTTAGTAGAAAGTTTCAACCATGTATACCCAGATTACAAATGTAGAGATTCGAGCAAAAACGACTACAAAGCCATTCATGTTTACTTTACGAGTAGCGATAATCATTTGTTTCCTTGGGAATTACAAATTTGGCGTGCGTGTGATTATGATAATAATATAAAATCACACGAAATATATAAAAGAGAGTATACTAAGTGGAAGGAATCATACAATAGAAAAATATAAAGAAGGAGGAACCTTTATGTACAAACATGTTATAATTTTAGGTGGATCATATACTTTAGGGAAAAGAGTTGCTTTCCATCGCATCGTAAATGGTTGCAGTGACATGGGATGTGTAAAATCTGATATAGAAAAAATAAAAAGAGAATTAGGTTCTCTCCGCTTTTTTTCTACAAGAATCATTAGTACCCATGATATTAGCTGGGAATCAGTGGTTGAGTCGGATTCATACTATCAGGATGTTACTGCCTACGAGACTATAGAATCATTTATAGATGCTTTATCTACAGATGATACTTTATCAAGTAAGGATATTGCCAGATATATCATATCTAAATTTCCTTGTGGTATAGCAAATTTGGCTCTGCAAAAATTAACTTATTTATGTCATGCTGAATACCTTAGCAAATATGATAAGCCTTTATTTAAAGATAGAGTATGTGCTTTTGATAAGAGTCCTGTTTGTTACGATTTATATCAAGAATATAAAGACTGCTATCAATATAAAGAAATTCATTCAGATGGAGAAACAACAATGTTTAAAAGCAGACTTCTTTCTTCAAGGGACGGAATTTCAAAACTTGATGTTATTGATTCTACATTAGCTAAGTATTCTGGACTTTCTGCCAATGAACTTGTTGCTATAAGTAGAAAAGTTTTTAATACCCCCTTGACAAATCTAAATAAATATGATACAATAATAATAGAGGATAACCTCTAAAAAATAATAAGGAGTAATTCAAAATGACCGAAAAAGAAATCAATAAGAAAATAGCAGAACTCGAAGCTCAGAGAGCAGAAATCAGAGAAGAAATCAATAAGAAAATAGCAGAACTCGAAGCTCAGAGAGCAGAAATCAGAAGAAAAGAACGTGAGGAAGCCGAGGCTAAGAAAAAGCTGGAAAGAGCAGAACGCAAAGCCGATCTTCAAAAGATAGAAGCTGCTCTTGACGATTTTAACAAAAAATACAATGACACCCTTTGCCTTGGCATCAAACGCAATTCAGATGCAGGTCTGGATTTGCTTAATGCTTTATTCCCCACTCTTTAATCTCATTGGAGATAAAGAATATATGAGTATCTGCATAGATATGCCATATAATCAAACCAACGAAAATATTCCAATGTTCACAAGAGCATACAATTGGCAGGATATTTATGATAATATCAAAATGATAGAAACACTTTTAAAGGAGGATGACAATGAATAACAGAACGGTGTTTTGCATAAGAGATATTGAGACTGGTGAAATTGTTTCAAATCTTACAAGTCATAGTAAAAAGTTCTGGTGCACAAAAACTGCTTGCCAAAATGCCATCTCAAATTCAATATGGCGAAACAAAAATCGTTTTGAGGTTGTTGAGTATGCTTTAGTTGAAATAAAAGACGGAGCGTACAATCCACAAGACCTTTATATTTATTCGAGAGGGAATGATAGTAATGAATAGATTTGAAAAGATAAGTGAAAGACAGTTCTTTATTGACTTTGCAGAATATCTTAGTGACGAGTGTTTAGACACAAGAGATGGTAGAGCGATATATAATATGATAAAGCTTCCTAAAAGAGCAACAACAGGCTCGGCTGGCTACGATGTCTTTGCTCCATATGACATTACTATTCCGCCTAAAGGCACAATCAAAGTTCCTACAGGCATAAGAGTGATTCTTGACGAAGATAAGTTCCTTGCAATCTATCCGAGATCAGGGCTTGGTTTTAAGTACAAGATGCAACTATTCAATAGCGTGGGCATTATAGACAGCGATTATTCGCAGTCCGACAACGAAGGTCATATATGGGCAAAGTTCTACAACGACAGTCCAGATGGTAAGACAATTGAAATTAAACAGGGCGAAGCTATGTGTCAGGGAGTCATACAGCAGTATTTCAAAACTGTAGATGATGAGACTGATGGTGTGAGAAATGGCGGTTTTGGTAGCAGCGACAGCAAAGGAGTTTAATTGTATGTTGGCTTTTCTAATTTCAATTATAATAACGTCTAATATCTATTCGTATAATCCAATGGACTTTTATGAAAATGACGGCTATCTCTATCAGACTGGTAGATTTCACGGTAACTCTGTAGTGCAAATGGGCGATGAATTTACTTGCTACGGAGCACACAATATTAACGCAGAATTGCTTGCAGGAGACTGCAATTGCGATGATAATATAACTATAGCAGACATGGTTATTCTAAACAAATTTTGCGTGTTTGGTACGTCAATTTCACGTTGGGGAAATGCAGATATAAACTACGACGGCAATGTAGATAAATATGATTGTGAATCATTACAATCTGCCCTTATAAATAAAAAGTAAAAAAATAGGGAGTATAACTTGTCTTAATCGACTTGTTATACTCCCTTATATTTTATTTAAAAAGATTTTTTGCTTTCTGGACAATGGTACTTATTCCACCTGTTACTTTCTCGGTAGCCTTTCTCCAATAGCTTTTCTTTTTAATTGTTATCTTTTGTCCCATAAAAATTCACTCCACTTCCAATAATTGCTGTGTTTGCTCCGCCAGAGTCTTGCTCGATTTCGACGGATGTCTCCTCAACATATTCAAATTTTGATACGAAATTTTGTGTCCTTATTAACGCACAAATAGTGGTTATTAGACACGCAACAGAGATAGTAAAGGCTATGATAACTGCGATGGTTAACTTCATAATTACGTCGTCGAACCTTTTAACAGCAGTGGTGTACATTTGTTTCCAATATTTATTTTCGCATTCTTTGCAATTTATCATGCTTCTCACTCTCTTATTATTTAATTATCAATTTGAATATGCCAGCCAGTAAAGCACCGCCAGCAGCAGACGCAATAAAAGTATCAAATTTCAAAATTATACCCAATTTAGTGGCAATTTGGGCAATAGATATATTAATTTGATTAAGTTCTTTGCCTGTTTCAGCGTGGCGATCATTACACTCATCTTTTGTTTGAAAAACATCTTTAAGCTGTTCCTGAATATAAGCCATATCTTCAGCAGAAATCATTTTGTTTCACCTCACTTTTTGAGTAAAACAGCCCAGTCTCCGCCACCTAAACATTTGCCCTCTCCAAGTCCGTTATCTTTCTGGAACTTGTGTATAGCGTTCATAGTTTTGGTATCTGCCGTTCCATTTACGTCTACATCATAACCAAGAGCCTTTAATTTTTGCTGTGTCCACTTGGTTAATTCCCCACTATCATTTGGCTCAATAGTATACTTCCTTAAATCAGTAAGTGTAAGATTACCAATAATACCATCTATATCAAGTTTTGAACCTTTTCTGTTTAATATATCTTGAAGTTCGGTAATAGTATTTTCTACGGATTTGATTGTTGTTTTGTTAGGTCTATATCCGTCATCATATGTGCCACAAGCATTTGGTATTCCAGAGAATGTACTAATGTTCATAACTGTTGCTCCCTTATAAAATTCCTTACGAATTTCATAATGACAGTGATTACCTGTAGAGTGACCCGTAGTACCTTCAATGCCAATAATATCTGCAATCTTTACTGTCTGTCCAGTTTTTACAAGAATTTTACTCAGATGACCAAAATAAGCATACCACGTTTCGTTATTATAGGTAAAACGAATGCAAACATACTGACCAAATCCTTGATAAGAGTTATTAGGATTCTCCCAACCAGCGAAGTGGACTGTGCCGCTGACGGTTGCGTGTATCTCTTTGCTGTCGATACCCACAAGATCAATGCCGTCATGTGACGGATTTGAGGGTGGTCTGAACCCCTGTGATACTTTAAATCTACCCATATATGGACTATTCATACTTATTCTCCTTTCTCATTATTCTTTTTAGCGTTTTGATAACCAAAAAAGAAAGTTAATCCGGTCATACATACAGTGATATAATCCTTTACATCTACCTTACCCATAAGAAAGGCAATGGATAGACATGCAGAAAACATAAGGGTTATCAGACTTTTTACTTCAATTAATTTTGCAAATCTATCTTTTATTTTCATATAACCACCTCTCTATATCAAAGGTATTTACCTGAATTTCCGTATTTGAGGGGTGATGGCTGTTACACCACCACCCGAAAGAGCCTTTAGCTTACTTCATTTCGGACAAGATAAAACTACCTTTTATTCAATTACCTCATCAATCATATCATCAATCTCTTTTATACTTATAAGCTCCGCTCCCTGATGGTCGCAGAGGGCGGCGTGATTACTGGATGATGCAAGCCGCCGCCGAACCCCAAGTATTGACAGCACTGTTGCTGTACAAAGCACCAGACGTGTTCACGGTGCGTACAGCGTGAGCGTGAAGAGGGAAAGGAGTACGCAGCCACCAGTAATAAGCATTTCCATTATCTTGTCTGTATTTAATTCTATCTGCATTTTGAGCATTTGTATAATAAGCCAATACAGAATCAACATCAGGAGTTGATGATAGATTAGTTTCTGTATGTGTTACAAGGAACAACTTATCCTTTACTGTATAAGCAGTCTGTAATGAGAATGTTGTATCATCTAATGATGGACATTCGAATAAATTATTTGTAATACAATTAACAGTAGGAGTTGCAAGAACTGCTTTCATATTACTGTCAAGAGTATTTAATCTACCTGCCGTATTACTATTATCATATGGTCTGTCAAAGATATTAGAAGGCGACCACCAATTATTAGCAGTAGCATCTGCATTAAGCCACTGTCTAAGTCCTGATTGATAATAGTTGTTAGAACCATATCTTGCTCTATGAATGTGATTAAGTTTACCATATGTGCTATCAGTATCAGCCAGAGCAAGCTTGATAGTACCTAAATCTGTACAAGCAGTAGTATCATCCCATTCAGCAATATCTACATCAAATAATGCTGTTGTGGATGTTGAAGAACTATATCCCTGTACCTTTGTCGGGTTGGTATTGTGAGCCCATGTAAGAGTGAGCTGACCACCAACAGGAACATTATCCGTTGAAGTAAAGATATATGTCTTGTTACCACCATAACTTGTATCATAGTCAGGAATTGTAAATCTGTAAGTACCAGCAGGGATAGCAGTTTCAGCATATAACCAAGCTTCTATCGC
>Ga0208939_1000588_pt1 | contig 29116 bp, 17 predicted proteins | sample AD_STIC12_MetaG_FD_184437 | JGI IMG/M metagenome (GOLD analysis project Ga0208939, IMG submission 184437) | Active sludge microbial communities of municipal wastewater-treating anaerobic digesters from USA - AD_STIC12_MetaG (SPAdes) (version 2) | ecosystem: Engineered > Bioreactor > Anaerobic >...
GCACCTCGATGTCGGCTCATCGCATCCTGGGGCTGGAGCAGGTCCCAAGGGTTTGGCTGTTCGCCAATTAAAGCGGTACGTGAGCTGGGTTCAGAACGTCGTGAGACAGTTCGGTCCCTATCCACTGTGGGCGTCAGGATACTTGAGAGGAGCTGTCCTTAGTACGAGAGGACCGGGATGGACGAACCTCTGGTGCACCAGTTGTCACGCCAGTGGCACCGCTGGGTAGCTATGTTCGGTAGGGATAATCGCTGAAAGCATCTAAGTGAGAAGCCCCCCTCAAGATTAGGTATCCCGCACTTCGAGTGCTGACACCCCCTGAAAGACTATCAGGTTGATAGGCCGCAGGTCTACGCACGGTAACGTGCTCAGCCGAGCGGTACTAATAGGGTGTGCGGCTTGACCAGACACTTTTGTTCAAGTAGATGACACGTTTCTTTCCAAAGGCGCTCAATCCGTTCCTCTACCAACGTTGCTGTCTTCGGTTGCCAAAGTAGCCCATCAGGGCTGCAAGGGCAAACAACGAGATCCGGGTGACCATAGCGGCGGGGACACACCTCTTCCCATTCCGAACAGAGCCGTTAAGACCGCCAACGCCGATGGTACTACTTGGGAGACCTTGTGGGAGAGTAGGTCGTCACCCGGTTTTTCTTCAAAGAGTCTTCTCGATCAGCGGATCGGGAAGGCTCTTTTCATTTGTGGAGGAAGGCGACAGACTGGCGACATCACGGGCGGTCGACGCGCGGCCCTGCCGTCATTCCGCGTGCTCACACGAGCACGAGGCGAAGGCGTCGCGCACCACGTGCGCGCAGGAATCCAGAATAGAAGGCGTGGCTTGCACCGGCGCCGGGAGATTCTTCACTTCGTTCAGAATGACGCCAGTGACAGGAGTGCGTAGAAGGGAGTCATTCTGAGCGGCGTCCGCAACGCGGACGCAGAGCGAAGAATCTCCTGCCTCGGGTATGGCCAGGGTGGTGTCGGATCGTTCACGACGTCGGGGGCAAGCGTACAAATGGGAACGTGGATTCCCGCTTGCGCGGGAATGACGGCGAAGCCGCGCGTCCTGGGGGTGAAATTGCGTACGGGTATTGTCTGCTCCGTCCTCGTAACGCAACGCTGAGGCGTCAACCACTGCCTCCCCGGAATTTCGTTGCCCGTTCAAGGTTGTCATTCCCGCGCAGGCGGGAATCCAGAATAGAGGGCGTGGCTTGCACCGGTGCCAGGAGATTCTTCACTTCGTTCAGAATGACGCCAGTGACAGGAGTGCGTAGAAGGAAGTCATTCTGAGCGTAGCGAAGAATCTCTTGCCGCGCGCACTCCTCCGCGGCAACTGGCGCATCCGCCGACCAGCGCGGCACCAATGGAAGCCTCGTCGGTCTCTTCGAAAGGGCAGACCAGTGAACACCACCACACTGAAAGACACCTACGTCCGCATCCACCGGCAGGGATTCATGCCGATCTTCGTGCGCGACGAACTCGACGCCGTGAAACTCGCCGGGGCATGCCGCGAGGCCGGCATCAGCGCCATCGAAATCACCTGCCGGCGGGACGGCGTGCTCGACGAAGTGGCCGCAGTCAAGCGCGCATACCCGGAGATGATCGTCCTGGCGGGCAGCACGGTGGACGATTCCGAGATCGTGGCGTTCATCAAGTCGAAAAAGCCCGGCATGCCGTCGCTGGACGAACTCGCCGCCGCGGGAGCGGACGGTTTCGTCGCGCAGTTGCCGTTCAAGCGGGAGACGTTCGAGAAATACGCCGCGACGCACATCCTCGCGCCCGGCGTGACGACCATCAAGGAAGCGTACGACATGCTCCAGATGGGCGCGCACTTCACCAAGTTCTGCTACCTCACGAAAGACGACCTGAAGAAGGTGAATGGCGACCCGGTGCACGGCATCTTCCCGCTCTTCATCGTCGGCGGGGTGACACTGGACAAGATCGAGGGATACATACAGGCCGGCGCGGCAATGGTGGCCGCGGGGTGGGACGTGATACTGGGCGCCGACTACGCCGCCGCGCGGAAGAACCCGGACTACCGCCTTGCCTCGGAACGCGTCGCGCACTTCGCGGACGCAGTCCGCGCAGCACGCAGCCAGTTCTTTCCCGGCATGTTCCCGGCCGAACCCGCAAGCGCCGACGACTACCTGAAATCCCTGCCGCACTACCACCCGTTCTGGAGGGGGTGAGCGCCGGCGGCACGATACCTCTCCGGCGCCTCACAGGGGTTTCTTGATCGTGAGATCAGCGAAGCCCTGTTTTGTCCACCCAACGCTTGACCCAGAACTGTTTTTTTAGTATTAAAAAGCCCAGAGTACGTACCCCTGAAGGGAACGCTCCGGAGTTGCTACGTCCGGACGAAGGAGGCGGGAGATGAAGAAGTGGTTTGTTTGGGCCGTTTTGCTTTTGGCTGGTTGCCAGCAGGGAGGCGGTGTGGATTCCAGCAAGCTCGACCGGTATCCAGCATCGTGGGAGGACGCGGCGGTTCGCACTGTGCGTCTATCCGACGGGGATTCGGTCGTTCATGAGGAATGGGAGTTCGCAGTCATAGACGGTTACTGGTACGCGCGGTTCGAGGTACCAAGCCGCGTCGGTCCGCAACTCTCTGTGATCCCGCTCTACAATAAGTTTGAGGTCACGTGCCCCGATTTCGCCACGCGCGCGGAGGCGCAAGAGTTCATTACTTCGGCAGGTGGATATATTGTGAACAGTTTTCGGTCCGGCTATAGCGTTGCACACTGGGGTGAGGTACGGATGCCCGCTGACTACGACAAACTGGTATTCCCCGCTGCCGGGGATAAGCCGTACCTCGATGTACTGGACGCGTACCTCTCCCGCCCCGACCTGTTCCGAACGGTCGTTCCGAGACTGCCAGTAACACCCATGACAAACGGGCTTACGCCGTAACTTGGTGGCGAGCTTTTGGCTTCCGACGTCCGTTTGCTACGCATCCTCGCTCAGGGCAGGCGTTGCAACGACCAACGTTCTATTCGTCTCGCGGGGAATGACAATGAATGCGCTGTCAAGGCACCTGCGTTACGGGTGGGTCGTTCTGATGACCGTACTCGCGGTAAACGTATGTCTCATCCGTGCTGAACCTCTTACCGAAAACCAACAATGGTCACCGGATCGTTTTGTCAGAATCGGCCAGTTCTACTACCTCGCCGACGCTGTGAATCGCGGCGCTGTACCCACATCCGCTCCGAACAAGCGGGGTGCCTACAGCGTCAACCCGGCCCGGCTGAGCGTGCTCCTGAAGGATGGCGTCAGCCGGTCTGCCGCCGCTGTGTCCCTGTCTTCGAATGGGTTCGCCATCTCCGAGCGGCCATTCTTCAGAAACTGGTACACCGTTCATGTCCCTGATTCCGTCGACATCATGTCGGCACTGCTTTCCCTCCGGGCTGCCAAGGAATTGAAGCACGTCGAACCTGTCATAATGCTTGAGTCCTTCGCCTTTCCTGACGACCCGCCGGCTGACCAGTATTATGCAAGCCAGTGGAATCTGCCGAAAGTAATGGCAGAGCAGGCGTGGCGAATTACCACCGGTCTGGATGACATTCTCATCACGGTGATTGATGACGGCGTCGACGAGACCCATGCCACCAACAGCAGCGGAGACATGTGGAAGAACTACCGCGCGAGCGCCGACTGGGACTACACGGTCAACTGGCCGAACGGTCAGGATGGCCCATGGGCCACAGCGACGGGTGATACAGACAGCCATGGTACGGCGTGCATCGGAATCATCGGGGCGATTACTAACGGCGTTACGAGCGGCGGAACCACGCGCGGCATCGCCGGGCTGGCGGGCGGGAATGACAGCTACGATCTCGGCGTAGATGTCACAATGATCAAGACGAACCTTGAAAGTGACGAACTCGCAGCCGCGATTGACAAAGCGCGACTGAATGGGAGCGACATCCTGAGCTGTAGTTGGGGTGTTCGAAAAGGCACGGTAATTGACATCGTCCGCGAAGCGATTGAAGATGCATACAGCGCCGGCATCGTATGCGTTTTTTCCGCCGGCAACTGGGAGGAGGCATCAGACGTGGGCTGGCCGGCCAGAATGGCGGAGACTATCGCGGTCGGCGCGACAAAGTCGAACGACTTTCGTGCCAACTACAATGATTGGGGTTTGGCATGGGACTATATCGATAACGAGTGGTACCAGCAGGGAAGCAGCCATGGTTCGAATCTGGATATGATGGCCCCAGGACACCAGATTTACACGTTGGATCGGTGGGGCACCAACGGGTACAGCTCCACGGAATACTTTAGCTCCTTTGGCGGCACATCCGCCGCCGCTCCGCACGCTGCTGCCACCGCCGGGCTATTGCTCTCTGTCAACCCGAATCTCACTCACACTCAGATACGCGAAATCCTGCTCCAGACCGCCGACAAGGCGAACCCCGGAACGTATAGCTACACCGGCTCGGGACCTCGCGGCTACGGCGGCTGGAACAATGAGATGGGCTACGGCCGTCTGAATGCCTACAAAGCGGTCCTCGCCGCACAAACCGGAACTGCCAGCATCAGCACTGCCGTGACGTGGTACGCCGCGTCAACGCCAATCTACGGCAACCTCACCGTTCCCGCCGGTGTAACAGTGACCCTCGCGGATGGTGCGAGCCTGGCCTTCTATTCAGGAAAAAGCCTCACCGTGAACGGCACACTCGTCTTTCAGGGCAACAATGCCCTCAGTTTCAACAACGGTGGTTCGCTCGTTCTGAACAGTGCAAATACGTTAGGCAGTGGCAAGACGCTCACGATAACCGGCGGTGACCTGACCGTGGGCAGCAGTGGCTCGTTCACTATTGAGGCCGGGGCCGCGCTGACATTCACCGACGGTGCCGACCTTGTCAGTAACGGCTCGGTCACGATCAACGGCACGCAGGCCAACCCGGTCACGTTCAGTTTCAGTGGCGGTGGTTCGCTCGTTCTGAACAGTGCAAATACGTTAGCCAGTGACAAGACGCTCACGATAACCGGCGGCAGCCTGACCGTCGGCAGCAGTGGCTCGTTCACTGTTGGGGCCGGGTGCGCGCTCACGTTCAAGGACGGTCTACAGGTGGACGGCTCGGTCACGATCAACGGCACGCAGAACAGCCCGGTCACGTTGAAGTTCGACGGCGGGTCCGCGGTCAACGTCGTCGGCAGTCTCGCCGCCACGTACGCGAACTTCACGCTCAACACCGGCTACGGTTACCTCTGGGGCGGCATCTACAAGGGGAACAGCACCGGCACGCTCCAGCTCACCAACTGCACCGTCAGCCGGGCGAACTTTGCCGGGGTGACCGTAAACGCGCCTACCGTCGGGCCACTCGTCCAGATTTTGGGCGGGAATTACAGCGACAACGACCGTTACGGTATTTACATCAACCGCGCTTCAGGCGCGTCGTTCATCAGAGGTGTTACCATCGAGGGCACGGACTACCTGGAAGGCGTGCGCGTCCTGAACAGCGCGATGACGATCGGCGGGTACTCTTACCCTCAGGTGGTGTACAACCTCATCCATGACAACGAACGGGGCATGACCCTCATCAACTACTCCGGCACGTTCTCGTACAACAAGGTCTACGACAACGAAAACGAAATCGCCATGTTCGATACGACGACCAACGTCTGGCTGGAATCCTCAGGCCCGACCATGAGCTCCAACACGATCTGCTACCGCGATGAAAACAACGATCCGAGCTACGATGCGACGTTTGTGGGAAGCTCGCCGTACATCACCGATACCTGGTTCTACGGGGCGATGAACGCGGAGCTTTACCTCTCGTACAGTTCGTATCCCACGCTGATCCAGTACGATGTAGGGAACAATGGTATCCATACGGCGGCGTTTGACAACGGCGGCTCTGTTGGCGGCCAACCTGCGGTCGGTCGGGCAACCTACGCGATCCTGTTCGGTTACTACAACAATGCGAACTCGATCTACGCTGAGAGCAACTGGTGGGGCAAATATCCCATGTACGAATGGGACTTCGAGAGCATTCTGAGCGACCCGGATTACGTTGTCACGGATTGGCCCCTGAGCAGCCCGCCGGCCTTCAGCCCGCCGACGAAACCTGCGCGAAGTACGGCGGAAGCGCTATCGTCGGACCGGAGCGTGATACAACAGGGAGTCGCGGCCGAACTGAGCGGCGACTTTTCCCAGGCGCTTATGTCATATCAGAAAATCGTGGCCGACTATCCGAACTCTCCGTTTGTCCATCAGGCCTTGGAGCGTGCCTATGCGACGATGACGAAGGCCGGCGCTTCGATGGTCGAGATGGAGCCCTATTTCGCGGCGGTGAGCAGGGACACAACTTCCCTCAGCGCCTTTGCCCGGTCCACCGCGGCGGAACTCCAACGTCGCGCCATGGCATTCCATGGCGATCTCGACAGGGCAATAACCGCGTATCGAGCGGTGGCGGAAGACAATTCCGAAAGCCCGGACGGGCGGTGGAAGGCTTGGTACCGGATCGTTCGCCTTGCGGACGAGAAAGGAGACAGTGCGTTAGTCAATGCGGCCCTGTCGCATGTTCTCGCCGATGGCGTGGACCCGAACATCGCGTGCTTCATCCGCCGCGAGTGGGGCGACCGTGTCCGCCCGGCGGACAAACCGGTTGCCGTAAGTGAGGAGATGCCCCGTCCTGCCGGCGCCGTGCTTGCCGCCTACCCCAACCCGTTCAACCCGGCCACTACTATACGGTTTACATTGCCCGAACAATCATCCGTGCGCCTGGTGGTGTTCGATCTGAACGGACGTGTCGTTCGAACGCTCGTTGACCGGCCGATGCTGGCGGGGACGCATTCCGTCGTGTGGGACGGGCGGGATGCTCTGGGAAGGAATGCGGCGAGTGGCGCGTATCTGTACACCATCACAACATCGCGGGGAACCTCAACAAAGCGCATGGTTCTGGTGAGGTAGGAATTTACGCCGTCTGTGATGCCCCAATATAGCCCCGAAGAGCCTTCTGGATTATCCTTACAGAAGGCTTTTTTCGTTGTACAGTCTTCCGCTTTCCCTGCTTTGAGAGAGGTGTCAGATGGCCAGAACGCAATCTCCGGACGTCACCAAAGCGGATATGCAGCAGTGCATGGACTGGACCGGCGGCTTCCTCGCCAGTCCGGCGGCGCTGCCAATTTCATTCACCTACGGCGGGAAGCAGTACCGTGGTATCCCGGCGGAATTCGCACCGAAAGTCCGTACGCGCCGTATAGACGCCTGCATCATTGCCACCTCCATCGAAGGCCGCGACCGCGCAACCGGCCTGCTCGTGCGGGCGGAAATCGTGCGCTACCTCGATTTCCCGGTCGTGGAGTGGACGGTGTACTTCACCAACGAAGGCACGGCGGACACGCCTATCCTGAGCGACGTACAGGGTCTCGACGCCGATTTCGTCGGCACGGACCCGGTACTCTGGCACTCGAACGGCGACTACTACAGCATTGACGGCTACACTCCATATGAGACGCCGTTGAACGAGGGTGCCAGCGTTACTGTTGCCCCGAACGGCGGGCGCTCGTGCAACGGTGCGTTCCCCTATTTCCGCGTGATGACGAAGGACGCAGTGCTCACCTTCGCCGTCGGCTGGCCCGCGCAGTGGAGCGCGACCTTTTCGGGTACCGCTACGGGCGCGCACATCACGGCGGGGCAGCAGCTCACCCGTATGAAGCTCCTGCCCGGCGAGACCATCCGCACGCCACGCATCACCCTGCTCGCCGCGACGGGCGATATGCAGCGCTCGATCAACGTCTGGCGGCGCTGGTATCAGGCGCACGTGCTGCCGCGCGCGGACGGGCAGCCGCTCCCGCAGAAGCTGGTGGCGCACGCGGTGCCGTTCGGCGATGAGTTCACGGAGGCGACGGAAGAAAACCAGATCGCCTACATGGAGAAGTTCGCGCAGAAGGGCTACAGGTTCAGCGTGTGGTGGATTGACGCCGGCTGGTACCCCTGCCGTATGCCGAACGGCAAGGGCGATTGGCCCACCACGGGCACATGGATTCCCGATCCGCCTCGCTTCCCGCGCGGCTTCAAGCCGGTGTCGGACGCCGCCCACAGACACGGCGCGGATCTGCTCATCTGGTTCGAGCCGGAGCGCGTCCGGAAGGGCACGCAGATTGACAGAGAACACCCGGAATGGCTCCTCGCGCTGAAGAGCAACCCTGACAACCTCGACAAATGCCTGAACCTCGGCAACCCCGCATGCCGCCAGTGGTTGACGGATCACGTCAGCACGCTCATTCAGGAAGGCGGGATAGACATCTACCGGCAGGACCACAACTTCGATCCGCTGGAGTTCTGGCGGCAGAACGACGCGGAAGACCGGCAGGGCGCGAACGAGAACCTCCACGTGCAGGGCTATCTGCAGTACTGGGACGACCTCCTCGCCCGCAACCCCGGCCTCTGGATAGATTCCTGCGCCTCAGGCGGCCGCCGGAACGACCTCGAAACCATGCGCCGGTCGGTGCCGTTGCACTACACCGATTTCGGCTATGGCATCCACTACGTCAAGCTCTCCTTCCACCACACGCTCTACCAGTGGATTCCCTACATCAAGGAATGCACGCTCTCGTGGGATAAGGATTACGCCACCTTCCAGCGCTTTGAGGAGCAGATCGACCGGTTCGCGTTCCACTGCGGCATCGCCGCCATGACGACACCGGCAGTGGATATCAACCGCGACGACTACGACTACGCGCAGGCGGCGAAGTTGACGGAGCTTGCGTTCAAAACGGGCGAGTATTTCATCCACGGCGACTACTATCCGCTCACACCGTTTGCGCGCTCAGAGGACAAGTGGGTCGTGCGGCAGTTCCATCGCGCGGCGGATGGCACCGGCTTCGTGCAGGGTATCCGGCTTCAGAAGTGCCCGGACGACAGCATCACCGTCTTTCCGCTGGGGTTGGATGACACGAAGCGGTACGTGTTCGAGGACGCGGAAACCGGCGAGAAGCGGGAAGTCTCCGGCGCGGCGCTCCGGGTGACGGGATTCACGCTGAAACAACCCGCCCGCAGCGGCTCGGTGTGGATGTACCGGCCCGCATAGGGCCGACAAGGTCGTCGAGTGGCGAGCTGCACCGTGGGCGGCTCGTTGTATCGAGACGCACCGAAGGAAGGAGGTTGCCCGTGGGTGGCAAGGGTGGAATGAGACTTCGTAACCGGATTGCCATATCGGTGCCGTTTGTCCTCCTCGTCGCGGCGGCTCTGTTTCCTTTTGCTCCCGGTACTGCCATGTGTACGGAAATCTCGAATACTGCGTCCCGGCCGGCAATAATCCTGGCGTGGGACAACTCCGGCGATTTCGGCCCCGCAACCCCGGGTACCCGGACCGCCGGCTGGCAGGAGGCCCTGGACGCCTGCGTGGAGCAAAAACGCGACCTCTACGTCAAAGGCGGCTGGGGCGGGCGCGACGCCGTCTACCACGTGAGCGAAACCATCCGCATCCCGCCCACGCAGGATTTCCGCATCGACGGCGGGGTGTACGTCGTCAACTGGACGGGTCCCGCCGACAGGGACCTGCTGGTTGTTGACTCCGGCATGGACTGCCACTTCAGCTTCGGCATCCTCGTCTACGGTGGCAACGGCGCGGCGCTGCGGGTGCGACCGGAACATCCCGTACCCATTGACAATTTCGCCGCGTTCGTGGATTCTGACATCCGCGTCTCCTCCATCGCCGACCCGCGGCCGTTTGAGCGCGGAAGGCGCGAGGGTGGTGCCGGTGTGGTGTTCGACACGGAGAAGGCTTCAATCACCCACGCCGATTTCTCGTTCACGGCGGTACTGAACTTCGCCACGTGCATCGTTGCGCCGGACGCGGGCAGAGGCTTCACCCTGAACAGCGTCTCATGCGCGCATCTCCACACCAACGCCGACTCGAGCACTCTGCTCGACATCGGCCGCCAGAGCCGGCAGAACGTGTTCGATATGCGCATCGGCGTGGATCAGGGCGCAGCGGATGTCACCGGGGTACGCGTCCGGGGCCGCAACAACGAACTCCGCGTCAACACGCGCGGTGGCTTCTCCGATGGCCGGCACGTGGTGTTCGAGGAATCGGCATCGGGGAATCAGCTGAATCTTTCCCACCGGGATACGGTGTTCATCCCGGAGAAATTCCTCACCGACCGCGCCGTAACCCCGACGAACCAGGTGACATGGGCAGGCGCACCGCCGCCGATCCGGGAGATCGACGGGACGGCGGGGGAGTTCGTCTACGTCCAGCGCCTTTTCCCGGCAGTTCTCCGCATCGTGGGCGGCAATGTGTCCAGCGTCGTCCTTGTTCGCGGGGACGATCACGTGTCCTATCCCCCGGCAACGGAACGCGAGCTCGTGCTGAGCGTCGGCGATACGGTGCGTATAACCAGCACTGCTCCGCCCCGTCTTACTATCATCCCGGTGAAGATGAGGTAACGGAGCAGGTTTATCAGCATACAGTTACCCATCCGGTCATCGAGTGGCGAACACAGGGCGCATTTCGCGCGCCTGCGGTTCGCTGTATCGAGATGACCGACAGCCAAAAGCCAGCACATTTCTGCAAAACCAGACAGAGAGGTGTTTTTTGTTCCCCACATGGAAAGACCTCGAACTCCACGGGATTGACCTCCACTTTCACGTCGGCACGGCGCGACCCGAAGAGAACAGCATGCTCGACGTGGTCAGCTACGCCGTGGCAACGGGGCGGCGTGTGATCTGCATGACCGACCACTGGTGGAAGTTCACCCGCATACCGAACAAACCGCAGCCACACTACGCGCCCAGCATGGATGGGTACCGCCAGTTTGCCGCCGATGCCGCCGAAGTTCGTGCCATGTTTCCCGACGTGTGCCTTCTTTTCGGTCCGGAAATCGGGTTTGGGAGCTTCGGGTCCGAGGAACTCGGACAGGCGTTCGCGGTCCCCGGCGTGGATATGTTCCTCGGCGAGCCGGGTGGCGCTCCGGAAGGCGTGAGCCACGGCGACTACCTCATCGCGGGGGTGGAGGATATCGCGCGGTGCCGCGACCGGTTCAAGCGACCGGGTGTGCTGGTGCATCCCATCCGTGCGGCTATCAAGCGCGTGTGCGGGGACGCCGGTCCCGGGCCCTTGCACCCGAAAACGCCGCAATTCGAGCCGCTCGATTCCTTCGCCGACCCACTGGCTCGCGTCGAGGAGTTGCTCGACGTCAATATCGGCCGTCTTGCGGATGCCTGCATCCGCCTTGACGTGCCGGTGGAGATCAACATGCTGGATTTCAAGAGGGTACTGGCGCACAACCACCAGTCTTTTGCCGAGCGATACCTGTTCTTCCACCGCACGCTTATCGAGCGCGGAGTGCAGATCGTCCTCGGCAGCGATTGGCATAACCTGGTGGACGGCGAGCCCACCGCCTTTTTCCCCGCCATGCTTCTCGGAATGAAACCCCGCGATATGCGGTTCCTCGAGCACTGGCTCGGGCCGCGACCGCCGGATTGAGGTGCGTCGGAAAGCCCGCGAAGGTACTTTTCGAATACCTCCTTCTGCCAACTGCCACCGACTACCAAAAGGCTCCATTTGCGACCCACATGGAATGATCTCGAACTGCACGCCATAGACCTGCACATCCACGCGGGCACCGAGCGCCCGGAAGCGTACAACTTGCTTGATCTCGTCGGCTACGCAGTGGCGACCGGCCGCCGGATCATGTGCCTGACCGACCACTCCGGGCGGTTCCTGGGTCTTTCGCGCAAACCGCTGGCGCACTACGAAGGTTCGTTCGAGGGATGGCGCCGGTTCGCCGCGGATGTTGAGGAGGCGCGACAACGGTTCCCCGACACTATCATCCTGTTCGGCCCCGAAACGGGCTTCGGCGGGTTGACGTCAGACGCGTTCGCGCCGCTGTTCGAAGCGCCGGGAGTGGACCTGTTCCTCGGTGAGCCGGGCGTTGCGCTGGAAGGGATGAGCCACGGCGACTACCTCATCGCGGGTGTCGAAGACATCGCACGCTGCAGGGATCGTTACAAAATCCCCGGTTTTCTCGTGCATCCCCTCCGCGACGTGATCAACCGGATATGCGGCAAAACGGGTCCCGGCCCGGCGCACCCAAAGCACCCGCAGTTCCCGCCGCTGGAATCATTCGCTGACCCGCGCGCCCACACGGAGGAGGTTCTGGGCGTGGACATCGGCCGGCTCGCGGAGACGTGTGTGCGGCTCGATGTGCCGGTGGAGATCAACGAATCCGATTTCGGCCGCATCCTCGGCCAGAACCACCAGTCGTTCCTCGATCGCTACTTCCTTTTCTACCGCGCGCTGATTGGCGCAGGAGTATCCATGGTGCTGGGCAGCGACATGCACAACGTGGAACACCCGGCCTGCACGCCGTTCTTGTCCGCCGCCATCCTTGGCGTCACGCCGCGGGATATACGCTTTCTGGCACACTGGCTGGGGCAGCCCGGGCGAGGAACCTGAAGAGCCTCCGGCGTAAGTCAGCGAAGTAGAAAAGCGCCCGGATTGCCGTCGGGCGCCTTTCCCTTTCTGCTCACGACGTTTCGCCTGACCGGTTACAGCTCGAAGCGAATCCCGGCCCGGTAGGCGCGCGGATACAGGAACGCCAGCCACTCCGTTCGCGGGCTGATTGGCGGCTTCCAGGCAGTATACGTGCCATCCGCTTTCCGAATTCGGTATGGCTCCGTCAGCACATACCATGTGGAAGGGTCGCCGACGCGCAGGTCCGGTTCTCCCTGCGCGCGTCGTTCCACGATGTACGCCACATAATCGCCGCTGTTCATGTAGGTGCCGTTGAGGTACTTCCGGTTGAACAGGTTCGTGATGTCGAGATACACGGACACGCGCCTGTTGCGGCCGATCACCGCGTCTTTGGTGAACTTTGCGCTGGTACCCCAGTAATCCCGCCCCCGGAGGACATACTCCGGCGGAAGCTCGCGCCTCGGCACACCGTTCGGGTTGTACAGGATCTCGCCCGTGCTTTCCGAGTAACTCTGCAGGATGGTGGCGCCCCAGCCTCCCCTGATAAGCCCCCAGTCGGGCGGCGTGCCGACCCGCACAGACGCAGTGACGGAACCTGCGGGAGAGTTGGTGGAAACGAGCGGCGTGTAATACGTCACCATCGCAATGTTCTGGTGAAGCCTGTCAAGTCCGGTCTGGCCCGTCCGCGTCGCGATAATCTCGTACGTCGCCCACGCGCTCACAAACCTGCCGGTGCGCGTCAGCTTCATCTCAAGCCCGCGGATATCCTCGTAATTGGCATTCCTGTACGTGCGGTACCCGTCCCCGGTTCCCGTGATCACCTGCAGCCCGGTAACCTGGTCGACGTTGTGTTTCGCATACCCCGTTGCCCGGAACACGAAATTCTGCGGGAACACATGTTCGAACCCGACCTCGTACGCGGCGGTCCTGGCCGGTCGCAGCTCCGGGTTGAACATGTGCTCGAATCGTCCAGTCGAACCTACGCGCCTCATATGGGTTCCGACGCCGTACATCTGCGCGGGTTTGGCCATCGAATAGAAGATGCCGTAGTTGAAGAAAAACTTCGTGTTCTGGCTCACCGGATGCGAAATGCCGAAACGGGGAGCGAGACGCCAGTGCACCTTCGCGTCGCGCTGAGGGAGCGCCGCCATCACGTCCGACGGCATCGGGAACTTGTCGGGAACTCCATTGGCAACAAACTTCATCCACGCCTCAACCGGCGTGCCCGGCAACGGGCCCCACGCAGGGTCCGTAACGTCCCACCCGGAAGCAACACAGAGGCTGTCAAACCAGTATTTCCCGTTGTTAGGCCCGAAAAGACGGCTGTCGAACATCATGTCCGGCATGTAGAACGGCGCGCCGCCGTCAAACCGCTCCACGCGCACGCCGAAGTTCATCACCATCCCCTCGGACTCGAACTTGTCTTGGACGAACAGGCCGAGGATACCTGGCCGAACCGGATGCGCTCCACCGTAGTCGCGGTAGTTGCACAGATGGCGCCCGCCAAACAGGCGCGAGTCCTCTTCCGAGTGGAACTCGAGGTCGCCGCCAATATACTCCACACCCGTTTTGACCGTATGCGCCCCCATCACGCGGGTAAGATCGGCGCGGGCTGAAGTCTGCACCGACCGGGAGTTCATCCACCACTGGCCCCCGCCACCCAGCCAGAACGTACCGCTCAGATCATACGTGCCGTCCTGAAGCCAGCCCTGCGGGGAAACCACCCTGGCGGTGTCGCCCGGGGCGAACACAATCTGACGCGTAACAAACACGGGGTTGGCCGGCACTTCATGGTAGGCAGCGGGAAGTCCGAATGGATTGGCAAGGTACACGCGTCCCGGCGTCAACGCGTCCGCCAGACTGGTCGGCGGGTCAGACGTGCCGTTCCCATCCACGTCCGACCAGTCGGATGACAGCATCAACAGCCACGCCCGGTACCCGTACGTGCTTGGAGGTTTGTAGCTGGAGGTTGGCGAGAAATCCGTCGCGTCAGCCCGCGGTGCGTCTTTTCGAAGGTCGTACCTGGTGCGCGTCTGTCCGAATGCAGCCGTGATGAATGTCGCCGGGTTCACCGTGTAGGTGGCCGACGTTCCCCATTGCCAGAAAACCGCGTCCAGAAGATCGCTGTAGGAAAGATTGAGCCGGTTGTTGCCATCGGACGTCTTCGACTGCACGACCGTCCCTATCAAGTCACCTGCAGTGCGGAGCGAAACCGCATCTGATCCCGTCGCAACGTATCCGGCGGTGGAAGCCATCTCAGGGTCATACGGTGCGTACCCGGACCCTGTGGAAACCCCTGTCCCGTGCATGTAGGATACGCTCACCCGGAGCCTGTCCAACGGCGTGAGGGTAAGCTTCGCATCGAACGTCTGATCGCGGTAGTACGGACGAAGCGCGGGTGTCGGTGTCATCTCTTTGTTGGTCACCAGCCCCACTACAATACCGCCCAGTTGCCTGGGGAGTCCCCAGCCCGCCGCCACGTCCACACTCCAGCTGCGCTCGTCGCCGTATCCCCAGACCTGCTCGTTCAGATTCGCCTCGTATTTCCACGCCTCGATCAACTGCTGCGGCGTCCACGGTTTTGTCCGGGTGCCCTTCCCGTACACCCCGGCACCCCGGTTGTTCGCATTCGCCAGCGCGGTCCGCGCAGCCCAGCCATCGAAAATCTTGTACACTGACGGAGCCGCCGTCCAGATACGCCTGAACGCGGTATCGTTGCGCGTCTGCTCGTACACATTCGGCCAGTAGATCGCGCCGTACGGGTCTGGCAGCCCGTTGGCGCCAATCGTCGTCGAATCCGACATCAACACCGTGCGGTAGTCGAACTGGTCCTCGCTGTAGGCGCTTGGCCCGTAATGGGCTTTGCGCGCCGTCGGGGTTACGCTGTACACTCCCGCGACCCACCCGCGGTTCGGGCCCCGCTCCCTGCCGTCTTTTGTCACCACATTGACGACACCCGAGCGCACATTGCCGTATTCCGGGTTGAAGCCTCCCGTCAGCAGCGTAACCTCTGCCACCAGCGTCTGGTTCAGTTGGGTGTAGGGTTTGTTCGTGAGCCCATCCGTCCGATCGAGCCCGTCCACCTGGAATCTGATCTGCGTTGCCCCGCCTCCGCGAACGTTCAGCTCGTTATCGCGCGAGAGCGATACGCCGGGCTCGTACGCCAGCGCATCAAGAATCTGGTTTACCGGCACTTCCGCGGCACGGCTTGCATTCACGGTGGTCCGGGAGGATGTGACGTCGGCCTCGATCGGTGGGCGGGAAGCCGTCACGACCAGCGCGTCCACCTGAATGGCCTCCTCACGGAGCGACAGATTCAGCGTGGTCGTCCGGTCGGCGGATACCACCACGCCGCGTGAAATAAGCGTGCGGAACCCGACCATGTTCGCCTGAACTTCATGTGTTCCGGGGGGCACCTGAAGAATGGAATACGTTCCGTCAGCATCCGTAACGCCGCCAAGCCGCAGGCCGGTGATCTGGACCGCAACCCCCGGAAGCGGCCGTCCCCGTTCATCTCGCACCACCCCCGTGATTTTCCCCGTTGTTCCCGCACGTAGTGCGGAGAAAACGGCCAGCAGGGTGATTGCCAGTACTGCGCACCAGATACGACAAGGAGACATTCGGCAAACCATCTCGTCCTCCTCACTCGCAGGTACTATGATTCCAGACGGGACATCCGGCCCGAAACATCGCACCGGAGGGCTCGCCGGAGCATAACCGGTCCTCCCGCCCCGGCCACACACAATCAGGATCGCCTATAAGTTCATTCTGCAGGTCGAAAGGGGCAATCCGCCCCGGGGCACGTCGGAACACGCTCTTGTCCCCTCGTCTCGTGCACCGGTATCATTTCACATGTGACAGCTGCGTCCCCGTCATCGTTCTGATTTTACTTCCTTCACAACAGTGAAACACATGCCCGAGGAAATCGCAGGGCCCCTGCACGACGTCACCGTCGAGATCATTGCCATCGGCACGGAACTCGTCATGGGGCGGATCCAGGATACCAATACCTTCTGGATGGAACAGCAGATTGTTCCTCTCGGAGGGCACGTCCGCCGCGCCCTGATGGTGGAGGACGACCGGGAAGAGATCATTGATGCGGTGAGAAGCGCAATTTCGCGGCGCACGGCTTTCGTCATCACCACGGGAGGGCTGGGGCCCACCCCCGACGACCTCACCTCCGAATGCCTGGCGGACATCGCCGGAACGATACCTGTTCCGCACGAGCCAACACTGGACGAATTCGTCCGCCGACGGAACCTGAAAGGCCGCGAGGAACTCACCTGGAACCTGATACGCATGGCGACGGTTCCCAAAACCGCCACTGTTCTGCCAAATCCGATCGGCTGGGCGCCCTGCGTGAAGCTGCAAATCGGTAACGGCACCGGCAAAACAACGGTGTTCGCGGTTCCCGGTCCGCCCAATGAAATGCAGGGCGTGTTTACCGCGCACATCGCGCCGGAGATCGCGAAAGCCACGGGGATCTGCCGCCTTGCGGAACGAGTGACGATTGACATGTGGGAGTCAGAAGCTTCGGGGCTGTTCCAGGAAGTCATGCGGCGCTTCCCCGGTTCGTTTCTCAAGGGGTATATCGCCATGAGGTCGGCTCCTGAGGATCGTCTTCCCGTAGATATCATTGTCGCTCACAGTGATCCGGAGGAGGCGAAGAGAAGGCTTTTCGATGCAGTCACGCTTTTCGGGGAACTGGTTACGGCGGCGGGCCGGACGATGGAACGGGGGAACCAGTAGCGCCGGTTCCCCGTATCCCGCGGTCAGGATTTGCATCTTCGCCACGCGTGCATGAACTTAAAGGAGCAGCAGTTTCAGGGTGAGCTTCGGGTGCGCGAAAGGGTGGTGCGCATGCCTCCAGAGTCGTCATCCAGAAGTGTCCACATCCCCGTGCAGAAAAGGGGCTCCACCTTCGAGTTTCTGTACGGTGGCAGCCTGCCGGAAATTCGCGACGGCACGAAGGGGTACCTCATTGTGCCGCTGGATTCACTCAGCCCCGAGGATCGCGCCGCGTTCGAGAAGCTTCACACCGAGCCTCTGCTCCCGAAGGGCACCCGTCTTCTGGTTCTGGTGCAGGCAACCGTATTTGCCGACGAATTGTTGATACCTTCCTCCGAGGCATTTGCCATCCCCGTGGACGGGGCGTTCGTGGAGGTTGAGCTGCAGGAGGACCTCACAATTCTCCTCCGCGGAACGAAGCCCCCGATTCTCTCTTCCTGCCCCTGCTACATCCCCCGGCTGGATATCCAGGCTCGCAGCCTCAACCATGCCTATTCGTTGATTTCCGAGCGCTACGAGCCGCACCGCGCATCGCACACCGGAAACGTGTTTCAGAAAGTGTTTCGCCGTTCTGCGGACGGAACCTGGGAGCCGCTCGAGGCGCTGCGGAAGGCGGCACAGAAAAGCGAAGAGGAACGGCTCGGGGAACACCGCAGGAAAGTTGCCGGGACCACGAGCTGGTTCGCGCGCGTTGCCAGTCGGCTCAAAACCTAGCCACAATCTACCAAAGCCGCCTGTTCCTTTTTTCCCCGCGCAATGAGGTAGATTTCGTAGCTCCGGTCTCGCGAGGCGGGCGGTTTGAACGTACGGACGCTCTCGTATTCATTTGCCAGCGCGCGCACCAGCCGGTGAATGTCCTCGCTCTCGAATGCCTTTGCCACCAGCGCGCCCCCACGCTTCATGAATGAGCGCGCCGTCTCCACCGCAGCCTCCACAAGCGCCAGCGAGCCAGCCTGGTCCCGGTCACGAATTCCTGTCGTGCGGGGGGCTGCATCGCTGAGAACCGTATCGAACGGCGCAAACGGGAGAACTCGGTCAGGGAAATCCGGGCTCAGGATGTCTGCCGTCAACGCCACCACATTCGGCGCGGAGAACGAGACCGGGGTCAGATCAACACCCACCACCAGTCCACGCGGCCCCGCTTCGCGGCTGGCGACCTGAAGCCAGCTTCCGGGCGCCGCGCCGAGATCGAGAACGCGGAAGGCAGGACGCAGGATGTGGAACTTCTCGTTGATGCGCTCCAGCTTGAAGGCGCTGCGGGCAAGGTAACCCTGTTCTGACGCCTTCCGGGCGTACGAATCGCGGGGTACGAAACGTCGTACCATGTGGTCAGGCGGCCGCAACAGCGGCCGGCGAGGGGCCTTCCAGCGGAAGATACACGCTCAACACCGCGCCCCCGTCCGGGCGATTTGCCGCCTCGATGCGCCCACCGTGCTCCAGCACGATATTCTGGGAGATGTGAAGGCCCAGCCCCGTTCCGGAGGGCTTCGTTGTGAAGAACGGATCGAACAGGCGGCGGAGCACGTCCGCGGGAAAACCGGGACCGGAATCCCGCACCTGAACTCGCACACATCGCCGGCCAAGGACGTGGTAATCGACCACATCGGCGGAGATCTCGATCCGGCCGTTCTGTCCGATCGCTTCAAGGGCGTTGAGGACGAGATTCAGGATCACCTGCTCGATCTGATCCTTGTCCATCGGAACGCGCGGGATGTCGACCGCCACAACGGTAGCAATATCGGCCTTTCGTTGCGTGGCGTCTTCATGGGTGAGCCGCACCACGCGGCCGATAATATCGGAAACATCCGCAGCTTCGAGTTTCGGTTTTGATGGACGCGAAAACGAGAAAAACTCCTCCACAAGGCGTGTTACGCGGCGTGATTCCTCGAGAATGCGCAGGACGTGGTCCCGGAGCGGGTCGTCTTCTTTCATGGTTTCCGCAAGGATCGACGCCACGCTTTTAATCCCGGCGATCGGGTTCTTGATTTCGTGCGCCACACCGGCCACCACCACGTTCAGGGCTTCCAGCTTCTGCAGCCGCTGCGTCTGGTTGCGGAGCTCTTCCATGTCGGTCATGTCATTGAACAGGATGATCGAACGCCGGCCTGAACCGGTCTGGTTGTCGTCCCGCGTTGTGGAAACGGAATACCCGAATACGCGAACGGACCCGTCAGGCAGGCGGTACGTCGTGCGCTTCTGCACGCGCTCGAGCTTCTGCTCCACCGAGTTGAGGCTGTCTTCGAAGTGCCCGTTCACGATATGGGGGGTCTCACTCCGCCGTACTGCGTGAGCCCCCCGGGTGACCTCAAACCCGAAATCCTGGAGATTGGATCCGATTACCTGGTGAGGGCTCAGCGACAACATCCTGCGCGCGGCGGCGTTCGCGAACAGAATCACTCCGGATTCGCTCGCCGCCAGCAATCCTGCGTCAATGCCTTCCACGAGGCTCTGGTTGAAGTCGGCCAGCTCCCGCACCTGCTCGGTCGCTTCACTGATTTGCTGTTCCAGGCGGGAGTTGGCTTCTCTCAGCCTGGCGACCAGTTCCTGGTTTTCCAGGTAAAGCCTTCGCCGGTCCAGCGCGCGCCGCGCCGTCGCGATGATTTCCTCTACGGTGCACCCCTTCGTAAGGAAGTCGAAGGCTCCGCGTTTGAGCGCTTCAATTGCGCTTTCGGCGCTCGGGATACCTGTCACCACAATAACCGGGATGGTGGAATCGAAGTCCGTCAGCTCCTGCAGGACATCGAGTCCGTCCATATCCGACATCATGATGTCCAGCATTATGCAATCCGGCGTATGTTCACGCGCCAGCCGGATTCCCTCTTCACCCAGCGATGTGGTGAGAACCTCGCAGCCGATGTCCTTCAGGATTTTGCCGTAATAATCCAGCAACGACTCACTGTCGTCAATGACAAGGAGTTTCGCCATGCTGCACTCCGTCCACCGGTTCCCCGCAACGAGGTTCGCGCGCGTGCTTTGCGTGCTTTAGCTAATAAATTATACAATTCTGCGGGCAAGTGTTACGCACCCGGCCAAACTGCGAAGGGTTACGGTCTGGAGCGGAGTTCAGTTGACCGAACCCGGCGGCGGCGGTATATTTCATATCTCTGCCCCCTCGTCCAACGGCAAGACACATGACTCTGGATCATGGTATCGGGGTTCGAATCCCTGGGGGGCAACCAGTTCTGAGGGCTCCCGGTCGTTGATCGGGAGCCCTTTTTCTCTGCGCCGGCATAACCCGCGCGACCCGGTTACAAAAGCCCTTTCAGCCGCACAGTGTGCCCGATGGGGGGAAGTGCGAACGGCTCGTACGCCCACCGCTCCCAGTTCCATTGGAGCCACACGAGGGATTGATCGTCGAGAGGGCGGTCAAATCGCATGGTGGCTTCGGCGGGGCGGCCGTCCTCCGTCAGCGCGGTCACCTCTGCACACATACCGGTCAACCGGACCTTTTCGTGCAGCGCCAGCGGGAATGCGCTGCTCCGACACAGTCGGTCCATTCGCTGAATCGTGTACACCAGATGCATCGGGGGTTGCTTATCCCACCTTCTTCCTCCTCCGGGCGGAGGAAGGTAGCCGTCTTCGGGACGGACGACCACGGTGTGCGAATCCACAACCGAAATCTCTACGGAGAAGTATCCGGGTGCCAGGGTTCGTATGTGGGCCGGCACTTGCTGGTTGTGGAGGCTTCTCAGGTCCTGCAGATAGCCAAAGCTCAGCGGGCTCGGCGCGTTGACGATGATCACATCCTGCCGGGCTGCGTGTGGCAGCAGACCAAGATCCGAAAACCGCTCCACCGCAGTTCCGACCGGGTCTGAACCCACTGTATCCCCGACCATTTGAATGGGAGCCCAGACAAGCCCGATACCCGTCAGAAGCACAGAAGCCACGTGTGCGGAAACCCGCCGGGCGCCGGGAGACAGCACCCACTCAGATCCGTCCAGCACCCCGGCGAGAAATTGCGCAACAATGCCGGTAACGCCGATCCCGACGAAAATGAGGGTCGCGCCCGTCGTTGCGTCCTTGGCCGAGATCGGGATGACGGCCAGCGCCGCGCCGGCAACCCAGAAACGCGCGACACGATCTCGACGGAGGAGGGGAAACACCACGAAGGCCAGCCACGCAATCACCAAGAGGCTGAATCCCCACAGCGCATAACCTGCCGGCTCGGACAGCATGACGTAAAGCCGGGCGGCGGGGCCCACCAGTTGGTTGAGAAGCAGAATCGGGACACGCTCGAGCAGTGCGGTGGCGAAGCGCAGTGGTTCTCGCCCCGGATCGACGTAGTATTCGGATCCCCAGGTCCCAAACCCCATCTGGTGGTAGGCACACCACCAGATTCCGAGCACCGTGACGCCCGGAAGGAGGCCGCGCGTGCGTTGCCGGCACGTACCGCTGTCAATGAACAGGGCGTACGCGACAAAGTACGCACCGACCGCCACCCCGATCTCTGCCGATAACACCGCAAGCGCGAGACAGCAGGGGGCCAGAAACTCGCCGGGCCGCCAGCCGTTCCGACGCCACCGATCGTGTGCCAACAGAGCCAGGAGACCGAAAAATGCCGCCACCAATGCGTTACGATTGGCAAGCCACGTTACGGGAACCACGTGTGCGTCGTCAAAGACAAACAACAGTGTCGCCAGTCCGGCAACCCACGTCACCCCCAAAAACCGCCGGTAGAGAAGCGCCGCGACAACGCAGACTGCCCCGTACCAGGCTATGCTGTGCGCATGCATCACCATCGGGGAATGGGGCCAGAGCTGGTAATCGAGCCAGTGGGTAAGCGCCGTCACCGGCCTGAAAAAGGCGATATGAAGAGTTTTCAGGCTCCACCACGGCCCCGCGCCAGAGTCAAGCAGTCGCGCACCGTTCCGCTGGTCCACGAAAACAAAAAGATCCCGCATCACCCGCGTCAGTGGCATCGTGAGGAGTTTCGTCCTGTGCATCAGGTCATCTGCAACCAGACCCTTCCACAGTGAGGGCACCGTGAGGAGAATGCTCATAAGTCCTGCATAACAGGGGAGGTATGTGTGAACTAGCAGCCTTTGCGCGCAAGCGATACCCCTCTCGCACTTCCGGCGACGCGCCAGAATGTCGGGGGCGCAGCAGTTTGCGGTGTCCTCGAGATTCGTCTCGCGTTGCACCGGTATCAGCCTACGAGAACGTGTTTTCGAACCCATTGCGAGACCATGCGGGGGTTGTAATAGTCTCCCATCGTATGGAAACAGGTCGAGGAACAATGAGGAATGCACCGCTTCTTCGTCTCACGCAGTGCAGATTCGTCAAATTTCGGCTCCCAGATACGCCCCCAGTCGTTGCTGAACCCGATAAGATCAAAGCAAGGGGACAGTGTCCCGTCAGGACGGATGAGACAGCCGTTGTGGCCGGCACGGCAATCCCATTCCAACGGGATACCTCGCATCCGTTTTTTGAAGGTTTGCAGGTGCTTGATGGAATTCACCATCGGCCAACCCTCTTTCTGCTTCTCTATCAACCAGTCCAGCAGCGCATCCACCTCATCGAATTGTTCCGGTCCCACGGCAAGATCAAAAGAACGGTGCGCGAAGTGATTCACGTCCACGAAGTTCTGAGGCGCTTCGTTCAGGTGGTAATCCGTGGCGATCCTGTTCTGGTGCGCAATTTCCGTAAGCATCTTTGCGTCTTTGATGTTCGTTTTGCAGATGTTGATGTTGAAAAACAGGATGTAGCCGTATTCCTTCTGGCGCTCCACCAGATACCGGAACTGTGGCTCGATAGTCATGAGTGCTTTTGGCAGCCCCTTTTTCGGGGCAATGCAGTCCACCGCAAGATTGATGGCAGCCACGCCTGCCTTTCCCACTTCGTCAATGAACTGCCGATCCATCAGATAACCGTTGGTCGGGAGATACACGAAAAAGCCATTCTGACTGCCGTAACGAACGATATCCAGAATGAAATCCTTTCGGATGAGCGGTTCACCGCCCATGATGGCGAGAACACGGCAGCCGATCGATTTGAGCCAATCAATTGATGACTTCGCGGTTTCCACAGACATGCCCGGAAGGGCGTTGTTATACTGGAAGCAGTAATGGCAGTCAATATTGCACTTCCAGTCGGTGTACAGATACGCGAGTATCGGACGAAAGTCATCGTTGTGGATGCGCGAGTTGATGTAGGGGACCACCCAGCGCCGTACCGCTCGTGCCCCGTTGGAAATCTTGTACCACGTTGTGTCAAGCATGGCACTTCCTCCACTGTGGCAGACAGCCATAGGACATCGCAGAACGAAACATACGAGAGAGAAATCAGGCGACGGAGGCACAGCGCTCGCGATCCGCGAGGCTGAGTTCGCCGGCCGACTATTATTTTGAGCGCCTGAAGAGCCCGAATGTTCCGCAACAATGCGGCACTGAAGTCCCCGGCGTGTTACCGCACGGCACGCTGGCATGCTCTCAGTTGTTTGTGTCGGCTGCCGGCGGCAACCGCGGCGGCAGTACTTGGCAACCATGTTGCATTCATCCCTTCGCGTCAATTCGCCGACATCGAAGGTGCGTCCCACGGCGTGCCGCTCCCGTTGACGCACACCACCGAGTGCCCGATTCTTAATCCTCAACACGCCCCCTGAATTCCCGTTCATCCCTTGCCAGAACACACAAAGGGTTTGGCCCCATGAATGCTGTTCGCGTTCCCCAGTCCGTTGTCGGCATCATCGGCCGCGGCGCTACGGTAACCCTCCGCTCCCCCGACACCCTCCGCGTCGAACCAGCCGCGGTGCCCGATGGTCTGCGCCCGCGCGAGGCAACCACCAGAGGCACCGGGGAGGTGCCCGTTCACTTCGCGGCAACCAGGCGGATCGAAAAGGGGACGCTGCGACTCCGCGTAACGGACGAGACGACTGGTGACACCGGCGAGATCTCCCTTCCCGTGCGGGTTTGGGGGCCGCGGATGAGCTTCATCTGTCTCGTGCAGTCGAGCAACACGCACGTGGGATGGGATCCCCGCCCCATGGCACAGTACTACCGCCGGCTCGATGAAGACCTCGTCCTCTATGACGACGACACAAGCGGCAACCATGCCTGGGTACACGCCCGCAAACTGGAACGCATCTTCCACAAACACGGTACCCCGGTCACCTGGCTGATAGATGACACCGTGGCGGCCGAGCAGGCACCGCAGATCGCCGAATGGCACGGGAAATACGGGGACGGGGTCTCCTTCCTGCCGCGTTCGTATTTCTACTACAACAAACGCAATTACAACCTCACTCAGACGCCGGACGAAACGCGGGAAATCCTCGTACCGCAGTATGCTGCGCTTCTTGACGCGTTCGAACACGCAGGATGGCCGGCGTACTGCCGGACCATGGGAGCAGACCAGTGGGTCGGCTCCCCGGGCGGGGTGTTTGTCGAAGCAGCTCAGCAGATGGGATTCGAGGGAATCTGGGGCATCGGATACGACCACCAGACCTGCGACACCAGCATGTACCACATGGGCGCGCCGTGGGACGTATTCAAGCCGAAGGCGGGCAACTTTCGCATCCCCGGAGCCGGCAGTGCATTCTGGTGCTTCCAGTGGACCACGCGGGATATCGTGAATACCTCCTACTTCCGCCCCACGGTCGGCTCCACCACCTTCTCCACGGACGCCGACGACATCCGGTACAACGGAATACCACGCTTTCAGGATGATTACTATGCGCGCCTCCTGCAGGAATACCGCAGGAACCTCCCCCATCACGATGTCAACGTCTTCCTCGTTCACCAGGAAGACCACGACTCCCACATCCACGGCAGCAACGACGTGCTGGAGGCATTCGTGGATCAGGTTCACGGGATGGAAACGTTCGCCACCATGGACGAAATCGCCGCGTGGCTCAATCGCCGGTTCGCGCCTGAGGAACATCCGTACCAGCTCATCGAAATGGACGACCCGCTCACCTGCCACGCCGAAATGCAGGCCGCGTCGCTGGTGGGGGACATTCCGCGGCGGTTTGCGAAGAATCCCTTGTGGGGTCGCGGCGGCAGACCCAATCCGCCGCATCTTGCCTACTATGGTGAGGATTTCATGTGGATTTGCGAACAGCCGGCTCCTGTGCCGAAGATTCTTTACAACTACACGAAATCCGATGCGTACCCCTTCGCGGAAGACGGGGAATACCCTGAGGAGACGGTTCCCGCGCTTTCCCGGGTGGAAGTCCGGCAGCAGAACGTGGCCGGCACTCTCACCATCGCCCTCTCGTTCGACGCAAGTGCCGCCATTGAGGCATTGCCGGTGGTGTTCTGGAACGAGCCGCTGAACAACGTTCCGGAGGGATTGCTCGAGGGAATGGACAACGCTGGCCGGCCCTGCCATGTCTGGCGGACCCGCTCTGCCCTCGCCGTACTGGTGCGTGACGTGCGGGAAGGGGAAAACCCCCGCACCATCACCGTCGCTCTGGAAGAGTAGGGGGCGGTTCCGCATGCGCGGGGCTCGTTCGCTCGCCTGCCGTTCGAAACGCGTTACCCCGCCGCGGCAATCATCGCGTTTGCCTCGGCCGGATGTTCCACGCACTCAAGCAGCGCCCGCAGCATCAAGGGCGCGACGATGGTGGCGTCCGACTCGATGACGAACATGGGCGTCTGCTCGGTAAGCTTATCCCAGGTGATCTTCTCGTTCGGCGTTGCACCGGAATACGACCCGTACGACGTGGTCGAATCCGATATCTGGCAAAAGTACGCCCACGGCTTCACTGGTTGCTGCAGGTCGTACTTGATGGACGGCACCACGCAGATGGGAAAATCCCCCGCGATCCCGCCACCGATCTGGAAAAACCCGACCCCCGCCCCCTGGGAAAGCTTTGTGTACTCGTCGTAGAACCACGCCATGTACTCGATGCCCGACTTCACGATGCTCGCGCTGCATTCGCCGGTCTTCACATACGACGCGAAGATGTTCCCGAAGGTCGAATCCTCGTACCCCGGCACCACGATGGGTAACCGCGCCTCCGCCGCCGCCACCAGCCAGCACTCCTCCCGCGGGCCGGAACACAGCTCAGGCCCCACCTCACGCACGAGATCGTAGAAATACTCGTGCCAGAGCCGCCGCTCGCCCTTGCGTGTCGCTTCCGTCCACATCGGCACGATGATTTTTTCCACGGCGCGGAAGGCCTCGTCTTCGGGGATACTGGTGTCGGTCACGCGGCGCATGCGGTCGTTCAGGATGCGCGTGTCGTCCTCTTTCCGGAAATAGCGGTAATCGGGGAAATCGCGGTAATGCTCGTGCGCCACCAGCCGGAACAGCGATTCCTCGAGGTTCGCCCCGGTCACCGACATCCCGTGGATCAGCCCCGCCCGGATCGCCGGCGCCAGAGTAATCCCGAGCTGCGCGGACGACATCGCCCCGGCCACCGCCCAGAACATCTTTCCCCCGCGCTCGCGGTGCCTCCAGTACGCGATGAATGCGTCCCGCGTGGCCCGTGCGTTGAAGTTGCGGTAGTTCTTCAGCATGAATTCGGTGATCGGCAACGCAGCGCTCATATGTCCATCCTCGTGGGTGATGCCCGAACAAAGCCCGCTCACGACACATGATAAGTATACGCAGCGGGCCGCCACAGTCCAGCCGGGCTCCTCGATACAACGCGTCCGGTCGGCCGCGTCACTCGGAGACCCGCGCGCCTTCACGGTCATCGAGTGGCGAACCGGCGAGGAACGGAGGGGAAGTGACATTGTCTGCCGGTTCGGTGTATCGAGATCACCAACCACGCATCCCGCCACCCGGGCTGCGAACGCTGTTGCGCGCCGGGCACTTCGACAGGCTCCCGAGCGGCGGGAGCAGGCTCAGTGACGCCGGCGCCCTTGGCGCAGCGGACAGACTCGGTGGGACAGGCATTCCTGCCTGTCCAAGGCGCCCGCCGCCACCCAACAAAAAAGGGCGACCCACCCGTGCGGTTCCCCGCACAGAGGCCACCCTTTTCTGCTCGCCCCCCTTTAACCGGAGACGCGTGCTTACCTCACTACTGTCACTCTGCTCACCAGCCGGCTCGTGGGCGTCTCCATCACCGCGAAGTAGACGCCGGATGCCATTGCGCGGCCATTGTCGTCCGTGATGTCCCACCGCGCCTGATGCGTGCCCGCCGCAACCCGGCCATTTACCAGCACCCGCACCTGCTGACCCAGTGTGTTGTACACCGCCAGCCGCACCGACTGCTCATCCGGCAGCGAATACGCCCACACCGTCGCCGGGTTCGCCGGGTTCGGGAAGGCGTTGCCCAGCGCCAGAGCCAGCGCCGCACCGGCCGTCACCTCCACCGGGTCGTGTGTTTTGCGCACCCCGTACCGGCTCACGTCCGTCAGGCGGTAGGCATACCGCGTACCCGGCACCACGCTCCGGTCCACGAACTCGTAGTCCGTGCGGTACGGCGTCGAGCCCATGCCGTCCAGCCGGTGGATCTGCACGTATCCGCCCTCGGCGGACAACGTTGCGTCGGTAGCGCTGGCTTCCTTCCTCTCCACGATCCAGTAGAGGTTGTCAGTTTCGCTCTCCGTTGCCCACAACAGCTTCACTGCCTGCCCCACCGCTTCCGCCGTGAACGACGCGAACTCCACCGGGAGGGAGTGCTCCGCACCGATCTGGATCGGGAAGTTCGTCGCCGCGATTGTGCCGATGCTGTTGGTGCCGATGTACGTGTTGTCCGCCAGCGTTGCCCCGAACTGCCGGGTTGAGACAGCTGTTGTTGCCACATCGTACACAACGTAGAAATACCCCTCGGCGCTGGCGCGCACGGTGTCCCCGACTCCCGCGGTGAACGAGGCTGTTCCCGATCCGCCGTTCAAACCCGTCACACCGGCGGCGGCAACCAGCAGATCTCCGGTCGCGCTGAAGCTCAAATCTCCACCGTCGCGATATATCTCCACAGAGTCAATGTCGGCTTCGTCGTAGGTTCCGATGCAGTACGTGTTGTCCACCTTGATGCTGCTCACCTTCACGGCAGGACCGCTGACGGTGAACTTGAGGCGCATCAGCGCCACGTTCCTTGCGCCCGGGCTGACCCCCGCGGGAGCCAGTTCGGCGTCCTTGGAAACCGTCACCTGGCCCGTGGCGAACGTCTTGGTTGCCGCCGTCAACGGCGTTTCGGAAAGTGACGTAGTTACTGAAGAAATGGCGGTGACTGCCGTGTTAGTTGGCAATTGCAGGGCGATCGTGTTGCCACTGATGCCGTTCGAATTCGTTTTCAGCACGGCCAGCACGGTCTTGCTCCCGTTCTGTGCCAGCGGGATATTCAAGCCCGTAAACGCGACCGTGTTGCTGGTCGTGGTCGCAAACGATCGCGTGTCGATCAGGTTATCGTTGACATCGAGTTGCCCGTCCGTGTTGTTGTCGTAGTACAACCGGACCTCGGCCGTTTCATACGCGCCCCAGGATGTCCCCGCGTTGGTGAACGTGATGCCGGTGACCGTCGCCGCCTTGTTCCCGGGGCCGGCCAACCGGAGCTGCATCATCGGGATGTTGTCCTGATTGATGTTGATCTGCCCGGCGGTGACCGGCGCGTTCCCTCTGCTCACGCCTACGACATCCGTCGGGTTGGCGAAGTTGAACACGTTGGACACCGCAGTACCGGTGGAACTCAGCGTCCGGCTCGTACTGGCACCGGTTCCCTGCACCTGCCCCGCTTCCACGGTCAATCCGAGCGTGTTCCCGGCGACACCCGTGCCCGTGTTCACCGCCACAACCACATAACTGTAACCCCCGCCTGTGACCTGGGTCGTCGGTGTTGTCCACGAAAACGTGACGACGTTCGCCGTAGCAGTTGTCTGCGTCGAGCCAAGTTGCGTTGCGTCCGCTACGCCGTCGTTGTTCGCGTCTTCCCACAGGCTGACGCCGGTAATCTGCGTGCCGAACCCGGTCGTTCCGGCAAGGCCGCTCAACGTCACCTTCAGGTAGTTGCTCGCGCC
>Ga0208939_1000602_pt1 | contig 28717 bp, 22 predicted proteins | sample AD_STIC12_MetaG_FD_184437 | JGI IMG/M metagenome (GOLD analysis project Ga0208939, IMG submission 184437) | Active sludge microbial communities of municipal wastewater-treating anaerobic digesters from USA - AD_STIC12_MetaG (SPAdes) (version 2) | ecosystem: Engineered > Bioreactor > Anaerobic >...
ACCCTGCCGCCACGCACGATGGCGTCACCCGGCGCCAGGGTTCGTTCGAGGCGGTCTGGCGGGCTGTCGAGAAGCTCGCCGCGCGCGGTGTCCGCTTGGTCTTGAAAGCGCCGCTGACTCGCCACAACCAGGATCAGCTCGAAGACCTCATCGAGCAGGCGCGTGCGTGGGGGATCCCGTTTCGGTTGGACCCCTGTCTCACCCCACGGGACGACGGCGACCTGACGCCGTTGACGCATGGTCCCGACTGGGCCGGTGTGGAAAAAGCAGTGCGTGCTCTGGCGGACGAGCACCGACTCCCGCTCGTGGAACGAGTCGCTGGCCAGGCATGCTGTGGGGTGGGTAGGTCGACCCTCGCCATCGACCCTTGCGGCGAGGTGTTCCCGTGTCTGCAGTGGCGTAGCGAATCGCTCGGCAATGTGCGCGATCATCGCCTGCATACCCTCTGGCGAACATCGCCGGTGCGTCGGAAGGTCGCCGAGCTGGCGGTCGAGGTCAACCAGAGGCTCGTGGAGCTGGGAGAACCTATGGTGTCTTCGGCGTACTGCCCGGCTCTCGCCGCGCAGCTTACCGGCGACCCACTGCAACCCGACCCCGAATCGCGAGCGCGAGCGGAGCTGGTGAAGCGAGTTCGGAGCGGCGCGTGAGAGTCTCCCTCGGTGGCTCTGTGCTGGAGATCGTTCCGGACTGCCACCTCAACGCCAGCGAGCGGGAGGCTCTCGCTCCTCTCGTCGCCAGCGAGCACATGGCGGTCGGGCCGGACTTTCGCCTCGAGATCATCCCCGCCGATGGGTGGACACCAGTCGACCCGTGCCCACCTCCACTCGGAGAGCCAGCGCGGGTACGCGTCGCCGGCGACCGAGTCGCAGTCAGCCATCAGATCTTCGAAGCGGACCTCGATCCCTGGCTGCGGCAGGGGTGCCTGGTCCGACTCGATGGGAGCAGTGCCGCACTCGAGATCACACTCAGGGTTGCCTTGTCGAGCCTGCTCCCGCTTTCCGGCGGGCTCCCGCTGCACGCTGCCGGAGTGGCCGTTCGCACCCAAGGACTGGTTTTCTTCGGGCCGTCGGGGGCCGGCAAGTCGACCGTGGCTGAGTGTAGCCCCTTCCCCGTGTTCTCCGACGAGCTGGTCGTGGTGCGTGGCGACCCATTCGTGCTCAGGCGCAGCGGATTCTGGGGGTCATACCGAGACGCCAAGCAGGTGCCGCCAGCCCAGGTCCCCTTACGCGCTCTTTTCAAGCTCGACCGCGGACCGAGATTCGAGCTGGTGCGGTTGGACCCCGCCGAAGCGTGGCGTCAGTTGACCGAGGTCGTCATCATTCCCGGACTGCCCCGACTATGGCGACACGCCGCGGAACTCCTCGCCCGCCTGGTCGGGTCGGTGCCGACCTTCCGCATGCGCTGGCACCCAGCCTCTCCTCCCTGGGCGGATCTGTCAGCCGCGCTCTCGGAGCTCGAGCCTCCCAACCAGAGCTGACCCAGCCGAGCCGAGAGGCACCAGGTAGTGTCCTGAATTGTCTGCAAAAGAGGGCCATGGGTTCCAATGAGCACTTGGGGTCGATCCGGAGAAGGAGACCCAAGGGAGGAACCGATGGCCCGGAGGAAGAGTACGCGGACTGGGATTGACTGGAAAGCGGCGTTGGTGGCGGACGATATGTTTCGGGAGTTGCTGCGAGGGATGATCCAGCAGGTGCTCGAGGCGGAGATGGAGGAGGCAGTCGGAGCTGGGAAGTGGGAGCGGACGGAGGAGCGGGTGGGGTACCGGAGCGGGTACCGGGGGCGGACGCTGGTGACGCGGGTGGGGAAGCTGGAGCTGCGGGTGCCACAGGACCGGGCAGGGCGGTTTTCGACCGAGCTTTTCGAGCGGTACCAGCGGAGCGAGAAGGCGTTTGTGAGCGCGTTGGCGGAGATGTACCTCCAGGGGGTGTCAACGCGGAAGGTGAAGGCGATCACGGAGGAGCTGTGCGGGCACACCGTATCGGCTTCGACCGTGAGCACGATCAACCAGAAGCTGGACGCTGACCTGGAGCGGTTTGCGCGGCGGCCGCTGGAGGAGCCGTACCCCTTTGTGGTGCTCGATGCACGGTACGAGAAGATCCGGGAAGAGAGCGTGATCCGGTCGCGGGCGGTGCTGGTGGCGATCGGGATCAACTGGGATGGGCGGCGGTGCGTGCTCGGGGTGGAGCTGGCCAACCGGGAGAGCGCCTCGAGCTGGAAGGAGTTCCTGCTCGACCTGCGGCAGCGCGGGTTGAGCGGGGTGGAGTTCGTCGTCAGTGACGACCACCCGGGGCTGCGCCGGGCCATCGTGGAGGTGCTGCCGGAGGCGGCGTGGCAGCGGTGCTACGTGCACTTCCTGCGCAACGCCCTGGACCACCTGCCGCGGCGGGGTGACGACGACTGCCTGCAGGAGCTGCGCTGGATCTACAACCGGCGCACGATCGAGGAAGCACGCCGGGACCTCGCGGCGTGGCTGACCAGGTGGCAGACCAAGTACCCGAAGCTGTGTGACTGGGTCGAGGCCAATATCGAGGAGACGCTGACCTTCTACCGGCTGCCGCTTTCCCACCACAAGCACATGAAGTCGACCAACATGCTGGAGCGGCAGAACGAGGAGATCAAGCGCAGGACCCGGGTCGTACGGATCTTCCCGAATGCCGAGAGCTGCCTGCGGCTTATCCGTGCGCTGGCGATCGAGATGCACGAGAACTGGATCGAGGACACCCGCTACCTCAACATGAACGACCTACGCGAGCACAAAAAGGAGGTGCTCCGCCGCCTGGACGCGGCGGCATGACCCAACCGGGCTGTGGAAGCCGCGGACCTCGCTCCGCTCGGCCCGCCGCTCCCACAGCCCCTACGACGACCGGAACTCGTGAACCGAATTTGCAGAGCTTGACAGACACAACTAGGCACCATCGACGACGCGGGCTGGCCGGCCAGCGCCAGGGCCCGATCGGTGGTGCACCACGCGTCCGAGCGTCGTTCGCCCCGCGCCTACGGCGTGGCCACTCGGCCAGGGCCTGTATCCACCGGTGGAAGAGGTGCTAGCCGTGCGCCGCACCGGCGGCTGCGGCGGCGACGACGGCCGGGAACTCCGGAGCCGAGCGCACCGGCTCGAGGAGGTCGTCGCGTTCCAGCCAGCCAGCATCACACCACCCGGCGGCCACCGCCCGGTGCAGCGCCTCTGCGGCTTCGGAGCGACGCCCACGCACGGCGTGGTAGATCGCCCAATCGTGGTTGACGACCGCGGTGCCCCCCGCCCAGATAGCGCTGAAGTCGAGCTCGCCGGAGTGCTCCGCGCGCCCTGCGGTTGCCGCCGCCTCTTCCTCTTCGCGCCGCATTCCGAGCAAGTGGCAGGCGGCGGCCGAGCCGATCGCCGCCCGCACCGCCATCCATCCCATGCCGAGCGAGCGCGGCGATGAGCGGCAGAGGTCGCGCGCGAGGCGGTACGAGCCCAACGCCGCATCGAAGCGGCCGGCCCGCAGGTGGGCCTCGCCTTCGACGACGCGTGCCAGCGCCAGCGATGCCTGGGCATACACGTGGTCGACGCCCGCGAGCGCCGCGAGCGACTCGGTGCAGGCAGCCAGCGCCGCATCGCTGCCCTCGGCGCGTAACAGCACGGCGGCGAGCACCGCGAGTGCCCCGACGAAGCGCACCTGCGTGTGCCGTCCCGAGCGCTCGATCTCCACCGCGCGCTCGAGCGCGGCCCGTGCCCCCGGGTAATCGCCGAGGCGAAAGCGGACGTCGCCGAGCACCTGCCAGGCCGCTTGGAAGCGGGGCGCATGCTCGGTGGCGGTGATCAGCATCGCCTCGGCACGCCGCCAGCAACCGGGGGCCGGGGCCTGCATCCCCTCGAGCCACCAGGCGACACCAGCAAAGTAGTGTGCCAGTGGGTTTTCTGGCTCGAGGGCGGTCGCCCGTTGGCCGGCCGCGTGGGCATCGGCGAACCGGCCCAGGCGCGCCAAGCCGTACGTGAGCCACAGGTGCGGGTCAGCCAGCTCGGGGTCGAGCGCTGCGGCGCGCTCGAGATAGACGATGCCGACGTCGAGGTCGGAGCGGTTGGTGGTGGCGACGTACCGCATCATGGCGACGCCGCCGAGCCCCGAGTAGGCGAGCGCATACCCCGGATCGGCGGCAATCGCCTGCTCGTAACAGGCGCGCGCCTGCTCGAGCCCGGCCCGACCGAGCTGGTTGTGGAGCTGGCGGCCGCGCGCATACAGCTCGAACGCCTCCAGGCGGGGTTCGGCGACCGCCTCGCGGCGCTCGCGCCGGGCGTTCTCGACGGTCACGCCGAGGTCAGCGAGCAGCGCCCAAACGAGGCGATCCTGCATGGCGAAGAGATCGCTCATCGTGCCATCGAGCTTCGCCGAGGCGGCGACCTCACCGGTAGCCGGCTCCACGGCGCTCACGGTGATGCGCAGCGCCTCGCCGAGCTTCTGGAATGCCCCGGTGACCACCAGGTCGGCGCCGACCGACGCCGCCAGGTGAAGCTGCTCCGACGGGGTCAGCGTGCCACTGCTTCGACCGCCCAGCTCTGCCGCCACGCGTTCACGGCCGGCGACAGCGAGGCCCGACAGCTTCTTGAGGTCGACGATGACGGTCTCGGCGATCCCGGTCGAAAGCCACTCAGCCGCCGGGTCGCGCGTCAGGTTGGCGAACTCGAGGACCAGCACCGAGCGCCGCCCGGTCGTGGCGAGCATCGAATGGGGGTGCGGTGGCGGCGCCGCCATCGGTCTGGTGGGCGCCGTCGCTTCCGGATCCAGCGCACCAGTGCCCTCCTCGGGGACAGCGGCGAGCGCGTCGGCCAAAGCAGCAGCCGAGGCGTAGCGGCCACCGGGATCGAGCTGCAGGCACCGGCGGATCACCTCGCGCAGCGCATCCGGCACCTGCGCCGCCGTCGGCAGCGGTGCCGGCTCATCGCGCAGCAGCGCCGCCCCGAGCTGGGCCGCGCTGCCGCCGGTGAACGGCCGGTACCCCGCCACCATCTCGAACAGCATCACGCCGAACGAGAAGACATCCGAGCGCGCGTCGACCTGGCGTCCAGCGAGCTGCTCGGGGCTCATGTAGGCGAGGGTGCCGATGATCATGCCCGGCCTCGTCGCCGGTGTGGTGGCGTCGCTGGCGGCCACGGTCTCGCTTTGCCAGGCTTTGGCGACCCCGAAATCGAGCAGCTTGACCCGCGATTTGACGAGCATCACGTTGCCTGGCTTGAGGTCACGGTGGACGATGCCGTGGCGGTGCGCCTCGGCCAGCCCCGCCGCCAGCTCGCGGGCGATCCGCAGCGCCTCGCCCGCGGTCAGCCGGCCACGCGCCAGACGAGCCGCCAGCGTCTCGCCGGCGAGCAGCTCCATCACCAGGTAATGACTCCCGTCGCTTTCGCCAACGTCGAACAGGGTGCAGATCGCCGGGTGTGACAGCGCCGCGATGGCGCGCGCTTCCTGTTCGAAGCGGCGCACCATCTCGTCGTCGCCCGTGAACTGGCTCGACAGGACCTTCACGGCCACCTCACGACCGAGCCGCCGGTCGCGTGCGCGATACACCTCGCCCATGCCGCCAGCGCCGAGGTGGCCAACGATCTCATACGGGCCGAGAGCGGTTCCGGGTGCGATCGCCACGGGATCCCGAAAGGCTAACCCGGTCCGCGCGCTACCCCATTCCGCTCGGGAGAGCCGATGGCGCTGTCGAACTGTACGGGTTCACGGCACGCCGTGCCCGGGCGCAACCCACCGACGTCGCACGGCAGTCGGGGCGTCGACCGGTGGTGCGCGCCCACCCGTTCGTTGCCGCTGTCGCCTGGTTCGCGTTGGGAGCGGAGACCGGGACGGTTCACGCTATCCCACCGTGACCGTGTTCCCTCCGGCGTTCTTGCTTTCGTACATCAGGGTGTCGCATCGTCTGAGGGCGGATTCCAGCGTCTCGTTTGGCGCCGCAAAGGTCCCGCTGGTCGAGATCGTCGTCGAGACCTTCTGGCCGTCGACCATGATGAAGCTTCGCTCCACGAAGACGTTGACCCGCTGGGCGACAGTGCGCAGATCGTTCGAGCTGAGGTTGGGCAGCAAGATCAGGAACTCATCCCCGCCCCATCGGAAGAACAGATCCGACTGGCGCAGGGCGCTGATCACCGATTTACTGATCATGATCAGTACACTGTCTCCAATGGGGTGACCAAGCTGATCGTTGATCTGCTTGAAGGAGTCCACGTCGAAGAAGACCATGCCGATGACGTCCCCCTGCTCGACGAGGTTGTCGAACATCACTTCCGCCAGGCGCCGGTTGCCGATTCCCAACAGCGGATCGCGGAACGCGTCGTTCTTGAGGCGCTCGATCTCCTTCAGCATGTCCAGGCGTGACGAGCTTTCGGAGAAGCTCTCGACCGCGCCGATGATCTCTCCCGTTTCACCAAGCAACGGCGCCACCCGCACATGGACGGGGACGCGGTGCCCCTGCTTGTGGTGCAGGAACACGTAGGCCTCGCGCTTCTCGCCGTCCTGCAAGGTGGCCTGCACGGGACAGCCGTCCTCGCACAGCTCTCGCCCGCTGACGTCCATGTGTCGAAGGATGTTGTGAGCACAGGACTTGCCGACGAGCTCGGCGCGTTGGAATCCGGTTATCGTCTCGGCGCTGGCGTTCCAATAGGTGATGTTCCTGTCTCGGTCCACGAAGTACACCCCGTCGGACAGACTCTCCAACAGCATCCGCGGCATCTCGTCATTCGTTGTCATGAATCGAAACACCCCCCTCACCGCCGTATGGTAGGGCTGAACGGAGGGTTGGGCAAGTAGTCGGTGAGGCGCTGGAAAGGACGCCGATGGCGAGATGATACGGCCGGCACCGCCCGGCAAGCTGGGTCGGGGGATCGGCCACCTCGAATGCCCCCACCCGATGGCCATCGCGCGTCGCTGGTGCTTGCCGTGCCACGGTCCCGGACGCGCCGCGCCTGCGACCCGGCCGCTCCGCTCGGGTGCGGTGACCCGCCGGGTGCTACTGCGCCACCTCCGCGGGGACGTAGATCGGGTCGTTGGAGCGGTTGTCGATGACCGACGCGAAGGCGAAGAAGACCCCGCCCGGCGTGGTGGTGCGCACGAGCGCGAAGGCGTCGTCGATGCTCCCGGCGGCCAGCTCGTTCTTGAGGAACTCGTTGAGTTGGATTGACTTGAAGGGGCCGAGAGAGTACGACTTGAGGCCCAGATGGAGGCCGTCGGCGCCGCGATAGGTGTCGACCTCGACGGTGATCGTTGAGCCGGTGGCGTTGACCAGGCCGAGGTTGGTCCGGAAGCTCTGCGCCGAGACGGTCGACTGCGAGAGCATGAGCAGCCGCCCAGTGCTGCCATAGGCGATGGCGCGGTCAACGCCCCGCCCCGGGACGAACTGGCCGAAAGTCCCGGCCGGTTGGTCGTTGTAGGTCCGGCTCGTGACCATGATCGCTCCGGCCGTCGGGGTGATGCGCAAGGTGGCGGCGCCCGAATAGCCGAAGATGAGCGAGAGGATGTTGCCGTATCGCATGCTGCGGCCACCCTCGAGCGAGAAGATCGCCGTCTGCGGGCTCGGATTGTTCTGATCGCGTTTGAGCAGTGCCACCTCGTAGGTCGCGGACGCCGCGCCGGGGTTGTGGATCTCGAGGTCGGTCCGCCAGTTGCTGCCGGCAATGCCGGTCAGCGCCGCGGTCCCCGGTACCCAGAGGGCAGAGGACGCCGGCGGCGCCGTGGGGGAGACCAGGGTCTGGCGGGGGACGGACCACGGCGAGCCCACGGTGGGTGAGCATGCCAGGGCGCGTACGCGGTAGTGGTACGTGGTGGGAGAGGTCACGGTGTGCGCGAACGAGCGGCTGGTCGCGCTGACCGCGAAGGTGGCCGCGCCGGTGAACGAGGCGTTGTCGGCTTCCTGGATCTCATACCGGTTCTCGGGGCTGGTGTTGGACCAGCTCACCGTGTAGGTCGAGTCGCTGCTGGCAGTGGCCGGGGCCGCAGCGACCGGCGTCGGCGGCGCCCCGCAGGCCACGGTCTTGGTGATCACCAGGTTGTCGACGTACGCGCCCTCGTACTGGGTCGAGCCGTCGGAGGTGAAGGTGATGGCGAGCCAGACCTGGGGTGCGCCGGCGAAGTTGTCGAGCGGCACGGTCTCATGACGCCAGGTGCCGCCGGTGTTGGCAGGATCCACGTAGACGCTCGAGTACTGGCCGTTGGCACTGGTCGCGGCCCAGACGCCGAAGACGTCCTTGCCGGTTTGCTTGCTGAGCCAGAGGTCGAGCTCGACCTTGGCGCTGGTCGCACCGGCCAGCGAGAACGGGCCGTACTGCATCCAAGCGCCCATATTGGGCGGGTAGTTGCCGCCGGGGGCGGGCGCGCCCGAGCCTGAGCCGACGCACCACACCGAGTAGCTGCCGCCGGCCTTGCGGTAGCTCGAGCGGCCCCAGTTGACGGTGGTGTTGCTCTTGCCGGACACGAAGCGAAGCGTCCAGTTGGGGCTGGGGAACGAGCCCTCGAAGTTGTCGGAAAACACCGTCACGGTGCCGGCCTCGGGCACCTCCTGGGCGGGCACTTCAGCAGGACGAGCGGTCGCCGCGCTCGCCGGCTCGACCGGAATGACCGTGATCGGGTCGGCGGTGCGGTTGTCCCTCACCGAGGCATAGGTGAAGTACTTGGCAGTGGCGAGGGTCGACGTGACCACGGCGTACGCATCGTCCGCGGTACCGGCGCCAGCCTTGGCGAACACGTCGTTGATCTGCCTGTATCCCCACGGGTCGATGACCTCGGCGAGGACGCCGGCCAGCGCCCCGCTGCTGTGATACAGCGTCACCGTGATCGGTGTCGCGCTCGCCGTCATGTTGGCGAAGCCGATGTTGGTGAGGTAGAGGGCGTTTCTCGTGAGCTGGATGAGGCGCGCCGGCGCGGTGCCGGACACCAGCGTGGCCGCTGCCTGGCCGGGCACGTACTGGCCGAAGGTGCCGGCCGGCTGGTCGTTGAACGTCCGCGAGGCGACCAGCAGCGCCACGTTCGAGCCGATGAGCAGGGCCCCGGAGGTCGAGGACTGGCCGAAGGTGTTCTTGACGACGTCCTTGAGCTTGAGCGAGCGGCTGGCCGGAATCATGAAGGTTTGGCCAACCGCAGCAGAGTTGTTCTGATTCTGTTTCATGAAGTAGATGTTGACGGTGGCGATGGAGGGGCCGGGGTTGTGAATCACCATGTCGGTGACCCAGAACGCGCCTCCGAAGCCAGGCAGATGTCCACTGGTCGGCACCAGGTAGAGGTACGTCCCGGCGGCATCGATCGGTGGCGCAGTGCCGGCAGCGAGCTCCTCCGCCGCAGGGGTCGGAATCGCGGGCCCGTCAGCCGGGAGGATGAATACCTCCTCGGTGTTCTGGGCGTCCAGCCCGCCGCCGGGGAGGATCGGTCCGAGACCGATGAGTGCGATCGAGAGCACCGCCACCCGAGCTTTCATGAACGTCTGCGCCATAGCGTGCCGCCTTTCTCCTCGTACCGCCCAGGACTCGAACCGATGGTAGCCGTTCCCCTCACCGCGTCAAGCATGCGCGTTGCCTCGGGGTCGGCGCTGACGCCGGCTGCTGCTGTGTGGCGCGGTGAGCCTCCGTGACTTCGACGATGCCGATCCTTGACACCCGAAAACTCAAAACATATAATCATGCTGAAAGGTGTTGATGTGATCTCGCAAACCGCCCGCTATGCACTGAGAATACTGGGGTTACTCGCTGCGAACCCCGAGCGGTGGGCGCTGGGCAAGGACATTGCCGCCGAGACCGGAATCCCCGCCAACTACCTCTCGAAGATCCTCAACCAGCTCCGCAAGCGGGGGCTCGTCCAAAGCCAGAAGGGCTGGGGAGGAGGGTTCCTCGTCGAGCGCCGGACGCTGGGTACGCCGATCGGTGAGGTCGTGGAGGTGTTCGACGGCAAGGCGGACAACGGCCGTTGCGTGTTCGAGCTGCAGTCGTGCGACGCCGAGCACCCGTGCCCGCTGCACCACTGGTGGGACCGCGTACGGCGTGAGTATCAGGCGATGTTGACAACAGTCACGATCGGCGACCTGGGGCAAAAGGGATAGCGGTGAGCGGGCCCCGTCCGGTCCACGTGTCTTCACTCAATGGAGTACGGCATCCAGAGAGCGGATGAGAGAGGAGTCAGTCATGAACGTCAGCCAGCCAGAAGCCATCACCACCCTCATGCACGAGCATCGCGTCATCGAGCAGGTGCTCGACGCCTTCGAACGGTGCACCTCGCAGCTCGCATCAAACGGCGAAGTGACGCGCGCCACGATCCGTGGCTTCGCGGCGTTCTTCCGCAACTTCGTCGACCGCTGCCACCACGGCAAAGAAGAGGACCGCCTGTTCGCCCTCATGGTCGAGCTGGGGTTCCCGCGCGACCACGGTCCGATCGCCGTCATGCTCGATGAGCATGAGCTGGGGCGCGAACACACCCGGGTCTTGAGCGCCATCGGTGAGGGCGAAGGGCCACTCACGGACGAGGAGCGGAAAAAGGTCGGCAGCCACGCTGGAGCGTTCATCCCCTTGCTGCGGGCCCACATCCGGAAAGAGGACGAGATCCTTTATCCGATGGCGATGCAAGCGCTGTCGCCCGATCGGCTCGTGACGCTGGCGCGCGACTTCGATGCGTTCGAGGCCAACGTCATGGGCGCCGGCGAGCACGAGCGTTACCACGCCCTGGCCGACGAGCTGATCGCCGCCTGGTCTCCGGAAGCGAAGCCCGTGGGCAGCTGCTGTCACCACGCCGCAGCAGCCCGATAGCGGAGCGCCTCGGGTCCTCCGCGCGGCGGGTCGGCCGCCACGGCGCCGGGAGTGCTTTTGGTCCTCGATGAGGCCTCGACGAACTCGAGCAACGACCGCTGGTCTTGCACGCTCTCCAGCAGGTCGTGCAGCCCCTCTACTCCTCCTGTGTCTCGGAGCGCGGTTCAACGCCCAGCATCACCCGCGCGGAGCGTCGGTTGCCTGCCGTTGTTGAGCGGCGCATCGGCGGCTGCAACCGTGTCCGCCACCACGAGAACAAACGCACCGGTGTGAACCCACGGCGGCCATAGACGCTCCGTGATTCGCGCGAGCCGCCCGCCTCCCGGAAGATGTATCGCGGTCCGAACTCGAGGAAGATGCATAGACAGACCTGTGAACAGGGAGATCGCCTCGCTGGGTGTGTGCCAGCGAGCACCCTTGTAGCCTCCGTGGCCGCCGCGTCTGCCCTCCCGAAACCAGAGGAGGCTGCGACGGTTCAGGAGGCCGATCGCGACCCGTCGACGCGCAACGCGAACCATCTCGCGAACAGCAGCCCGTTCCTCCTCGATGAAACACAGTGCCGTGACCGACACGACGAGGTCGAAGCTCGCCGCTTCGTACGGCAAGGCACGTGCGTCGGCGACCTCGTAGGAGGCGTTGCCGGTGCCCTGACGACGCGCATACGCCACCCATTCTGGGTTGGTATCGACGCCGGTGACCGGGCCTCCCATCGCGGACACGAGGGCACGCGTGAAAAAGCCCGTGCCACAGCCAACATCGAGAAGCGATTCCCCTGAACCAGGTTGCAGCTCTTCGAGAAGCAGCGCCACCTCGCGCTGCCCGATCCACCGGCCGCGCGGCGTCTCGTACCACCGGTCATAGGTCTCTGGGTCCATCACGTTTCCACCTAACGTCGATGAGATGAGCCGCGAGTCGAGCGAGTCGGCCTGATCTCATCGTTGGGCAAGCGATGCTACTCCGTGAAGTAATCCGTGTCGATCTTCTTGACCTCGTAGTTCGCCTTCGGACTGACGCCGAGGTTGTGGTCGATCATCAAGCCCGCGAGCTCGACGCCGTCGATTTCGTCCTCTCTGCCGACGGCATAGTTCAACGTCGGCAGCTTCGCTGCGGCGTTACGCGCCGAGCCCTCGGCCGGACGCATGCCTCCGCCTGGCGCGCTCGATGGCAACGAATACCACGAGCCAGAGCGCTGCAGCGCAAACGTAGACGAAAAGCGCGATCACTGGGGATCTGTGACCCAGGTGCGACGAGCGTGTGATGCCGCCGCTGACGACGAGCAGCGCCAGCAGTGCGCGACACGTCGAGAAGGCGAACAGGACACCGGCCACGAGCTTGCCCAGGTAGAACCGATCGACCTTGTCTGTCAGCAGCTTCATGGCTATCCCTCCGTGGTCACCAAAAACTGGGCACCGGTGAGTGGCCGCGCGTTCCTTGGCGCCCCGCTCCTCTACGCAACCATGAGTGGGCAACACCGACAAGACTGCGGGTGTAAGGATGCGAACCGCCATGAGGCGGTTGAGTAAAACCTGCAATGGGACGCGGTCGTGGGGGTGGTAAGGTGCTGACTCCGTGCGTGGTTGGAGACGTGCGGGGCGCACAGGGGACGCGATAGCTCGCGGGCGGCGGCTGTGTGGCGTGCGAAGTGCCGCTCCCGGGAACTGGGGCTTTTTGCGGTCGGCGGGGCTGAGAACGCATCGGCTTTCTCGGTTCAGGACGTGAGTGTAGATCATGGTGGTGCTGATGTCACCGTGGCCGCCGAGCTCCTGGACGGTGCGGATGTCGTAGCCGTCCTCGAGGAGGTGGGTGGCGAAGCAGTGGCGGAGGGTGTGGCGGGAAACGTCGGCCAGGACACCCCTCACCCGGCTCGCAGGTCGATACACTTCCGCGCTTGCTCCCTCGCCCCCGCGGCAGCGGGGGAGAGGCGGGTCTCATCCCTCGCTCCCGCGGCAGCGGGGGAGAGGGCAGGGTGAGGGGGTTCCTTCCCCCCTCTCCCCGCTGGTGCAGGGCGCAAGGTCGAGGCCAGTACTTTTGACCCCTCACCCGGCTCGCTGCGCTCGCCACCCTCTCCCCGCTGTGCGGGGCGAGGGGGTTAGTAGCTCCGCGTGAGCGAGGGAGAGGCGGGTCTCTTCCCTCGCCCCCGCGGCAGCGGGGGAGAGGGCAGGGTGAGGGGGTTCCTTCCCCCCTCTCCCCGCTGCGCAGGGTGCAAGGTCGAGGCCAGTACTTTTGACCCCTCACCCGGCTCGCTGCGCTCGCCACCCTCTCCCCGCTGGGCGGGGCGAGGGGGTCAGTAGCTCCGCGTGAGCGAGGGAGAGGCGGGTTTTTTCCCTCGCCCCCGCGTGAGCGGGGGAGAGGGCAGGGTGAGGGGGTTCTTCCCCCCTCTCCCCGCTGGTGCAGGGCGCAAGGTCGAGGCCAGTACTTTTGACCCCTCACCCGGCTCGCTGTGCTCGCCACCCTCTCCCCGCTGTGCGGGGCGAGGGGGTTGAAGTCGCGGGTTAGGCGGGTGGGTGGCGCGTGGACGGGGTGGAAGGGAGCCGGTCCGCAAGACGACCGCATTTGCGACCTGGTCGAGGCGGGAGGTACGGATCGCTCGCCACGGGTGCTTCTGGGCGTTGGCATTCATGACTTTCGTGGTAATGTTACTTCGGAGATCATCTTTGACGTGATCGGGATCGCACGGCACACGGACTACGCAGCGCGGGTGGTGTTGCATCTGGCGTGCCTCGAGCCGGGGGTACAGGTGACGATCGCCGAGATCGCCGAAAAGCGGCTGCTGCCGGCGCCGTTCGTGCGACGGGTGGTGGGCAAGCTGGTGGCGGCGGGCCTTTTGGTGACGACACGGGGGATGGGCGGTGGGGTGCGACTGGCGCGGGCGGCGGCGGAGATCTCGCTTCTCGACGTGGTGCAAGCGCTCGAGGGGGGCGTCACCCTCAACCCGTGCGTGGACAACCCGAGGGCCTGCCCGTTGGCGACGGCGTGCCCGGTGCATCAGACGTGGACGGAAGCGTCCTGGCAGCTCGAGGCGATGCTGGGGGCGGTGCGGTTCGATGAGCTGGCAGCCCGCACGCAGCGGGACCCCAGCGAGCATGGTCACCTGCAGCAGGAGCGGCTGCGCGAGGCCGGGTCGCGGCGCCGCGCCGGCGGGGCGTGAGAAGGAGGAACGTGTGGACACCTTGCTGCTGTCGCGCATCCAGTTCGCGGTGGCGATCTACTTTCACTACCTCTTCGTGCCGCTGACCCTGGGGCTCTCGGTGATGGTGGCGATCATGGAGACGATCTGGGTGCGGCGGGGCGACGAGGACTACCTGCGCATGGCGAAGTTTTGGGGGAAGCTGCTCCTCGTCAACTTCGCGGTCGGGGTGGTCACCGGAATCACGCTGGAGTTCCAGTTCGGGACCAATTGGTCGCGCTACTCGGCGTATGTGGGTGACATCTTCGGCTCGCTGCTGGCGATCGAGGCGACGGTCGCGTTCTTTCTCGAGTCGACGTTCATCGCCGTGTGGTTTTTTGGCTGGAACAAGCTTTCACCGAAGGCGCACGCGGCGACGATCTGGCTGGTGGCGATCGCCTCGAACGTCTCGGCGTTCTGGATCCTCGCCGCCAACGCCTGGATGCAGCACCCGGTAGGGTTCACTATCCGCAACGGCCGCGCCGAGCTGACCGACTTCTTCGCGGTGATCACCCAGAAGTTCGCGATCCTCGAGCTCGTCCACACGATCGGCGGGGCATACATTTTGGCCGGGTTTTTCGTGCTCGGGATTTCGTCCTGGCACTTGCTGCGCAGGAATGAGGTGGCGCTGTTCGGTAAGTCGTTCCGGATCGCCGCGGTGTGGACGCTGGTCTTCGCGTTCTTCGAGATTGCCCAGGGCCACATGAACGCCGAGATCCTGGGCTCCACGCAGCCCTCCAAGATGGCGGCGATGGAAACCCACTGGGAAACCGGCACCAACGTGCCGCTCTATCTGGTGGCGTGGCCCGACGAGAAAAACGAGCGCAACGTCGTGGAGGCGCTGCCCGTGCCGTCGCTCCTCTCGCTGCTCGCGACCTACACCACGGGCGGTGAGGTCAAGGGCCTCAGGGACTACCCGGCCGCGGATCGGCCGCCGGTGCTGCCGATTTTTCTGTCGTTCCGCGCCATGGTGGGGCTCGCGTTCCTGTTCCTCGGGCTCGGGGCGTGGGCGTGGTGGGTGCGCAAGCGGCCACTCGAGCATCCGCTGCTGCTGAAGCTGCTGCCGTGGACGATCGCGCTGCCGTACCTTGCCAACGAGCTGGGGTGGACGGTCGCCGAGCTGGGGCGCCAGCCGTGGATCGTCTACGGGATCATGCGGACCTCCGACGCGGTGTCGCCGGTATCGGCCGGACAGGTGATGGCAACGCTGGTGGGGTTCGTGCTGCTGTACACGCTGCTGGGGGCGGTGGACTTTTTCCTGCTGTTCAAACTCGCGCGCAAGGGACCGGCCCCGGCCGGCCGCGGCTGAGGAGGCGGGCATGCTGGAGACGATCTGGTTCGCAGTTTGGGGTGTTGCGTGGGCGATGTACTGCATGCTCGACGGGTTCGACTTGGGGCTCGGGACGCTGCTGCCGCTCCTGGCCCGCAACGACACCGAAAGACGGGTCATCTTCAACGCTCAGGGGCCGTTTTGGGACGGCAACGAGGTATGGCTGATCACTGCCGGCGGAGTCACGTTCGCGGCCTTCCCGAAGGCGTACGCGGTGATGTTCTCGGGGCTGTACCTGCCGCTGTTGCTGCTGTTGTTCGGCCTCATTCTGCGCGGGGTGACGTTCGAGTTCCGCAACAAGGTGGACAGCCCGGCCTGGCGGTCGGTGTGGGACTGGTGCATGGTCGTGGGGTCGTTCGTGGCGGCGCTGCTGCTCGGGGTGGCGTTCGCCAACCTCTTCCGGGGCCTGCCGATCGATGGCGCCGGGTTGATGCGCGGCGATTTCTGGTCGCTGCTCAACCCTTATGGGCTGCTCGGCGGCGTGTTGCTCGTGCTCCTGTTCGCGGTACACGGGTCGTTGTGGCTGGCGATCAAAGCGGAGGGCGAGCTAAAGCTGCGAGCGGCCGCAGCAGCGCGCTTTTTGTGGGTGCCGATGATCGTCACGGTGATAGGGTTTTTGATCTCCACGTATGCCTCGACCCGTCTCTGGCACAACGTTCTGGCCAAGCCGTACCTGCTGGTGCTGCCGCTGCTGGCAGTGGTGGGCCTGGTCGGGGTACGAGCTTTGGTGGCGCGGCAGAGCTGGTGGTGGGCGTGGGGTGCGTCGGCGGTCGGGATCGCCGGCGTGGTGCTGTTCGGCGTCGCCGGGATGTACCCCAACCTGTTGCTGTCGAGCCTCGCGGAGGAGTACTCGGTGACGGCGTTCAATGCCGCGTCGAGCCCGCTCACGCTCAAGATCATGCTCGGTGTGGTGCTGGTCTTTCTCCCCCTGGTGTTGTTCTACCAGACGTGGGTGTATCGTTTGTTCAGAGACAAGGTCACGAGCGGGATGCTGGCAAGCGATCAGTCGTACTGAGCTCGAGGGGGAGACCGCGCGGGGTGTTCGGCCGGGGCCTGGCGGACCCCGGCCCTTTGTTACCATGCCGCTGCATGACGATCGGGTTGTCGCTCACAATGTTCGCCCTCGGCCTCGGGTTGTCGGCGTTCTTTTCCTCGAGCGAGACGGCGCTGACGGCGCTGCCGCTGTCGCGTGTCGTGGCGCGGGCCGAGGTCGGGTCGAGACCGATGCGTTGGGCGTGGAGCCGCTGGCGGACTCGGCCGCACCGGCTCATCGTGACGCTGCTGATCGGCAACACGCTGGTCAACATCGGGCTCTCGGCGGTGGCGACGGAGCTGGCACTCGAGCTCTGGGGCGACCGCGGCCTCGCCTACGCCGTGGGGGTGACGACGTTCGTGGTCCTGGTCTTCGGCGAGGTCACGCCGAAGACGCTGGCGCGCGTCGACCCCGAGGCGCTGGGACGCCTCGTGATCTTCCCGATTGCGGCGATGGACTGGCTGCTGGCGCCGTTCACGGCTGCGCTGCTGGGGCTGTCGCACCTTGCCGCCAAGCTTCGGCGCAAGCCGCTCCACGCCGCGGTCGCCGCCACCTCGGTGGAGGACGTGCGCTTCACGCTCTCGCTGGCCCGCGAGGAGGGTCACGTCACCGAGTTCCAACATGGGGTGCTGGAAGCCGTGCTGCGGTTCGAGGGCACGACCGTGCGACAGGTGCAGATCCCCCGCACGGATGTGGTGTTCCTCGCGGATACGCTGTCGCTGGCGGAGGTCGAGGAGCGCGTTCTCGGCTCCGGATACTCGCGGTTCCCGGTGTTCCACGGGCGCGACGACAACGTCATCGGCATGCTCCTCGCCAAGGACTTGCTGCGGCCCGAGGCGCGCCGCGAAGACTGGCGGCGGGTATTGCAGCCGGCGTTGTTCGTGCCCGAGACGAAACGCGTCGTCGAGCTGCTGCGGGAGATGCGCGACCGCCGGGTGCACGTCGCGCTGACGGTGGACGAGTACGGCGCCATCGCCGGGCTGGTGAGTCTCGAGGACCTCATCGAGATGATCGTTGGCGACATCCAGGACGAGTTCGATACAGCCCAGCCGTCCTGGGTGGTCGCGGAGGCGGGAGAGTGGCTGGTGCGGGGATCGCTGTCGCTCGAGCGGCTTGCCCAGCTCACGCACAAGCCACTGGCTGCCGGGGCTGACTTCACCTCGGTCGCCGGGCTACTGCTCGATATCGCGGGGCGGGTGCCCGCCGTCGGTGAGCGCTTCGAGGCTGGTGGTCTGGTCTTCGAGGTCACCACCGCGACCCCAGCCAGAATCGAGCAGGTGCGGGTCACGATCGCTCCTTCGCCCACCGAGTGATCACGAAGTGGTGCGTAGGAGCCTCTTTCGCTCCTACCCGCCCGAGCCCCCAGCTGTCTGGCCACCACCCCTCGGCGACAGCCGGCACTCGGCACCGCCTGGGCTACGCAGGCGGGGGCGGCGCTTCGGATCGCACCTCCTACCACCTGCCCCGGCACGCCTCCTTGAGTATCCCGACGGTCGTCGACAGCTCGACCAGCAGGTCGCGTATCTCGGTGGGCTTGACGAGCCGGTTGCAGTCCACGAGGAGCGTGGTGTCGCGACCCTCGAGCTGGAAGCGTCGCTCAGCATAGTGCTGGACGTGGGCGCGCACCTCGGGCCGGAACAGCTGGCGCACCGCGTCGACGCTCTCGCCCCGCAAGGCGACTTTCTTCGAGAACTCGGGGTCCTCCTCGAAGTCGATATCCTGGCCGATGAACGCTTCGACGAGGTGGTCGACGAAGGCGAGCTCCCGGCGCAGTGTGAAGTGCGGCAGGGCGAGATCCGGGGAGCTCAGCAGGCAGACGGTTTGGACGTGGGTGGAAGAACTCTTGCCCCCGCCGGTGGTGTAGCGGTAGTCCAGAACCCAGGCCTCGGCTTGCAGCGTCCGGCCTTTCAGGATGCTGGTGGCGCGTTTGGAGTGCCCTTTGGTGAAGATCTCGAAGTGCAGGAAGCGCTCGGGGAGCGAGCTGCTGGTCTCCTCGTACGAGAAGCCAATGAGGGCAGCGGTTTCGGTGAGCGCCTGGCGGCGCTTCTTCTCTGCCTGCTTCCAAAGAGCGAAGGCGAGGACGATGAGCAGGAGAGGGCCGACGATGACCCCGGCAAGCATGAGGGTTTCGTTGTCCACGGCAACCTCCGCTGCCAGGATACGTCAGCCTCGGAAGAGCCAAGCAGCGAGAACCGGGCGGAGGACTCGCCGGCAACCGGTCGGACCGGGGCCTGGTCGGTGGGGCCAAGCCTTTGGCCTCGGCCGGATCCTCGGCCGGGGTTGCTCCGGATGGGGATTGGGGAGGCGAGGGCAGGAGCCGAACCGGGTGCGGGTATTGGGGGAGCGCCCCTACCGAGCAGTCGGCAGCTCGGGTTTCGGGACATCGACCAGAACAGAGCGGCTTTGGTGCTATCGTTGTGGTATGCGAACAGTTGTCTTCTTCATGGTTGCCGTGTCCATGTCGGCGATCCCGGCCGCGGCCCAGGGCCCGGACGCCGAGTGGCGCACCATCACCACAGCGCATTTCCGCGTCCACTACACAGCCCCCGCCGAGGCCTGGACGTTGGCCGCCGTGGCACGCCTGGAGGCGATCCGCGAGCGGGTCGCGGCCGAGGTCGGTTGGGCGCCGTCCCAGGTCGTCGACGTGGTCGTCGAGGATCCGCTGGCGGAGCCCAACGGCATGGCGCTACCGATGCTCGATGCCCCGCGCATGGTGCTATGGACCAGCCCGCCGGGGCCCGGCTCGCCCAACGGCAACTTCGCCGACTGGGCCGAGGACCTGATCGTTCACGAGGATCTTCACAACGTGCACCTGCTGCAACCGTCGCGCAATCCGCTGCGGCGGCTGGGCGAGAAGCTGCTCCCGGTCGGGCCGGTAACGACCAAGGCGCCGCGCTGGGTGCACGAGGGATACGCGACGCTCGTCGAGGGGAAGCTCACGGCTTTCGGCCGCCCCAACGGTGACTTCCGCGCCGCGATCCTGCGGCGGTGGGCCGAGGCCGGCCGGCTGCCGAGCTACCGGCAGATGGCGAACGACACGCAGAGCTTCCTCGGCATGAGTATGGCGTACCTGATGGGCTCGGCGTATCTCGAGTGGCTGGTCGAGCGCACGGGCCCCGACAGCCTCCGCCACCTGTGGGCGCGGTTGACTGCCCGCACCGACCGCAGCTTCGAGGCAGCGTTCGAGGGGGTGTTCGGCGACACCCCGGCACGGCTGTACGACCGCTTCCTCGCTGAGCTGACGTGGCGGGCGATGGAGGTCGAGCGCCGGTTGGCGACGACGCGGCAGGACGGCGAGCTGTGGCGGGACCTCGACTGGACGACGGGGGAACCGACGGTGGCGCCGGACGGGTCGAAGGTCGCGGTCGTCCGGGGTAGCCGCACCCGCGCGTCGCGGATCGTCGTGTGGTCCACGGCCCCCGACCTCGAGGCCGAGAAGAAGCGGCAGCAGCGCATCGACGAGGTGCTCGCCCGCGATCCGCAGGACGTCGCACCGGTGCGCGGCAAACCGCTGACCCGCAAGCCGTTGAACGAGCTCGTGACGCGCAACTTCGCCGAGCCCTCGTCGCTGCGTTTTCTGCCGGACGGCAAGTCACTGCTGTTCGAACGCTTCGAGGCAGACGGCAAGGGCTTCCTCCACCCCGACCTCTTCCTTTGGAGCTGCGAAACCGGTGAGGTGCGGCGCCTGACCACGCAAGCCGACGTGCGCGCCGCCGATCCTGCTCCCGACGGCACCTGGGCGGTGGGTGTGCGCAACCGCTACGGGCTGTCGCAGCTCGTGCGAGTCGAGCTCGCTACGGGGTCGGTGGCCGAGCTGACGCCGCCGTCGGTCGAGGAGATCTGGGCAAGGCCGCGCCTGAGTCCCGACGGCGAAAGCCTGGCGGTGATGTGCCATCGCCGGGGCCGCTGGCGGCTGCTCGTGCGGCGGCTGGCTGACGGTGCTGAGCGGGAGGTCGCAACGCCGGCAGGCAGCCTCATCGCTCACCCGGCGTGGCTTCCCGATGGGCGCTCGTTGCTCGTGACCCACGGTCAGGACGGATTCGTCAACGTTGCCCGCCTGGACCTCGGGTCGGAGGGCGCCCCGCAGCTCGTGACGCGCTCACCGGTGGCCTGCTTGGCACCGGCGCCGACGCCGGACGGAAAGGTGTTTTTCCTCGCGCTCGAGCCCGATGGGCTGGACCTACGCGTAGCCTCGCTCGATCTCGCGCCGAGCCTGCCGGCCGAGGTCGCCGAAACCTCGCTCGCCCCGGCAGTGCGCACGGTCCCGCCGCCGCCACCGGAGCCCTTCCGGCTCGACCCGGTGGGGCCCGGACAGCCCTACGGGCTCGGGCGCCAAGAGCTGCGGGTACTGGCCGGTGGCGTCACGGCGCCGGGGGGACGCTCGCTCGAGCTCGGCCTGCGGGTCGGGGACGTTGTCGGGCGGCTCTCGGCGCTTGCCGTGGGCGCGGTCGGCGGCGACGGCGGGGCCTCGGGCGGTGCGCTCGCCGCGACGTGGCGGGGTTGGCCGGTCGAGGTCGGGGTCCACGTTTTTACGGCCGAGACGCGGCCGTCCGAGCAGGGCGACACGGCGGTCGGCCTCGGCAAGGCCCTCGACGCCCGACACTCCGGTCTCGAGGGACGGCTGCGGTGGGAGCGCCGTGGTTCGGTCTCTCGGCTCGCCGCGGCGCTCGCGGTGGACGCCGAGCGCGTCGACCCCGAGATCGGAGAGCGGTTCGACAGGCGGATGGCTTCACTCGCCGTGTCGCTCAGGCGTCGGCCCTCGCGTTGGCCGTGGCATCTCGATGAGTCGATCGGGATTGAGGCCGGCGTGGGGTCGAGCGACGGGGCGGCGTGGCGGCGATTCGGCGCCGAGGTTGGGCTCGGGGTGTCGTACCGGCACAACGGCGTCGCCGTGTCGTGGGGGCGCCACTGGGTGCGCGGCGAACCCTCGCGCTTCGACCTCCTCCGGGTGGGAGGGACGTGCGGGTCCCTGGTGCCAGACGGGGTGCGGGGAGGACAGGTCGAGGTGCCCGCGCTGCCGGCCGCGATCTTGGTCGGCGCGGAGCACGAAAGGCAGCGCGGCTCGCTGCAGGTCCGCGCTCTGCAGCTGTTTTTCGAGCGGCACCGGGTGTGGTCGCGGGGCGGACCGAAGGGCGAGTGGCTGCGGCTCGCGGGGCTCGAGCTCGACCTGACGGGCGACCCGGTACCGCTCGTCAAGCTCCCAGGGCTGCGCCTGCGCTGCGGAGCCGCGCGGGTGCTCGATCCACCGCTCGAGGACGAGAACCGCTTCTGGCTGCTGCTGGCGTTCCGCCCCTGACGACGGTCGTCCGTTGCCACCCGTCCGCTCGTTGGTTGTCAGTCCCCCTCACTGGGAGGCGCCGTTGCTGTACGGGTCGAACCATTGCGGCGGAACGCGCGCGAGCAGCTCCTCGACCAACACTTCGACAGGCCGCGAGCGGTCGAGCGTGACCGTCTGGTCCGGTGAGAACTCGTCCGGGAACTCGAAAACCTGAAGCTGCTTCTGGTAGATCTCCCAGCGACCGTCGGAGACGCCCGTTGCCCTGGCCGCCCGGCGCTCGAGGCGCTCGCGGATGAGCTTCTCGGAGCAGCGGCAGTCGAGCACCAGAAGCGGTACCTGCATGCGGTTGGCGAGAGCGATGGCGCGGGCGCGCTGGGCACGCTTGGTGAAACAGCCGTCGAGGATCACCGACTGTCCGGCGATGAGCAGTGCCTCGGCGCGATCCACCATCGTTGCGTAGGTGCGTTCGGTGATCGAGGGCGCGTACACGCCGTGGTCGAAGGCGTCGTAATGGCGCTCACGGATATCGATGCCGAGCAAGCTCTTGCGGGTTTCGTCCGAGGAGACGACCTGGAGCGCGCAGCGGGCTGCGAGCTTGCGGGCCAGCGTGCTCTTGCCGGAGCCGGTGAGCCCGACGGTGAGCAGCAGCATCTGCGGGTTGAACTCGGTCGAGTAGCGCGCCGCCAGCTCGTAGTAGCGCGATGCCGTCGTCGCCAGCTCGGACCTGCGCTCCGCCGGGATCCCCTGGTCGTCGGTCTGGAACGAGTGGATCTTGGCCCGGACGTAGGCTCGGTACGCCTTGTAGAACGACAGCAAGTCGGCCAGCTCGCGGTCACCCGAGGCAGCGATGTACTCGTCGATCACCACCCGAGCGAGCTCGGGGAAGCCGACGAACTCGAGATCCATGGCCAGAAACCCCATCTCCTCGGCCGTGTCTTGGATCCGAAACCGCTCATTGAACTCGATGCAGTCGAAGATCTGGACGGGGTCGGTGGCGCAGATGGAGTCGAGGTGCAAGTCGCCGTGGCCGTCGACGATCCGACCGTCGGCGAGACGCCGGGCGAACAGCGCCCGCTTGCGTTGCAGGAACAGCTCGGTGGACGTCCGGATGAAGTTGAACATCTCGTCGGAGAGCAGCGTGCCGATGTAGCGCTCGGTCTGCTGGAAGTTCTCGACGCAGTTGAAACGGACGCCATCGAGCCCCTTGATCGCCTGCAGCTCCGGGCTGATGAACGCGTTGGCGTGGAACTTCGCCAGGATGCGGGCGAGCGAGCGAAGCAGCTCGGGGCCACCCTGGCCTCGCGCCAGCACTCGGCGAAGCATGCGCTGCTCGGGAAGGCGGACCATCTTGACCGCCACCTCGACGACCTCGCCATCGCCGCCGACCGCGAACCTGCCGTCCTTCTCCCTGATCTCGACGACGCCGAGATAGGTCTCGGGCGATAGGCGCGAGTTGAGCGCGACCTCGCGGTAGCACAGCCGCCGCCTCCGCTCGAGCGTGGTGTAGTCGAGAAACCCGAAGTCAACCGCTTTCTTGACCTTGTAGGCGAAGTGATCGGTCAGGAAAATGAAGGAGATGTGCGTCTGAACCACGTCCACCCGGGTCGTGGGCTCGGGGTAGAACGCCGGGTCCGACATGGCCTCGACGAGGGTCTTCGTGGTGATCACGACGCGATTATACCCAACGGTCGCTGGTGACACCGGGTGGCCGTCTGGCCGGTGGCAACGGAGCTGGCTCGTCTTCTACTCGTTCTTCGTCTGCCAGAGATGGTGGACCAGAGGGTGATCCCAGGCGACCCGATACTCGTCCGGCGCCTCGAGGTCGAAGCAGTCGGTCACGAGGTAGAACAGCCCGCACGGTAACGTCAGAGGTCGGTAGCCGTGGGCCACGCCGGGTGGGATCTTCACGAGGGCGTCGTGGCCCTCGCCCAGGACCACGACCTGGGTGCGCCCGGAGGTCGAGGAGTCTCGGCGGACGTCGAGCAGCACGACCTTCATCTTCGAGGGCGGCGGGCAGAACCAGACGTCGGTTTGCTTGAGGTGGTAGTGCAACCCCTTGATGTGATTGGAGGCTGTAACCAGCGAGAAGTTGAGCTGTGCCGGCGCCACCCCGGCGCAGTACGAGGCAAGCTTTTCGGTCCCGGCGTGCGTGGCCCGAGTGCGGTAGATCTCGACGAACAGCCCGCGGTCGTCGACGAAGCGTTGCAGCGGCAGGACCTCGACGTCGGCGATCGGCTGCGGGCGCGGGTACGACTTGGAGGTCGTCTCGAAGCCGTCGAGGATGTCATAGGGGCTCAGCGCCATGGCGTCACCTCGGGTGAAGCCTAGCACACCCACCCTCCTGCCCGGAGGCGGGTGGGTGGTGACCAAGAGCTCGCCTTTTTCCGTGGTTTCCGCCCTTGTCGGCGACGGTTCCGGCCTCGCGACCGGTGGTCCGCTGGCAGCGCCGCGCCACCATGCCGAAAGCCATCAGCCGCCAGCCACTGCCTCTACGGCGCGGCGCACGGCAAGGCAGTGACGGATCAAGGTTCGTGCTTGGTCGAGGGAGAGCTGCGTCGCCGGGTCGGACAGCGCTCCGAGCGGACGGTCGTGGACCTCGGCGAACACCACATCGACCCCGGCGGCGACGGCAGCACGTGCGAGGTCGAGGTGGTACTCCCGGGCGCCGCCGGTGGAGTCGCCGGCCGCACCGGGGAGCTGCAGCGAGTGGGTGGCGTCGAACACCACGGGGGCCCAAGCCCGCATGATGGGGATCGCCCGCAGGTCCACCACGAGGTTGTGGTAGCCGAAACTGGCGCCCCGTTCGGTGATCGTCACGTGGGGGTTGCCGGTCGAGCGCACCTTGTCGATCGGGTGGCGTACGTCGTCGGGGGCGAGGAACTGGCCCTTCTTGATGTTCACCGGTTTGCCGGAACGGCCGGCGGCGAGCAGCAGGTCGGTCTGCCGACACAAAAAGGCGGGTATTTGCAGCACGTCCGCGACCTCGGCGGCTGCCTCCGCCTGTGCCGGCTCGTGGATGTCGGTGAGGACCGAAAGGCCGGTGGCGCGCTTCACCTCGGACAGGACCTGCAAGCCCTCGGTGAGACCGGGGCCGCGGAACGAGCGCAACGACGAGCGATTGGCTTTGTCGAACGAGGCCTTGAAAACGAGCGGCACCCCGAGCTCGCTCGCCAGCTCGCGCAGAGCGCTCGCCATCCGGAGCGTGTGCTCGGGCGACTCGATGACGCAGGGTCCGAGAATGAACGCCAACGGGTGGCCGGGCCCCACTGTCATCGACGGCGTGAGGCGGGCGGTGATGCGGGGTAGCTCAGGCACGGACGTCCTCCTCGGTGGGTGCTGGGCTCGTGGATTCCGCGGCCTCGTGCCGCAGGCGCTGCTCGAGCGCGGCCTTCACGAACGCGACGAAGAGCGGGTGCGGCGCGAACGGCTTCGATTTCAGCTCGGGGTGGCACTGGCAGGCCACGAACCAGGGGTGGTCGGGGATCTCGATCATCTCGACGAAGACGCGGTCGGGCGAGCGGCCGGTCACGGCCAGGCCGTGCTTCTCGAAGATCGGTACGTAGTCCGGGTTGACCTCGTAGCGATGCCGGTGGCGATCCCATACGGTATCGGCCCGATACGCTTCCCACGCCTTGGAGCCCGGCTTGAGCTGGCAGGCGTACTTGCCGAGCCTCATGGTTCCGCCCATGGTCTCGATGTTGACGAGATCGCGCAGCTTGTAGATGACCTTGTACGGGGTGTCGGGGGCGAACTCCGAGGAGTTGGCGCGCTCGAGCTTGCAGACATTGCGGGCGAACTCGATGACCGCTGCCTGCATCCCGAGGCAGATGCCGAGGAACGGGATACACCGGGAGCGGGCGAACTCGATGGCCCGGATCATCCCTTCGACCCCCCGCTTGCCGAACCCGCCCGGGACGAGGATGCCGTCGACGGAGAACAGCGCATCCACGTACGCTCCGTCCTCGAGCTGCTCGGAGTCGATGTAGACGAGCTCCACTCTCGCTCCATTGGCGATACCGCCGTGCAGCAGCGCCTCGTTGAGCGACTTGTACGAGTCCACGAGGTTCACGTACTTGCCGACGATGCCGACGCGCACCTGCTGCGTGAGGGTTCGGAGGCGGTCGACGATCGACTGCCAGCGTTCGAGATCGCGCTGTGCCGCAGGGAGGTTGAGGATCTCGAGCAGGAGCCGGTCGATCCCTTCAGCGGCGAGCTTGAGCGGTACCTCGTAGATGGTGTCGACGGTCCGCGCCGGGATGACCGCCCGCTCCTCCACGTTGCAGAAGAGCGCGATCTTGCGCTTCATCTCCTCGGGCAGCCGGCGGTCCACGCGGCATACCAACACGTCGGGCTGGATGCCGATCGACAGCAGCTCCTTGACCGAGTGCTGAGTGGGCTTGGTCTTCAGCTCGTCGGTGGAGCCGAGATACGGCACCAGCGTGACGTGGACGTTGGCGGCGTTGCCGCGGCCGAGGTCCTGACGAAGCTGACGGATCGCCTCGAGAAACGGCAGCGACTCGATGTCGCCCACCGTACCACCGATCTCGACGATGACGACGTCGCAGTCGTCAACCACCGAGCGAATCGCCATCTTGATCTCGTCGGTGATGTGCGGGATCACCTGCACGGTGGAACCGAGATAATCGCCGCGCCGCTCCTTCTCGATGACCGACGAGTAGACCCTGCCGGTGGTGAGGTTGTTCTTGCGGGTCGTGACGACGTTGGTGAAGCGCTCGTAGTGCCCGAGGTCGAGGTCGGTCTCGGCACCGTCGTCGGTGACGTACACCTCGCCGTGCTGAAACGGGGACATCGTCCCGGGGTCGACGTTGATATACGGGTCGCACTTCATCAACGTGACCTTGAGGCCATGGGCCTCGAGCAGCGCTCCGAGCGATGCCGCGGTGATCCCCTTGCCGAGAGAGGACACGACACCGCCGGTGACGAAGACGAACTTGGTGGACATCAGCTCCTCCCGTAAACGACGGAGGGTAGGGGTGTGCACGCGGGCTCGCAGCGCACGAGCCTGGACCTTCCCCTGGACTCGGTCCCCCGCTTTCCCAGGGACGCGGCTGGGGTCCTGGGTCCCGCTGGTCCCCCGCTGCTGCTCCGACCGTACTGACACTGGCTGCTCGCGCCCGCGCAGAGGTCGCGCCCAGATCGAGATCGAGGCTGGCCTGGCGTGCGCTTCAAGGTGGCAGCCCGAGCTCCGGGCGGCGCCAGATCGAGGCCGGTGGGGGCCAAGGGAAACGAGCTGGCGCGACCTGGTGACCGATACCTCATGGCCGATGCTCTCGCGGCCGGAGCCGGAGCAGAGCGGCCTCGGCAAGCGCAATGTCAGAGGGGACGTCGACGCCGACCGAGGTTTCAAAGACATCGAGAACGTGGATGGCGATCCCGTGGGCGAGGGCGCGCAGCTGCTCGAGCCCCTCGGCGCGCTCGAGCGCCACCTCGGGCAGGGTTGCGAAGCGCAACAAAACCTCGCGTTGGAAGCCGTAGATGCCGACGTGGCGGCGGATGAGTCCAGGCGCGGCCTGACGCTGGAACGGGATGCCGGCCCGGGAGAAGTAGAGCGCCCGACCGTCGAGGTCGCAGACGACCTTGACCACGTTGGGGTTGGCGAGGTCCGCGTGTGAGCCGGCCAGCGCCAGTGTCGCCATGGGAACGTCAGGGCGGGCCAGGAGCAGCTCGGTGATGAGCCTGAGGTTGCCTGGTGGCAGCGCCGGCTCATCGCCCTGGATGTTGATGATCACATCGCCTGGCAGTTCGCGCACGGCGAGCGCCACGCGGTCGGTGCCGGAGCTCGCCTCGCCCGTCATCACGGCCTGTGCCCCCGCGTCCCGGGCGGCAGCGGCGATGCGCTCGTCGTCGGTCGCCACCAGCACCTCGGCGAAGCAGCCAGCCTCGAGGGCGCGCTCGACCACGTGGGCGATCATCGGGCGCCCGAGGATCGGAATCACCGGCTTGCCCGGGAAACGGGTAGACCCATAGCGGGCGGGGATGGCGGCCAGGGCGCGACGGCCTGTCATACTGTGCCGGCACTCTAAGGCAAGCCGGACGGGCCGTCAACCCGCGGGCCCGGTGATCGGCAAAAGGGGCTCAGCGCGGAGGGAAGAAGCGGGGTCGCTGAGCTGGCTTCGAGCATCGAGCGCCGTTTGCCGGCCACGTTTGTGACCGCGGGCAGGACGCGAAGCGCGCTAGACTCGCGGGGTGAACGAGCGGTGGCGGCGGATGGCCTGGGTGGGCGTGACGGTCCTGGTGCTGGTTGCGGGGCGAAGCGTGCACCGGATGTGGGCCCGGCAGCTCTCCCACCTCACAGGTGACGCCCAATGGATGTGGTCCACCGACGCCCTCGAGCGCCTCCACGCGGAGGCCGGCCTGTTCATAACCTCCTTTCGCCTCGAGCATCCACCACCGTCCGCACTGCTCAAGGTGTGCGGCGATCGCGAGTACGTCGCGTATCTCAACGGCACCGCCGCCGGCTGTGGCTGGAGCCGACCGGGTTTTCGGCTCGACCTCTACGACGTGGGGCACCTCCTGCGCATCGGCAGCAACACGCTGGCCATCGAGGCGCGTTCACCCAACCCGGTTGGGGGCGTGCTGGTCGCCCTCGACGTGGGTGGGCTCGGTAGCAATATCGTCACCTCGGGCCGGTCCTTCACGTTCCGCCGCACGCTGGATCTGACGCCACCCAGAGCCGGCGAGCTGCGTGCGCCCGTGCGCTGGGGGAGCCCGCCACGGTTCCCGTGGGCCTACCCGCAGGCGGTGTCGCGGCCTCGTACCCTCGACGAGGTGAGCACCGAGGAGCCGCTGCGCTGGCGCTCGGAGACGCTGGCGAGGACGGCCGGTGGTAGCTGGTTGCTCACCTTGTCGCGACCGGTCTTCGGTTACCTTTGGCTGGAGCTCGACGGCGACGAAAGCGCGATGGTCTGGACCGACGCTCTGACAACCCCACACCGCGAGGCGGCCGTCCGGCAGCTGGCACAGCCGGTTGTGCGCCTACCCGGACAGCGCCGATGGCTCGATGTCGAGCCCAAGGTGCTGGGGCAGATCTGGGTGCTCGGTGGGCAGTCGCTGCGGGCCGTGGAGGTCTGGCCCGTGCCGGAGGAGCTCAGCTCAACTGCTCCAGGAGCTGTTGCAGGGAGGAACGGGCCCGT
>Ga0208939_1000611_pt1 | contig 28582 bp, 19 predicted proteins | sample AD_STIC12_MetaG_FD_184437 | JGI IMG/M metagenome (GOLD analysis project Ga0208939, IMG submission 184437) | Active sludge microbial communities of municipal wastewater-treating anaerobic digesters from USA - AD_STIC12_MetaG (SPAdes) (version 2) | ecosystem: Engineered > Bioreactor > Anaerobic >...
CGACCATGGGTGGTCAAACTGCATTGAATTGCGCACTCGACATGGCCGATGCCGGCACGCTGGAAAAATACGGCGTCGAATTGATTGGCGCCTCGCGCGAAGCCATTCGCATGGCGGAGGACCGTGAATTATTCCGTGTTGCAATGAAAGAAATCGGTCTGGAATGCCCGAAGGCCGAAGTTGCCCGCACACTGGAACAGGCGATCGAAATCCAAACCAAAGTCGGTTATCCGACCATCATTCGCCCAAGCTTTACCCTCGGCGGCAGCGGCGGCGGCATTGCCTATAACCGCGAAGAATTGATCGAAATCGTCAAGCGCGGCCTCGATCTTTCACCGACGAGTGAAGTGCTGGTTGAAGAATCGGTGCTTGGCTGGAAAGAATTTGAAATGGAAGTGGTTCGTGACAAAGCGGACAACTGCATAATCGTTTGCTCCATTGAAAATCTCGATCCGATGGGCGTGCATACCGGCGACTCGATTACCGTCGCGCCGGCACAAACGCTGACCGACAAGGAATATCAACGCCTGCGCGATGCTTCGATTGCCGTACTGCGTAAAATCGGTGTCGACACCGGCGGTTCCAACGTCCAATTCGGTATCAATGCTCAAGATGGTCGCGTTGTCGTGATCGAAATGAATCCGCGCGTATCGCGTTCTTCCGCGCTTGCGTCGAAAGCAACTGGTTTTCCGATCGCGAAAATCGCGGCGAAATTGTCGGTCGGTTATACGCTCGATGAATTGCGCAACGATATTACCGGTGGTGCAACGCCGGCCTCGTTCGAACCGAGTATTGATTACGTCGTCACCAAAATCCCACGCTTTGCCTTTGAAAAATTCCCGAGCGCCGATGCGCGTCTGACCACGCAAATGAAATCGGTCGGCGAAGTGATGGCAATGGGACGCACGTTCCAGGAATCCTTGCAGAAAGCTTTGCGTGGCCTGGAAATCGGCAAGGTCGGACTTGACCCCACCGATGATGCCGAGCAGGGTGAAGAAGGTCTGGTCAAAATCCGCCGCGATTTGAAAGAACCGGGTCCGGAACGTTTGTTCCAGGTCGCTGAAGCCTTCCGCGCCGGCATGAGCGTGGACGATGTTTTCAATCTGAGCTTTATCGACCCGTGGTTTCTTGACCAGATTGAAGATCTGGTCGCGATGGAAAAAGTCACCGCCAAAGCCGGTCTGCCGAGTCTCGACAAAAAACGCATGCGCGAACTCAAACGTGCCGGTTTTTCCGATGCCCGTATTTCGCAATTGACCGGCACTGACGAGACTGCGATTCGCACGCTGCGCCGTGCCTTGGGTTTGCGTCCGGTTTATAAACGCGTGGATAGTTGTGCGGCGGAATTTTCGACCAGTACGGCTTATATGTATTCGACTTATGAAGACGAATGCGAAGCCGCCCCGACCGACAAGAAAAAAATCATCGTATTGGGCGGCGGCCCGAACCGTATTGGACAGGGTATCGAATTCGATTACTGCTGCGTGCATGCTTCTCTGGCATTGCGTGAAGACGGTTACGAAACCATCATGGTCAATTGCAATCCGGAAACCGTTTCGACCGATTACGATACTTCCGATCGCCTTTACTTCGAGCCGGTGACGCTGGAAGACGTACTCGAAATCGTCGATCTTGAAAAACCGGTTGGCGTGATCGTGCAATACGGCGGCCAAACCCCGTTGAAATTATCGCGTGCGCTCGAAGCCAACGGCGTGCCGATTGTCGGTACTTCGCCGGATTCCATCGATCTTGCCGAAGACCGCGAACGTTTCCAGCACCTGATCGAAAAACTTGGCCTGATCCAGCCGCCGAATCGCACGGCCAGAACGCAGGAACAGGCGATTGCACTGGCCGGCGAAATTGGTTATCCGCTCGTCGTGCGCCCGAGTTATGTGCTCGGTGGCCGTGCGATGGAAATCGTTTACAACGAAGCCGATTTGTCACGTTACATGCGCGAAGCCGTGAAAGTCTCGAATGACTCACCGGTCTTGCTGGATCGCTTCCTCGATAATGCGGTGGAAGTTGACGTTGACATCATTGCCGATGCCGAAGGCAATGTGCTGATCGGCGGCATCATGGAACATATCGAAGAAGCCGGCGTGCATTCCGGTGACTCTTCCTGCTCGTTACCACCTTATACGCTCAGTGCCGAGATGCAGGATCGTCTTCGTGTACAAGCTGCCGCGATGGCGCGCGAGTTGAAAGTGGTTGGCTTGATGAACACACAATTCGCGATTCAGGGCGAAACGATTTTCGTGCTCGAAGTGAACCCGCGTGCCTCGCGTACCGTGCCCTTTGTATCGAAGGCCATTGGCATTCCGCTGGCGAAAATCGCCGCACGCTGCATGGTGGGTCAATCGCTCGCCTCGCAGGGTGCAACGAAGGAAATCGTGCCAAATTATTATTCGGTCAAAGAAGCGATTTTCCCGTTTGCGAAATTCCAGGGCGTCGATCCGATCCTTGGTCCTGAAATGCGTTCCACCGGTGAAGTGATGGGCGTTGGCCGCACTTTCCCGGAAGCGTTCGCGCGTGCCGAAGAAGCCGCCAATATCAAGGCGCCGATTGTCGGCAAAGTCTTTATTTCCGTGCGTGATGTCGACAAGCCGCGCGTTATCGATGTCGCGAAGGATTTGCTGGGCAAAGGTTTCTCGCTCGTCGCCACCGAAGGCACCGTGAAATTCCTGCGCGAGCAGGGCATTGAATGCGAACGCATCAACAAGGTGCTTGAAGGTCGTCCCCATATCGTCGATTTGATCAAGAACGGCGAAATTGCCTACATCATCAACACCACCGAAGGTAAGCAGGCGATTCACGATTCGTTCTCGATTCGACGCGAAGCCCTTCAGCATCGTTTGACTTACTCCACGACCATTCCCGGTGCGCGTGCGCTGGTACAGGCAATCGAATTCCGTAATAATCCGCGGGTATGGTCTCTACAAGAATTGCATAAGGAACTTCACGGATGATGGCTCCCCTTACCGTAGCTGGCGCGGCCAGACTGCGCGAAGAACTCGAAAATCTGAAATCGGTCAAGCGGCCTGCGGTGATCAATGCGATCGCCGAGGCGCGTGCGCATGGCGACTTGAAAGAAAATGCCGAGTACCACGCGGCGCGCGAACAGCAAGGCTTTATCGAAGGCCGAATCCAGGAACTGGAATACGCGCTTTCGCATGCGCAGTTGATTGACGTGGCAACCATTACTGCGGGCACACGCGTGGTGTTCGGTGCAACGGTGGATCTTGCCGATTCGGATACCGGCGATGAAGTCACCTACAAAATCGTCGGCGATTTGGAGTCGGATATCAAACAACGCCTGATCTCGATTTCTTCGCCGATGGCACGCGCCATGATCGGCAAGCACGAGGGCGACAGCATCACGATTGAAGCGCCCGGCGGTAACCGCGAATTCGACATCATCGCGGTTCGCTACGTCGTCTGAGCTGATGGCTAACTCAACGCTGACTTTTCTGTTGACGGAACGTCGGCGTTTTTCTGGTCAAAAGCCGGACCCAGCTATTGCCAAAATTTTGGGGCAGGCGGATAAACTACCCAGCCTTAATCCCGGCGAACAGGCGCAGTTGGAACGTCATGTATCGATATTGCCGAGACGTTGGCCATTGGCTGCATTGACACGGCAATACGATGCAAAAGACGCCAATAATCATGCCTGGCTAAGGGCCGATCCGGCCCATGTGCGGGCGGAGATGGGTGTCGTTCGCTTGTTGGCTTGCGGTGATCTGGGTTTGAGTCAGGCGGAAGCCGATGAATTGATCAAACCGCTGAAAATACTGTTCGGCGATGTCGGGTTTCCATTGTCGGCGCCGCATCCTTCACGCTGGTATTTGATGCTGCCGAAGGAATCGAAACTGCCGGAATTTCCATCGCCCGACACTGCTATCGGTGCGGATATTTTTTCGCAGTTCCCGACTGACGACACCGCAAAGCGTTGGCGAGCTTTGCTCAACGAAGCACAAATCACTTTGCATAATCACCCCCTTAATGCCGAGCGCATTAAAAATGGCTTGCTACCGGTGAATTCGCTGTATTTCTGGGGCGGCGGAATCCTGCCGGATCAGGTGAAGTTTCACGCAGAGCACATCAAGACCGATGACGTGATTATTCAATCGCTGATGTCTCATGCCGGAATGGATCATCGTGAAAATAGCGATGGCGCAACATTGGTCGACTGTCGCCATTTGCGTCATTGGTCTTTGTTTGAAAGCGAATATTTACGGCCGGCGATCAGTGAATTGAAAAGCAACAAGCGTAGATCGATCGCACTGGATTTTTCCGATGGTGCCAGTTTTGAAATCAAGGCATCGCAGAAATGGCGTTTCTGGCGCGGCGCGATGCGTGAGTTGGCGTGAAGATAAGCCGTCGCAAGGTTCCCGAGCATGGCCAGTGGCCTGTCAATATTTCCGCGGTACTGCAGCGCATATACGCCAGTCGCGGCATTACCCGTCCGGAACAGGCAGAGTTGAAATTAGCGAATCTGCTTTCGCCCGATCAACTTAGCGGCATGGACAATGCCGTTGATCTGTTATTGAGTGCGATACAGGCGCAGAAACATATTGTCATCGTCGGCGATTTTGATTGCGATGGCGCCACCGGAACGGCTGTCGCCATGCGCGGCCTGAAAATGCTGGGTGCCGAGTGTGTGAGCTATCAGGTACCGCATCGCATCGTCCATGGCTATGGCTTGTCGCCAGCCTTGGTCGAACACATCGTCGAAATGAAGCCCGAGTTCATCATCACCGTTGATAACGGGATTGCCTGCCATGCCGGTGTGGCAGCTGCTAAGGCACATGGCTGGCAAGTATTGATTACCGACCACCATTTGCCGGGCGAGAAACTGCCGCCTGCCGATGCGATCGTCAATCCCAATTTGCAGGGCGATGGTTTTCCTAGCAAGGCTTTGTCCGGCGTCGGCGTGATGTTTTATCTGCTGCTCGCGCTGAGAAAGAAAATGCGCGATCTGGATATCCTGATCCAACCCGAACCGGACTTATCCAGCCTGCTGGATCTTGTGGCGGTGGGTACTGTCGCCGATCTGGTTTCGCTTGATTACAACAACCGCTTGCTGGTGTCGGCCGGTATCAAGCGATTCAGGAAGAAACAATGCCAAGTCGGGTTGAAAGCGCTGGCGGAAATTTCCGGGCGTGATATCACGAAACTCGTTGCCTCCGATATCGGTTTTGCAATTGGTCCGCGCTTGAATGCAGCCGGTCGACTGGAAGACATGTCGCTGGGTATCGAATGCCTGCTGACCGACGATGAAACCCGGGCATACCAGCTGGCAGAAATATTGAACGGTATCAATGCAGAGCGTCGCGGGTTGCAGCAGCAAATGGTCGATGATGCCGATGCCTTGGTAGATCGGGTTTCGCTTGAGCTGCAAAGCCAATCGTCTGCCTGGTGTTTTTATGATGAGAACTGGCATCCCGGCGTGGTGGGGCTGGTGGCATCGAAATTGAAGGAGCGTTTGCATCGCCCGGTAATTGCTTTCGCGCCGGCCGACGATGGCAGCGATATTCTGCGAGGCTCGGCCAGGTCCATTCCGGGCTTTCATATTCGTGATGCGCTCGCCGATGTAGACGTAACGCATCCGGGTTTGATCGAACGTTTTGGCGGACACGCGATGGCCGCCGGTTTAAGCTTGCGGAAAGAGAGCCTTGAAGCCTTTCGCGTTGCCTTTAACGATGCGGCCGAATCGCGCTTGTCGGAAGAACTCCTGCAGGCCGAATGCCTGAGCGATGGTGAATTGCAGTTGCATGAATTCTCGCGTGAGCTGGCTGAGGATTTGCGCTTGGCCGGGCCTTGGGGCCAGGGCTTTCCCGAGCCGGTGTTCGATAATGTTTTTGAAGTGACGCAATGGAAGATTCTCGGAGAGCGCCACATCAAGTATGACTTGCGTCTTCCTGGTACCGATTTCAAGCTGTCTGCCATCCATTTCGGCGGCTACGCCGGTGTCGCGCCGCCGAGCCGGTTGCATGTGGCCTATCAACTGGAATTGGATGATTTCCGTGGGCGCCGTGACGTCCAGTTGCTGATCAGGCACAGTTTGCCGGCCTGACGGTAGGATCGTTCCAGGACCGACGGAAGTCGGGAAATCGCCCCGTATCAGCGCGATAAGGATGCTATTTTGTTACAATATCGCTTTGTTATTTGAATCAAGTGAACCATGGAACTCAATCTTGTACGCCAGCGAATTAACGACCTGAAAACACGTCTCGATTCGCTCCGGGGGTATCTTTGACTTCGATCTAAAAGTCGAACGTCTGGAAGAAGTCAGCCGCGAGCTGGAAAATCCCGCCATCTGGAACGAACCCGAACGCGCCCAGGCGCTGGGCAAAGAGCGCTCGACGCTCGAAAAGACCGTCAACACCATTCGCGAAAACACCGATGGTCTCGTGGATGCCGCCGATCTGCTGGATATGGCGGAGGCGGACAATGACGAAGAAACCGTGAATGCGGTTATTGCCGATATCGATAAAATCGCCGAACGCGTGGACAAGCTGGAATTCCGTCGCATGTTCAGTGGCGAGCTGGATTCTGCCAATTGCTTTGTCGACATCCAGGCCGGAGCCGGTGGTACCGAAGCCCAGGACTGGTCGGAAATCCTGCTGCGCATGTATTTGCGCTGGTGCGATTCACGCGGCTGGAAAACCGAGATCATGGAAGCCAGCGACGGCGACGTGGCCGGCATCAAGGGCGCGACCATTCGCGTCGAAGGCGAATACGCGTTCGGCTGGTTCAAGACCGAAATCGGTGTGCATCGTCTGGTCCGGAAATCACCGTTCGATTCCGACAACAAGCGCCACACATCCTTCGCATCGGTGTTCGTCAGTCCGGAAGTTGACGACACCATTGAAATCGATATCAACCCGGCCGATTTGCGTACCGATGTTTACCGCTCATCTGGTGCCGGTGGTCAGCACGTCAATAAAACCGAATCGGCCGTGCGTATCACGCACATTCCGACCAATACCGTTGTGGCATGTCAAACCGGCCGAAGCCAGCATCAGAACCGCGACAACGCGATGAAAATGTTGAAGGCGAAGTTGTTTGAACTGGAAATGCAAAAGCGCAATGCGGAAAAAAATGCATTGGAAGCGACGAAGTCCGACATCGGTTGGGGCAGCCAGATTCGCAGTTACGTTCTTGACCAGAGCCGCATCAAGGATTTGCGTACCGGCGTCGAACGCACCGATACCCAAAAAGTACTGGATGGCGATTTGGACGGGTTTGTCGAAGCCAGCCTGAAATCGGGTTTGCAAGCCGGCGCAGGCCGCATCAATTAATTTTTGTTTTTTGTTAGGAAGTCACCATGACGGATGAGACAACGTTACCAGTTGATGAAAACCAGTTAATTGCCGAACGTCGTGGCAAGTTAAAACATCTGCGTGAACAGGGTGTGGCGTTTCCGAACGATTTCCGCCGTGCGCATTATGCCGGTGACTTGCAGGATGAATTCGCCGATAAGGACCAATGGACTGCGGAAGCGTTGGACGCTACCGGTCGCGTTATCCAGATGGCCGGCCGCATGGTGCTGAAACGCGTGATGGGAAAAGCGAGCTTCGCCCAGATCCAGGATATGACCGGTCGCATCCAGTTGTATCTGCAGGCCAGCACGCTGGAAGAAAGCTACGAGGCGTTCAAAGCCTGGGATATCGGCGACATCATCGCGGTGGAAGGATCGCTGACCCGCACCAAGACCGGCGAGTTGTCGATCAAGGCGACAAAAATCAAATTGCTGACGAAATCCTTGCGTCCATTGCCGGACAAGTTCCATGGTTTGTCGGATGTCGAACAGCGTTATCGCCAGCGTTACGTCGATTTGATCGTGAATCCGGAAGCGCGCGATGTTTTCGTCAAGCGCTCTAAAATTATTTCCGCGATGCGCGGTTGGCTGGATGCACGTCGATTCCTCGAAGTGGAAACGCCGATGATGCATTACATTCCGGGCGGGGCGACCGCCAAGCCCTTCATGACGCATCACAATGCGCTGGGCCTGGATTTGTATTTGCGGGTCGCACCAGAGCTTTATCTCAAAAGGCTCACGGTTGGCGGCATGGAGCGCATTTACGAAATCAACCGCAACTTCCGCAACGAAGGCGTGAGTACGCGCCACAACCCTGAATTCACCATGCTGGAGCTCTATGAGGCTTATGCCACATACAGCGAAATCATGGACCTGACCGAAGGCGTGATTCGCGACACTGCGAAACAAGTGCTCGGCACCACCGAGTTGCAATGGGAAGGCAATGCGATCGATATTGGTCCGGCATTCCGTCGTTGGTCGATGACCGACGCGGTGCTGGAACACAACCCCGACATCAAGCGTGAAGATCTTCGCAATATCGACATCATGACCGCTCATTGCCAGCGTCTCGGCATCAAGCTGAAAAAAGGCTATGGCTGGGGCAAGATTTTGCTGGAGGTCTTCGAAAAGACCGTTGAACACACCCTGATTCAACCTACTTTCATTACCGATCACCCGGTCGAAGTGAGCCCGTTGGCGCGTGCCAACGATCATGACGCCGAGTTGACCGACCGTTTCGAGTTGTTCATCAACGGCAAGGAAATCGCCAATGGCTTCTCGGAGCTGAATGACGCCGAAGACCAGGCAGCCCGTTTCCAGGCCCAGGTCGAGCAGAAAGAAGGCGGGGATGACGAAGCCATGCATTTCGATGCCGACTACATACGGGCCCTGGAAGTGGGGCTGCCTCCGACAGGCGGGTTGGGAATCGGTATCGACCGTTTGGTGATGTTGCTGACCGATTCGGCTTCCATCCGTGATGTCCTGTTGTTTCCATACATGCGGCCTCAGGGACACTAGGCCTTTGCATATCAAATGCTTGCAAAAGCCTTTTCATGTGGGCCGTGACCAGCGTATGCTGGTCGAAACCAGTAAGTGGACAGCAACGGAGTTGCCATGCATGTCATGATCGTGGACGACCAAGCGTCGCAAAGGACTTTGCTGCGTAGCATCGTAAAGGATATCAGCGAGACGATTAAAGTCTCGGATGTCGCCGATCCGGTGCAGGCCTTGCTGCTTTCGCAAAAAGATCCGCCGGATATGCTGATTCTCGATTTCCGCATGCCAAAGATGGACGGTCTGGAGTTTGTCCGCCGATTTCGCAGGCCATTATCGCAACGCGACATTCCGGTCATTTTCATTTCCGTGGTGAGCGATGCGAACGTACGCGAAGCGGCATTGAGCGCCGGCGTGATTGATTACATCGTCAAACCGATTCAGCCTCTGGACTTCAAGGCCAAACTGAAAAGCCTGATCGAAATGCGGCAGCACCAGGTGTCGCAGAAAAACCGCAGCTATCTGCTTGAGCATCAACTCAATACGGCATTGCGTGACATCGAATACCGCGAACGCGAATTGTTTTTGCGGATGGCCAAATTGATCGAGTTGCGCGAGGCGAATCCGCAGGCACATTCCGAGGTGCTTTCCTCATACGCCGTTTCCCTGGCCGAGGCGATAGGTTTGGCAGAAGACGAAGTTCGCAATATCGCCAATGCCATTCTGCTGCACGACATCGGCAATGTTGCGATACCCGATGCCATCCTCAACAAACCGGAGCCGTTGAGCAAGCAGGAACGCAGCGTTATGCAATCGCACACCGTTCACGGCCATAGCGTTTTGCAGGGAAGCCGGAATAATCTTTTCCAAATGGCGGCGGAAATCGCATTGAGCCACCACGAACACTGGGACGGTTCCGGTTATCCGCAAGGTCTGCGAGGCATCGAAATTCCTGTCGCCGCGAGAATTGCGGCAGTTGCCGACATGCTGGATGCCCTGACCAGTCCGCGCAGTTATCGTCCCGCTTTCGGGTTCGAAGAATCGCTTGAAATGGTGCAAGCGGAGGCAGGCTCCAAACTGGACCCGACGATCGTCAATATGATGATGGCACGCAAGCCAGATCTGCAGGCCATCTACAATGCAGTCCAAGATTTAAAGCCCAAGGCGCATTAAGTCTGAGTTCCCCGCATGTCCGGCCTCCTTCACTATTTCAGGAAACAGTTCGCCAACAGGCCCGATAGCGAACACGAGCAGGCGATTGTGCGGCTGGGAATCGCGGCGCTCATCCTGGCGTATTTGTTCGGCTTGCGAATTCAACGCGGCGACAACGGCGGCGACAGCAATTTTGTCATTTCGGTCATCCTGATTGAAAGCCTGGTGGGTTTGTTTTTGTTGTCCGCCATTGCCTTGCAGCCCGGGGTTTCGCATACGCGGCGTTGCATCGGCATGGTCGCGGACTACACGACGCTGGCGATTTTCCTCAGCCTGAAAGGCGAATTGCTGTCACCGCTGTACGTGGTTTTGCTCTGGACCACCATTGGCAACGGTCTGCGTTACGGGACGCGTTACCTGTTTGCTGCGATCGGACTTTCGCTGGCTTCGTTCAGTTGTGCGGTGGCCATTTCTCCATTTTGGCGCGAGATTCCGCACCTTACCGTCGGGCTCTGGATAGCCCTGATCGCGATTCCGGTATACCTGATTCCATTGCTGAAAAACCTGCATGCGGCCATCGATAGTGCCAAGCGCGCCAATGCCGCAAAAAGCCGATTCCTTGCCACCATGAGCCACGAGTTCCGCTCTCCGCTGAATGGCATCATCGGAATGGCGGATCTGATGAATCGCAGCAAGTTGAATGACGAGCAGAAAGAGTCTGCCGAAATCATATTGATCTCGGCTCAAAGCCTGTTGCTGCTTGTGGATGACGTGCTGGACATTTCGGCGATCGAAGCCGGAAAACTCAATCGCAACGACGTGGATTTCAGTTTGAGGGAATTGCTGGCCAGGATTCGTTCGATGATCCAGCCGCACGTGGCCAATAAAAAATTGAATCTGGTCATCCAATCCGCCGATGACGTTCCGGATAATTTGCATGGCGATTTGCCGCACCTCACGCAAATCCTGCTGAACCTGATGCATAACGCGGTGAAATTCACCGAGCAGGGTGAAGTAAGGCTGCAGGTTATTCGTACGGCCAAGGGTATCGGACCGATACCGCTGAGATTTTCCGTTCGTGACACCGGTATTGGCATTCCGGTGGCCGATCAGAAAAGGATTTTCGGCGCTTTCGAGCAGGTCGAATCTGGGTTGACCAGGCGCTACAACGGTACCGGACTCGGTACGACCATTTCCAAGACCCTGACCGAATTGCTGGGCGGGAAAATAGGTCTTGAAGAAAATCTCGGCGGCGGCAGCCATTTCTGGGTGGATCTGGAATTACGGGAATCGTCGGCCTTGGCCGATGCACCTGAATCCGGCCGGGCCGACAATATTATTTCACTGGATGACCCTTTCGTGCGCCACAAGGCGCGCGTCAAGCCATTGCTTGTTTTGCTGGCCGACGATCAGGCGACGAATCGCATTGTTTTGTCACGCATGATGGAACGCGGTGGACATAAAGTAATCGCCGTTTCAAGCGGTGAGGAAGCGTTGGACGCATTTGCGGTAGGCGACATCGATCTGGTGATTCTGGATATGCATATGCCTGAAATGAGCGGTCTGGACGTGCTAAGGCAGGCGCGCGTGATGCAGGCGGGAAGAACGCGTATTCCTTTCATCATTATCAGTGCCGATGCCACGCCTGCGTCAATACAGGAAGCCATGGAAGCAGGAGCGCATGCATATCTGACCAAGCCCGTAGTGGCGCATCGTTTGCTCGATACCATCGCCGATACCCAAAAAACGGAAGTTCGCACCGATTCCGCCGCTGCCCGTTTGCAGGCGCCGATTTTGCCGAAATACCGCGCTTCGGTATTGAACGATCTGGCCATGATGCAGTTGGGTAGCGAATTCCTTCAGGATTTCGTCGAACAATGTCTTCGGGATATTGGCCAATGCCTGACGGATTTCCAGGAGAAGTGCAGGGAATCGGACTGGGATGGTGCGCGTGACGCCGCCCATGCGTTGAAGGGCATTGCCGATAATCTTGGCGCCGAGTCGCTTTCGGAGCAATGCAGGAACATCATGCGGGCCAGCAACGAAATGTGTAAGCGCGACTGGCGCAAACAAAGTGCAACGCTGGAATCACTGATTATTCCAACGGCAAGTTTTGCCCGCTCCGAGGCCAAGCGCCTCAGTGAATCAGCGAGCAAAACCGGTAGCCCCAACCCCAATGAAGAGTGATTTCTGCACGGCAGCCTTAGTGCGATGCCCGTCGTGTCTGTGCAGTAATCAAGCGTTCCATCGTTTTTAGTCCGCGTGCGTCAAGGCGCATTGCCGCATCCACCCACTCGGTCGTTACCGCAAGCAGTTGCTCAAGACTGACCGGCGCGCACGCATTGCGCACGGTGTTCAACGAACGCATCGCGTTGCCTATTCGGTTTTGTTTCTTGATCAAGTCGTTGGCTGCCTGAATGCCATCGCCTTTCTCGACCAGGATATCCACGATTCCCATCCGGTAAAGCTCTTCGGTATCGTAGATTTTTGCGTCCAGCATCATGCGTTCGGCACGAGCGGGCGGTACTCTGCGGGTCAGGAACGTATAAGCGCCCATGCCGGGGAACAAATCAAACAGGACTTCCGGAAAACCCATGCCGCAGTCCTTTTCGGCAATGATCGTGTGGCAACAAAGCGCTGCTTCGAAGCCGCCGCCGAGTGCATCGCCCTGGATCACCGCAATGCTGTGCACGCGATCCTCGTAGAGCCGCGAGAAGTTATAGGCCACCTCGACGCACAATTTCGCATAGCTGAGCAATTGTCCGCGGTTGCCCTGCTTGATCAAGCGATGGAACAGGCTCAAATCGCCGCCGAGATTGAAAACATTGGTGTCCGATGCGAGCACGAGATGGTGAATGCGGGCTTTGGGGTCATTGTCCGAAGCCAGTCGCTGACGGATATGTTCCTGGCTCTGTTTCAGGCCGTTCAACAAATCAATGGAAAAGCAGGGGTGGTAATGGTTTGTCGGCTCGGAATGCATGAAGCACCAGTCGGCGCTTTGGCTTTGATGAGTTTCATGACGTACAAAGGACGGGTGGTCATTGAGCTGTAAGCGTTCAAGAAGGGACATGGTCGACTCCGGCGTTGGTGAGGTAGGGGGGTAAAGCGATTCTCTTGGCCCTGACTTGAGGGGCAGAAAGACTATACACCCGCTATTTTGAACCTGCACAAGCCACTCTCCGGAAAGTACCGGCCGATCATTCTTTATGTGTTCGTGTTCTCAGTTAATTGGTTTTGGGAGCATCCCTGAGTTCGCGCCGCAATATTTTTCCGACATTCGTTTTCGGTAATTCGGTGCGAAATTCAACAAAGCGCGGCAATTTATAACCGGTGAGATTTTCCTTGCAGAACGCTTTGACTTGCTCGACTGTCAGCGAGGGATCTTTTTTCACGATGACCACCTTCACCGCTTCGCCGGATTTGTCATCCGGAACACCAACCGCAGCAACTTCCAGTACTTGCGGCATCGTCGCGATGACATCTTCGATTTCATTCGGATAAACGTTGAATCCGGAAACCAGGATCATGTCCTTTTTGCGGTCAACGATATAAAAGTAGCCTTGTACGTCCATTTTTGCGATATCACCGGTATGCAGCCAGCCCTCGGCATCAATCACTTTTGCCGTTTCTTCCGGTCGCTGCCAGTAACCGTCCATCACTTGGGGACCGCGAATGCAAAGCTCACCCGGCTCGCCGAACGCCACCAGTTTGCCGTCATCGTCCATCAGGCAGGCATCGGTGGATGGAATGGGAAGGCCAATTGCACCGTTATACTCCGCCATGTCGAGCGGGTTCATGCAGGCGGCGGGGGAAGTTTCGGTCAAGCCGTAGGCTTCGACCAGTGTCACGCCAGTCACTTTCTTCCAGCGTTCGGCAACGGCACGTTGTACCGCCATGCCTCCGCCGAGCGATAGTTGCAAACTCGAGAAATCTATTTCATCGAAACCTTTGGTATTCAACAAACCGTTGAACAAGGTATTGACGCCGGTAATGGCGGTGAAGCGGACTTTTTTGAGTTCGGCAACAAAACCCGGCATGTCGCGCGGGTTGGTAATCAGGTAATTCAACCCGCCGAATTTCATGAAGACCAGGCAGTTGGAGGTCAACGCGAAAATATGATACAGCGGCAAGGCGGTGATGATGATTTCCTTGCCCGGTTTTATGTTCGTGCCGATCCAGGCAGAAGCCTGTTGCATGTTCGCCACCAGATTGCGGTGCGTCAACATGGCGCCTTTCGCGACACCGGTCGTGCCGCCGGTGTATTGCAGGAAAGCGATATCGGATGCACGGATATCGATATTCGGAAGCTGATGCCGGGATCCGGCCGATAAGGCATCATTGAATTTGATTGCGCCCGGCAGGCTGTAATCGGGAATGGCCTTTTTAATATGCTTGAAGACGAAATTGATCAACGGGCCTTTCGGGAAACCCAGCATGTCACCGACGCAAGTAGTAACGACTTGCTGCACGCTGGTTTCCTTGACGACGTCTGCCACGGTGTGGGCAAACATCTCCATCACGACGATGACTTTTGCGCCGGAGTCGACCAGTTGGTGCTTGAGTTCACGGGCGGTGTACATCGGGTTGGTATTGACGACCGTCAGGCCAGCCCGCAGGACGCCGAAAATCGCAACGGGATATTGAAGAATGTTGGGCATCATCAGCGCAACTCGGTCGCCTTTTTTAAGCTTCAGCTCGTGAAGCAGGTAATTGGCAAACTGCGTGCTTAAACGGTCCACTTCGGCATAGGTGATGGTTTTGCCAAAATTCGAAAAAGCGGGATTATCGCTGTACTTATCGCATGCACTCTTTAATACTGAGACGATGGAAGGGAATTCATCGACATTGATGGTGGCTGGAATATTTTTCGGATAACTCGACAACCACGGACGATCTTGACTCATGCGACCTCACTCCCTGTATTTCATTCGTTCGGCTCAGCCCCTGTCGGGCTTGCCTGTTAACCCGATTGGAGCATACCCCCGATGTGCTGGCAAGCGAGCAAGCCGCTGGCTTTGGCCTTTGCTGCTATTGCTTTGTTCAAGTTTGACCGGATGCTCCAAGCCGGCGCCGGAACAGGCTTTGCGGGAGAGTATCCAGCAGCTTGAACAAGCTGCGGTGAAGAAAGACGCGAGTGCTTTTTTCGAGTATTTCGCCGAGGATTTTTCCGGTTCGGATGGATTGGATCGCGATAATTTTCGTCGCTACGTTCAATTGATCTGGTTGCAGCACAAAGATATCGGCGTCCAGATGGGGCCGCTGGATGTGAAACTGATGCAAGACCGCGCCACCGTTAATTTCACGGTGGCGCTGACCGGCGGGAAGGGGCTGATTCCGGATCAAGGCCAGATTTACGAAGTGCAAACCGGCTGGCGTCTCGAGGGCGACGACTGGAAGTTGATTTCGGCAACCTGGAAGCCGGTTTTGTGATTTCCAGGCAATAAAAAAGCGGCCTCGGCCGCTTTTTTATTTTCAAGCGCGCAGTGGTTTAAGCCGCTTTTTTACCAGCCAGCTGACGCAATACGTAGTGCAAGATACCGCCGTGACGGAAGTACTCGATTTCTTTCGGTGTCAGCAACAGCACCTGGGCCGTGAACTCGACCGAGCTGCCATCGGCGCGTTTTGCCGAAACGTTCGCCACTTTGCCGGCACCGTCGTGCAAGCCGGTGATCGAGATCACTTCGTCACCTTTCAAACCCAATGATTGCGCGTTTTGGCCATCGATGAATTGCAATGGTAAAACGCCCATGCCGACCAGGTTCGAGCGGTGAATACGTTCAAAGCTTTCGGCAATCACGGCTTTCACGCCCAGCAACATGGTGCCTTTTGCTGCCCAATCGCGTGAAGAACCGGTACCGTATTCCTTGCCGGCCATTACGACCAATGGAACTTTGTCGGCCTGGTATTGAATGGCGGCATCGTAGATCGCCAGTTTTTCGGCACTGGGGTAATGAATGGTATTGCCACCTTCTTCCCCGCCCAGCATCAAATTCTTGATGCGAATATTGGCGAAGGTGCCGCGAACCATCACGTCATCGTTGCCACGGCGCGAGCCGTAGGAATTGAAGTCGGTCGGGGCAACACCGCGGCCTTGCAGGTAACGACCGGCAGGCGAGTTAGCCTTGATGTTGCCGGCAGGCGAAATATGATCGGTGGTGATCGAATCGCCGAACAGGCCTAGAACGCGGGCGCCGTGGATATCGTCAATCGTGCCGACCGACATGCTCATGCCGTCGAAGTAAGGCGGGTTCTTTATGTAGGTCGAATCAGCACCCCAAGCATAGCTTTCACCATCCGGTGACGCGATTTGGTTCCAGCGGGAATCGCCTTTGAACACATCGGCATAGTTCTTCTTGAACATGTCCGGACCGATCGTGGCGATGATCGTGTCGCTGATTTCCTGCGTGCTTGGCCAGATGTCTTTCAAATAGACCGGGTTGCCGTTTTGATCGGTACCCAGCGCATCTTTCGACAAGTCGATATCGACCGTGCCGGCCAGCGCATAGGCAACGACCAATGGCGGCGAGGCCAGGTAATTCATTTTCACTTCCGGATGGACACGGCCTTCGAAGTTGCGATTGCCGGACAGGACCGAAGCAACCACTAAATCATTTTCGGCGATGCCCTTGGAAACTTCATCCGGCAATGGGCCGGAGTTACCGATGCAAGTGGTGCAGCCGTAACCGACGGTATAAAAACCGAGAGCTTCGAGGTCTGCCATCACGCCGGCTTTTTTCAGGTAATCGGTAACGACCAACGAGCCTGGGCCGAGTGAGGTCTTGACCCATGGTGCGGCTTTCAGGCCTTTCTTCACTGCATTACGTGCCAACAAGCCAGCGCCGAGCATGACGGCGGGGTTTGAGGTATTGGTGCAGGAAGTAATTGCAGCGATAACGACCGAACCATCACCCAGTTCGGCATCTTGATCCTTGATGCGGATTTTCGATCTTGGTTTCGTGGCCAGATGTTCGGCTTGCGGTTGATCGCCACCTTCGGCATCGAAACGTTCAATCGTTTCCGTACGCGGTTTGCGGTTGCCAATCAGGCCGGCGAGATTCGCGTTGAAATTGGCTTTCATGTCGGTCAACAGCACGCGGTCTTGCGGACGTTTCGGGCCTGCGAGGGAAGGCAGGACTTGGCTCATGTCCAGATGCAGGGTGGCGCTGTATTCGGCTTCGTCATCGGTACGCCACAAGCCCTGCGCTTTTGCATAGGCTTCGACCAGATTGATCAGGGTTTCTTCACGGCCCGACAGGCGCAAATAATTCAATGCCTCGTTATCGACCGGGAAAATACCGCAGGTGGCGCCGTATTCCGGTGCCATGTTGGCAATGGTGGCGCGGTCTGCGAGTGGCAAATGATTCAAGCCGTCGCCGTAGAACTCAACGAATTTACCGACGACGCCGAGGCTGCGTAGCATTTGCGTAACGGTAAGCACCAAATCCGTCGCCGTGGCGCCTTCAGGCAATTTGCCGGTCAGTTTGAAACCGACCACTTGCGGAATCAGCATCGAGCTTGGTTGTCCGAGCATGGCTGCTTCGGCTTCGATACCACCGACGCCCCAGCCCAGTACGCCGATGCCATTGATCATCGTGGTGTGCGAATCGGTACCGAAAACGGTATCCGGGAAAGCATGCAGAACGCCGTCAATTTCGCGTTCCATCACGACGCGTGCGAGGTTTTCCAGATTGACCTGGTGCACGATGCCGGTGTTCGGCGGCACGACTTTGAAATTATTGAAGGCTTTTTGGCCCCAGCGCAGAAAGCTGTAACGTTCGCCGTTACGGGCAAATTCGATTTCGCCATTTTCATCCAGCGAACTTGGCTTGCCGAAAGAGTCCACTTGCACGGAATGGTCGATGACCAGTTCCGAAGGAATCAAAGGATTGATGTTGGAAGCCGAACCGCCGAGTTTGACGACGGCATCGCGCATCGCGGCAAGGTCGACCACGCAAGGAACGCCGGTGAAGTCCTGCAGCACGACGCGCGCAGGCATGAAGGCAATTTCGGTGTCCGGTTCTTTCTTCGCGTCCCACTGTGCAATCGCTTCGATGGATTCTTTCGTGACCGAAACACCGTCTTCGCAACGAAGCAGGTTTTCGACCAGAATCTTGATGGAATAGGGCAGGCGGGCCAGATTGTACTGCTGGCCTAATTTCGCTAGCGAATAGATGGTGTAGGACTTGCCGTTAACGCTGAGTTGATCGCGTGTGGCGAAGGAGTCGGACATGAAAGGCTCCTGAAAGGGATTGGCTGAAGTATTTGGCTGAAATCAAACGGAAAGCTCGCGTTTGAACAGCGATATTATGCCCGAAATCTGTCTCTTTTGCCTTAGCTGAAGCGCACTTTTTTGAAGTTTTTACTGCAATTCGCACTCGCTTCAACGCTGTTCGCAGATTTTCGGGATGGTATCCTTTGGCCATTCCTTCGTTCGCATAACGCCCAATGTCGTCAAAACTTCCGCTCAGTGGTGTCGTCATCACAAAAAATGAAGCAGATCGCATCGTCAGGTGCGTGAAATCCTTGCTGAAGATTTGTCGGGAAGTGATCGTGCTCGATTCCGGTTCCAGCGATGACACAGTCCGTCTGGCCCGTGAAGCCGGTGCCCGGGTCGAGCATCAGGACTGGCTTGGCTTCTCGGCACAAAAAAATGCGGTGATTTCATTGGCGAGCCAGCCCTGGGTGTTCCTGCTGGACGCCGATGAGTGGTGCGAAGATGCCGATATCGCTGCAATCGAGACTCTGATGGCATCGAGTCAATTTGAGAGTGCCGATGTCTGGAATTGCCAGCGCCAAACTTATTTTCTGGGTAAATCACTCTCGTTTGGCGGCCGCGAAAAAGAACCAGTTGAACGGATATTCCGCAACAGCCTCAGATACCAGCCGGCGCAGGTGCATGAAAAGCTGGACCTGAGCAATCGTATCGTCAAAGCGGCAAATATCAGGATTCAACACGATACGGCGCGGAGTTATGGCGAATATTCCAGCAAGCTGGATTCTTATGCCGCATTGTTTGCAGAGCAAAAAGCCGTCAAAGCCAAAAAGACCTATGCTGGTCAGGCCGGTATTCATGCTTTTTTCTATTTGTTGAAGAACTATGTTTTTCGCGGCGGCTTTCTTGACGGGAAACAGGGTTTTTACTATCACTGGCTGCACGCACGTTATGTCTGGATGAAATACAGGCTATTGGCTGATCTGGCCCACAAAAACAATCATTAGGAACTCTTATGTGGTATCTGATTATCGGCACCGATGTGGAAAACTCGCTGGAAAATCGTATGGTGGCGAGGCCTGCGCATTTGGCGCGCCTACAGGCACTGGCCGAATCCGGACGCCTTAAAATCGCAGGACCTTTGCCGGCAATTGATTCGGAGAATCCGGGGCAGGCCGGATTTACCGGTAGCGTGATCATTGCTTCCTTTGAAAATCTTCAGCAAGCACAGGCTTGGGCGCTTGAAGATCCGTATCTTGAGGCCGGCGTTTACGCCAAAGTGGAAGTCAGGCCCTTCAAGCTGGTGCTGCCATGAGTGATCGAGTCGAAAAAATACGCTTGGCGATCGAAGCGGCATTGAAACCGGCGAGTCTGGAAATTGTCGACCAAAGTCATCGCCATGCCGGACATGCCGGCGCCCGCGATGGCCGCGGTCATTTTGATGTCCGTATCGTCAGTGATGCCTTCAAAGGCAAGCTGCCGCTGGCACGTCACCGACTGGTATTTGCAGCCGTCGGCAATCTGATGGAAACCGATATCCACGCCTTATCCATCAAGGCCCTCAGTACTGATGAAGCAAGCTAATCATTAAGCGCTGATACTGGGCTTTGACGCTGCTATACTCACAACCGGTCGCCGCGAAATAGCTGTTAGTTCGCATGAACTAAATATCATAAGCTATTGAAATCGTGGTTCTTTTATTTTCAGCTGGGGCTAGCTCCAGTGCCGGTTTTGTGCCGGATAACCTGACAGTGTTTAAAAATGCGCCTTTCCACCATCAAGCTCTCCGGCTTCAAGTCTTTCGTCGACCCCACCGTTATGCATTTACCCACCAATATGACCGGTGTGGTGGGGCCCAATGGCTGCGGCAAGTCCAATATCATCGATGCCATTCGGTGGGTAATGGGCGAAAGTTCGGCCAGCCGCTTGCGTGGTGATTCCCTGACCGACGTGATTTTTTCCGGCTCATCCACCCGCAAGCCGGTCAGTCAGGCGATTGTGGAGCTCATTTTCGATAACTCCGAGGGTAGCGTTGGTGGCGAATATGCGCGTTATGCCGAAATTTCGGTCAAGCGCAGCGTCAGTCGCGATGGACAGTCCAATTATTACCTCAATGGTGCCCGCTGCCGTCGGCGCGATATCACCGATCTGTTCCTGGGTACCGGTCTGGGAGCACGCAGTTATTCGATCATCGAACAAGGCATGATCAGCCAGATCATCGAGGCCAAACCCGAAGATCTGCGTGTGTATCTGGAAGAAGCCGCCGGTATTTCGAAATACAAGGAACGGCGCAAGGAAACCGAAGCACGCATCAAGTCGACCCGCGAGAATCTTGATCGTCTTAACGATTTGCGGGAAGAAATCGACAAGCAGCTCGAGCATCTGAAACGTCAATCCCGCGCTGCGGAACAGTATCAAACCTTGCAAGTGGATCGTCGCGAAAAAGACGCACAGGTCAAAGCGCTTGAATATCGTCGCCTTGATACCGAATCAAGCGCATTGCGTGAATCGCTCACGACCGATGAAGTGAAACTGCAGGAAATCCTCGCCGCCCAGCGCAGTGCGGAAGCGCAAATTGAAACCTGCCGCAGCCAACACACCGAAGCCAGTGAAAAGCTGGGCAAGGTGCAGGCCGAAGGTTATCGAATCAGTGGCGAATTGGCTCGTATCGAACAGCAAATCCAGCATCAGCATGAGCTGATGCAGCGTCTGGCAACGGCGAAAATCGAAGCGCAAACGGCGTTCGCGCAATTGGGCGAACACATCACTGGCGATGAAGCGCAAATGAGCGAGCTTCAAATCGCGACGGCTGAAGCGGAACCCAAACTCGAGGCCTTGAAGGACGAGGATTCTGGCCGCCAGGAAGCGCTTCGCAATGCCGAACAGGCCTTGCAGGATTGGCAAACGCGCTGGGATGCTTACGCCCGCAATCACTCCGAAGCCGCACGCTGGGCCGATGTTGAACGCACCAAGATCGAATATCTCGAAAAACAAACGCTGGATGCGGCCAAACGCAACGAGATCCTGTCCAATGAACGCGTTGGTCTGGATACCGATGCCATTTTGTCGGCACTCGCCAGCATGACGGCCGAGCACGACACGAAGAAAGCCAGCCTCGACGAATTGTCGGAGCAACTGGAAACCCGCAAAGCCAATCTGCAAACGCTGCAGGAACAGCAACGCGCCGGTCAGAACGAATTGTCGGAAACCCGCAAACAAATTCAGACAGCGCGTGGCCGTTTGGCATCGCTCGAAGCATTGCAGCATGCCGCCTTGGGCCAGGAAAAAAATATCGCGCTCGATTGGCTGAAGGCTCAGGACATTCATGGCAACACGCGTCTCGGCGAAGCTTTGACGGTGGATACCGGTTGGGAAACAGCCGTTGAAACCGTGCTTGGAAGTCTGTTGGAAGCCGTGACGGTTGATTCGCCGGAACAGTGGCTGGAAGCCTTGTCGAGTCTGTCTCAGGGTCGCGTCGCACTGATCTCATCCGAACAAAATAATGATGCTTTTGCCGCCAATTCACTGGCTGCAAAAGTGCAGGGCCCGGCGGCGGTAAAACGCCTGTTGGCCAATATTCTCGTCGCCGAAAATGCCGATGCGGCGAAACGCATGCTTTCCTCGTTGCAAGAGGGGCAGGCAGTTATTACCCAAAGCGGTGAATGGCTGGGACAAGGCTGGGTAAGAGTCACCCGCAGTGGTGAAGCGCAACAAGGCGCGCTCGCCCGTGAAAACGAAATCAAGCAATTGCGTGCCGAAATCGAAAGCCTGACCCGGAAAGAGCAGCTTGGTAACGAGGCGCTGACATCGATGCGCGACAAATTGCTGGAAGCCGAGCAGCTACGCGAAGATGCACAACGCAGCCTCTACTTGAGCCACCGCAGTGTTTCCGAATTGGCCGGCTCATTGCAGGGACAGAAAAGTCGTCTTGATTCTGCGCAGGCACGTGTCGCCCGCATTGACGCCGAGATTACACAACTCACACAAACGCTGGAAGAGTCGCAAACGCAAGTGCGTGAAGCGCGTACACGACTCGAAAAAGCGATGGGTTCGATGGGAGATCTGGAAGCCGAACGTCTGCGTCTGGATACGGAGCGCCGCGATCTGACGCTTGCACGCGACAATGCGCGCAATATCGCCCGCGAATCCCGCGAACAAGCGCATCAACTGGCACTCAGTCTTGAATCGCAACGCACGAAAGTAAATGGCCTGATGCAATCACTGGCCCGCATGGGTAGTCAGCGGGCACAACTTGAAATTCGATTGTCAGAATTGACCGCGCAATTGGCCGAAGGCGATGCACCGGTATTGAAACTGCAAGCCGAACGCCAGGCGGTTCTGGATCAGCGTGTTATCGTCGAGAAGGATCTCGCTGCCGCCCGCTCGGCGCTGGATGGCATCGAAAATGAAATGCGCAAATACGAACAGACCCGTCAACAGTCCGATCAGCTGGCTCTCGCGCAGCGTGAAGCGATCAACAAGCGTCGTCTTGCCGAACAGGCCTTTGTACTGAAATCCGAACAATTGTCCGAAGCCATTGCTGCGGCCGGCCTGGAGCTCGATGCCGTACTACAAACGTTGACGGAAAATCTTGATCTTGAAGTGCTTCAGAAGAACCTCGTTGACATCGACAACAAGATGCGTCGCCTTGAACCGGTCAATCTGGCGGCGATTTCCGAATATCAGGAGCAAAGCACCCGTAAAACCTATCTTGATAGCCAGAACGAAGATCTGGTCAGTGCACTGACGACGCTCGAGGATGCCATCAAGAAAATTGATCGCGAAACCCGTGGCCGTTTCAAGGAAACCTTTGATCGCGTCAATTCGGGCGTGCAGGAACTTTACCCGCGCTTGTTCGGCGGTGGTCATGCGTATCTGGAACTGACCGGCGAAGATTTGCTGGATACCGGTGTTTCGATCATGGCGCGTCCGCCCGGCAAGCGGGTGTCGAATATCTCGCTTCTGTCCGGTGGTGAAAAAGCATTGACGGCGGTTGCACTCGTGTTTGCGATCTTCCGTTTGAATCCGGCACCGTTCTGTCTGCTGGACGAAGTCGATGCTCCGCTCGATGAAGCGAACGTCGGCCGTTTCTCCGCGATGGTGCGCGAAATGAGCGAGAAGGTTCAGTTCCTGTTCGTTACCCATAACAAGGCCACGATGGAAGCTGCCAGCCAGTTAAGCGGCGTTACCATGCGCGAGCCTGGCGTCAGTCGTCTGGTGTCGGTGGATCTGGATGAAGCATCGCGCTTGGTCGGCGCAGCCTAAGGAGAAGAATTGAATGGATGGATTGAGCGATACCGCACTGCTTCGAATCGGCATTGCCGTTGCCTTCGTTATTCTTGTCGCCGTGATCTTGTTCAGTAGCCGGAAAAAACCGGAGCAAGGCGTTCGCACCAGTCTGCAGGATGATGGCGCTTCGAAACGCATGGAGCCGACACTGAAAGATTTGCTTGAAGCGGAAGAAAGCGGGGAAACCCTCTCCGGCGAACACGCCAATGACGATAGCGAAAAGGAAAAGTCCGGCTATCTCGATGTTGGCGCAAGACCTCACAAGGACTTCGACAAGGTCGTCAGCCTTCTACTCGCCGCACGTGCCGGTCAAACCCTGCAAGGCCCGGATCTGGTCGTTGCCGCGGAAAAAGCCGGATTGATCTATGGTCATCGGAATATTTTCCACCGCATGGTCGACAAGAGCCATGAACAAGGCCCCATTTTCAGTGTCGCCAATCTGGTGCAGCCCGGTATTTTCGATTTGCGAACGATAAAAGAACTCAAGACACCGGGTATCCACTTCTTCATTACCCTGCCAGGTCCCACCAGCGCGTTGGACGCGTGGGATGCCATGTTGCCGACCGCGCAACGCATGGCGGAATTGCTGGATGCCGTTGTGCTCGACGACCAGCGTAACGCACTCGGCCGTCAACGCATTTCCCATATCCGCGAAGAATTGCGTACCTACGACCGTCAACGCGAAAAACTGAATATCAAACCAGGTCGTTGATCCATGGCTGCTTCGGAGCGAATACTTCAATTACGGAAACTGATTGAAGATGCGAACTATCAGTACCACGTGCTCGACGAGCCGCAGATACCCGATCTCGAATACGATTTGCTGGTCCGAGAGCTTGAAGCGCTTGAGAAACAACACCCCGAACTCGTTACGTCCGATTCGCCAACCCAACGTGTAGGCGCGGCACCGCTGCGGGAATTCTCGCAGGTTCAACACGAGGTTCCGATGTTGTCGCTGAACAATGCTTTCAGCGACGATGAAATTTTTGACTTCGTAAAACGCATAAACGACACCCTGAGTATCGAAGCGCCTTCGTTTTCAGTCGAACCGAAGCTGGATGGCTTGGCGATAAGTCTGCGATACGAAAACGGCGTTTTCGTGCAAGGCGCCACACGCGGTGATGGTACAACCGGCGAGGATGTCACGGTCAATTTGCGCACCATCAAGGCGATTCCTTTGCGTCTGCGTGGGTCGGCACCCGAAGTTCTGGAAGTGCGCGGCGAAGTGTTCATGCCTCGTGCCGAGTTCGAAGCATTCAACGAACGGGCACGCGAAAGTGGCGAAAAAACACTGGCCAATCCACGTAACGGCGCGGCAGGCTCGCTCCGGCAACTGGATTCGAAAATTACCGCTTCAAGACCCCTGAGTTTTTATGCCTATGGTTTGGGTAAAACCTTAGGCTGGTCTTTGCCCGAAAAGCATTCGGAAATGCTGCAGACGCTGAAATCATTCGGCTTGCCGGTAAGTCCGGAAGTTTCGACCGCAAATAGCGCAGAGGGATTGTTGTCGTACTTCAAAAATATCGGCGAACAACGGGACAAGCTTCCGTACGATATTGATGGCGTCGTTTATAAGCTGGATCGATACGATCAGCAAAATGCGATGGGTTTCGTCTCCCGCGCGCCGCGTTGGGCAATCGCCCATAAATTCCCGGCGCAAGAGCAGCTCACCACGGTTGAAGCGATCGATTTGCAGGTCGGGCGCACCGGCGCCATTACGCCTGTCGCAAGGTTGAAAGCGGTGAATGTCGCCGGCGTGGTCGTCACCAATGCGACCTTGCATAACGCTGACCAGATTGCCCGCCTGGATGTGCGTGTTGGTGATACCGTTATCGTGCGGCGGGCAGGCGATGTCATCCCGGAAGTTGTCAGCGTGATGATGGCCAAACGTCCATCACACGCCAATGGCGAACCATTGCATTTGCCGTTTGCTTTTCCGACGCAATGCCCTGTTTGCGGTTCCGATGCCGTTCGCGAAGAAGGTGAAGCCGTTTTGCGTTGCACGGGTGGTCTGTTTTGCCAGGCGCAGCGCACGCAGGCCCTTATCCATTTCGCCTCGCGCCGGGCAATGGATATCGATGGTCTGGGTGATCGCATTATCGAAGCGCTGGTCGATTTCGGCTACCTGAAGTCGGTGGCTGATTTGTATTCCCTCACGTTGGATGATTTGCTGGAAATGAAACGCCGCAGCGACGAGCGTGATGGCAATACACCTGAAACCGTGAAGCAGGGCAAGGTGGCAACCAAGTGGGCCGAAAATATACTGGCGGCAATTGCCAAAAGTAAAAATACAACACTCGAGCGTTTGCTTTTTGCCCTGGGTATTCGCGATGTCGGTGAATCTACTGCAAAAACATTGGCGAAGTTTTTCGGTGCACTGAACCCTGTCATGCATGCCGATCTGGATACCTTGATGCAGGTGCCAGACGTCGGACCGATAGTCGCCAAACGCATCGTGAATTTTTTCCATGAGCACCATAATCGCGAAGTGATTGCAGGTTTACGTGCAGCTGGCGTCGATTGGCCGGAAGGTGCACCACAACGGAGCGCCGAAGGGCCACTAGTCGGTAAGACGATCGTGTTGACGGGTGGTTTAAGCAGCATGTCGCGCGATGAAGCCGGTGATAAATTGGAAGCACTGGGGGCGAAGGTGGCCGGCAGTGTTTCAAAGAAAACGAGTATAGTGATTGCAGGTGAAGCTGCCGGTTCAAAACTCGAAAAGGCCAAAGAATTGGGTATTGAAATCTGGGATGAAAACCAATTGATCGATTTTCTGTCGAAGCAGGGTTAAGCCTTCATTTGCTATGGTCAGCGGAACAGGAGAAAGCATAATGAAAGACTGGAAACCCACTGCCAATATTAAAACTCTCCGCCTCCGCGCCGAATTGATGGCGATGATTCGCCAGTTTTTTGCCGATCGCAAGGTGCTCGAAGTCGAAACGCCGATTCTTTCGCAAGCAGGCAATACCGATGCCAACATCGAAAGCTTCCAGTTGCAATTCAACGGCCCTAAATCGGCTGGCTCGGGTTTACGCTGGTTGCGCACTTCGCCCGAATTTGCACTGAAACGTATGGTGGCGGCGGGTGTCGGCGATTGCTACGAGCTTGGGCGCGTATTCCGCAACGGCGAGTCGGGCAAGCGCCACAACCCCGAATTCACGATGCTGGAATGGTATCGGGTGGGTTGGAATCATAATCAATTAATGGACGAAACCGCCGAATTGGTTCGCGCCGCGATGCATTTGGCAGGCAAGAAAGCAACCGTGCGCGATATCAGTTTCCGGCAGTTGTATCAGGACAAATTTGGCTTCGATCCGCTCACCGTACACGAGTCCGAGCTTAGAAGTCCGCTAGCTGTTTACGATATTGATCCCACCGGATTGACTCGTGACGATTGGCTGGATTTGCTGATGACGCACTTGATTCAGCCCAGCATTCCCAACAACAGAATCCTGATGGTGTATGACTATCCGGCAAGCCAATGCGCCTTGGCAAAATTGCGGCCCGATGACGTTGCCGTCGCCGAGCGTTTTGAGGTTTACGTCGGACCTTCGGAAGTAGCGAACGGTTATCACGAACTGACCGATTCCAACGAGCAGCGAGAACGTTTCGGCAAGGATTTGGCGAAGCGCCAGAAACGTGCACAAATCCAGGCACCCGTTGACGAACGTCTACTGGCGGCGCTGCCTAAAATGCCTAATTGTGCGGGTGTCGCACTGGGTGTTGATCGTTTGATGATGGCGATGATGGGCAGCGACCGCATTCAGGATGTCATTGCATTCCCGTTTGATCGCGCCTGATTACACGGCGGGTACTTTCTCAACTACAAGTCTTTCCGCGACGGCATAACGATCGCGTCCGGTTCGCTTGGCTTGATACAAGGCGCTATCGGAAGCGCCGATCAGCTGATCTGGCTCGTTACTGTGATCCGGGAAAACCGCTATGCCGATCGAAGTGGTTATCTGCGGCAACATCTGACCTTCATGCATTACTTCAAGTTTGCGTGTGGATTCCAGTAATTCCGTCGCCCGCCGCGTTGCTATTTCCTGATCCATTTCCGGCATGATCAGGATGAATTCCTCGCCACCCAATCGGCAGGCGATATCCTCGTTGCGCACACTGCCTTGCAACATCCGCGAGAAAGCCACCAGCAGGGAATCACCGGCCTGATGTCCCAGGGTGTCGTTGAAAATCTTGAAGTGATCCAGATCCAGCACCATCACCGACAATGGCAATTTACGACGCCTGCAACGTGCCATTTCACGTCCAAGCGATTCGGTCAGGTAACGCCGGTTGAACAGGCCGGTCAATGGGTCACGAACGGAAAGATCACGTAAATGCTGTCGTAATTTCAGATTCGCCAGCGCGAGCGCGAGTTGTTCGGCTGCGGCAATCGCGACCGACAATTTCGGAAACGAGCCATGACCCGATGTGCTCAGGTAAAGCCAGCCAAGCGATTCGCCCTGGGCCGTCAAGGGAATACAGGCGGAACTGAGCACGTCCAGTCCCTCGGGCAATTCGATATGGGCGCAGGCACTGCCTGGCGCATCGCTATGGCTCAAGTGCACACGCTTGCGTTGCAATGCCCAGCAATCGCGATGATGAGCTTGCATCTTGGTGTTGCCAACGTGGATTCCCCACAGATGGGTAGCTTCGGCCAGGCCTTCGCCATCAATCAGGGGGTAAATCGTGCCGGCACTGCCCGGTAATAATTGTGCCAACAGTTGCTGGCTAACCTGAAGAATTTCGGCCAGATCGGTGCAGCCGTGCAATAAATTGCCATAACGTCCCAGTTGGCTCAGTTCACGTGCCATTGCTTCGCGTTCTTCACTCAGTTTTTCGATCTGAACCTTTGCGGTGATCATTTGTTTTTCGTGATCTCGTTGCGCGCTCGAAAACTTTGAAAAAAGCCAGATCAGGTAGGCAATTAACCCAATGCATAGCAAAGCCAGCATCAAGTGCGTTGCGGGATCGAAAACGATGAGTGCCATCACTGACACGCAGGCGAACAAGGCTGCAGAAGCTAGCCAGAAGTGGGGTCTGAATGATGACGGGGTTGGTGTTGTGTCACTCATGCCCACACCATAGAACGAAAGAGGGGATCAAGACAATCT
>Ga0208939_1000617_pt1 | contig 28446 bp, 18 predicted proteins | sample AD_STIC12_MetaG_FD_184437 | JGI IMG/M metagenome (GOLD analysis project Ga0208939, IMG submission 184437) | Active sludge microbial communities of municipal wastewater-treating anaerobic digesters from USA - AD_STIC12_MetaG (SPAdes) (version 2) | ecosystem: Engineered > Bioreactor > Anaerobic >...
ACAGCCTTCCAAACTCAACCCAGCTGGCGGGTATAACCGCAGAGCTGATTTTGCCTGAGGGGCTGGAGATAGAGGAAGGAGAAGAAAGCAGTAAATATTTCTATAAAATAAATATTAGCGGGAAAGAAACAGTTAAGTGGAAGGTAAGAGCCCTAAACAGCCAAAAGCTCAGGGTGCTTCAATACATGGTACGAATCACAGGTATGAGCCAGGAACTTAAAACAATCAAGAAGTTCATTATCATACCGGGATTTGAGAACAATAACTTTGAAATCGGGTATACCGATGCAGTTCCGCGGAATCTGTACTATGAAGATGATAATAATGCCATTCAGCTGATAGGCCATGGTTTTGACAAGCTTAAGGACAAAAGTGGATATGAAATGGGCTTTATGGACAAAAAGGGGAGCATAGTTCATTATTTTTCTCCGGAGGATATTACCATAATAAATGATAATCAGATACGTCTAAAAGTTCCTAAAGGTTTTGCTGTCGGAACGTACAGGATATCCATTAACCATAGGGAGGATATTCTGGATTATACCTTGCCCCAGGAACTATTCCTGACCTCTGATATAAAGTATAAGTCAAGAAACTACGGGATTATGGCAATAAAGGAGGATAATGGGGGAGTACAAAGTGTAAAACTGTATGAAAATGAATCCCAGCTCACCCCGGCGGAAAAAAGCAATTCAAAGCTGATTATCAGAGGAAAGATAAAAGATATTTCCGCGGATAATTATGAGATATACGGTGATACCATAGCAATTAATAACAATATTTATTATAAGGGCTATGGAGATAATGTGCTGTCTGTTCACAAGAGCGGGCAGGGCTATGCAGTAAAGGGAAACGGAGAGCTATACATGCAGTCTTGTCTTATGGGAAGCAGCATGGAAGTCACTTTGAAGAAGGGGTATTTTCTTATTGATTCGGTGACTGCCAGAATCAGGGATCAGGAGGGCGAATTCAACGATATCACTACAATAAAAGTAGGATACTTTCCCATAATTGTAAAGGAGATAAAAATCCAAAATAACGGAGAAGTCAGGATAGAGGGATTGCTGCAGCTTGAGAACAAGTATTTCAGCTTTCTGACAGGCCTTGGGACAGGATCTGTGAAATCGGACTTAAAGGATTTGAGCCTGACCAATAAAAAAATCGATATTGATGCTGAAATTGAAATACCTTTCCCCCGATGGAAGTTAGGAGGCTTCCAGTCACAGAATTATGCAACAAAATCTATGACCCAGATTACATTTTTTATAAACACAATAAAAGGAGCCTATGGCTTCGAGACAAAGGCAGAAAACATAAAGCTCAGGCTTTTGGATATAAATGCAAAAATGGCCTTTGACAAGAATCTGTATCCCGACTATTTTGAGTTCAGCAATAATTATGGAAAAATACCGAAGCCAATCGGAAGTACCGGACTAGGTTTTGAAAGAATAGGCGGCGGTATATATGGCCTTAAGTCCATGCTTGATTCACTGAAGTACGGTATTCTGCCTACAGGCTCCAGTATAGCAGTTCGAGCGAATATTGTAGACCTGTTTACTTATCACGCCAGAATAAAGGGATACACTTTGATAGGACTGCTGGATACTGAGGCAATACTTAGCAGCAGCGGTATTGACCTGGAGGGAGATGCATATATTTATTTCATTGATGTGGGAGATATTATCGGCCACTTTGATTTCAGCGGAGGTTATATTGAGGCAGATTTGAATGTTCTTGACATTCTTATTGCAGATGCATATTTTGGAATAAGCAGCCATGAAATTAAAGGCTCAATAAACGCAAAGGTTCAGGTACCCGACTATGTGTGGTTCATAGGAGGAGAAGAGATTGCAGGCTTCGGAGCTGAATTGTCCACAGAAAAAATTAAAGGCAGCATCAGTTTCATGGGAGTCGGAGTCGGGATAACATATACATGGAAAGACCATGATGTTGATTTTGATGTAGGATCTAATTCAGATGCTGACGGTAAAGGGATTTATACAGTCAGAACGAAGGATAACCGGGGCAGGGATGTAACGGTCACATACGGTTCGAATATTGAAAGATTGAAGGAAGTTGAGCCGTCCTATCCTTCCCATAATGTTTGCTATGCCGGCAGTATGGGTAAAATACTGGCGGGCACCTTTGAATATAATTATGATGTAACAATTGACGATAGCTTTGAGTCAGCAATAATAGAGATGAAATATACTTCTTCCGAAACGCCGGATATTAAGGTTACTAAGCCTGACGGAACAACATATGCCTTGGCCGATGGTGTAAATTACAGGAATCAGATTATTCCCGCAGATAAATCGGCTTCGGGAGAAGAAGAAAAATATTTATTTGTAACCATTCCTTCTCCCATTACAGGGGAATGGTTAATCGAATCAGATCGGGCCCTTGCTGTGACACCATGTAAAGTCAAGGCTCCCGCTGTTTTTGAATCAATTTCTGCAGAGCAGAGTGCGGGTAAAATAAGTACAGACTGGGAACTTAATGTAACCGATGACAGTACGGTCTCATTGTATCTTGTAAAAGAGGACGGCACATCAGGCATGATTGAGCTGGCAAAGGACCTGCCCGGAGGATTGGGGACATTCGAATGTGATATACCCGCAAGTGCGACAACGGGAATGTATAAGGTAAGGGGAGAGGTAAGAAGAACCGGTATCGATGCTGAGGATACATTTTCATTTGACGAAATGAATACAGCGGCCTTTGAGATAGTTGATGCCGAGGCGCCGGATACTCCAACGGGCTTTACGGTGAAGTCTGCAGGCAACGGCATGATGGAAGCAGAATGGAATTTCTCAGATGGTGCGGATGAATATCGGATTTATCCTGTGAATGAAAGCAATAAGATTGATAATACTGTAAAAGCTATGGTAAGCGTGGAAGGAACCGAAACAAGTACTATTTTTGGCGGGACACAGATAATTCCCAAAAAGTTAGAGGATGATGAGACTGAGACAAGTCCCGAAGAGTTGGAATATGGCTGGATACCTGGCAGATCATACAGGTTTGCAATCTATGCGGTAAATAAATCGACAGTTCCGGATCCGGAAGATCCGGATAAGGATATGGAGATAGAGCATATAAGCAGGCCTGCATATACAGGGTCGGTTAATCTTCCGGTACCGGAGCCTCCTGAGTTTACTGTAAGCTTCTCTTCCGAGCACGGAAACATAAATGTGGAAAAGGACGAAAACGATATTGATATAAGATATACCAATTACGATGCGGTTATTTGCAGCTATCAGTCAGATATAAATGCAGATGTGGTATTCTATGTTAACGGAGATGATGTGGCTGATTTCACAGGCAAGGAGATCATACAGGAACTGGAGCTTAATGACGGAAGCAATCTGATAGAGATAGAGGCTATAAAGGCAAATGGTGACAAAACCTTGAAGTCTTACGAATTCTACTATGACAACAAAGCACCGGACTTGATGGTGCAAAGTCCAAACAGCAGTGACAATATAAAATCAGGAAAAGTATTGGTATCGGGAAAGACAACACCGGGAAGCAGGCTTTATGTAAATGGAACAGAAATGACTGTGAAAGAAGACGGAAGCTTTAACGAGGACTTTATACTTTCAGATACACAGAGGGAAACAATAACCATTGCGGCTGTGGATTTGGCCTGCAACAGAACTGAATATTCAACCGAAGTATTTAATTCAGATCTTGGAGATGTAGTAAGGGTACAGATAATACCTCAGATAGAGCAGCTGAGGGTAGGAGAAAGTATACAGCTGAAGCTTTACGGTATCACAAATAATAGCAGCCAAGTATTGCTGGAGGCTGAAAAAAGCGACTGGCAGCTATTAGATACCGGAGGAAGTGCAACTATTACTCCGGAAGGTTTGTTGACTGCGGTAAAGACGGGTGAAGCTATAATAAAAGGCCAATACTCGCTGTCTGGGGATATGAGCTATGAAGATGCGCTGATTATCAATGTGGTGTCTGATGCGTCAAATCGGGGTGATGATGAGGATAGCCGCGAAGATTACCCCAAGGCGACGGATACAAACGGCATTAATGCGGGAAGCCTGCTAAGGAAATCTCTGGATTTCAATGCGAATGATGAAATAACCATCCCCGGGCTAATTCAGCTAAGATTCACCGGCAATGAGATATTTGCCAATGGGCACTTAGAGATATATGAAATCAAGGATTTATTGCAATACAGGCAGCAAAGCGGTAATAAGGATTTCATAAGCAGCATAATGGATATCAGGATACCTGAGGGTTACCAGTTTAATTCTCCGATTGAACTTACGATTATCTTTGATAGAAATAAAGTCAGCGATATTAAAAAAATCGGAATATATGTGTACAATGAAAAAACTGGTGACTGGGACTTCGTTGGGGGAACCGTTGACGAGGGAAAGGGAACAATTACCGTAATAATTCCTCACTTCAGCAAGTATGCGGTTATGGAAAACAGCGGAATGGCTGTAATGACAGATATGGAAGGGCATTGGGCCAGAGATGCCGTATACAGGCTTATTGACAGGGGAATAGTAAACGGGATCAAGCTGCCTTCGGGAGATTACAGGTTTGAACCGGAAAGAACCGTTACCAGAGCGGAATTTGCAAAGATGCTTGCTCTTTGTGAAGGTAGTCCGCAAACCGGTGTAAATACGGATTTATCAGGCTTTGCAGATGATTCGGATATACAGCCATGGGCCCGACCATTCTTGAAGTATTGCAGCAGCAATGGATGGATAAATGGAAAAGGGATAGGGGATAAAGTATATATGAAGCCTCAGGACCCCATAACAAGAGCCGAGGCTGCCGCAATGGTATCCAGAGCATTAAAGCTTTCTGCAGCTGATAAAGGGATAAAAGCTGAATTCAGCGATAAGGATAAAATTCCTCAATGGGCTGCAGTCTATATTGATCAGCTTATTAAGAAAAAGCTGATGCAGGGCTATTCAGACGGAACCTTCAGGCCGGACAGAGTGCTGACCCGGGCAGAAGCGGCAAAAATATTTGATATTTATATATCACTGCAGTAAGGACTATTGCACATCAGAAGAATAATGCAACATAGTATTAAGTTTGCTGTCATACTCCCAGAGCAATAGGCTTGTATATCGACTCGCACGATATAAGCTTTGGACAGAATCAGAGCTTGATGCTTGAAAAACCCTAACGCACATAAACCCAACTTCCTGTTGGTATGTGCTAGGTTTACATCACGTAAACCTTACGAATTTTTCTGCGCATCTTCACTGGATTCTGTAACCCAAAGGCTTCTAAGTGCTCGCTGCTATACAAGACCAGTGCTCCTTAGTATGCATCTTACAGAGCACTGCCTTGTATATAAAGGAAATGCAAATACAGACGTGGGGAAGATATCTTCGAGGAAACCTTCCACCTGACCTCGGAACGGGAATACCTCCAGGCAAAATAACCAGACGGACCCGCAGAGATGGGACCCCCGCCAGTGATTTTGTTGGCTTTGGAAGGTGAGGAGAACATACTTCCCCTACAGTCGGAGTACTTCACAAACTCATTATGTCGTATTCTTCTTATATTATGCAACTTAATAATTCTTCAGGGCTGATGCCTTTGAAATACTCATTAATATTCAAGGGGGCGATAGCACCCCTTATTTCATCTTCATTGTATCGTTTTCCCCTTAGCAAAGCCTCAATTTCTTCAGGGCTTTCACTACCGAAGAAATCTCCATAAAACTTTATGCTTTGGATAACACCGTTTTTTATGTTTATCAATACTTCAACTTTGCCGCCTTCAAACCTTTTTGCCTGTTTGACATTAAACTCAGGTGAAGCTCCGTAATTCCAATCCCAGTTCATATATTTGCTTTTCATCAACAAGTTTATTTCATTCATGTCTGCATCTTTAAGCTGTCCTTCAATTAATTCCGTGTCCTCATCAAACATATATTTTAAAAGCAGCTCTTTAAACTCAGAAACTGTAATATTCTCGGACAGATAATCCGCAATATTTGTGACTCTTGACCTTACGGACTTTATTCCCTTGGATTGGAACTTATCCTCGGTTACCTTCAATGCCTTTATCAGTTCCTCCATTTTGGAATTGAAAAGTAAGGTTCCGTGGTGCAGAACCTTTCCCTGTTTTACATATTGTGCATTTCCGGAAAACTTTTTTTGATCTATGGTAATATCATTTCGGCCTGAAAGCTCAGCCTTTACACCAAAACGTTCCAGGGCTTTAACAATGGGCATGGTAAATTTCCTGAAGTCAAACTCCTTTTTACCCGTTCCTTTGTTTATAAAGGTAAAATTAAGGTTACCCAGGTCATGGTAAACCGCACCTCCTCCGGTTATTCTCCTTACTACATGAATACCTTTTTCTTTTACAAATTCACTGTTAATCTCTTCTGCGGTATTCTGATATTTCCCCACTACTATTGTCGGCTCGTTCTGCCATAAAAGTACATAATCATTATTATCATTCAGGTTAAACAGATATTCTTCCATTGCCAGATTAAAAAAGGGATTTGTGTTTTCATTTCTTATGTACAGCATGTTGTACCTCCCGGTAATGTCATTATTGAATAATATTATTATTATAGCATAATAAATCCATGCTATTGAGAACTAAATCGAATAACCTTAGGAGCGGTAACATTAATAGAATTCACTCAAAAATTTTTACAGCAGTATGTTGCAATTGGTATTCTACTGCATTATAATAAAATTGTTTTATAGTTAAGTGGCTTAATAATTAAGGAGGTTTATTAATTTGGATATAAAAGATAAATGTGACAGGATGATGAAGATAGCCATGGATATTCATAAAAAGCTGATGGCTGTGATACTTAAGGATATTGAACCATCATTAAGCAAGTCTCATGTCTATCTTTTGGCATATATACAGCGCAAGGGGGAATGTACTGTAACGGACATAGCAAATCATCTGGAAATTACATTAAGTGCTGTAACAAGTCTTGTTGATAAGCTGTGCACTGCGGGATTGGTCACAAGACTTAGAAGCGTTGAGGACAGAAGGGTTGTTTATATGGAGCTTACGCCGGAGGGAGAAAAGGTTCTGGAAAAAATTGAGGCTAACAAGAATAGACTGTCCGAGAAAATTTTTTCAAATATTGATACTGAAGAAATAAATAATTTTTTTGCCACAATTGAAAAAATTACTCAAAATATTATAGACAGTTATAGTAGTGAAAATTAATAGATTTAGTATGGGGGTTTAAATAGTGAAAAGGAAATATACAAAACTGATAATAGGTATAGTAGTCGTTACTTTACTTGGTTCGCTAATTTTTACATATGTGAAAAACAAAGCTGGCAGCTCTGCAAATATAAATGCTGATACAGTCGTTGCAGTAAGCGTTGAAGCGGCAGCTAAAACAAGTGTAAGTGCAACTGTCAATTTGAACGGAAAACTTAAGCCGATTCAGGAAATAAACATTATTCCCAAATTACCGGGGAAGGTAAATAATATATACTTTGACATTGGGCAAAGTGTTAAAGCCGGAGATGTCTTGTTTACTTTGGAGGATAATGATATAAGGTCGCAGCTGAAGCAAGCTCAGGCAGGGCTTGACATGGCAAATTCAGGATTGGCTAAAGTAACAGGAGGAGGAGCAGAGCTGCAGGAGCTGCAGCTTAAAGCGGCACTGACTTCGGCAGAAATAAGCTATAATGATGCAAAGCTAGCTTTTGAGAGAACAAAACAGTTATATGAATCCGGTGCCGTATCTAAGGCAACACTGGAACAGTCGGAGTCACAGTTTAAGCTTATGGAACAGCAGTATAATTCTGCAAAATCAAACTATGAGATTACGACAACAAAAACAAATCCTGAAAACATTGCATCGGCCAAAGCACAGGTAAGTCAGGCAGCAGCAGCTCTTGAGCTTGCTAAATCCCAATTGGACAATACGGTAATCAAATCACCTATAAACGGAGTAATTGCTGCAAGAGTTATTGAAATTGGTGAGCTTGCAGGCAGCACCGGTATTGCTATGAGTGTAATAGATTTATCCTCAGTACTCATTGATATAAATGCAACTGAAGGTATGATAAATAAAATACAGGTTGGGGATAAGGCAGAGGTAACAATCAAGTCAGTAGGAGATAGTAAATTTACAGGAGAAATAATTAATATATCTCCGACAATAGATACAAGAACTCAAAGCTATCCTGTAAGAATTAAGATAGATAATAGCTCCGGAACTCTTAAGGGAGGTATGTTTGCAGAAGTAAAAACAGTATTGGATAAAGTGTCTGATGTTATAGCGGTTCCGATTTCCTCCGTAATTGAAGAGGGCGATAAGAGATTTGTATATGTTCTTAATGGCGATATCGCAGAAAAAAGGGAAGTTTCAACAGGTCTGTTTGATGATGAGCTTATTGTGATAGTAAAAGGACTTGCGGAAAATGATGCTGTAATCGTAAAGGGCCAGGAACTGATTATTGATGGCTCCAAGGTTATAGTTACCGAAAATTAGGGATGGTGTTTGGATGAAAATACATGAAGTGTCAATAAGAAGACCTGTAGCAATTTTAATGTGTGTGCTGATGGTTTTGGTTCTGGGGGGGGTATCCTTTTCCAGGCTTCCTATAGATTTAATGCCGGAAATGGATTTTCCTATATCTATAGTTTTAACAAGCTATTCAGGAGTCGGACCTCAGGAAATTGAGAATATTATAACAAGGAATATAGAAAGTGCAGTTGCTACGGTAAATAATATAAAAACAATACAATCACAATCCTCGGAAGGGCAATCTATTGTTATTGCAGAATTCAACTCGGGAACCGATATGAACTTCGCAACATTGCAGATGAGAGAAAAGATTGATATGGTAAAGGGAATGCTGCCAGATGGAGTAGAAGCCCCTATGATTATAAAGATGGATCCCGGCATGATTCCCGCAGCTGTACTTGGAGTCTCCGGGGGCGAGAATGAAGCAGAGCTGACAAGGTTCGTTGAGGACAAGATAAAAGCAAAAATCGAAAGCATTGATGGAGTTGCATCTGTTGCAGTTACCGGCGGTACGACAAAAGAGATTAAAGTAAATTTGGATTCTCAAAAATTATCAGGATATGGATTGTCCTTCAGCCAGATTAGCGGAGCTCTCAGATCAGAGAATCTTAACCAGCCTGGGGGCACAGTGGAATATGGAGATAAGAGTCTTTTAGTCAGAAGCACAGGAGAATTTCAAAGTCTTGACCAAATCAGGAATATCCCCATTACGCTTCCCACAGGAGCAGTTGTATATCTGCGGGATATGGCTGAAGTAAAAGAAGGATATAAAAGTGTTGATACGTATAACAGAATGAATGGTGAGAGCAGCATAGGACTTACGGTTCAAAAGCAGACAGATTCCAATACGGTAAAAGTAGTTAATCTTATAAAGAAAGAAATAAATAATATATTGAAGGAATATCCGGATGTAAAGGTTGAAATGGTTTTTGATCAGGGAGAATATGTGGAGCAGTCAATAGCGAATGTTGCAAAAAATGCTGTCGTAGGAGCTATACTGGCTATTATTATACTTTTTGTGTTCTTGAAGAATATAAGAACAACTATGATAATCGGGACGTCCATACCGATTTCCATAATAGCAACCTTTGTAATGATATATTTTTCCGGTATAACACTAAATCTTGTATCCCTTGGAGGACTTGCCCTGGGGGTTGGAATGCTGGTTGACAATGCCATAGTTGTCCTGGAGAATATATACAGGTATAGGAATGAAGGTCACAGCAGGGTAGAGGCCGCAATGCTGGGGACACAGGAGGTAGGTTCCGCTGTATTGGCATCAACCCTGACAACAGTGGTTGTATTTCTGCCTATAGTATTTACCGGAGGTATAGCAGCAGAAATATTCAAACAGATGGCACTGGCAGTAACCTTTTCACTTATTGCTTCTTTGCTTGTAGCCTTAACACTTATTCCTATGCTTAGCTCCAAATTTTTGAAGATGGTAAAATATCACGAAGCTTCAAGAAGCGAAAGATTAAATAAAGTGTTTGACAAGTGGGAAGATACTCTAAGTGCAGTTGATAATTTTTACAGAAGCATATTAAGCTGGGCATTAGCACATAGAAGAAAAACAGTTATTACAGTGTTGGCAATATTTGCAGGAAGTTTGCTGCTGATTCCTTTTGTGGGTACCGAGTTCTTCCCCAATATGGATATGGGTCAGTTTACGGTAGGGATTGAGCTTCCACAAGGGAGTTTACTTAAGAATACTAATGAAGTCGCAGAGCAGGTTGAAGGAATGCTAAACAGCCTTCCGGAGATTCAAAAGGTATTTACAACGGTTGGTTCTTCAGGAAGCGGAATGGATTTATCCGGAGGGGCATCAAATACAGCAAGTTTGAATATTACCTTAAAGCCTTTAAGTGAGAGAAAAAGAAGTACCGCAGAGGTAGTTGAGGAGATGAGAAATAAGGTAAGACTAATTCCCGGAGCTGATATAGAGATCAATGAAGTCAGCACATCGGCTATGGGAGTATCCGGAGGTACTGCGGTTTCTGTCAAAATATGCGGACCGGATTTGGATAAGCTTTCGGAGATAGCAGCTGATGCTGAAGAGCTAATAAAAAAAGTAGAGGGCGTAAGACAGGCAAATACAAGCATTTCAGAGGGAAGACCGGAAGCTCAAATATATGTAAACAGAGATAAGGCATCCTATTATGGTTTGGGTACTGCACAGGTGTCGGCTGCAATAAGAACAGCCGTTGAGGGAAGTGTTGCGACAACCTACAAGGTTGATGGGGACGAAATAGATGTAAGAGTAGGTTTTCCCGAAGAAACGGGGGAAAAGTATTCGCAGCTAATCGATACAAAGATACTATCACCCTTGGGAGTTGAGGTACCTCTTACAGAGATTGCTGATATTAAAATGGAAAAGGGACCGATTTCTATAACCCGGGAGGGTCAGGAAAGATATGTAACTGTTTCATCAGATGTGTTTGGAAGGAGTACCGGAGATGTTAACAAGGATATTAGTGAAAGGCTGGATGAAATGCTTCTTCCACCGGGGTATTCAATAAAGTACGGCGGTGAGGCGGAGCAGATTGCAGATGCATTCTCAAGCTTGACTCTTGCATTGCTGCTCGCAATTGTTCTGGTATATATGGTTATGGCCGCACAATTTGAATCCTTGCTGCATCCCTTTACAATCATGTTCTCTCTGCCTCTCGCTTTTACAGGGTCTGTATTGGGACTCGTTTTAACGGGGAGGGCTTTAAGCGTTCCGGCTTTCATCGGAGTAATAATGCTTGCAGGTATAGTTGTAAACAATGCTATAGTACTTGTGGACTATATAAATACATTAAGGGGCAGGGGTATGGATAGGCTGGAGGCAATACTTAAAGCCGGTCCTACCAGATTGAGACCGATATTGATGACGACTTTAACAACAATATTAGGGCTTATCCCCCTTGCGCTGGGTATAGGAGAAGGGGCAGAAGCCCAGGCACCTATGGCAACAGTTGTTATCGGAGGACTTACGACTTCAACTGTTCTTACTCTTGTAATAATCCTGGTAATCTATACATTGTTTGATGATGTGTCTGTAAAACTTCGCAGGCATAAAGCAGGGAGTATAAGAAAAACAGAAGCAGTCTAGATTTGTAAAAAGCACCGCTTTTTGAATGCAGTGCTTTTTCTTTGGGAAGAATTAGTGTAGAATATTATAAAAGATGCTTGTAAGGGAAGGTGTATGATATGGATTTTTTGGAATTGGCTAAAATGAGATACTCAGTGAGGAACTATTTACCAAGGAAGGTTGAAGAGGAAAAGCTATTGAAGATACTTGAAGCAGCCAGGGTAGCGCCTACAGGATCCAACAGGCAGCCCCACAGATTGATTGTGGTTCAAGAAGCCGAAAGCCTAGAAAAACTGAGAAAATCAGCTAATATATATGGAGCTCCACTGACTATCATTGTGTGCGCAGACCATAATATTTCATGGAAAAGGAGCTATGATGGAAAAGATGTAGCTGATATTGATGCGGCTATTGTAACTGACCATATGATGCTTGAAGCTACACAACTGGAGCTTGGAACTCTATGGATATGTCACTTTAATCCAAAGGTACTCAAAGCAGAGTTTAGTATCCCCGAAAACCTTGAACCGATGAATATTCTTGCAATAGGTTATTCCGCAGATGCAGCACTATCTCCGGAAAGGCATCAAGAGCTCAGACTGCCCCTTGAAGACTTTGTGCTTTACGAATCGTATAAATAAATAATTTTATACGAAATACCTATGGTAAAAACAAAAGCATAAAGGTGAGTGAGGAGAAATGAATTTTTTATCGGGCTTTTTTAAGGGATTGCTGATAGGGATAGGCGGCGTTGCTCCCGGGGTAAGCGGAGGAGCAATTGCCGTAATATTTGGATTATATGAGAGGATAACCGATGCCATTGCGGATGTCTTCAAGGATTTTAAGAAAAACGCAGTATTCTTTTTCCCTATTGCACTTGGCGGCGGTGTGGGGGTACTCGGTTTCAGCAAAATAATGCAATACCTTTTTCAATACTATGAGGTTCAGGTCAAATGCCTTTTCATCGGGCTTATGCTGGGAACGCTTCCTACAGTTTTCAGGCAGGCCAACAAGAAAGGCTTTAAAGGCATATACATTATCCCTTGTATAATTGCATTTGGAATCACAATAATAACAGTAGTGCTGGAAAATGCCGGAATCGACATTATTCCTGATGCAGCACCGGGAATGCTTCAGCTTGTTTTATACGGTGCAATTATAGGAGTAGGGACGATAGTGCCGGGAATCAGTGCTTCCTTTGTGCTGATGTATTTTGGAGCATATCAGATAGTTCTTGACGGACTTGCAAATATTAATCTGTCAATTCTTGTACCTGTAGGGACAGGATTTGTATTCAGCATAATTCTATTTGCCAAGTTCATAAGCCTTTTGTTCAAAAAAGCATACGGTTTTACATATTATGCCGTGATTGGATTTGTAATCGGATCTATAATTTCGATATTTCCGGGCATTTCATTCAGTTCTGAATATTTAATCAGCATTTTGCTTTTCATCATGGGCTATATTATAACATTTTTAATAAGCAAATATTCAAAGGACACATAAAACGGACAGAGTAACAAAGGGCGTGGGGGCATAAGAAAAGTCTCCATGTCTTTTTTTACTTACAGGCAAAAAAATATTGACAAGCATAAATATACATATTATATTATATATATGCATATAGGTTTATATTTTCAAACAGTAATTTCAAACTTTAAATTGGTCCTGCGAGGCCAGAAAGGAGGAAATATATGTGCAGACCTTTTCCGGATCATGGGATATCAAGGAGTGTTCATATGTGAATCTCTTTGCTATCCTTATTTACATCCATGACTTATTAACTACAGTAATAGGAGGATTTATATGCCGAAAAGAACTGACATAAATAAAATTCTGATTATCGGATCCGGTCCTATCATTATCGGGCAAGCCTGTGAATTTGACTATTCCGGGACACAAGCCTGCAAAGCCCTGAGAAACTTGGGCTATAAAATCGTACTGGTCAATTCCAACCCCGCTACTATTATGACCGACCCGGGAATTGCAGATTCGACCTACATTGAACCCCTTAACACCAAAAGCCTCACGGAAATAATTGATAAAGAAAGGCCTGATGCAATACTGCCGAATCTGGGAGGCCAGACAGCTCTCAATCTTTGTCTGGAGCTTTATAAGAGCGGCATCCTGGATAAATACTACGTAAAGGTTATAGGTGTTCAAATAAATGCCATTGAACGCGGAGAGGACCGCATTGCTTTCAAAGAGACAATGAACAGGCTTGGGATTGATATGCCATGCAGCAAGGCAGCCTACAGCGTTTCCGAAGCTGAGAAAATTGCAGGGGAGCTTGGGTATCCTGTGGTTATCAGGCCTGCTTATACAATGGGCGGCACAGGCGGCGGCCTGGTATATAATGCTGAAGAACTGAGGACTATTGCCAGCCGCGGAATTGCTGCCAGCATGGTGGGGCAGGTTCTGGTTGAAGAATCGGTTCTGGGCTGGGAGGAACTGGAGCTTGAAGTAGTGAGGGACAGCAAGAATCAGATGATTACAGTCTGCTTTATCGAAAATATTGATGCTATCGGAGTGCATACGGGAGATTCCTTCTGTGCCGCTCCGATGCTCACAATCAGTCCTGAGCTTCAGCAGCGCTTGCAAGAGTACGCTTATTCAGTGGTGGAATCTATTGAGGTAATCGGCGGAACCAATGTCCAGTTCGCTCATGACCCAAGAACCGGAAGGGTTGTAATTATAGAAATAAACCCCCGCACTTCGCGTTCCTCGGCACTGGCTTCAAAGGCAACAGGCTTCCCTATTGCATACGTATCCGCCATGCTTGCAGCCGGCCTTACCCTTGATGAGATTCCTTATTGGAGGGACGGGAGCCTGGATAAATATACCCCATCAGGAGATTATGTTGTAATAAAGTTTGCCCGCTGGGCTTTTGAAAAGTTCCCCGGAGCCCAAGATAAACTGGGAACCCAAATGCGTGCGGTTGGGGAGGTTATGAGCATCGGGAAAAGCTATAAGGAGGCTTTCCAGAAGGCAATCCGTTCCCTGGAGATCAATCGTTACGGCTTGGGCTTTGCCGGGAATTTCAATAATAATACTCTTTATGAACTTCTTTCCATGCTGACTGAGCCGACCAGCCAGCGGCAGTTCATTATGTATGAAGCATTGCGCAAGGGTGCTGATGTTGAACAGCTTTATAAGCTGACGCATATAAAACCTTATTTTATTGAGCAGATGAAGGAGCTTGTTTTGCTTGAAGAGGAAATACTTAGGTGCAAAGGCGGCGAATTGCCGGATGAACTGTTGATCAAGGCTAAAAAGGATGGTTTTGCCGACCGGTATCTGGCTCAGCTTCTTGATGTGCCAGAGGCATTAATTCGAAGTAAAAGGACCGGATTAGGCCTGACAGAGGGTTGGGAGGCGGTGCCTGTAAGCGGTGTCGAGAATGCATCCTATTATTTCTCTTCCTATAACGTATCCGATAAGACCTCAGTAACAGACAGGCCAAAAGTCATGATTCTTGGAGGGGGCCCCAACAGGATTGGCCAGGGAATTGAGTTCGATTACTGCTGCGTTCACGCAGCCTTGGAACTTAGAGATTTAGGCTATGAAACGATAATGGTCAACTGCAATCCTGAAACTGTTTCAACTGATTATGATACATCAGATAAGCTTTACTTTGAGCCCCTGACAGTGGAGGATGTTTTAAGCATTTATGAGAAAGAAAAGCCCCTGGGAATGATAGTTCAATTCGGAGGCCAGACTCCTCTCAATATTGCGGGAGATCTGGAAAAGGCCGGTGTAAGGATTCTTGGAACCTCACGGGAAACCATAGACCTGGCTGAGGACAGGGACAGATTCCGCAGAATAATGGATAAGCTTGGCATTCCTATGCCGGAGTCGGGCATGGCGGTAAATGCCGAAGAAGCCATCGCCATAGCAAATCAGATAGGTTATCCTTTAATGGTTCGTCCGTCATATGTTTTGGGCGGGCGGGGAATGCAAATAGTGCATGACGAGGAAATGCTATGCACCTATATGGCTGCAGCGGTTGGAGTTACTCCCGAAAGACCTATTCTGGTAGATAAATTCCTTGGGCATGCCATTGAAACAGAGGCAGATGCAATTTCCAACGGAACAGATGCTTTTGTGCCGACAGTAATGGAGCACATTGAGTATGCCGGCGTTCATTCCGGAGATTCTGCATGTATTATACCTCCCGTAGGTATTTCTGAAGAGCACATCAGAACTATTGTTGACTATACCAAAAGTATTGCCAAAGAGATGAATGTTATCGGCCTTATGAACATGCAATATGCCATAGCGGATAACAAGGTTTATGTTTTAGAAGCCAATCCAAGAGCCTCAAGAACTGTTCCCCTTGTTTCCAAGGTCTGCAATATACAAATGGCACGTATAGCCACAAGAATAATCATGGCTCACTGCTTAGGAGAAAGATACTCTTTGGAGGGCCTTGTAAATAAAAAAATACCTCACTACGGAGTTAAGGAAGCAGTCCTGCCCTTCAATATGTTTCCTGAGGTCGATCCGGTATTGGGCCCGGAAATGCGTTCTACCGGAGAAGTATTGGGCATTTCGGATTCATTCGAATTGGCATACTATAAGGCTCAGGAAGCAACACAGGAATTGCTTCCTTCTTCAGGAACAGTGCTTATAAGTGTAAATGATGCTGATAAGCCTGACGTTCTGGAGGCTGCCAGAGAATTTTCAAGAATAGGCTTCAAAATCGTTGCTACGGAAGGAACCTGCAAATTCCTTCAGGAAAAAGGAATCAGCTGTGAAAAGGTCAATAAAGTATACGAAGACCGGCCAAACATAGCTGATAGTATGGAGAACGATGAAATAAACCTTATAATCAATACACCTCAAACCAGACTGAGTGAATTTGATGATTCCTATATCCGCAAGATTGCTATAAAGCGTAAGGTACCGTATATAACCACAATGACTGCGGCCCTGGCAAGCGCAAAGGGAATTGCGGCATATATAAAAAATGGGTTTCATGGAAAGAAGATTAAATCTTTGCAGGAGTATCACAGAGACATTGCAGAATAGAAGAAGAATGCGCCATAGGTAACGGGTAACACGGGAGACACGGCTGTTTCACGAAATCGCTGCGCGATTGCACGGTAACTATTATATATTATATAGTTGCATAAGAAAATTTCGATACTTATATTATTATCGATAATTATTTATGTAACGTAATATTTATCCCGCCGTGCATTTAGCGGTTTTTCGTGTCTTCAGTGTTATCATAACTCCGAAGCCCTGCCCTAAACCTCGAACCTCGCGCCTCGTACCTCGTACCCGAAGAATGCGTCGCATTCTTCATATTTTGTACAACAGCCTACTTTATAGCATATCAAAATAATAAATGGTATAATATAGGTAAAACAATTACTAACATGTAATTTTTATTGAAGGTGTTAAAATGAGTGAAGTATTAAGTATAATCAAGGACAGGACACTGACTTATGAACAAAAGATAGTAAGCTTGGCCCGGGCTGCAGAAAACACCCTGAGTGTTCTTCCGATATCAAAAGAAATACAGGAATACAGAAGAGAAGGAATAATATGCGATTTGAATGAGGGAAACGCGCCGTACAGGCCCCGTTACATAGTACCTGACTATGAAAGGTTTATGAGACAAGGCAGTGAGTTCCTGAGACTGAAGCCTGCAAGGGATATATGGGAAGCCACGAACAATCTGTTGATATTGTACAGTCATGTTCCCTCCGTTACTACAATGCCTGTGTATGTAGGGAACCTGGATACTTTGCTGGAGCCTTTTATTAAGGACGAGGAGGAGGCATATAAGGCTGTCAGGTTATTCCTGATGCACCTGGACCGTACCGTTACCGATTCATTCTGCCACGCGAACATTGGCCCGGGGGCAACAAAAGCAGGAAGACTCATTTTAAGGGCTGAGAAAGAGCTTCAGGATGCTGTCCCGAACCTGACAATCAAATACAGTAAGGATACTCCTGAAGAATTTGCATTGGAAGCGGTAGAAACAGCCCTTGTATCGGCAAAACCCAGCTTTGCAAATCATGAGATGTTTGTTAATGAATTTGGTATCAATTATTCAATAGCCAGCTGTTATAACGGGCTGCCAATAGGGGGAGGAAGCTATACTCTTGTAAGGCTGGTACTTGCAAGATTGGCAAAACAATCAAACAACGCGGAGCACTTCCTTGAAGAAGTACTTCCTGAAGCGGTTTCTAAAATGCGCGAATTTATGGACCAGCGCATCAGGTTTATTGTTGAAGAAAGCGGTTTCTTTGAAAGCAGCTTCCTTGCGGATGAGAGCTTAATATATAAAGACAGGTTTACAGCCATGTTTGGTATGGTCGGGCTTGCGGAATGCGTGAATCACTTGCTTGGGGCAAAGGAACAAAAGGACAGGTTCGGGCATAATGATGCCGCAAATGCCCTTGGGCAAAGAATAATAGAAAGGATGCACCAATTGGTATCGGAGCATAACAATCAGTACTGCAAAGCAACCGACGGCCATTTTCTGCTCCATGCCCAGGTTGGGATTGATACCGATTACGGCATCAGCCCGGGATGCCGGATACCCATTGGGGAGGAGCCGGAAATATATGAACATCTGCTGCAGAGCGCTCCCTTTCATAAATATTTTCCATCAGGGATTGGAGATGTGTTCAGCTTTGACGAGACGGTAAAGAGAAATCCCGCCTATTTGCTTGATATTATTAAGGGCGGTTTTTCGGAAGGCCTGAGGTATATATCCTTCTATGCTTCAGACAGTGATTTAATCAGAATAACCGGATATCTTGTCAAGAAGTCGGATATGAAGGCGCTTCAGCAAGGGAAGCAGGCGCTGCATGACACTGTTGCATTGGGGCTTGGCGCAGTACAGAATTCCGGAATATTGGAAAGAAAGGTAAGGCACAATGGCTGAAGCACTTGTGAATAAAATACTGCCCTTCAGCTCTGTGGATGGCCCCGGAAATCGTACGGTGATATTTTTTCAGGGCTGCAATTTCAACTGCCTGTACTGCCATAATCCTGAGACAATAAACAGATGTACCGGCTGCGGGCTGTGCTTGGACGTATGCCCCGCAGGTGCGTTAAGAAGCAGAAACGGAAGAATAGAATGGAATTCCGCAAACTGTACAGGTTGTGATGCCTGCCTTGCGGCATGCCCCGGCAAAAGCTGTCCAAAGGCTGTTTCAATGTCAGTAAATGACATAATGAAAACGGTTGAGAAAGTGAAGCCTTTTATATCAGGAATAACTGTATCGGGAGGCGAGTGCACCATGCAAAAGGAATTCCTTGCGGAGCTTTTTGACGCGGTGCACAAATTGGGGCTTACGTCCTACGTTGATACAAACGGCTGTATTGATTTTTCAAAGGAACCGGAGCTGACATTTGCTATGGATAAGGCAATGCTTGATATAAAGTCCTATGACGATGGAGAGCACAGAATGCTTACCGGAATGTCCAATGCATTAGTGCTTAAGAATGCGGAATTCCTGGCAAACAAGCAAAAGCTATATGAAATAAGGACTGTTATAGTTCCGGGGATTCTTGACAATAACCGTAATGTTGCTGAAGTGAGCAAGCTGATTGCAAAATTGGATGCGGATATACGGTACAAGCTGATTAGGTTCAGGCCGGTAGGAGTTGCCGGCGATATCAAAAAAGTCGGTATCCCATCAGATGAGTTGATGGAGGAGCTTAAAAAAACAGCTGAGAAAAACGGCTGCAGATATGTTGTAGTGGTGTAAAATTGAACATTTAAAGACAAGTCAGCAATTTGAATAAAAAGTACAGCAACAATAATAAAGAGGCATACCTTTCATTTATCTATCATATATAATGTAGGACACTATGAAATTTAAACAGAAAGGTGTGTTGTTATGTCTAGGAATATCAGGGTATTTTTTGCAGGTTTTCTGTGCTGTATTCTTCTGACAGCAGGTATGATGGCAGTAATCGGAGAGCCTGCAGACACGGAAGTAAAGGCAATATTGTCAAATACCATTAAAATGAAGCTTTTTGGCAATGATTTCGCTCCCAAAAACGATGACGGAACTTATCTGAAGCCCCTTATATATAACGGCAGGACATATCTGCCGGTGAAGCCCCTGGGAGACGCTCTCGGAATAGCGGTTGAATGGGATGGAGTCAACAAAATCGTATGGCTGGGCGGGAAAACACAGATCGTTCCCATTAATGATACCAGCATGTATGAGGATTACTCACGGACAATAGTGACTACCGATACAGATAAGCTTACAACCGCAGATACGACGTACAAATGGGTAATTGCAAACATCAGTCCTTTAAACAGCGTATACTACGGCTGCTACTTGAAGCCTGAAGGAAAATACAAGCGCTTTACCGCATCGATATTCCTGAGTGAAGATACCAAAAAAGAATTGACAATGGATATCAGGAAAGACAACAAGCAGGGTGTGGTTCTGAAGAGCCTCCAGCTAAAGCCCGGGGAGACTGTTGAGATAGATATTGACATCAGCGGGGTTGATACACTTTTCATATTCTCCCAGGTGGGTTCAACCCAGAAGCTTATAATAGGAGAGCCGGCTTTTCGGAATGATACAACACCGCAATAAAATGCGGCGTGAGACTGATGATAAACCTTCGATATAAGAACAGCAATGTATAGTCTCGCATAGGTATACAAAAATTGATGGCTCTAATTCGGCTCAACTAAGAAAAACCTAACGCTGTCAAAGGTCGTCCGTGACAATGACAGCTTGCTCGGCCTCCATGCCTCGCATACGGTTGTTTCTAAGTTGAGCCTCATAAGAGCCATTAACAATTTCTGTATAAGTATGCTCTGACTATACATTGCTGTTCCTATTTTGAGCTTTGTCTGCAAACTGAAACCGCATTTCAAATGCGGTGTTTTTTTTCGCGGGACACGGGGACGTTTCTCCTGTCCCACCTTCAGTGGGACAGGAGAAACGTCCCCGTGTCCCGCAGAAACGTCCCCGTGTCCCGCATAGGGTTCGACGCGTTTTTTATAAGGCATATCGACAAAAAAACATAAATAGTGATATTATTATATTGTTAGATGATATATAATACTAATGGATACCTAATCAGCAAATATGGAGGATTCCTATGCCGGACTTGAATAGCTTGATACAGGAGAGTATAACGTTTCAGATAATTTTCAACCTTTTCGGTGGGACCGCCTTGCTCATGTTTGGTGTCGACTTCATGGGCGGCGGATTGGAAAAGGCTTCCGGAAAAGTTATGAAAAGAATACTCTCAGTACTTACAAAGAACATTTATGTAGCTTTTTTTGTGGGCACAATATTGACAATGCTTGTACAGAGCAGCACGGCAATTACCGTTATGACTGTCGGGTTTGTAAATGCAGGATTGATGAATCTTACTCAGGCAGTGGGTATCATATATGGAACAAATATAGGTACAACTATAACTGCACAGCTGATGTCCCTGAAGCTTACATATATAGCCCTTCCGATAATTGCAATAGGCTTTTATATCTTCTCCTTCTCAAAGAAAGACAGCACAAGAAATTTGGGACAAGCTATCATGGGTTTCGGCCTCATGTTCCTGGGGCTTAAGACATTGAATGCCAGTTTGCCGTATATAAAAGACAGCGAGACTGCAAGGCAGCTGTTTATTCAGTACGGACATAATCCTTTTCTGGCACTGTTTATTGGTATGATTGCAACAATGCTTATTCACAGCAGTGCCGCAACAGTTGCTCTAACAATATCGCTGTTCAGCGCAGACCTGATAAGCTTTCAGGCTGCTATAGGCTTGACTCTCGGAGATAATATCGGGACGTGTATTACTGCTCAACTGGCAAGTCTGAAGGCAAATACAGCTGCCAGAAGAACAGCTTGGGCACATACCTTATACAATATTATAGGTGTCATAATGGCGGTAATTGTACTCAAACCCTTCTCAGGCATGATAGAATGGATTACCTTCAGTGTACTCCATGAGCCAAAAGCATTTCTCGTAGCGAATACACATACCTTCTTTAATATAATCAGTGCTTTGGTATTTCTTCCGATTACAAAATACTATGTGCTGTTCCTGGAAAAAATCATACCTGACAGAAGGGATGAGAAGTATGAAGCGGGTACTTTGGACCGGCTCCTGTTAGATACTCCCGTAGCCGCTTTGAAAGCTGCAACTCAGGAAGTAATAAATGCGGCAGAGGTTGCAAAGAATATGCTCAATGATTGCCTGATCAGCCTTATAGAGGATAATGAGAGTAAAATTAATTCAGTGCTGCAGAACGAAGAAAAGTTAAATATCATGCAAACGGAAATAACTCAATATCTGGTGGAAATATCCCATAAGGACCTTGACAGTTACCAGTCTGCAAGAATACCTGCTCTTATAAATACTATCAATAACTTTGAGAGAGTAGGAGACCATTGTGAGGACATTACAGAGTTATCCCAAAGTAAAATAAATCGAAAGATAATATTCAGTGAGAAAGGCATCGATGAACTGGAAACACTGTATCAAGAGGTCATGAGCATGATGAATGAATGCTGCCTGGCATACTCAAAGGATGATGCGGAATTAGCACTTCAAGCGGCTGCAAGGGAAGAGGTTGTTGATGAATTGACGCTGAAGTTTAAAGAAAAGCACATCAGAAGACTGGAGGAAGGTACTTGCAGTGTTCAGGCCGGGGTTATCTACCTGGATGCCATAACTCATTTGGAAAGAATTGCGGACCATCTCCATAATGTGTGCCTTATTGTATCTGAAGGCAGGCGTAATGCAGATAAAAACTAGCTGCAGCTGAGCTTCATATATACTAAATCCGGTGCTAAGCATATGGATTTTTTTTTGTATTCATTGTAACAAATAATTAACATAATTTTCATAGATTCCTAATACAAAAACTACAATTATGTGATATCATAGATTGGGAAAGGAGGTGAGAAAATGAATTTTTTGGTGGATTACCATGTACATTCCATCTATTCATCCGACGGGCACAATACAATAATGGAAATGTGTGAGAGTGCAGTAAACAATGGAATCGGCGAAATTGCAATAACAGATCACTTTGAACCAAATATTGCGGATGAATATGGCTCGTCATACAACCAAAAGGGGTATTGGGCTCATATTAATAAAGCCAGGCAGGCATTCAAGGGAAGACTCAATATAAAGCTTGGAGTTGAGCTTGGCCAGCCGCATTTGTTTTCGGAAGCATCAAGTGCAGTAATTGCAGATTTTCCCTACGATTATATCATTGCATCTGTACACAAGCTTCCTGCAGGGATGGACATTAAAGAGCTTGACTACAGCAGAATAGGTGAAGAAGAACTATGCGAAATGTATCTCAGGCAGCTTAAGCAGCTTGTTTACTGGAACAACTTTGATTGTATCGGACATTTGGACCTGATTAAAAGGTACAGTGCCCCCGTATACAAAAAGAACATCTCATTGACGTGCCGGCATGAGCTGTTGAAGGGAGTACTGCAGTTGGCTGTTCAAAGCGGCAAGGGAATTGAGATTAATACTTCCGGATTGAGGCAGAGCCCAAAAGAAGCATTTCCCGGCCTGGATGTTGTTAAGCTTTACCGGAATATGGGCGGAGAGATACTGACTATTGGTTCTGATGCACACATGGCAGAGGATGTAGGCAGAGGCCTGAAAGAAGCATTAGACATGGCAAGGGAAGCAGGCTTCAGGCATATTACGGTATACAACCGGAGGAAGCCTGAATGGGTAAGTATAACAGAAGGGAAAAACACTTTCGGCAGCGCAAAGCAGATTATCAACAGATAAGCAATGCTGCCTGAAGGTGGTTTTTTTTAGTTTTTGTTCTATGCACACTCTGAAATTAATATAAGCCTCAATTCTTCTCCCGATATTGTTTCTTTATCCAGCAGCAATTCTGATATCCGCTTAAGCTCTCTTCTATAATTCGAAAGAAAGTCGCGGGTGCTGCTTTCAACATCTCTAAGTATGGATGTAATAGCTGAATGCAGCTGGTCTCCCGGAATATCCTCAGAAGAGATGATTCCAAGCTCGGACATTCCGCTGTATACAATCTGTTTTGCTATGTCGGAGGCATGCTTAAAATCACCGGAACCGCCGGTGCTTCTATTGCCGAATATCAGCTCTTCCGCGATTATACCGGCCAGTGCTGCCGAAATTCTTGATTTCAGATAATCACAGGTATACAAATACATATCGTTTTCCTGGGTCTGGCGTACATAACCCAAAGCGTTGCTTCTGGATGCAACATTGACACTGGCGACGGAACCGGGAAGCCTAAGCTCACCAACCAGTGCATGGCCTGATTCGTGTACTGCTATTCTGCGCTTTTCTTCCTTGCTTGGAAGCCTGTCAAGCTTTTCCCCCATCATAACTTTTTCAACGGCACTTCTGAAATGATTTGAGTCAATCTTATCGGAGCCGTCTCTCATTGCAAGTATGGCGGCCTCATTTGCGACGCTTTCCAACTGCGCTCCGGAGAATCCGAAGGTATCTTTGGCCAGGGCTTCTACGTTTACATCCGATGCAAGGGGTTTGTTTCTTACATGCAGTTCCAGTATATGCATACGGCCTTTTTTATCAGGAAGATCAACCTTTACGAGGCGGTCGAACCTGCCGGGGCGAAGCAATGCCGGATCAAGCATATCAATACGGTTTGTTGCACCAATTACAAGAATCTTTATTCTATCATCGGAGGATATGCCATCCATTTGCACCAACAGCTCATTCAGAGTCTGGTCGTGCTCCTGATGCCCGTTATTCTGGCCTCTTGCTCCTCCAAGCACTTCAATTTCATCAATAAAAATTACTGCGCTGGATTTTTTCAGGTATTCGGCCGTCTTCCTTGCTTGTTCAAAAAGACTGCGCACTCTTTGAGCGCCTACACCGACATACATTTCTACAAATTCCGAGCCGCTGGCTGATAGGAATACCGAATCCGTGAACCGGGCAGCTGCTTTTGCCAGCAGTGTTTTTCCGGTGCCCGGAGGCCCGCTTAGCAATATGCCCTTTAAGGGACGAATACCCAGAAGCCTTATTTGCTCGTCATTTTTCATGAATTCAAGAGCTTCACGAAGCTCGTTCTTGGCAACCTCCTGGCCTCCGATATCATCAAAGGAGACTGAACAGATATTTCTTTCTGCTGAAGCGAAGCTGATACTATTGCCGGATAGCCTGCCGAAGTTCACATAGTATACTATGCCGATGAGTCCAAGTATGAACACAACAGGAAGTATATTCACCCTTTGAAGCGCCAGGAATATCAGCGCACCTGCCGCTGCTCCCGCAAAGATCTCCCTATTCTTCATCAAAGATTTCCCCCTGTTCTGTCAAAATGCCGTCCAATTGCGGCAAATAAAGAATTGTCTTTCTTTGTAAACTGAAGATAGATATTTTGCTCATCCACGTAAACTTTAGCTTCAGCCCCAATCATTTCAGCCTTTTCCCGGACTTCGGCCTCAAGAGAAGGGAAGTCTCCATCTATTATGGATTTTTGGACATAATAATGGATATCATAATATGCCTGCTCCAACTCCTGAGATCGGTCATCCGCTATTTCAAGTGAATATTTTTTGCCATTTAGTGTCAGGTCAATTTTTTCTTTTATTTCTTTGTAGGTTTTTTGAAGATTGTCTATATTTCCGAGCTTAATATTTATGATTACGGCATCGTTAAAGCTGCTGCCGGTGTCCCAGGAAACTTCTTCAACTCCGTCTATTTCATTGAGCGTTTTGTCCAGGGGCAAGTCAATGGCGTAACTCCGCCACAATGCCTGTCCTGTATATAACAAGGCCACTGTAATAATCAGTGCAATAAAGCCTTTTATTATTTGAATGTATTTTATGTTCTTCACAGTAAACCTCCTTTTTCCGTTTATAGTTTACATAACATTATATCATGAAAAAGGATTATGTGCCAGACAAAGAGCAAAAGAACAAAAAAAGATTAAGCGCCCAGCGCTTAGCCGGCAAGATACAGGCCAAGGCAATAATATGCATGGGTGCAAAGTATTTAATACCTGTATAGCAATCATAAAAATGCGCATAATATATTTTGTTATAAATATTTCCATATTTATTATTAATATAGAAAGGAGATTTATTCACATGGACAGGTTAGCACTTATTCTGGTAATTGTGGGCGCACTGAACTGGCTGCTTGTCGGCCTTTTCCAGTATGACCTGGTGGCATCCCTTTTTGGAGGGCAGGATGAACTGCTGAGCAGGCTTATTTATACATTAGTAGGTGTTGCCGGGATATGGTCAATCAGTTTGCTTTTCAGAGAACGTGAAAGGGCGGCAGGAAACGAAAAGTAAAATAAGTGCCGGGTGCACAGGTTATCAGGTTCAAGTAACATGTGTATCCGGCACTTATAAATTTATGATTGGTAATTCGCTAATAGTTGTGTATAATTAATATATATTTTATTGACTGCTGATATGCCAAAAATATACAAAGGAAGGTTATCATGAGTAATAAGACATTGGGTATTATATATGCCGTTTCTTCGGCTGTATCCTTTGGATTTGTGCCTGTATTTGCGGTAATTGCTTATAACGCAGGGACTAATGCCGTTACTGTTTTGCTCTTAAGATTCCTTATTGCATCTTTGATATTGGCGGGAATCCTGCGCTGCAGGAAAGTAGAGCTTAAGGTGGGCAAGAAGCTTTTTTGCAGGCTTGCGTATATAGGAATAATCGGTTATGCGGCAACCACTATAACAGTATTTTTGTCTTACAACTATATTTCAATTGGTTTGGCCATGACATTGCATTTTATATATCCGGCGGTTGTAGCGGTTCTTTCTTTTTTCATTTTTAAGGAAAAAATGCCGGCCTTAAAGATGATAGCTTTGGCAATTTCTATTGTCGGGGTTTATATACTGGCAGGCAACACAGGATCTTCGGTGGATTTGAAGGGAGTTGCTTTGGCACTTGCATCCGGCATTCTCTATTCCATATATACTATAGAAATCGGCAAAGAGGAATTAATGGCAATGGACGGCCTTCTCATCACTTTTTATGTGTCATTTTTCTCTGCTGCTGCATTCTTTATATTCGGGGCTGCATCACGCAATCTCATGTTCTCGATGCAGCTGCCTGCAGTGCTGGGCATTTTGGGCCTTGCATTGATTAGTACGGTTTTTGGAATACTTGCCTACAACAAATCCATACAGATGATTGGCCCCACGTACGCCGCAATATTCAGCACCAGTGCTCCGATTACCAGTGTGGTTATGGGAATTATACTTTTTAGTGAAAAACTGAGTTTGACATCGGCAATAGGCAGTATTATGGTAATAGCTTCGGTACTGCTATTTTCCTGTGATAAGAATGCAAAAACGAAGGATGACAAGGTTTTGGATACATCACATAGCATCTGACAAAATTGAGGTTGTCAGTAAATTTACACATATATTATATATATTTTAGGGTTATCTAATATTATTATACATGTAGGAGGGGATACATCTCATGTCATGCACTTGTGAAAAAAAACTGGAAACTAATTTCTGCAAGAAGGAAGTGGATTTATCGCTTATGGAACCCGTGTTCAAGAAGTATGAGGGGCAAAGTGCGAGCCTGATCAGCATACTTCAGGATACACAGGGTATTTACGGATATCTTCCTCTTGAAGCTTTGAAAACCATTGCCGACAGAACCGGAAACAAGAAAGCAAAGATTTACGGCATCGCAACCTTTTATTCACAATTCAGATTGAATCCTATAGGTAAGCATATAATACTTCAATGTCAGGGAACTGCTTGCCATGTAAACGGATCTGACAAGATAAGCGAAGCCATATGCGACGAACTTGGAATAGAACCGGGAGGGACAAGCAAGGACGGAATGTTTACCCTTGAAAATGTGGCATGCCTTGGATGCTGCAGCCTTGCACCGGTTATGATGATAAACGGGGAAGCCTATGGAAATCTTACACCTAACAGTGCAAGAGAAGTAATAAGAGGTATATACAAAAAGGAAAAAGGGGGTGCTTCCAATTGAAGCTAAGGATAGGTCTCGGCAGCTGCGGTATTGCAGCCGGCGGAAAGAAAGTCAGGGAAGCCCTGTTAAACTGCTTGAAAGAAAAGGATATGAATATAGAAATAACATCCACCGGATGTATAGGGATGTGCTTCTACGAGCCTATAGTTGATGTTATAGACGATGAGGGCGAGGTATATACCTATGTAAACGTCACACCCGAAAAGGCGGAGGAAATTGTTGAACAGCACATAAAAAACGGTGTTCCTGTTGAGAAGTATATTCAATCAACCGGCAAAAAACCGTTTAAACAGCTGGAAAAACAGGTCAGGGTGGTACTGCAGAACTGCGGTATTATAAACCCCGAGAAAATTGAGGACTATTTGGAAAAGGGCGGATATAAGGCTCTTGAGAAATGTTTAAAGGAAATGACTCCCGATCAGGTAATAGAAGAGATTAAGAAATCGGGGCTTAGAGGAAGAGGCGGGGCCGGTTTCCCCACCTGGTTCAAATGGGATGCCGCAAGAAAAGCAAAAGGAAATGAAAAGTATGTGGTTTGTAATGCCGATGAGGGAGACCCGGGGGCATTTATGGACAGAAGCGTACTTGAGGGAGATCCCCACGGTTTGCTTGAAGGTATGATTATTGCCGGATATGCAATTGGGGCAAATCACGGCTTTATTTATTGCAGGGCAGAGTATCCTCTTGCCATAGAAAGGCTTGAAGGGGCAATAGCCCAAGCCCATGAGGCAAATTTCCTGGGCGGGAATATTATGGGCTCGGGCTTCAGCTTCGATATCAAGATTAAGAAAGGTGCAGGGGCCTTTGTCTGCGGAGAGGAAACAGCTCTCATCGCATCCCTTGAAGGAGAGAGAGGAATGCCGAGGCTTAAG
>Ga0208939_1000634_pt1 | contig 28096 bp, 22 predicted proteins | sample AD_STIC12_MetaG_FD_184437 | JGI IMG/M metagenome (GOLD analysis project Ga0208939, IMG submission 184437) | Active sludge microbial communities of municipal wastewater-treating anaerobic digesters from USA - AD_STIC12_MetaG (SPAdes) (version 2) | ecosystem: Engineered > Bioreactor > Anaerobic >...
TTCACGAAATTGGCGGAGTCCTCAAATATGGTATCCCTGAGTTCAGGCTTCCCAATGCCATCGTCGACTTCGAACTAGAAAACCTCCGGAAAATGGGGGTGAAATTCATCACCAACTTCATCGTGGGGCGCACCGCCACCTTCGACAACCTGAAGGAACAGGGATTCAAGGGTTTCTTTATCGGGAGCGGGGCAGGACTGCCGCGTTTCATGGAGATTCCCGGAGAGAACTACAACGGAATCCTCTCTTCCAACGAATACCTCACCCGGGTGAACCTTATGGGAGCCAATTCCGATGATTTCGATACGCCGATTTTAAGGGGGAAAAACGTGGCCGTCGTCGGCGGGGGAAACACCGCCATGGACTCGGTCCGTACAGCCCTCCGCCTGGGCGCCGAAAGGGCTATAATCATTTACCGCCGTTCGGAAGTCGAAATGCCCGCCCGCGTGGAAGAGGTCAAGCATGCCAAAGAGGAGGGCGTGGAATTCATGACCCTCTGCAACCCGGTAGAATATTTCGCTGACAAGAACGGACGCGTCAACCGTATGCGGGTGGTCCGCATGGGCTTAGGTGAGCCCGACGCTTCGGGACGCCGCCGTCCCATGGTCATCGAAGGCTCCGAATTTGAACTTGACGTTGACCTGGTGATCGTCGCCGTGGGTGTCTCCCCCAACCCGCTGGTCCCCGCCTCGCTGCCCGGACTGAATGTCTCGCGCTGGGGAACCATCATCGTTGACGAAGACAAAATGCAGACCTCCATCCCTGAAATGTTCGCCGGAGGAGATATCGTACGCGGAGGAGCAACCGTCATCCTGGCCATGGGCGACGGCCGCAGGGCTGCTGAACATATGCACTCCTACCTTATGAGTGAGGGAAGGGGAGAGTGAGAGAGTGTGTGAGGAACGAAGTGACTGAGAGATGGAGTAAGTATTCTTATTATCTGTTTTATACCGAAATAATTGAAATTTACCATGAATGAGCTGTATACCAAATACATGGGTCTGGACCTGCGGTCGCCCCTGATAGCAGGCAGCTGCAACCTGACCGACAATGCAGATAACCTCAAGGAGATCGAAAGGGCCGGTGCAGGCGCCGTCGTCCTCAAATCGATATTCGAGGAGGAGATTTACCTCGAATATGCCTCTGAACTCAAAAAGATGGGGCCCATGGAGGAAAACCTCGAGTTTCTTGATTATTACGATGTGGAAATCCGTCAGGACAATCTGAAGCGTTACCTCGGCCTGATCACCTCAGCGAAGGCAGCCCTTCATATTCCCGTGATTGCCAGTATCAACTGCGTCACTTCCCAGAATTGGAGTTTCTTCGCAGAGAAAATCGAAGCCGCAGGTGCTGACGCCCTGGAGCTCAACCTTTTCATCCTCCCATCTGACCTGCGTCAAAGCAGCAGCGACAACGAGAATACCTACTTCGGAATCATCCGGCAGGTGACCTCCCGGGTGAAAATCCCCGTATCGGTAAAAATCAGCCCCTATTTCTCGAATCTGGGAAGGATGATTCAAGATATCTCGGCATCAGGGATCAAAGGGATGGTGCTCTTCAACCGGTTTTACTCCCCGGATATCGACATTGACCAGGAGATTGTTAAAAGCGCACCCAGGCTGAGCAGTCCGGGCGACTACCTGCTCCCCCTGCGGTGGATCGGCATGATGGCACACCGTGTGGAATGCGATCTGGCCGCTTCCACAGGCGTACACGACTGGAAAACCGCCGTTAAAATGCTTTTGGCCGGCGCCCAAACCGTCCAGCTGGTCTCGGTCCTCTACAAAGAGGGATTCAAAGCGATTGCCGATTTCAATTCGCAAATCGTTTCCTGGATGGAAAAGAAGAATTACGCGGGTATAGAAGATTTCAGGGGAAAACTGGCCATGGGAACCCGGATCAACCCTGCCGAATACGAAAGGGTCCAGTTCATGAAAACCTTTTCGGAATACACTAAGTAATTCAAAGTGCAAAACAATGCCTGGTGGAGCGTACCAGACCACTCCTTGGGGGGAGTGGTCGGAAAGAGTCTTTAGTGGAGCGTATAACTTCCAACCCCACAACACCACAAGCATTATAATTCAATCACTTACACCATTTACCCAAAATATAGGGTTACGAAATGGCTAATTTTGTTCATCAAAATAGCAAAGAACATCTTGCTTTCACAAAGATAATAAATCGCTTCCAGACCCTCAAGCAGTGATGGTAAACATTAGCGTTCACACCCTGCAGGAAGCCAATCCTTCCAAACATCATTCCTTCAAGACCCTATAACTATATATTCGCAAGCGAATCATACCTGCAGTCAATATGCTTGCTGTGTCCTGCGTTATAGGCTTCCAAGTGTCCCATGACCGCATATTCATACCATCACCAGCATCAACACTCTTATTATTCCATAATCATTCCAATTTTTTGGAAAATTTATGCGGGTCTGGATTTTTGAACTTTTTTTACCTGCTCAGGGTTTTCAAAGTATTTATAAAAAAAGATGCTCATGTAGCACCCACAGACCCTACGGGGGGGGGGTATACGGGGGGGATGGGTACGGGGGGATACCCTTCAGGGACATAATGTACGATACTATAATATGGTAACCATGACAGATGAAACAAGCAATACCACACTTAATAACCAACCACAATCATATATCAATAGTGCTGGCAGGAAAGTATTGGAATATCTGACACCCGATACCATTGTACTGGACTTGGACTTCATTATGACCCAAGGTAAGCGTTTAACCAAAGGTATGCCTTATATGAAGTTGGAGAAGCGAACCGTTGGTAATGACATTGCTGCCATAAGGCTGCTGAACTATCAGGATTACGAAGGTGTCATATATTTGAATGTACAGGACTTGAAAACCAATAGGTGCTATAATATCAGTTGGAACATGGAATACGATGGTGGCTGGTGGCTATGGTCACTGGCGGACTTTGAAACATTAACTGATTTACCCAAATAAGAAAGATTTTATTGGTGATGGTGATTTTGTTTTTTCACCAATTCTGCACCATATCCACCACATATTTCACCAAGTCAGCACCAATTTTTACATCACCATAGCACCATATTCAATACAATGGTGAATATGGTGGTTCATGTTGTGGTGGTTATACCAAAATAACCCACCCCCTTTTTTGCTGTTTTTCTGCAGGGGGGGATGACCATGAAAAATCAGTGGTTCAGGATGCTGATTTTGTTACGTCAATTATTTGCGGGGACGGTTTGTTTGGTTTATGCCATATCTCGCCTTCTGGCTTCACGAATGTAGTAACCTAATCTACCCTTTCAATATCTTTACGAATATCTTTTATAAACATGGACGGGTTTCTGCCTTTGAGTATATCATCCAACCAAAAATTCTCTAAGAATCCAAGTGCCATGCCTGACATTGCACCTGCCATTCCTGAAATTGTTAATCCTACAGCAGTATTAACTCCATACAATCCCAAAGTTTTAACCAACTTACCTTTCTTAGTTTCAAAAAATTTTGTATTGCCAGTTACTTCGTTAAAGTATTCTTTCGTGATTTCCTCAGCATTACAATTCTCTCCAACTTCATTAATCCACTTTCTGTAATATCTGGCGTTTGGCAGGTTTCTTATACTAAATACACTATCGAAATCAAATCTTTCATTAAGAAACAGTTCTCGCAAATTTGGAAGGTTTTCAAACTTGAATAATACATCTGTATTTTCTGAAATATTAAAGGCTTTCCCAATGTTTTCTATGTTCCTTTGGAGAATTTTATAGTGCTCATAATTCTCATAACTTTTAAACTGATATTTTGATAATATCGCAGTTTCTAATACCTTATGTCCAAGATTAAGTAGTTTAATCCTATCATCTACATTCATTTGGTTGGGCTCAGTATTGTAGGGTAATCCCAATCCAGCCAAATTGTTGTTTTGATAAGCGTCAATAACACACCGTGCTGATTCGGTTGAAAACTCCATTCCATCAGGAACAATATAATTCTTTATCGCAGTTCTGGTTAATATTCGTTTTCTATCTCTGTTAATGGTGAAATGTGAAATAGCATTATTAATGTTTTTCTCAGGGTCTAAATCTTCTCCAGATAGCATACCAGCAGCAATTGGAGGCTTACCATATATAGTAGACTCATCAATTGTACCATCCTCACGTTGACTACCACTTGAAGTGACAATCACTGGTGTCCATATCATAAACTTCAGATAACCATGGTCAAGCAGTCTTTCTAATGTATTAATACCGATGGTTTTCAAAAGGAAAAACAAAGCAAAATTAACCCTGTTGGTGCTAACAACTACTTTATCAAATATTAACAGTTGTTCAAAGAATCCAGCAAGTATGTTCTTTTCTTGTTCAGATGTAAGCCTTGGATAAGCAAAGTCGTAAGGTGAACCGATGTTGCTATTGAATACTTCTCTGCTCATATTCTATTTTGATTCTTGTATATCAATATGTTCTATGCCAATGAAATATTTCCCCTTCGATAATATCATACTTCATTAAGATTCTTTGATATTTTTTCAATGATTTTTTCTAAGTTTTCAATAATATTTTTGGCAGATTTTATGGCATCACTTGAGTGTTCCATTGATTTATAGTTATACTGGTTTCTAATATTTTCAGCATCACCATATAATTCATTAACAAGACCCGTGATTTCTGGAGTATCATTAAATACAATGTTACCTTGAATTTTTAGTTCTTCAAATGGGTTCTGTACAATAACACTATCAGCCGTCCATTCTAAATAGTCTTCGTATTCAGCGTTGGGAAATTTTGGCTTCTCCAACGATACTTTATACTTATTTAAATAACTGAGGTACTTAACCTTAGCGTTTCTTGACTCTTTTAGTATCTCCGTTTTGTACTTTCGATTTTCGCTCCAGAAATCGAACAATCTTGTAATGACCAAGGTTAAGATTGCCGCTAAAACTGGCAGTATAATCTCAAGAGTGTGTGACTTATCTGGTGGATTATTCTTAATATAATGTTCAATAATTTGTTTATCAACGGAATAGGATATTGTATCCTTGCCGTTTATAACCTGCAGAACTTTTTGAGGTTGGTTATCCATATTTGTAATTTTAGTGTTTTGCCAAATAAACAATTCTTCATAACCATTAATAATTGAGGTATCTTTTTACTTTTTCAAGTAGGTAATCTCACACCCTTTACACAACCTCTTCTCCTGATAATACTCTGCTATATCATACCAGCCATTTGTCTTCTGGTAAATATCCAGTCCACGACCAAGTACTATTTTCCAACCATTGTCCAACGCTATGGAGCGGTCGTGGGCATTATCAACAAATTCGTATGTAAATTGAATACCAAGTGATTCAAGCGAATCAGTGATTTCTTTGAAGGCTTCCTTGGAATTTTCGATGTACTCTTCATTGTTGTTTGTTATCAGGTGCAATTTGACTTCTTCCAGTTCATCCTTTTTAATTGATACCAGTTTTGCAAACTCCATAAAGTTACGGAGTTGGTATGGTAACCGAATGTATGGGTCAGTTACAGTTATTTCTTTTGCTCCCAGCAGATACGCACCAAACAGCATGTCATATGATATACCAGACTGGTTATCACGAATAATTTTCTGCCCTTCTGCTAATTCAAGACCCTTTTTTGGTTCTTCCTGCTTGATAACTGGCTGAATTATGTCTGGCATGGGTTCATCATCTTCAAGACCCAACAACTTCTTGTTTTCGATGTATTCAAGTGTTTGGACAAAGGTTTTTTTGTTGGTCTTTTTATTGATGTAGGAAAAATCAACCCTTTCAAATGTTTCATCCATTTTACGGAGTTGGTCTTTCACTCTTCTTCTGCTCTCAATAGAAAATTCAAGCATGAACTTGGCATCATCTTCAGTAAATTCCCCGTGTGGGAAGATAATTTTTGCCAAACCAGAAAAAGTTTTTGCAATGGATGTTTTATCACGGGTCGTTATCGAATCTGATAGTTCAAAGTAGTTGGCGTAATCATTCATCCTATCTTCTTTGCGAAGTTCCTTCATGATTTCTGACAGATAATCAACAATGAAACCAAAGTTGTCTGTGAACATTTCATTGCGTAACTTCTGTACTTCCCATCCTGCCAGATAGCAGTGCACCCTGTCCAAAAAGGCGGTATCATAGTACTCTTTGGGTAATGCATCAAAAAGATTGCTATGCTTCAACATATAAGGTACTGGATGGTCTGTATTACCTATAAAAGCCATAGATGCTGCTGCTCCATATATTTCCTTACCACGGCTAAAGGTCTTGTTAGCCATATAGTTTTTCATGATATCAACCAGTGCACGTTCAACCTTTTTGGTTTTTCCAGCAAACTCATCATATGCAACAACATCCCAATATCCAACAAGTCCGATATCCCCATTACTATTGTTAACAAACAATTTTGCCTTGGATACCTCACCACCAGAAATTAATATTCCATGCGGAGACATTTCTGAATATATGTGGCTCTTTCCAGTGCCTTTCGGTCCGAGTTCAATCAAGTTGTAATTATTCTCGCAGAAAGGAATCAAACGTGCTAACTGAATAAGTTTTGAACGGAAGGTAAATTCTTCAGGATTCAAACCAATTGATTGCATCAGCAGGTCAATCCATTCATTCGTTGTAAAGTTTTTGCGGATTTCCTTATATTCGTCCACATCTACATTTGCAATCTGGATTGGCTTCAGGCTCTCAATTATCCAAGGCGAGGAATCTCGTTCTTCTGATGGCTGATAACCCATTGTGACTAAACTCCAGACTCCCCCAGAAAGAAGTTTTTGGTTTTGCTTGACAATACCTTCATTTATTGGAACTTTAGTCAAACCAAGATTTGAAAAGGAAGTTTCGTACATGTCACGTTTGTCGTTCAACCGTACCAAAATCTTGTCGATAATACGATGAGATTTGGTTTCCCTGATAGTTGCTTTTATCAGTTGTGCTTCATCACGGTGCACAAAATGCTTGGCTATAACACTTTTTACTGTTTCCACTCCCTGCGCAATGGTAGGTTCATCATCTGTGGCACAGTATTGACCAAGTAGATACTCCAACACATAAGTTGGTACTATGGCATTGCCTTTCACCAGTTTGGTTAGGTCTTTTCTGACTACTTTGCCACCAAAATGTTGGTTAATTTTTTTATCAAGTTCATTCATGCTACATGTCATCAAAGTCGTTTGTAAATGAAATATTCAGGGTATAAGAATATTCTTTATATGTCTTCCATTTGCTTGTTCCTTCCACGGGTTCTTCCAGAAGGAGTTTTACACGTTGGTTTTTATACTTTCCGCTTGCCTTTGAACTTAATTGGAAACGATGTTTAACTTCACGCATTCTTTCAGTGCCCTCAGCAATATCAAAATTGTACGTGAACTGGTCACTGAGCATTTCACCATCTTCAGCATATATGGCACTCCTGATTTGTCGTAGAAGTACTTTTTCACTCACCAAATCGGTTTGCAAAAAGGAGACGGCAAGAATGTTGGTTGTTATCTTGTCAGTCGATTTTATGATATCGACATCGACCTGTTTTGTGGTGTCCTGACGTGTTTTTGTGACTTTTACCAGAGGTATGACGATTTCCTGAAGCGATGCTCCACCGTGAACATAACGTGAACCAGCACCTTTAATTCTTATCCTATTGATAGATTTTGGAATCAGTACCTCAGCATCACCAGTAAGGTTCAGTTGCTCGGATGTAAAATGCTTGGTGCTGTTATCGCCTTTAAGGTTCTTGCCAATAATATATCGTCTGGATTCCTTCCAGATATCACCTGAAACATCACCGATTGAGAAATCACTTTCAGCCAATTCATTATTTTGATACAAGAAGCCATGGTCAGAGGTAATGAACATGTTATTGCCATTCATATTGGCAATCTTTTTTATTATATCCATCAGAAATTCCAATTCCTGTTCCACTGCCTCAAATACTTTGTCTTCTGTAGTTTTATCATCCCCAATTTTATCGATACGATTATGGTAGATGTAAATCAAATCGTACTGTTTCACAAATTCCCGACCATCGGTTGCAGAATTCATCTTCATAAAATCTTCGGCATTAATTGCTGTGGCTCTTGTACCAGCCATTTGCTCCAATATCTTAGTTCTTCCTTGCACACCTTGGGAAGAATTACCGTTTATCAGGATGTTTTCACTATCTGTTTGAAATGTCATATTTGTGTTAGGAAGTAGTGCAGCCATACCTAATTGAGTATAAGAGGGAAGTGATGAAACCATATATTCCAATTCACCTTCAAACCGTTTCTCTGTCTGAATCTTCTGCAAGTACTCCCAACCACATTCATAGCGTAATCCATCCGAAATAATGATGAAAAGACGCTGCCCTTTGGTAATAAATGGTTTTATGTGGTCTGTAAAGAATCTTTGTTGTGCAATTTTGTGTTGATTGAACCATTTCTCAGTGGTATCAATAACTTTCTGCCACTTGTTTCCATGGTTAAGCAGCCAGTCGTTGCAATATACCTTTTCTACTTTTTCTGTTAGTGGCTGCAATACTTTGTTTTGCTTTGCATTGCGGTAATGTGCGATATATTTTCGATAGTAAAAGTCAATTTTAAAAAAGTTCTGAACGTAGGATTGAACACCCTCACCAAATGCTTCAACTTTAACTTTATCGGTTTTCCTGATAGCAGTTATCATCTGCATCCCGTTCTCCAAACATGCATAAAAATCTTTGTAATCGTGATACCAATATTTGTTCTCCCGTTGTTTTATCAGTTGGTTTAACCTCTCATTTGATATTGTTTCATCGCAAATAAGTTGCGCAAGTTCTGATATTATTCTTTTATCAATCAGTTCAAATAAATCATCCTGAATAATGTCTTCCACTCTCACACTATTTAGTGCGCCTTCAACTTTTAAATCATCAGCAATTTTTTGTGAAAGTTTGCGGTATGGCTGTTGGTATGATATGGAATCCTTCCACATGCTTACCAGAATCTTCGACTCCTTTGCAATACCTGTTTTCTTCCCAACGGAAAAATTATTGTTAAATACTTCCAGCAGAAAATCATAGATGGTTGGAGTCTCGTTGTTGTAACCGTACTTTCTTGCAATTTCTTTCCAATAAAAACTTTTCAGGTTATATCGTTCCAATTCCCTTTCGTAACGTTCATTACCGTCATTGAAAGCCGAGGCTTGTACCTGAAGAAAAGAAACGAGACTAACATTATCCGTATTAAACAGGACAGCCAGCATTTTATATCGGATTGCTTGGAAATCATCATCTTTGCCCAATAATACTTTCAGATTTGCTTTACGTTCTTTGTTCTTAAAGAATTCGATGTGTTCAGATATTAGGTTTACATATTCATAATCCAGTTCCAGTTCCTGTGCAAACATGGCTTCCTGCTTGGTCTGAAATACATAATTTGCAAGTTCCAAATCCAACAGCCAGTTATCCGTATTCTTTGGCTTTACAATCGGCAGATAAAGTAAAAACTGATTGTTTGGTTTATTTCTGGTAGTGAGATACTTTATATAAAATTGATTATTCCCCACAATGACCTTTTCTACGCCATTCAACACTAATGCATCGAACTCTTGCTTTAACTGCATATTCTCATCGTACCAAAAAATAATGCGATGCTTCTTGAATAGTTTTGATAGTGCTTCTTCTATTTTGTTCATCGTATTTGGTTTGTATCAATCCAATCAAACTGTTTTACTTTCTTCTTGGTGGCAGGGTCATTTATGCCATTGACCTCTTTCACTGCTTTACCAAACTTGTTATAATTCACGAGTACCCCATCATCCAAATCAATTTCAATGCGTTCTGTTGCCAAAGGATAAAGAATATCTCTTTCATATTCATGCAAATCAACCAGCATTTTATCAATGTTGTCAATTTCTTTTATGGCTTTGGTTTTATCAGATGCCGAACCAGTGACTTGAATACGCTGAAGATGTTCCTTGCGTGTATTTAATTTACCGATAAACTCTTTCAGGTACTTATTTAAAATATTGCTAACCATATCTGGAGTGTAACGATGCATATAAATCAGCACATTGAATGAACCCTTTGGCGATGAAAACATCCAATAAATTGGACGTTTTTTGTAGCGTTTGATGTGGTCTGGATAAAAGTCTTTGATGAAATATTTCCTAATGTCTTTATCAATCTGCGCTTCAATAAATGCAAGGTTTTTAATGAAATTCTTTTCGCCAAAGGTGACTCTTAGAAACTTATAGAACCTGCTAACGATATCATCTTCAAACCATTCATTATCAAGTATAGGAATGATATTGTCCTCGTCAGGAGGGAAAGAACATTCGGGAATCGATTTCCCAATTATATCAAAATAATTCCGAAGAGTTTCTTCCTGATTGGCTAATATTAAACCCTTTTCATCCAGACTGTAACGACCAACCATGACACCTACAGAATAACTTAAAAACTGTGCTACAAGTTCAGAAGATAAAAATGGTAATGTAATCTCTTTATAGTTTTGTACAGAAAGGTTTATTGGGTCACGGACAAGTAGTTTGTTGATTCTTTTGATAGATTTCTTGTCAAGTTCATCTTGTAGTAATGATATATTTTCTAATGAAATCAATGGAGTAAGTTCCCCTGACAAATCATATAATTCTATTAATTTCTTATTGATGGCTTCTTCTAAAAAGTGAAGATTGAGAAATTTCTTTACCCAGAGTTGTATAAACAGATAATAAACTTCTTCAAATTCTACATCATCATTGCCTTTTATTCGGACTAATTCATTTTGTTTGAAATTCCATGAATTCTCATGAATATCCCATTCAGACTTTGAAATTTCATAAACATCATTTATTGATTCTTCGATTACAGAATCTTCAAGAAATGGTATTGATGAGATATTTCCAACTTGAAAGTTTAATGTAGGATTAAAAACTTGAAGAATAACTTCAGCAATTTTGCTGTTTAATAATCCCATAATATTTTTTAGGGTTTTTATTTCTGAGAACACTGAAGAACCAGCAACATCAAACATAAATCCTTGGGGATAATACCGAACAGCAAATGAGCCTGATGTGACAAATGACCATGAAATTGATTCACGAAATTGAAATGATTTCGCTCTTACTGGTGCACCATTATAAGTGAGCGGCAAATTATGAAATTCATGAATTGCTTCACCAGAATTTTCCCAATTAACTACATAATTATGATTCCCATACCATTTTCTAAACTCCCCACCTTTGTTGTATGGAAACCATTTTCCTGTATTCGCATTCTTTGGAATTCCATTTAAGTTTATTTTCTTAAATGGAACTTCTTGCCACAATCGAATAAACTGTTCATTGCTTCCAGTATGCATTCCAACTCTGATTTCAGCAACATCAGAGATTGTAACATTTTTAAAAACTTCAATAAATTTATCGCTCAACCAATAACCAATTGGACTACTTGGAATTTTTGCAAAATCCAGTTGACAGATTGTGTTAAATCGTCCATTATTCTTTATTGGAAAATGTCTCGGTCTATCATTGCTTTTATCAATGTCATCGATTTCAAGATATGAATATGTGCCTTTAAAATTATTATCAGGTTTTTTGTTCTGAAGGATAAAAGATACTGTACCAAAGGCAATGCGCATAACATGCCATCCAAAGTGTGTTAAACTCTGAATTCTTATGTTTTTAAGTAAATTTTTTCTAAAAACTTCAAAACTTGAAAGGAACATCCAACTTTCCATGGTAACTAATCCACAGAAACCATTTTCTGGTAAAAATCTGACCGACCTTTCGATAAAGCAACTAAACAAATCTGACTTTGAATTTGAAAAATTGATTTTTGCCCATTTAGATAAATCATCATTCATGTTCCCCCCACCCATATATGGTGGATTTGTGACAACACAATGATATTTTTCTGCAAGTCTAAGTAGTTGAATACACGTTTTTTGCAGAGCATCAGATTTTTCCTTCTGATATATATCTACAATGTTCGATTGTTTATTCAATTCTTCATTTACTTGATAAATTTCACTCCATTCTGCATGAGGTACAATAAGTGACCCGAAATTTGTGGCTTGTTTTAATTGTATTAAATCATGAAAAAATTCATCTGAAATCTTTATTTTCAATGAGTTAAACGTATCTCTAATCTCAGAATTTTCGAGTTGTAAATCTTGATAACAAATAATCGTTGGCTTTATATCCTTCTTGAGTACCCTACGGTGGTATTCCATGGCTTTCATCATCAATGCCAAGCCAGTAAGTTGTGCTGCTCTGTCATCAATTTCAAAGCCGAATAGATTTTTTTCAATTATCAATTTAGGAATATCATTCAAGTTATATCCTTCTTCTTCATATATCCTTGAAAGTAAATCAAATGCATATACCAAAATGTGACCACTACCACTTGCGGGGTCGAGAAGTTTTATTTCTTCGGGGGATTTAATCTTCAAATTATTTTCCTCAATTGGTGTTGTTGGTTCAATGTAATATGGCATATCGGCACGTAATCTTGACATGGGTCGGTTTTGTAGCCATAGTTTTCCAAGAGTATTCTGCACCATATACTCGACAATCCAACGTGGAGTGAACAATTGAGTTGCTGCAGGTATATCCTCTTTTTTTATTCTACTTTTTGACCCAATTACCTCATCCTTTTTCTCTGAGATATAAAACTGATATAACCAACCAATAATTTCCACATTCATGCAATCCTCAATAAGCATTCCTTCCCTAACAACTTTCACAATCGAAAAATCGCTGGTCAGGTCATCAGGTAAAAGAAGTTCCGTATAATCACTAATTTTTTCAAACAGAAAGGGGAAAGTGGTATGTAGGTGATTGCAGGTTGCAATAAGCAGTTCTTTGAATGCTTCATTTTGTGGATTAGTGCTTGGTATTTTGGCATCCAGCAAATCGTATATTTTCTGTCGATTCACTTTTAATTCTTCAGGAATGTTTCCACGTTTTGCTTCATCCAGCAGTTCTGGTATAGTATAACCGCTTTTTGGCGTTATAATCTTGATACCCAACGGCTGGTAATCATTAACATCCATGAAACGAAGTGCCATCAAACGGTTAAACCATATGTAGGCAACCTTCTCAATCAACTGTTCCTTGGTAGTTCGGCTGAGTTGTTGCCTAAGTTGTTTTAATTGTTCGGTTTTTTCACGCAATTCAGCCGAATCGGTGGTTAAAACAAAGTTTAGTTTCGAACCAACTTGTTCGAGTAGTTTTCTTCTGGCTTCCTGAGCGAATTTTTTAAGATTGTTGGTATTCATGAGTTCAGGGATATCCTTTTATTATCGTTAATCAGTTCTGTAAGTTTGGCTTTAAGTGCTGCCACATATTTCTCCACATCATCTTTTGTTCTGAGTTCTGTCTTTGGAAACTCAACCTTCAGCGTATTGATTCGTTGGTAATGCACAACAGGCGAGTCATCCTTTTCAGGTGGCAAAGCCAATTTTGCCATTTCATTCAATTGCAGTTCCAGAAGTTCACCCTTAACATATGCACGTGTGCCTCTTAAATTGGCTATAAAACGTTGCTCCTTAACCTTCTTGGCTTCTTCTTCAAATGGTTTTAGCACCTGCTTGCGTTTGTTTTCATCCATTGCTTTGAAATCGTCATGGGATTTAATCAGATTAATCGCTTTGCTAATCTCTGCTTCAGTCAGTTTTCGTTCTTCTTCAATTTGTGAAAGAACCTTCTTGGTTATTGCATCTTTTGCAGATTTGGCATCCCTGATAAGATTCCCATAATAAGGAGTTTCATGGTCATTTACCTGACGTAGTACATCAAGTTCATCACATTGGATATATTCGAGATTTGATTGGTTGCCAGAAAAGAATTTGCGAATGGAATCATAAATATTTTTTTGTTCACCGTTCCAGAACCGCTTGACAGGGTCAACTATTTTCTCTTTGAAATCAAGCAATTCGACTTCAAAATCTTTTACATTAGTCAGATAGTAGGTATATTCTTTTTTTGTAAGTTTTTCCACAAATTCAGTAACATGGTCGAGCACAGAGAGGAACGGATATGTTTCCTTACTCATAAGCATCTGGTTCAACCAACCTAATTCCTGATTGAGTTTACTCTTGAACGCCAGTGCTACCTCTTTGGCTTCTTTAGCAGGACATGTTTCATCAAAATAGTCGCTGAATACTGTCATTAATTGCTTAATAAGCCGAGGGTCATAATCTACCTGTGGTTCAAGCAAAGTATTGCCATACAACCTATTGTTCATGAAAGCAGTTAGAGCACCATCGTCATCCAATAAATTTGAGTCTTGCGAAAGTTCAACCTTCCCACGTTTATACAATTTTGCAGCAATGCTGAATACTGCATTCTGATACCAACCATATGGTTTTTTTGTAAAATGGTCACGTATATCAGTTAGTGATGTCCTTTCAGACATTTTTTTTCTTCTGTGAATAATGTTTAACACTTCACTCTCGGATTCTGACAAAGTTGAATCATCATTGCCAAACAAATCATCCTGATTGTTCCTGATGATGGCTCTTATTGTTTCTTCAGAAAAGAGGGCACTTCCAAGCATCTTCAGATTCGGATATGCCAGTTTAATCAGATTCTGAAAGGCATTTACCAGTCTTGTTTTTCCATCGGATGTACTACTCACATCTTGCTTCATACCGTTCATATATACGGCTGACTCACCAAGCATTCTTTTCAATTGGGTTACAAGGTTTGTCCTTCTTAAAGTATTTTGAACACCTTTTTCCCCTAAAATACGTTTGACATTTTCCTTATTGTTCGAAGATATGTTTTGCCGAATAAACTTCTCAGTTTTTATATGCATTCGAATATCTTGCAATAAATGTTCGTCATTTTGCAAAACCATCATAAGGAGGGTGTTGTAACCCATGGTTTGGGATTTAAAGAAATCTTCCCTGTCATGGTCGTGAAAGTTTGGTGTAATTATTTCAATAGTAAGTTCCTTTTCTCTGCCAACAATAATTCCATCAATCTTGCTTGTAAATTCATATTCCTGTTTGTTTTCCAAATACCGAATTTTAGTTTCACCAATAATGGTATCGAATATGATTTGTTTGAAAAGGTCGGTTACCTGTCCATCGTCAATATCAGTGGCTTTTATTTCCTCTTCAATATCCTTCTCATCATCCGTCAGGTATTCATATAGTTCACCACTTCTCTGAATATAGGTTTGATTCTCAAGAAGAGCAAGTGCTTCATGAACCTTCTTATCATGTTGTTTCAAATCAACCTTAATGTTATCAATCATCAGGGTTGAAATATTTCTGGCGGTCGTCTTAAAATTGCTGTAATACTTCACCATGAACAATGCTTTCAGGATTTTCACAGCAAATGGATTCTCTACTTGCCTCTCCGCAAGTATAATGGCACTTTGCAGTTCTCCACGAATAGTAGAACGGATGCCCTCAAACAATAAATCGAAACTGACAAAAGCATTCTGGTCTTTGGTCTCAATCTGTTGAATTACGTGCTGGAACACTCCAAGCATTGAACGTTCACCAACAGAAGCATGTTTTCCCTGAAATGCGTTATGATTTGAAAGTGCCCTGATGCACTGCTGGAACAAGTCAAACTGATACGAAACAAAAGGATATTTGCTGATGAAATCTTTTTCACTGTGATACCCCCTGAATTGAACCCCGACTTCAGAAAATGATAACAGGGTTTCCATCTTGGATTGTTCGTTTTTCCATAATGTTTTCAGAAGTACTCTTGCAGGTTCGGTTTTGCTGAGAAGCCTTTTTTCAATCACTTCATCCACATTGGCAGATGTTAATGGTATCTTCAATTTAAACCGTGCCTGAATTTTCGAAAAATCATTCTGCTGGCTTTTGCTCATATCACCGACTACACGCTCCATATCTTCTTGTGAGGTAACCAATATCCACGAGTTCCCCTTTGTTTTTGTAGCAAGGGTCTCTGCAATGGTCTGAAGGTTAAGCATCAGTTTGGTGTTTTCGGATATGAATTGACCAACTTCGTCCACAAAGAAATTCAGCCTGAATCCCTTTGGTTTGGTTTTGATATATTCACTCACCTTCGTGCAAAAATCATCAACCGATATGCTGGAGTCGTTTCGTATTGTCTCAATAATATTGGAATACTTTTCAGGTTTTCCGCCCAACAGTTTTGAAAGTACCTGACCAATGCCTTCTTTGACCTTTGGTGAGAAATATTTTCTACGTGCATTCGACCAGAACTCACCAGTTGCTTTTTCGAATTCTTCCTGAAACTCCTTGTATTTCCCTTCATTATCTATCCACCGTTCAAATTCTGCCACATGCCGTTGAGCACCGAAATATCCAAGGTGGTCATTAAATACTTTGTAGAACACGTTCAACAGTCCATCTTCTTCCTGTTTACTGGTTATTTGTGCTTGCTGGTCAATATTGAACAGTACTGATTCTGAAGGAATTCGTGTGGCACTCTTTATATCAGCCTTGAGTATCTTGTCATTCTCAATTTTTTCAGCAAATAATTCACCAAGTTTATACCCATTGAATTCTTTGTTCTCAAGTGCGTAGGAGAGTATTTTCAGCAGATGAGATTTACCAGAACCGAAGAAACCTGAAATCCAAACACCATTTGCACCATGGTAATCATTGTAAGCAGAAAAAAAGTCACCAATTTTCTTTGATACCTCATTGGTAACGACATATTCAACCACTTCATCCAACACATGTTCTTGGTCATCTGCTTTAATAACCGTCTCAATTGTACGGTTAATGTCCTTAACGAAGAAATCTTTAAGATTCATTTCTTTAATTTATAGTTAGCAATATTGAATGCACGGTAATAATTATCATCTTTCATTAAGCCAAAAAGTTCCAGCGAGTACCCATTGTATTCTCCAGCAAAGAAGGCAATAGTAGGTGCTTTCTTGGCTACATTCTGCAGGTTATTCAGTACATTATGGCTGCGGATATATGGAAAAACCAGACCAATTCCTGTTAAAAAATACACTTTGGCAGAACTTTCTTCAATCAGGCTCTTAATTTTTGGAATCAGCACCTCATTAATGTCAATTATGGATTGAAGTGCCTCTTTAAATTCAGTTTTATCCATGCTTTTTTCGAGTTCGAATATTTCACCATCACCAAGTTCACTATTCAGTAGTTCCAGAGCAATATCATACAGATTTAATTCAAGCACGGGAATACCATTGGTTTCGAGTTTATTTTTCAGACTGCGTATTGCTCTGTCAACTTCCACCTGTTGCTTTGGGTCATATGCCGAAATGAAAAAGGGTATTTCACCACCGAGTGATTCCATCCGTAGGAATTCTTGGTTGCTGACAACTTTATATAAATGTTCGAACTTGGTTACTATATCTTCCATATCAATGTCTTAGTTGTTGTATGTCTCTGTCGGATATCATAAATATTTTCAACCATACTGAGTCGTCTTGGGCAATGGCATTTATTACTTCCTGCTGAAGAATTTGTGGCTGTATTGTTTTTTCAATGGCATTATTTATGATACCAGCCTGTTCGAGAATCCGAAACATTACCTGTTTTGCTTTTTTTTGTGTGGTTTCTGAAAATTCTTCGAGTTCGGGATGTAATAACACCTTGCTGTTAATAAACGATTTGTAATCAGATTCGTGCAACTGGTAATCATATACCAATACCTTATCTCGGATAACCTCTATGGTAAAATCTCTTATAAATGCATAATGCTTACATGTCGCAAGGAATGCTATCTGTTTCTTGCTGATAAGGTCTCCATGAATTAAGATGTATTTCTGTTCCTTGGTAAGTTTTTCCAACCGTTTACGGATTTCACGGAACTCTCTATCAGTTGTTCTGCTTTTAACTGAACCAAATACAACACCACTTTCTTTTACAATGGCAAAGTCGGAAGTATCATTCTCGTGAGAAGCCTTTGCAACCTTAACCATTTCATTTAATCGCAATGATGCAGCAGTAAATGACAGAATATATTTAGATTCTTGCTGCATCATACATTAATTATTGTTTTAACTGGAACTTCAAGAATTTCGCTGATTTTCTTCAGGTGTGCTTTCTTGGGCACACTTCTTCCAGCACACCAGTGGGATACTGTCACTTCACTGACACCAATCTTGTTTGCAAGCCACTTTTGCTTCAGACCTTTGGCTTTCAGTAGTTCTTTAAGAAGCATTGATTTAAGAAAAGTTAAAGTTTTGGAATATCGAATGTACGGAATTTAAATGAATAAGCACAGAATAATTCGTTGTTTATTTATAGGCTTCTTGGTGACTATGAAAAAAGGGGTGCAAGAATATATTTGATTTTCTGCACCCCTGATTTGAGTTAAAAAGGTAATTCTACTACATCAACTACATCATTGCTTGAAACATCAATACACCATGCTGCAGGGTAGCCTTTCTGCAATTCAGTATAACCAATTTGAATGCGGTATATATGTTTCTTGGGTAAATGAATTGCACCGTACAATCCTTTGCTATGTTTAACATACACATAATGAACCCTATCATATCCTGCTTTTTTTAATGCTTCAATCCTTTCCTGCATAATCGGTTGCTGGATGCAAACATCCTTTATTTCGCTTATAATCTGGTTTAAAATCTTCATATCCATATATATTAATTACAAATTATCTACATGTATACTATCCAACATAATCGCCATAATTCAAACGCCAAGAATATGTGTCATCGCTTATTGACTGTACAATTCGGCTGGATTTGCTGATGCAATAGCAAGTGACACGCTTCTTACCTTTTCTTATGGTATCGAACCCATACTCAGCCATGAGTTTTCCAATAACCAGCACGTTGATACGTTTGCTGGCATGAGGGAATCTCCCCAGTAGTGAATTTACCAAGTCCAGATTGGTAATTAGGAAAGTATCACCTACGATATCTGGCTTCTGCACGTATTCATCGAATATCAAATCTACATCTGAATATTGAACATAATCTGAATATAGGTGCTTCAATTCCTGCTTGTTATCCTGCTGGTATGAGTATGGAAAACCATTGACAAGCAGGTTATATGCTTCCATAAACAAATCAGTGTAATCAATACCAGCCAGTTTCTCAAAATGAATTTTCTCAATTTCAAGAGGAATAATTCTACGGTTCTGCTGTTCCCTGACAACAAATAGATAGTTTCCACTACCAGCAAAACTACACCTACGCTTAATCGTTGATATTCTTCGGTCATATTTTCTGCGCATGGTCAGTTCTTTGGTGCTGAGAACCGTCTTGAACGTTTTGTCTTGTTCATATGAGCGACCATCCATTTCATCATCCACAATTAACAACGCTTGTGACATTAAGACCTTGAAATCATCATCAAAACTCAGGGAATGTTCTTTCCTGTAGCCATGAAGGTCTTTCGGAAGAGTGTAGTTTCTGAGCAGGGTGGTCTTCCCAAGACCTTGTTCAACAGATAAAAGAGTTAAAAAAAACTCGTTAGGGTACTCATATCCCAGTGCCTGAGCAATCATTCCAACATACCATTTCTTCAGATACTTGATAAGCACAGTCCTGTCAATGGATTTGTTCTTCAGTACCATACAATCCAACCATCTTTCAAACATACCCACAGGATGCCTGTCTTTATTGGATTCAATAAATTCAAGAATTGGGTTGATTGTTGTGATATAATTTGACTTTATGGTTTCTTCAAACCTCGTCCTCGGAATCTCCTTATCGAAATGCTTTTTCAAATCAATGTATAAGGTGTTGTAGTCGAGTTCTTCGATGATTTTACCATCAAGGGTAAGGTCTTGGATAAATGTATCATACCTGACACCTCTGGTGTTTAGGTAATTTGAAATGTCTTCAGAACTTATTTTGTCAGGCTTTGATTTTACATCATAGCCATATTCCTTGAGCAACCTCAACGTACTTCGGTAGTCATTCTTTCCTTCCAACACCTGCAAAACCTGAAAGTGGTTGTAAGGTTTTTCTGGTTTAAATTCGGTCGAAGTACTGAAGCAAAAGAAGGTCTTAGTATCCTTTAAGTAATATCCAGAATGCACTGCCGAAGACCCGTCCCTGAGTAGGTAAACCTTCTGGTCATCGTCTTTAACAACTGCCCAACCATGCTTTTGAAATAATTCTACAATCGGGTATTTATCATTGAAATCATTTATGGCAGGCTCGTCATAGACAAATGATTTACCGTTCTTTGATGTACTACTTGTTGGGAAGTATCGGGTCAGGCTTCTCGCTGATTCGAGAAGGAGAGTACGTTCTTCAACAGTGATGGTTGGAATTTCAACATGAAGATTTTCAAGGTCGAACAAACCATGAATAATCGTATTGTTTACTTTACTTGTGCAAAAGTAACCACCTTCACCACGTGTCTCGATAATCACAGTTTTATCGGAGTGTAGAGCAAGTTTGAGATTCTTATCAATAATTGTATCTGGACACCTGTATATAAAGTGGAGACCACCACTTGGTGTGGACTGAGATACTAATCTGTCAAGAAGGTACTCAGGAATGAGGTTTGTATATTCCGTGATAATTGTTCTAAGCGGGTCGTTCTTGATGTCGATATCAATGCATTCAAGGTTACCGCTTATTTTTCCCGAAATAATTCCAACCGTGCCATTTTTTACGTAATGTGAGTGCCAGAGTGATGTTGGTGCGATTTTGCTCTGGTACTCCCCCCACGGTTTGAAAGGTATCTTGTTAGTTGATACGGGTATGATTGACAAACCAAACTCTTTGGGGTCAATCATTGTGTCTGTGCCACTGTTATTAAAGTCCCATTCCAGTTCTTTCATTTTGAGTTACACATTTATCATCGCTATTATTTTTTTCAAGCAGATTCTTCATAAGATACTGCTTGACCCATGTGGCTACTCTCACATAGTCTTTTTTTGCTTTCTCCTGAAGCAATTCAAAGAATTCACGTTCAAGAGAGAGGTTCATTTTTACAACTTGTTGTTTTTTAATCTTTTTCATTTTTAATAAGATTTAAATACATGTTATTTTTATCGGGAGCATATTGCCCCCTTCTGCAACTAAATACTCAGAAAAAAAGCATAAGCCATTTTTTGCATCATATTCATTGTCTTTTTTTTATTTTGGGGTAGACAAGAAGACAAGATAAAAGTGAGTCTAAAACAGGAATTAAAACAGTGACAGTGGAAATCAGTGCCAGTAAATTTGACTGTCACTGTTTCAATAATGTTTTTCGATGGGCACTTTTTCATGTCTACTTGTCTACCTATTTTATTTGATTCATGTTGACTAACCTACCTTCAAAGCCTAAAGGAAATTTTTCACCTTCAGGCAATACCCAAATATGATATTGGTTTGCTGCGTCAGCAATCCTTGACATAGCAGGAAATAATTCAACACCTTCACTTTCAACACCACATATATCATTTTTTATTTGTTGTAGGTGTTGCCAATTACGAATTGGAAATCTGTCGTTTCTCTTAATGGATAAATATCGAATTCCATTGGGTAATTCTCTCAGGAAGCATTGGTATGTATCGTTTGCATATGCTTCCATTGAGCCACCGCATGCGATATCATCCATAATTCGAATGAACTTCATTCTCTGCCAATTCTCAATATGCCATTTATTGTTACCGAATTCTCGGCACATTTTTCTTTTCTGTTGACGTGTAATTCTTTCCATACTATAATTCAAAATGAAATGTTATGTTGGCAATATTGCCTGTTATTCTTTTTGTATCCCTTCCTAAAAAATAGAGTGTGAATGAATACGAAGCAAAAGTACAAATTGCAACATATTGATAGTAAGTATTTTACATATACTTACTTTACTGAGTAAATGGAGTAAAGCATTTAGTGATTAAGACTGAACAGACACTGAACAAAAGAAGGTAGGGTCAGCAGTTTTTCAATGCATATGGAAACGGATGGTGTTGATTATTTGTTCTGCTTACCATCTATGTTGAAAAGTTCATCAATAAGTTCAGCACCTTTGGGAGCACCCTCTTTATTGAATACGGTGACATGTGCTTTAACACCTTCCTCAATTGGCACATATTGCCCAATATCATTCCTGTTATATGTGAAACAATATTGAAGGTTAATCCATGATGGTCTTTGCGGAATAAAATTTCTGGTGATTAGATTGTTGAAAAAATAAGCGAATAGTTTTGCTCCTTTTTCCCATTGGACTGGTTTTTTAATATCCGAAATTGGTGTGTTGGAAAAAACTGCCATAAAATCGTTGATATCAGTGTCCATAGCAATTAGTTCATTTAATTTTAAAATGTTATAAAAATCTGTTAACAATCCTTTTTCTTTCAGCCATTTGAAAGAACGCCTTATCTGTGGTTCTTTGACTGACAATTCATCAATATTTTTGTCCTGATGGCTCAAAATAAACTTAGATGCTTCATCACACATCTTTGCTTTGGCTTCAAACATTTGCGTCAAAGTCTCGTCTTTAAGTTGTTTTGATTCATATAATATTTGTTCAATTTCCTTTTTGATTTCTGCAATCTGCTTCAATAATTCATTTTTATATAATTCATTGTCATCATGTTTCTCGGCAAGAAACTCATTTTTAAATTGCTGAAAGGATTTGTTCAGGTATAATGCCAATTCAGACGAACTTACTATTCCATTTAATTCAAAAAATCGTAAAGAATCGGGCAACAGACCGTCATCATCCAGTATAGTTTGAAGTTCGGCAATTATTTCATCACGATTATCAACATCATCAGGTATCTCTTTATATTTTGCCTTGTAATCATTATCGGCAAGAACATCTATGAATCTTTGAATGATTGAGTTCATATCAATAAAATTGTAAGTTGTACAAATTTAAGATTTTGGAACTCGTTATGAAGCAATATTTAATTTTACTGCATGGTTGACATCGCTATTCTATGATTGATAGTATTTCCGAAGGTTGCATGCCATAGTAATCGGCTAACTGAAAAAGGGTCACGATTGTGAAGTTCTTTGAATTTTCGACTCGCAGTAGTGTATTACGGTGCAATCCAGATTCATCACCTACCTCAACCTGCGTTTTGTTTTCAGAGGAACGTAGTTCACGCAGATAAGCACTTATAAGGTCGAAATGTTTTTGATACTGATTGTTTGCTGACTTTGTTGGCATTATTTTAATGGCATTTGAAATAAATACTGATTATCGCATAATAAATTATGCTTTTTAATGTACGATAATTGCCATTACTACCTGCTTTATTATGAGAATACATACACCTTATTCGGATTATCAATTTCAATAGGAGAGCCGATTAGTGAGGCATTGAACGCTGGACATACGAAGTCTTCATACATGGAAGTAATAAAAATGTAAGTCCACCATGCGCATTTCAGGATATATTTCAAAAAACACAGAAAAATAATTGACCAAGATTTCACTGAATACCTTTGAACAGGTCTTCGATTTTTATCCCAACCGCCCGTGCAAGAATTATTATTGACCTGAGTGATGAATTTTCACCATTCTCTACTCTGGAAATGGTTACCTTATTTAAACTGTAGTCTCGTGCAAAATCTTCATAGTTATTCCGTATCAGTTTTCGCTGTGACTTAATTCTTGACCCGATTTCTTTTATTATCAGTTCGATGTCAGCAGTTAATTGAGGGTCAATTTCCTTTTTCATTTTCCGTTGTTTTTAGCAAAGGTATAAAATACATAAAAAATTATGCAATTTTATTGTAATACATAATATATTATGTATTTTTGCTTCATGAATAAAAGAGTTTGGATTCAGCAGCAATACTTAAACACAGACGTGGAAAGTCCAACACGTTATTTGATACTCGTAGAAGTGAGGGATTCCGTTCCGTTAAAAGCGTACATAGTGGAACTTCCGAAGGACTTTCACTTTTGGGATGAGAAATATCAATACTATCAGATAAATCAAAACTAATTATCAATATGAATCACATCGCAATTTATGTACGTGTCTCAACCAAAGAACAAACAGTTGAAAACCAAACTGTCAGATTGGTTGAATATGCAAAGAGTAATGGCTTTACATTTGATGTTTATGAAGAAACTGAATCGACCAGAAAGACACGTCCAGTAAAACAAAAATTAATGTCACGTTTGAGAAACCATGATTACTATGCTGTTGCTGTTTACAAACTTGACCGATGGGCACGCAGTTCACGGGAATTAATACTTGACACGCAAGAACTAATAGGCAAAGGTATTGGTTTCATCAGCATAAGTGACAATTTGGATTTCACTACGGCATCGGGAAAACTTCACTTCGCAATATTGTCGGCATTCAGCGAGTTTGAAAGGGAACTCATACGGGAAAGAACTGTCAATGCCCTTCAGAGAAAAAAAGAAGAAGGATATATCTTTCGTGGTAGACCCTTAGGTTCAAAAGACTGCAAGAAGCGCAAGACGGAAGGATACTTCATCCGTGAGGCACGTAAGCGGGAAATGATTTAGATAGAACAAGCATTCTCCCAAAAAAAATGACATCTTACTTCAGAGGATTACGTCATTTTTTGCTACAACATAATGAGATATTGAGAACTATTCCATATCCCATATTTTCCCTTTATAGCCTTTGCTTTCCATTATTTTGGTAATTATTTTGTACTCTTTCTTTTCTGTTTCAAGTGATTCAATATAGTGTTCAATGCCATTTTTTAGAAGTTCTAAAACAACTTCCTCTTCTGAATACTCATCTTTCCAGATTTCTTTGAATGCTTCAACTGCTGCATCCATTTTTTCGGTCAATTTAATTGTTACTTCTTTCATAGATTTTGATTTTATTGTTAGTCAATTTTTCTCACAAGGTATTAGCAAGATAGTAAGTAAAATTTAATTTCCATACAGTATATATTCGTTGCTTAAATATGAAGAGACTGCAAATAGAGCAAGACATTAGGGTACTTTATTCGTGAAGCCAGAAGGCGAGATATGGCATAAACCAAACAAACCGTCCCCGCAAATAATTGACGTAACAAAATCAGCATCCTGAACCACTGATTTTTCATGGTCATCCCCCCCTGCAGAAAAACAGCAAAAAAGGGGGTGGGTTATTTTGGTATAACCACCACAACATGAACCACCATATTCACCATTGTATTGAATATGGTGCTATGGTGATGTAAAAATTGGTGCTGACTTGGTGAAATATGTGGTGGATATGGTGCAGAATTGGTGAAAAAACAAAATCACCATCACCAATAAAATCTTTCTTATTTGGGTAAATCAGTTAATGTTTCAAAGTCCGCCAGTGACCATAGCCACCAGCCACCATCGTATTCCATGTTCCAACTGATATTATAGCACCTATTGGTTTTCAAGTCCTGTACATTCAAATATATGACACCTTCGTAATCCTGATAGTTCAGCAGCCTTATGGCAGCAATGTCATTACCAACGGTTCGCTTCTCCAACTTCATATAAGGCATACCTTTGGTTAAACGCTTACCTTGGGTCATAATGAAGTCCAAGTCCAGTACAATGGTATCGGGTGTCAGATATTCCAATACTTTCCTGCCAGCACTATTGATATATGATTGTGGTTGGTTATTAAGTGTGGTATTGCTTGTTTCATCTGTCATGGTTACCATATTATAGTATCGTACATTATGTCCCTGAAGGGTATCCCCCCGTACCCATCCCCCCCGTATACCCCCCCCCCGTAGGGTCTGTGGGTGCTACATGAGCATCTTTTTTTATAAATACTTTGAAAACCCTGAGCAGGTAAAAAAAGTTCAAAAATCCAGACCCGCATAAATTTTCCAAAAAATTGGAATGATTATGGAATAATAAGAGTGTTGATGCTGGTGATGGTATGAATATGCGGTCATGGGACACTTGGAAGCCTATAACGCAGGACACAGCAAGCATATTGACTGCAGGTATGATTCGCTTGCGAATATATAGTTATAGGGTCTTGAAGGAATGATGTTTGGAAGGATTGGCTTCCTGCAGGGTGTGAACGCTAATGTTTACCATCACTGCTTGAGGGTCTGGAAGCGATTTATTATCTTTGTGAAAGCAAGATGTTCTTTGCTATTTTGATGAACAAAATTAGCCATTTCGTAACCCTATATTTTGGGTAAATGGTGTAAGTGATTGAATTATAATGCTTGTGGTGTTGTGGGGTTGGAAGTTATACGCTCCACTAAAGACTCTTTCCGACCACTCCCCCCAAGGAGTGGTCTGGTACGCTCCACCAGGCATTGTTTTGCACTTTGAATTACTTAGTGTATTCCGAAAAGGTTTTCATGAACTGGACCCTTTCGTATTCGGCAGGGTTGATCCGGGTTCCCATGGCCAGTTTTCCCCTGAAATCTTCTATACCCGCGTAATTCTTCTTTTCCATCCAGGAAACGATTTGCGAATTGAAATCGGCAATCGCTTTGAATCCCTCTTTGTAGAGGACCGAGACCAGCTGGACGGTTTGGGCGCCGGCCAAAAGCATTTTAACGGCGGTTTTCCAGTCGTGTACGCCTGTGGAAGCGGCCAGATCGCATTCCACACGGTGTGCCATCATGCCGATCCACCGCAGGGGGAGCAGGTAGTCGCCCGGACTGCTCAGCCTGGGTGCGCTTTTAACAATCTCCTGGTCAATGTCGATATCCGGGGAGTAAAACCGGTTGAAGAGCACCATCCCTTTGATCCCTGATGCCGAGATATCTTGAATCATCCTTCCCAGATTCGAGAAATAGGGGCTGATTTTTACCGATACGGGGATTTTCACCCGGGAGGTCACCTGCCGGATGATTCCGAAGTAGGTATTCTCGTTGTCGCTGCTGCTTTGACGCAGGTCAGATGGGAGGATGAAAAGGTTGAGCTCCAGGGCGTCAGCACCTGCGGCTTCGATTTTCTCTGCGAAGAAACTCCAATTCTGGGAAGTGACGCAGTTGATACTGGCAATCACGGGAATATGAAGGGCTGCCTTCGCTGAGGTGATCAGGCCGAGGTAACGCTTCAGATTGTCCTGACGGATTTCCACATCGTAATAATCAAGAAACTCGAGGTTTTCCTCCATGGGCCCCATCTTTTTGAGTTCAGAGGCATATTCGAGGTAAATCTCCTCCTCGAATATCGATTTGAGGACGACGGCGCCTGCACCGGCCCTTTCGATCTCCTTGAGGTTATCTGCATTGTCGGTCAGGTTGCAGCTGCCTGCTATCAGGGGCGACCGCAGGTCCAGACCCATGTATTTGGTATACAGCTCATTCATGGTAAATTTCAATTATTTCGGTATAAAACAGATAATAAGAATACTTACTCCATCTCTCAGTCACTTCGTTCCTCACACACTCTCTCACTCTCCCCTTCCCTCACTCATAAGGTAGGAGTGCATATGTTCAGCAGCCCTGCGGCCGTCGCCCATGGCCAGGATGACGGTTGCTCCTCCGCGTACGATATCTCCTCCGGCGAACATTTCAGGGATGGAGGTCTGCATTTTGTCTTCGTCAACGATGATGGTTCCCCAGCGCGAGACATTCAGTCCGGGCAGCGAGGCGGGGACCAGCGGGTTGGGGGAGACACCCACGGCGACGATCACCAGGTCAACGTCAAGTTCAAATTCGGAGCCTTCGATGACCATGGGACGGCGGCGTCCCGAAGCGTCGGGCTCACCTAAGCCCATGCGGACCACCCGCATACGGTTGACGCGTCCGTTCTTGTCAGCGAAATATTCTACCGGGTTGCAGAGGGTCATGAATTCCACGCCCTCCTCTTTGGCATGCTTGACCTCTTCCACGCGGGCGGGCATTTCGACTTCCGAACGGCGGTAAATGATTATAGCCCTTTCGGCGCCCAGGCGGAGGGCTGTACGGACCGAGTCCATGGCGGTGTTTCCCCCGCCGACGACGGCCACGTTTTTCCCCCTTAAAATCGGCGTATCGAAATCATCGGAATTGGCTCCCATAAGGTTCACCCGGGTGAGGTATTCGTTGGAAGAGAGGATTCCGTTGTAGTTCTCTCCGGGAATCTCCATGAAACGCGGCAGTCCTGCCCCGCTCCCGATAAAGAAACCCTTGAATCCCTGTTCCTTCAGGTTGTCGAAGGTGGCGGTGCGCCCCACGATGAAGTTGGTGATGAATTTCACCCCCATTTTCCGGAGGTTTTCTAGTTCGAAGTCGACGATGGCATTGGGAAGCCTGAACTCAGGGATACCATATTTGAGGACTCCGCCAATTTCGTGAA
>Ga0208939_1000635_pt1 | contig 28082 bp, 23 predicted proteins | sample AD_STIC12_MetaG_FD_184437 | JGI IMG/M metagenome (GOLD analysis project Ga0208939, IMG submission 184437) | Active sludge microbial communities of municipal wastewater-treating anaerobic digesters from USA - AD_STIC12_MetaG (SPAdes) (version 2) | ecosystem: Engineered > Bioreactor > Anaerobic >...
ACACGCGCGACGCCGCGGCAGCCGACACGCTGGTCGCACGCATCCGCGCCGCCGGCGGCCAGGCGCTGGCCGTGCAGGCCGACGTGGCCGATGCGGCGCAGGTGGCGGCCATGTTCGAGCGCATCGACCGCGAGTTGCCGCGTCTGTCCGGCCTGGTCAACAACGCCGGCGTGGTCGACCAGCCGGCCCGCGTCGACGAGATGGACGCGGCGCGCCTGCAGCGCATGTTCGCGATCAACGTTTTCGGCAGCTTCCACTGCGCGCGCGAGGCGGTGCGCCGCCTGTCGACGAAACACGGCGGCAGCGGTGGCGCGATCGTCAACCTGAGCTCGGCGGCGGCGCGGCTGGGCGCGCCCGGCCAGTACGTCGACTACGCGGCGGCCAAGGGCGCCATCGACACCTTCACCGTTGGCCTGGCCAAGGAAGTCGCCACCGAGGGCATTCGCGTCAACGCCGTGCGCCCGGGCATCATCGAGACGGAGATCCACGCCTCCGGCGGCATCCCCGACCGCGTCCGGCAGATGGCGCCGCTGGTGCCGATGCAGCGCGCCGGCAGCGCCGACGAGGTGGCGCAGGCCATCGTCTGGCTGCTGTCCGACGCGGCCAGCTACACGACCGGCGCCATCGTCGACGTCACCGGCGGGCGCTGACTCCGGGAAGACCCCGGGGAAGAAAAGCGCCGTGGTCGGCGTATCCCGTATACCGCCGCGGCGCCGCCGGGCGGGTCCTTCACCCACACCAGGAGAGACCATGACCCGAACGACCGGCCTGATCACGATCGCGGCAGCTGCCACCCTGCTCGCGGCCTGCGCCTCCGCGCCGAAGAACCCGATGAGCTTCTTCGTCACCAGCGTGGGCAGCGGCAAGGGTGCCGACCTGGGCGGCCTGGCCGGTGCCGACGCGCATTGCGAGAAGCTCGCTGCGGCCGTGGGTGCCGGCGGCAAGGACTGGCGCGCCTACCTCAGCACCACTGGCGCGGGCGGCGTGAATGCGCGCGACCGCATCGGCAAGGGCCCCTGGCAGAACGCCAAGGGCGCGGTGATCGCCACCGACGTGGCCGCGCTGCACGGCATCAACAACCTGACCAAGCAGACGGCGCTGACCGAGAAGGGCACGCCGATCAACGGCCGCGGCGACACGCCCAACACGCACGACATGCTGACCGGGTCCACGCCCGACGGCCGCGCGATGGACGGCAGCACCGACAGCACTTGCGGCAACTGGACGAAGAGCGGCGAAGGCTCGGCCATCGTCGGCCACCACGACCGCATCGGGCTGCGCGACGACGAGCCCTCGCGCTCGTGGAACTCGTCGCATCCGTCGCGCGCCTGCAGCCAGGACGCGCTCAAGGCCACCGGCGGAGACGGGCTGTTCTACTGCTTCGCCGCCAAGTAGATGGGGCCCCCGGCCGCGGTCTACCGCGGCCGGGGCAGTGATTAGTACCCGCTGCAGTACTGAAAGTGCATCGGGTCCTTGTTGGCGCCGCTCCAGCGGCCGCCCCAGGTGAAGCCGTGGCGCTCGAACAGGGCCACCAGCGCCGGGTCCATGTCGCCGGCGGTGCCCATCGCATTGGTGCGCGCGTTCAGGTCGATGGCGATGCCCCAGCTGTGCGTCGAGGGCTTGGCCTGGCCGCGCTTCATTCGCCAGGTGTAGCCGCCGCCGTAGGTCTTCACCGATTTCTGCAGGCCGCTGCGCACGATCTCGGCGAACACCGCCTCGACCAGCGGCACGATCAGCCTGTGGCAACGGATGCCGCTGGCGCTCTTGCTCGTGTCCCAGTCCAGCGGGATGGCGAACGGCAGCGCGGCGCGCGCCATGAACCGCTGTTCCCACTTCGGGTCGGCGGTGCCGTCGTCGCGCGCATAGGCGCGGATGTCGCCGAAGGTGGCGATGATCGCAGCCATGCCGCTGGGCGCCGGTGGCCAGGGCGCGACGGCAGCGCGCGCGCCGGCAGGCAGCGTGGCGCGCGCCTTCGCCGCACGTGGCCGCGGCGGCAGCGCAATGGACTGGCCCGGCACCACGTCCTTCACGCCAGCCAGGCCGTTGTAGTCGGCCAGTGCGGCGGCGAGCCGGCGGTCGCCGAGCAGTTGTTCGGCGACGCTGGCGAGCGTTTCGCCCTTGCGCAGGATGTGGGCCTTGGCCATGGTCGTGCTCCTCGGGGTCGTTTCGGGTTCAGCGCTTGCGGGCGGCGGCCTTGCGCACCGCCGCCTTGCGCGGTGCGGTCTTGCGGGGGGCCGCCTTCTTGGCGGGCGGCGGGGCCGCGCGGCGTTTCGGCTGGGCATCGGGCGGCGCGGCCGCCGGCGCCCAGTCCGCCGGGTTGGCCGGGCGATCTCCGCGCGGGCCGCGGCGCGGCTGGATGCGCTGCACCAGCTGCAGCAGCCGGTCGGCGGTGCGGCGCAGGCTCTCGTCGCGCTGCTGCACGAGAGACAGCGCATCGCAGAAGCGCGACATGATCTCCAGCTGCTTGACGACGGCATACAGCTGCGCCGGCTTGACCGCCACGCTCGAGAACGCCTGCTCGTAGGCCTGGGCGAGTTCTTCGAATGCGGCCGTGCCGACTTCGTCCGCGCGGCCCAGGCTGCCGTCGAGCAGGCGCTGCGTGAGCAGCGCGTCGCTGGGCATCATCTCGTCCCACGGGTCGTCGGTGCGCTCGGCCCGATCGTGCGCCAGCTGGCGGCACTGCTGCACCAGCACCAGGGCCGCGTCCTTGGCTGCAGGCGTGGCCCAGTCGGTGAGCGCATCCAGCGTCAGGCGGTTCAGCGCCATGTAGAGGTTGAAGCTGGCGCTGCCCGGGAACCCCTCGGACGCACGGTAGGCCTCGGTGCTCTGCTTGAGGGCCTCGATCATCTTCTGCCCGACCGCGTCGAACGCCTTCGGCTCCAGCCCGCCCTTGAGCAGCTGCCGCGCATGCAGGCTGGCCTTGCGCTTCCAGGCGCTGCCGCGCATGGCGTCGCGCTTGCTGCTGCGCGGCGGTGCCGCGCCGGCCGCGCCTTCGGCCAGCGCGCCATCCTGCAACCCGGCCAGCTCGTCCAGCGCCGCGAGCCGGCGCAAGGACAGCTCGAACGAGCGCTCGCCATCGGCCACCTGTTGCGCCAGGTCGTCCTCGAGGCCGTATTCGGCGCGCCAGTCACCCAGCTGTGCCTCGATGAAGGCCATGTCCTCGACGACGCGCAACGGCACGTCGGCGCCGCCCGCCTCGGCCTGGATCGCCTGGCTGAACGCCGCGTAGGCGCGCTCGAGGTGCCCCAGCGCCAGGAAGTAGTCGCCCAGCGCCGTCAAGAGTTCGGGGCGGCGCCGCCAGCCCAGCGGGCAGCGCTCGGCCACCAGGCGATCCGCCTGCTCGACACGCGCCTCCACCTGCTTCCAGGAGAGCTCCTCGCCGCGGCGCAGCAGGTCGGCGTTGCGCCGCGCCAGCTCGTCGCGCACCTCGTCGATGGCCACGAACATCGGCGGCTTCTGCGTGCGCTCGGCCTGCTCGGCGCGTGCGTCGGCCATCCAGCCGGGATCGCCATAGGCCTGGAACGCGCCCCAGGTGATGTCCTGCCCTTTGCCGGCGTCCCAGGCGGCCTCACGAGCCTCGAACACCGCCATGCCGAACGGCTTCTGGCCATGCAGAAGCTCGCGGTAGAAGACCTCGCCGAAGGTGCGTGCGATGTCGTCGTTGACGGCCCAGCCGGCCACCACGACGCAGCGCACGCCGATCTCGATCAACTCGCGCGCGATGCTCGCCGCGAGCTTGTTGCCGGTGCGCCCGAGGTCGACCTGGGCGAGGTGGCAGCAGTTCAGGAACACCAGATCCGGCACCACCTCCATGGCGCCGATCTCGGCGGCGGTGATCAGCAGCCCGTCGGAGAGCACCACGCCGCTGCGCCGGCTGCCATCGATGTGGCGCTGGTTGAACACGCCGTGCGCCGAGATGTGCAGCAGACGCCAGGGCTGCTGGTACAGCGCAGCCAGAACGCCGGTGGCGTCGGCCGCGTCGCCGGCCAGTTCCTTGACGTCGAACTCGAGGTGGCGCAGCACCGCCGCGATGGCCTTCGCCTCGGACTCCGCGCCGGGCAGGTCGGGTGGCGGCGAGCAGGGCTGCCCCTTCGAATCGAGGAACCACGCCTCGAATCCATGAACCGACGGGTTGCCGACCACCAGGGCCGTGCGCTTCGGGCTCTGCCGCACGTTGCGGCGGAAGGTGGCGGTGGCGAACTGGCGCACCACGGCCGAGCGCAAGGCCAGCGGCACGCCGACCTTGTCGACCCCGCCTTCGCCGCCGGCCACCGGGTCGTCGGCGAGCATCAGCTCCCAGGGCAGGTTGGCGGTGTACTCGTCGACCACCAGCACGACGCGGTCGAGCTGGCGCGCCGCGTCCTTGAAGTCGTGCGGCACCATCAGCTGGAACAGCATGCGGCCGAACTCCGGCCGCCACAGCGCGCTGTGGATCTGCTGGCGCACGAGCGTCTCGATCAGCCCGGGCTGGCGCTGCAGCGACACCGACTCCGCGCGCGCACGCTGCCCGACGTAGAGGAAGCGCAGCTTCTCGCCGATGGCGGTGCGCGCGGCGCCATCGTCGGCCCGCGCCGGCAAGTCGGCGGACGGCGGCGCGTCGCGCTCGGCCTCGGTGATCATCAGCCGCGGCCAGTAGCTCTGTCGCATGTCGGCATACAAGCGCGGGCGCACGCTGTCGTTCTGGTCGATCTCCTCGTGGAAGCTCAGCAGCGTGCCCTGCTGCGCGGCCAGCGGCGCGAGCCGGCGGCAGGCCTCGCGCAGCGCGTAGCCGGCACTGATGGCGATGTCGAGGTAGAGCTCGACGATGTCGAGCCGGCTGACGCGGATGCTGCTGCGCGTGACGGCGGCGAACTTGGCATTGCCTTCGAGCACGCCGCGCACGAGCGCCTCGACCGAGGCCGCCACGGTGAGGTTGACGGCCGAGTTGTAGCCGATCAGCAGGGCCGCCAGCGGCACCTCGCGCTGCGCCTCGCCGAGCAGGTCGGCGACCTGAAGCAGGTAGCGCAGCACGCCGGTGCGCACGGCGTCCACCAGCATCGCGGGGCTGAGCGAACCGTCGTACTTGCCCAGGCCGGTGACGATGGCGCCGGCCAGCGGGCGCCCGTCCGTGCAGCGGTTGCCCGAGCCGCCGAGCACCACGGCCGCGGTGCCCAGCGGGCCGGCGTAGACACCCAGGCTGTAGCGCTCGCTGAGGTCGCCGCCGAGCAGGTCGCGGTCGATCAGCATCTGCGGGCCGGCGATCGTGTCCTGCTCGTACTGGCCGACCATGATCGGCTGCTGCACCGAGCGCAGGTCCATGGCCTTGACGGCCACCTCGAGGCGGAACTTCGGCGGCTTGGGCATGCGGTCGTTCACCGCGCCGCCGAGCAGGCCCAGCTCGACCGTGCTCGGGTCGTCGGCCGTCGGCGGGCCGGCGTCGTAGCTCACCGGCTGGTCGTCCTCGGCGGCGCGCAGCACCGGTGGCTGCGTGAGCAGGCCGGCGGTGGCACCGGCCTCCAGCAACTCGACGATCGCGCCGAAGTAGGCCTCGGTGGACGGCAGGTCGCCGTGCACCGCCGGCATGTAGTAGAAGCTGCCGATGCCGCCGATGCGCCCGGACTCCCAGGTCACGGTGCCGTCGCCGCGCGTGGTGCCCACCATCTTCAGGCGGCCGCCCTCCTCGCGCACGCCGCAGGGCGTGTTGCGCGCCACGCCGAACACGTAGATGCTCTTCTTCTCGTAGTCGGGCGGCAGCGCGGGCCGCTCGCGGCCGTCCTGCGTCCACAGCCAGGCGGCCGAGTCGAGCACCGGCTGCGGCGGCGTGCCGGCCTTGCCGTCGCCGAACCACAGGTCGCGCACCTTGCCCTTCATGGCCTGCCAGGTCGGCGCCTGCTGGTAGTCGAAGAAGGCGCCGCCGTCGCTCTGGCCCTGGAAGATGTCGACGAAGCCCGGCTTGGGCAGCAGCTGCAGCGCGCCGCGGAAGCCGGAGATGATGTCCAGCACCTCCTGCATGTCGTGCGTCAGGTCCAGCCGCACCAGCGTGCGCAGGGTGTCGCCCTTGCCGAGCAGGTTCTCGACCATCGAATGCGCGCCCTGGTGCGGCGTGCCGAGCATCACCAGCCGCGAGCCCGGGCGCTTCATCACCGCGTCCATCACCGGCCGGCGCTTGTGAATGCAGGCGCGCACCACCAGGCCGCCCATGCTGTGCGCGAGCAGGCGGATCGGCCGGTCGGTCTGCTGCAGCAGCCGGTCGAGAAATTCGCCCAGCCGGTCGGCCAGTACGTCCAGCGGCTGCCGCCAGTCGTAGGGAAAGCGCTCGACGCGGTGGGTGCGCGAGAGCTCCTTGCACAGCTTGCCGTAGAACATGCCGAACAGCTCGTCGGCCTCGATGCCGGGCTGATCGAAGGCGATCTTGGCCAGGCCGCCGGAGGCGATGTCCAGCGGGTCGAACCAGACGCGGTCGCTGCGGTTGGCGCGCAGGTGCGAGCCCATCACACCGGGCAGCACCACCACCACCGGCCGATCGGCCGACTCGACGTCGCGGCTGGCGCGCGAGGCCTCGGCCAGCGCCGCGGCGTATTCGCCCGGCGCCGGCAGGGTGCGAAACATGTCCAGCGCGCGCGGCTCGGCCTCGACCAGCCAGTCGCGCAACGCGGCGCGCGTGTCGCCATTGGTGAAGTAGCGGAAGTGCGAGACATCGGCCCCGCGGTCGAACAGCACGCGCGCCGCCGCCTTGGGCGCAATGCCGGCGAGCATCGCGGTGGTGTTGACGACGAGGTCGTTGTCGTCGTTGTCGAAGAGCAGGAAGTCGGTGAGCAGCACGCCCAGCCGCTTGAGCAGGTGGCCGCCCTGGATGTCGCCGGCAATCACCGCCATCGCGAGGCCGTCGCGCACCGGCGCGTCGCGCAGCAGCCGCGCCATCGGTGAATCGGGAAGCATCGCCTCGATGCCGGGCACCAGGTGCGCGTTGGTGCGGTTCTTCGCGACCTCGATGACGACGCGTTTGAACGCCGAGTAGAACGGGCTGCCGAAGAACAGCGGCACCTGGCCGATCAGCGTCAGCAGGCCGGACAGGAACACGTCGAAGTTGCCGCTGGCCAGCTTGGTGCCGTTGGCCGGGCTGGCCGCGCGCACGTAGCGCTGCACCACCGGGCGACGATCGCGCAGCAGGTGGGCCAGGGCACGCAACTGGTCGCGCTGCTGCGCATGCGCCTGCTGCAACTCGCCGATGACGCGCCGCGCCTCGTCCGGATCGGCGTCGCCGGTGCCGGCGAATGCGTAGGCATAACGCTCGATCAGCGCGTCGAAGTCGCCCATGCACAGCAGGTCGGCGACCAGGCCGCCGCGCGAATGCGAGACCAGGCTCACCTGCGCGCCGCGCGGCAGCGCACTGACCAGCTCGATGGCGTTCTCGATCGGGCCCTGCGACAGCGTGCGGTGCTCGAAGGCGAAGATGCCGCCGGGAAACTGGCGCTCGAGCGCTGCCCACAGGTCGCGGTCGCCGTTGCGCAGCTCGCCGAAGCTGCCCAGCGTGCTCGATCCGGTGCCGTGCACGAACACCAGCATCGGCCGCTGCAGCGACTCGCTGGCCGACGACAGATCGGCCGGCTGGAGGTCTTCGGCCTTCCCGGTGCCGCCGACCCATCGGTACAGGCCCGGCTGCCGGTCCAGGCGTTTCTCGATGGCCCACATCAAGGCCTTGGTGCCGGCCCAGCTGACCCCCAGCTCGGCGCGGTGGCCGACCTGCGTCAGCGCTTCGTCGATGATCGCATCGGGCACGCCGCCGGCCACGAAGGTATAGACCTTCGACAGCAACCCGCCGACCGCTTCGCCGATGCCGCGCCCCGGCGCCGCGCCCGCCGTGCGCAGCTTCTCGAGCAGCACCTCGCCCTCGGGGCCGAGCAGCTCCGGCCGGGTGCGCGCGAGCGTGTCGTGCAGGCGGGCCGCGCTGGTGATCAGCGTGCTGCCGTCGGCCAGCTCGAGCACGACGATCTCGGTGTCCTGCGTCGTCAGCGCCTGCTGCGTGGCGGCGTCGTCGCCGCTGCGCGCGGTGGCGCTGACGTCGAAGGTGCCGGTGGCCTGCAGGTAGCCGCTGGGCAGGAACGGGTCCTGAGCCTGCGTGCCCGAACGCGCCGTGCCTTGCAGCAGCGCGGGCAGGCGCGGCGCAGCGGCCCGGCCGGCGAGCTTGATCTGGATTGCCATCGCGGAGGCTCCTCGGTGTGTTCTGGTTCGTGCGGCGCGTGCGCCGGCTCGTGGCCGTCAGCCGAAGACGGGGCGCTTGCGGGCGGCCGCGCTGCCCACGATCTGTGGCGATTGCGGGTAGCTGGCCGACGGCAGCGCGGCCGGGGTGACCGCTGCGTGCCAGTCGGCGTAGCTGGCCGTGGGCGGCAGCGTCTTCAGCGCCTTCAGCGCGAAGTGGGTGAAGGCGCCGTTGGGCCGGCCGCGGATGCGCGCGTCGAAGCTGAAGTTGTTCGGCCCTTCCTTGCAGCCCGACAGCAGCAGGTCGCCACCGCCGCGCGACACCACCCGCGCGAACGGCGACTCGCCGGTGCTCGCCGCGGCGGGCTTGCCGGCTGCCGCGCGCGGCAGCCGCTCGGGCGGCAGCCAGGCGGCCATCGGCATGAAGCGCGGGCGCGGCAGGTCGGCGGCGTCGTCGCCACCGGGCGCGGCACGCGTCACCGTGCCGGAGTGGCAGCTGTCGGAGATCAGCACCAGATGCACGCCACCCTTGCGCGCGGCGAAGATGGCGTGGATCTCGTCGTCGAGCAGCGCGCCGCCGGTCTTCAGGTCGTACGGGCACAGGCCTTCGTCGAGGCCGTCGCGCTCGTCGCCGCTCGCATCGGGCACGTAGGTGCCGTGGCCGGAGAAGGTGATCACCACCGTGTCGCCGGCAGCCGCCGCGCCGATCACCTCGCGCATGCCGGCGAGCATCGCGGCCTTCGTCGCCTGCGCATCGAGCAGGCGCCTGACCTCGAAGCCACGGGCACCGAGCTCGTCGGCCCAGTCGTTCGCGTCGTTCACGCAACCGGCCAGGTCCATCTGGGTGCCCGGATAGTTGTTGATGCCGATGCACAGTGCGCGCCGTGTCATCGCTGTCTCCTGCAGAGGGGGCCCCAGTCTAGGACTCGTCCCGGGGGCGGACAAGGGCAAGGTCTCCCCTGTTTGAACCGCCATGCGGCGCTGGTGGCAGACCGGCATTTCTGCTACCTTGCGCCGGCCATGACCGAAGACAACCCGCTGCCCTTCGTCATCCGATTCGAGTCGGCGTCGCTGGCCGACGCGGGCCGGCATGCGGCCGCCTTGCGCGAAGTCATGCTCGACATGTCGTCGCAGGTGCAGGCTCAGCTCGAACGCGTGGCGGGCGACACCATGGACGTGGGCAGCAGCCTGCGCGCGAACGTGCCGGCGCCGGCGGTGATGCCGGTCTCGCGCGGGATGGCCGACTACCTGGCGCGCGAGCGGCCCGGCATGGTGGTGATCGAGCACCAGGGCCGCGTCGTCTACCGCGGCGACGGCACCGATCCGGGCCACATCGCCCGGGCCCTGGCGGGCCGCGACGGGCGGGGCTGGTAGCCGTGTCCAGCGGCGCCGCCAGCGCGGCGACGACGCAGGTCATCCTGCTCGGGGCCGGCACCTACCCGTACGACCCGCGGCTGTCCAACCCGCGCTTTCGAGCTTCCGCCGACGCGGTGCGCCGCTACTTCGAGGACCCGGCCGGCTTCGGCCTGCCGCAGGGCCGCCTGCTCGACCTGTACGACAGCGACGAAGCCGCGCCGCGGCTCGGCCAGCGCATCCGCGACTTCCTGCGCGAAGGCGCGGCGGTGTGCAAGGACGTGATCGTCTACTACATCGGCCACGGCTCCTTCGACGACAAGGAGTACCTGCTTTCGCTGCACGATTCCCGCCAGGACGCGCCCGACACGCGCTACCGCTTCAAGCACCTGCACCAGGCCGTCAAGTCCGAGGCGCGCCATGCGCGCAAGTACTTCGTGCTCGACTGCTGCTTCGCCAGCGCGGCGGTGCGCGAACTGATGAGCGACGACGCGGCGGCGCAGGTCGTCATCGGGGAGGTGCGCGACGGCGCCGCGGACGACGAGCCGCAGAAGGGCACCGCGCTGCTGTGCGCCAGCAGCCAGAGCGAGCCGGCGCGCGCGCCGGCCGGCGAGACCTACACCATGTTCACCGGCGCGCTGCTCGAGGCGCTGCGTGCCGACGACGGCACGCCGCGCCGGCTCACGCTGAACCAGGTGCGCGACCGCGCCTACGCGATCATGCGCGAGCGCTTCCGCAACGACGCGGTGCGGCCGCAGGTGCATTCGCCGGACCAGTCCAAAGGCGACATCGCCTCGGCGATCGAGCTGCTGCCTGTGCTCGCGGCCGGCACCGCGGCGACCGCCGGCGCACGCAAGCCGGCGACGCACGGCGCGATTGCCGACGCGCTGGCCGAGGGCGCGCTGCCGGCCGGCCTGGGGCTGCGCTGCGTCGTCGTGGCTGCGCAGCGCCCAGCCGGCGCCGCCGACACGCCGCTGCTGCAGCACGTGCGCCGCGCCTTCGACCACACCGGGCCGGCCATCCTCGAGGCCGCCGGCAGCCAGGGCCCGGTGCAGCTGGCCGAACTGGCCGTGGCGCGCGCCTTCGAATCGCCGCAGAGCCTGGTGCGTGCAGTGCAGGCGCTGTGCCGCGCCGAGGTGGCCGTGTTCGACCTCACCGGCTTCGAGCCGGGCGTGGTGTTCCTGCTCGGCGTGCGTTCGGTGGCGCGGCGCGGCGTCACCGTGTGCAGCGTGGGCGGCGAGCACCGCGTGGGCGAGCACATCGACATCCCCTTCAACCTGCAGCTGCTCAACCTGTCTGCGCATTCGGCGCAGCAGGTGCGCATGGGCGAGGGCCTGCGCCCCTGGGACCTGCTGGCGCGCAAGTTCGAGACCGGCCTGCGCGACCTGGCCAAGCTGCCCCACTACCTCGACCTGCCGGCCTTCGACTCGGTACGCCAGCTCGGCCTGGAATCGAGCGCCTACAAGGGCATCGGCCACGCCGAGCAGGTGCTGGTGCTGTGCCCCTTCTCGGTCGAGTACCGCGAGCGCAACTGGACCAGCACCATCGCCGCAGAGCTGCCCGGCAAGCTGTCGCGGCGCCTGCGCGAGGGCGGCGGGCCGCGCGACGCGCAGCCGCGCCTGGCCCGCCTGCTCGACCTCGACACGCCGCGCCTGGTGGCGCAGACGCTTTTCGAGTCGATCCGCCGCACCGACATGTGCCTGATCGACTGGACGGCACTGCGCCCGAACGTGATGTACGAGGCCGGCGTGCGGCTGGCGACGAATCGCCTCGGCGCCGTGCACATCATCGAGGAGCGCGACGGCGCCGCGGTGCTGCCCGAGGGCTCGCCGGCGCACGCGCAGGCCATGATGCGGTTCTTCGAACCGCTGCGCTACACCTGCGAGGCCGGCGACGACCAGGCCTTCGAGCAGATGATCGACCGCTTCGAGGCCACGCTCGCGGCCGATCGCCGCGGCGAGGTCGGCCTGGTCTACCGTGCCGTCGGCGAGGCGCTCGACAGCGACACCTCGGCCCACCCGCCGGCGGTGGACGACGAGCTGGTGCAGGACGCCAACCTGCTCTTCAGCGACGACCAGGAGAGCACGGGCATCTCGCCGATCCTGTTCCACGACGTCGGCAAGTCGTTGATCGAACGCTCGCGCCGCGCCGCGCAGGAGCGGCGCCTGGCCGCCTGGCTCTACATGCACTGGCGCTACAGCGCCGCCGAGCTGGCCGCCGACCCGCAGCGCGCGCTGCAGTTCGACCTGCTGTCGGTGCAGGTGCGGCGCTGGGCGCGGCTGAGCGGGCGCGCCGACCTCGTCCAGCTCGTCGGCGCCAGCGCGGTGCGCGCGGCCGGCGACCCGGGCACCCACCTGCCCCGCCTGGCGGCGCGAGTGAAGGCGCGCAAGGAAGAAGCCAAGGACTGCCGCGACGCCGCCGATCTGCCCGGCGCCGTGGCGGTGCTCGAGCAGACGGTGGCGATGCTGCGCGCCTCGCCATGGCACGCGACGCTGTTCGACGACGGCACGGCGTCCGAGGGCGAGCAGGCCCTGGCAGCGCACCTGGCCGACTGCCTGGGCATGCTCGGCGGCAACCACCGGCGGCTCGAGCAGCTCGACCGGGCCCTGCTGGCCTTCCAGGACGGCGCGCGCATCGAGGCGGCCGATCGCCTGGAGGTGCTCAGCTCGTACAACCTCGTCAACGCCATCGTGCTGCCGATCGAGATGAAAGACAGCACCGCGACGCAGCAGCGCAGCGCGCTGCGCAAGGCGGTCGAGGCCATCGCGCGGCAGGTGCACGGCGCGAGGCGCAACGACCGCTGGGCCTGGGCCGACCTCGGCCAGTGCCAGCTGCTGCTGGGCGAAGCCGGCGACGCCCGCACCAGCTATGCGCGTTTGCGCAGCCTCGGCGACGCCGACACGCTGAAGTCGGTGCTGCCGGTGCTGCAGCGCCTGCTCGACGCCTTGCGCGGCCGCGACGACCCGATCGCCGACGCCCTCGCGCAGGGCATTGCCGAACTGCAGGCCTAGGCGCTGTTCACACGGCGCAGGCGCCGGGTATCGATCCAGGTCACCGGCACGCCGTGGCGGCGGGCCTGTGCGACCAGGTGATCGGTGCCGCCCGGTCCGTCGCCGTCGCCGCCGTCCCACAGGCAGATCAGGCGCAGGCGGGCCGCCCCGAATCCGAGCGCGGTGTCGAGCATCCAGCGGTTGCAGCGCTCGAAGGGGTTGCCGTCGGCTTCGGGCAGCAGCAACGGCGCCAGCTCGAGGCGCGCCCGCACGTGCGACCAGGCCGCACGCCAGCGGGCCGATTCGGCGCTCGGAGCGACGGCCCGGCGCACGAATTCGGCTTCAGGCAGCGGCAGCATCAGCTGCAGCGGCACGCCGCGCTCCTGGCAGGCATGCGCGAACAGCAGATCGCCGCCTGCCGAGCCCTGCGTGATCGCCAGGTCCTGCGGCCCCGCCTGCCAGTGCGCGAGCGCCTCGTCGATGCGGCGCGCGGCAGCCGCCACCTGGCCGGGCGGGAAGCGCGGCTGCGGTCGATCCGGCGCATCGACCCGGTGGCCCGAGAACAGCAGCACCTGCCGCGGCTCGAAGCCGGGCGCTGGGCGAGTGGCGATGCGGTCGTGCGGCGGCATGGGCCGGCGGAGCATACTGCGGCGCACCGTCACTCCCCCGCCGCGATCATGCAAGGCTGCGCCTACATCGACGACCGCTATGTCGCCCCCGAGGAGGCGAAGATCTCCATCTTCGACTGGGGCTTCCTGCACAGCGACGCCACCTACGACGTGGCGCACGTGTGGCAGGGCCGCTTCTTCCGCCTCTCGGACCACGTCGACCGCTTCTTCTCGAGCATGGACAGGCTGCGCCTGAATCCGGGCAAGACGCGCGACGAGGTGCGCGCGGTGATGCACGAGTGCGTGCGCCGCGCCGGGCTGCGCGACGCCTACGTCGAGGTGCTGTGCACGCGCGGCATGCCCGCGCCCGGCTCGCGCGACCCGCGCAGCTGCACCAATCGCTTCATGGCCTTCGCGATCCCGTTCGTGTGGATTGCCGATCCGGCGAAGCAGGCGCGCGGCATCGACCTGATCGTCAGCGACGTGCAGCGCATCGCCGCGGCCAGCGTCGACCCGCGCATCAAGAACTACCACTGGCTCGACATGGTGACGGCGCTGTTCCAGGCCTATGAGCGCGGCGGCGAGACGGTGGTGCTGGTCGATGCGGCCGGCGACATCACCGAAGGGCCGGGCTTCAACGTCTTCGCGCTCGTCGACGGCACGCTGGTCACGCCGGCGGCCGGCGTGCTCGAAGGCATTTCGCGCCGCACGGTGATCGAACTGGCGCGCGCGCATGGCATCCCGGTGCGCGAGACGGCGCTGCCGGTGGCCGACCTGAAGCGCGCCGACGAGGTGTTCCTCAGCAGCACCGGCGGGGGCGTGATCGGCATCAGCCGCGTCGACGGCGTGCCGGTGGCCGGCCGCGCCAGCGGGGACTTCGGGCCGGTGACCCTGCAGCTGCAACAGGCTTATTGGGGATTGCACGAGGATCCGCGCTACGTCGAGACTGTGGCCTACAGTTGATCGGCGTCAATTCGACGCCCCCTCTGAAGGGAGTCTTCGATGGTCCGCAATCTTCTTCTCTCGCTCGCCGGCGCCGCGCTCGTGGCCGGCTGTGCCACCGGCCCCAAGGCGTTGAACGACGGTGAACTCGCCGTTCCCGCCGACTACAAGTCGTGGCCGAAGTTTCTCAGCGCGGTCCAGCGGCCCGATGCCAAGCAGGTGCGCGAGATCTACATGAACCCGACTGCCGCCGCCGGCAGCGCCTCGACCGGATTCGGCAACGGCACGGTCTTCGTGATGGAAAACTACGCCGCGAAGGCCAACCCGGACGGCAGCCTCGCCACCGGCGCGGACGGAAAGCTGGTCAAGGCCGAGCTGTTGCGCGTGTTCGTGATGGGCAAGAACGCCGGCTGGGGCCAGGGCGTGGCCGAGTCGCTGCGCAACGGCAACTGGGTCTATGCGAGCTACCTGGCCAACGGCCAGAAGGGACCGGATGACCTGAGCACCTGCCGCGCCTGCCACCTGCCGCTGGCCGCGAAAGAATTTGTCCATCGCTACGACGAGCACTTCGCTCAGAAGAAGTAGCCGTCACTTCCGCTCCACGATCACCGGCACGAGCTGCAGCGCCTCGCGCACACGCTCGGCGCCGGCACGCGCTTCGTCGCGGCTCGCATAGGGCCCGGCCTGCAGCCTGAACAAGGGCGTGTCGACAAAGACGGCCAGCTGCGGCGACAGCCAGTCGAGCTCGTCGGCGACGCGGCGCTGGAAGCTCTCCGCGCCGTCACGCTGGCGGAAGGCGCCGAGCTGGATCCAGAAGCCGCGCGGTGCGCTGGCCAGGGGCCGCAAAGGGGCGCCATCGACCTCGGGCTCCGGTGGCGCCATCGGCGGTGGCGCCACGTCCAGCGGCGCGGCGGCCGCGGCAACGGCAGGCGCCGCGTTGGCCGGCACCGCTTCGGCGGCCGGTGCTCGCGCCACCACCGTCGGCGCCGCGTCGCGCCGCCAGGCACCGCTGCGAATCTCCGCGAAGGTGATGCGCTCCAGCTCCACCGGGGCCACGCCACGCAGCAGGTCGAGCTTGAGCGCCGCGGTGTAGCTCAAGTCGACGATGCGGCCCTTGTGGAAGGGCCCGCGGTCGTTGACGCGCACGATGATCTCGCGGCCGTTGGCCGGGTTGCGGATGCGCGCGTAGCTCGGCAGCGGCAGCGTCGGGTGCGCCGCCGTCATCGCGTACATGTCGTAGACCTCGCCGCTGGCCGTGCGCCGGCCATGGAACTTTCTGCCATACCAGGACGCGAGGCCGCGCTCGCTGAAACTGCGGTCCTGCGTCATCGGCGTGTAGTTCTGGCCCAGCACCTCGTAGGGCTTGTTCGGCCCGCCGCTGCGGATCGCTTCGATCTTCGGCTCGGCGTCGGGCACGTCCGACAGGCGTGCGGGCAGGTTGGCCTCGGGGCCGTCGCGGCCCGGCCGCGTCTTCGGGCCCGAGCCGCAGGCCGACAGCAGCGCCGCCAGCACGGCGAGACCGGCCAGGCGCATCAGGAAGGGGCGCGACATCACCACGGGCCGATGCTATGCGATGACAGCGTCGGGCTCGGGATGGTGCGGCGCGTGCACCAGCACGGCGGGCGCCGCACCGCGTTGGTGTGGATGCTTCACCGCGACTTTCTCTTGAACTGTTTGCTCCAATCTCCTAGGATGGCCCTTCGATCGGCACGCTGCGTGCCGCGCCCTCACCCCCCAGGAGTCGCACCCATGAAGTTCCGCAGATTCGCCGCCGTCTTCACGCTCGCCGCCACCATGGCGGCCCCTGCCCTCGCCGCCGAATGGACGGTCGGCGCCAACATCGGCAACGTGCCGTGGGAGTTCCAGGACGCCCAGGGCAAGTTCGTCGGCTTCGAGATCGACCTCGTCAACGAGGTGGCCAAGCGCACAGGCAACACCGTGAAGATCGAGAACATCCCGTTCAACGGGCTGTTCCCGGCGGTGCTGTCGGGCCGCATCCAGATCGCCATCTCGTCGATCACCATCACGCCCAAGCGCCTGGAGACGCTGGCCTTCGCGCAGCCCTATTACGACAGCGACCAGTCGCTGTCGGTGCTCAAGGCCAGCCCGATCAACAAGCTCGAAGACCTGTCGGGCAAGACGGTCGGCGTGGACACCGCCTCGACCGGCGACATCTGGGCCACCGAGAACACCGGCAAGTACAAGATCGCCAAGATCTCGCGCTACGAGGGCCTGGCCCCGGCGATGCTCGACCTCGCCGCCGGCCGCATCGACGGCTATATCAGCGACATCCCGGCCGTCGAGTACTACATCAAGGACAAGCCGCAGTACCGCGTGGCCGGCCGCATCCCGACCGGCGAGCGCTACTCGTTCATGTTCGCGAAGACCTTCGCCGACGCCGCAAAAGTGAACGACGCGCTGACCGCGCTGAAGAAGGAAGGCTTCATCGCCAAGACGCACCAGAAGTGGTTCGGCAGCATGCCGCCGGCCGACGGCGCCACGGTGAAGGTGCTGGACATGCCGAAGTGATCGGCTGACCGACCGTCCGGCTGACCCGCCCCGCGACCTGCCCGCCGCCCCCGCGTGGACCTGATCACCACCTTCTTCAACTGGCGCGTGCTGCGCGATGCGCTGCCGCTGCTGTTCGAGGGGCTGGGGGTGACGGTGCTGCTGGGCCTGGTGAGCATCGTCGCGGGCATGGTCAGCGGGCTGCTGATGGCGCTGCTGCGGCTGTACGGCATCGCGCCGCTGCGCGCCGCGGCACGCGTCTACATCGACGTGTTCCGCTCCATCCCGCTGCTCGTGCTGCTGGTGCTCGTCTACTACGCGCTGCCCTTCGTCGGCGTGCGGCTGTCGTCGTTCGCGGCGGCGGCCACGGCGCTGTCGCTGGTGTCGTGCGCGTACACGGCGGAGATCTTCCGTGCCGGCATCGAGGCCATCCCGAAGGGCCAGTTCGAGGCCGCCGAGGCCATCGGCCTGGGTTTCCTGAACACCATGCGCGACGTGGTGCTGCCGCAGGCGCTGCGCATCGTCACGCCGCCGCTGACGAGCAACTGCATCAACGTGCTGAAGGACACCGCGCTGGCCTCGGTGGTGGCCATGCCCGACCTGCTCAAGCAGGCCACGCAGGCGCAGGCGCTGGCCGCCAACCCGACGCCGCTGATCGGCGCGGCGCTGTTGTATCTCGCGCTGCTGCTGCCGCTGGTGCGGCTGGTCGGCCACTTCGAGGCGCGGCATCGCGAGGCCACGCGATGAGCGCCATCGTCGAGATCGCCGGGCTGCACAAGCATTACGGCGCCTTCCACGCGCTCAAGGGCATCGACCTGAGCATCGCGCCCGGCGAGGTGGTCGTCGTCGTGGGGCCCTCGGGCTCGGGCAAGTCGACGCTGATCCGCTGCATCAACCTGCTCGAGGACTACCAGCGCGGCGAGGTGCGCGTGGACGGCGAGAAGGTCGTGCGAGGCAAGGCGCTGGCCAAGGTGCGCGCCGAGGTCGGCATGGTGTTCCAGAGTTTCAACCTGTTCCCGCACCTGAGCGCGCTGCACAACGTGGCGCTCGGGCCGCTGCGCGTGCGCGGCATGCCGCGGGCGCAGGCCGACGAACGCGCACGCGCGCTGCTCGTCAAGGTGGGCCTGGCCGACCACTGCGACAAGTTGCCCGGGCAGCTCTCCGGCGGCCAGCAGCAGCGCGTGGCGATCGCGCGCGCGCTGGCGATGGAGCCCAAGGTGCTGCTGTTCGACGAGCCCACCTCGGCGCTCGACCCCGAGATGGTGGGCGAGGTGCTGGCCGTCATGCAGGCGCTGGCGCACACCGGCGTGACGATGGTGATCGTCACCCACGAGATGGGCTTCGCCCGGCGCGTGGCCGACCGCGTGGTCTTCATGGAGGCCGGCGTGGTGGTGGAGCAGGCGCCGCCCGAGCAGTTCTTCGGCGCGCCGCGCGAGGCGCGCACCCAGGCGTTCCTGCAGGCCATTCTTCCGCACTGACTTCCGCACTGACTTCCGCACTGACTTCCGCACTGATTTCAGATGACCGCACTGAACCTCGAACAGATCCGCGCCGAGTTCCCGGCCCTCGCCGGCGACATGGTGTTCCTCGACAACGCCGGCGGCTCGCAGGTGCTGCGCCGCGTGGCCGACCGCGTGCGCGACTACCTGCTGACCAGCAGCGTGCAGCTCGGCGCGAGCTACGCCGACTCGCAGCGTGCCGGCGAGAAGGTGCTGGCCGCGCGCCGCGCCGTCGCCGAGCTGATCAACGCGCCGCACGACGACGAGGTGGTGATGGGCGGCGCCACCACCGCGCTGATGTTCGTCCTCACCCAGGCGCTGCGCCTGGGCGTGAAGCCCGGCGACGAGATCATCGTCACCAACACCGACCACGAGTCCAACATCGGCGGCTGGACGCGCCTGGCCGAAGCCGGCGCGGTGATCAAGGTGTGGGAGGTCAACCGCGACAGCCTCGCGCTCGAACTCGCCGACCTCGATCGCCTGCTCAGCCCGCGCACCACCTGGCTGGCGATGACGCACGCGTCGAACATCCTCGGCACCGTCAACCCGGTGGAAGAGGTGTCGCGCCGCGTGCATGCCGCCGGCGGGCGCGTCTGCGTCGACGCGGTGGCCTATGCGCCGCACCGGCTGGTCGACGTGCAGGCCTGCGGCGCCGACGTGGTGGTGTTCAGTTTCTACAAGGTGTTCGGCCCGCACTACGCGGTGATGTGGGGCCGCCGCGAGCTGCTGCTCGCGCTGCCCAGCCTGAACCACTTCTTCATCGGCCCCGAGGTCATCCCCTACAAGCTGCAGCCGGGCAACGTGAACTACGAGCTCTCGTACGGCTGCATCGGCATCCACGAGTACCTGTGCGACACCGGCACCGCGCTGGGCGCCAGCGGCACGCCGCGCCAGCGCATGCAGGCCGCCTTCGACGCCTTCGCGGCGCATGAAGACCGCCTCGCCGAGCGGCTGCTCGGCTGGCTGCGCGGTCGCAAGGGCGTGCGCATCATCGGCCGGCCGTCGGCGACCGACGGCCAGCGCGTGCCGACCATCAGCTTCGTCGTCGCGGGCACGCCCAGCGAATCCATCGTGCGCCACGTCGACGGCCACGGCATCGGCATCCGCTTCGGCGATTTCTATGCCAGACGACTCATCGAGTCGCTCGGCCTGCAGGGCCAGGGCGGCGTGGTACGCGTGTCGATGGCGCACTACAACACCGAGGCCGAGATCGACCGGCTGATCCGCGCTTTCGAGGAGGTGATCGCATGAGCTCGACACTGATCCGCAACGGCCGCGTCATCACCGCGAGCGACGACTACGTGGCCGACGTGCTCATGCGCGATGGCGTGGTGCGCGCCATCGGCACGGCGCTCGAGGTCGGCCCCGACGTGAAGGTGGTCGACGCCACCGGCCTGTACGTGCTGCCCGGCGGCGTGGACACCCACGTGCACATGGAGAACGTGATCGGCCCGACAATCACCTGCGACACCTTCGCCAGTGGCACCAAGGCGGCGGCCTTCGGCGGCACGACCACGGTGGTCGACTTCGCCCTGCAGACGGCGCAGGACTCGGTGCTCGGCGCCATCGCGCGCGCGCAGCGCAGCGCCGAGCCGCAGGTGAACATCGACTACAGCCTGCACTGCATCGTCACCCGCGTCGACGCGCAGGTGCTGGCCGACACGCGCCATGCCATGCGCCACGAGGGCGTGACCAGCTTCAAGATGTTCATGGCCTACCCCGGCGTGATGATGGCCGACGACGCGGCGATCTTCCAGATGCTGCGCCAGGTGGGTGCCGACGGCGGCATGGTCGCGCTGCACGCCGAGAACGGCACGGTGATCGACCTGCTCATCAAGGAGGCGCTGGAGGCCGGCCACACCTCGCCGCGCTACCACGCGATGACGCGCCCGGCGATCATGGAAGGCGAGGCCACGCACCGCGGCATCCGCCTGGCGGAACTGGCCGATGCGCCGATCTACTTCGTGCACGTGTCGTCGAACCAGGCGCTCAAGCACATCGTCGCGGCGCGCGACGAGGGCATCCCGGTGTTCGCCGAGACCTGCCCGCACTACCTGCTGTTCGACGACTCGGTGTATTCGACCGACGACTTCGAGATCGCCAAGTACGTGATGACGCCGCCGCTGCGCACACCCGACGACCAGAAGCACCTGTGGCGTGCGCTGCGCTACGACGACCTGCAGGTGATCGCCACCGACCACTGCCCCTTCTGCATGAAGGAAGGCCACCTCGGCTACCGGATGCAGAAGCAGCGCGGCAAGGACGACTTCTCGCTCATCCCCAACGGCGCGCCGGGCATCGAGACGCGGCTGGCCAGCCTGTTCGACATCGGCGTCATGCAGGGCAAGCTGTCGCTGAACCGCTTCGTCGAGCTCACCTCCACCACGCCGGCCAAGCTGTTCGGCCTGTTCCCGAAGAAGGGCACGATCGCGGTGGGCAGCGACGCCGATGTGGTGCTGTTCGACCCCGCCGCCACGCAGACCATCCGCGCGAAGGACCTGCACTCCAACTGCGACTACACGCTGCTCGAGGGCCGCACGCTGCGCGGCAAGGTCGAGAAGGTGTTCCTGCGCGGCGAGCTGATCGTCGACGGGCCCGACTGGCACGGCCGCGAGGGCATGGGCCGCTTCGTGCCGCGCGGCGAAGTCCGCGCGTTCTGAGTCCGGCCGGCACCCGTAGCATGGCGTGATGGACAAACCCGCCACGCTCGACCAGCTGCGCGACGCCATCGGCCAGGCCAGCGAGAGCCTGACGCCGCGCGCCCGCGCCGCTGCGCAGTACGCGCTCGAGCACCCCAACGACATCGCGCTGCAGCCGGTGGCCGCCGTCGCGCAGGCCTCGGGCATCGCCGCCTCGGCCTTCATCCGCATGGCGCAGTCGCTCGGCTTCTCGGGCTACGGCGAGCTGCAGCGCCTCTTCCTCGCACCGCTGCAGCGCGCCGCGGCACCGAGCTTTCGGGAGCGCATCCGTCATTTCGGCGGCGAGCTGGCGATCGAGGACCCGAGCGATCCCACCGAGGTGCTGCGCGCCTTCAGCCAGGCGAACATGGTGTCGCTGGAACACCTGCGCGACGACGCGGCGAGCCTCGAGCTCGACCGCGCGATCCGCCTGATCCGCCAGGCGCGCCTGGTGCACGTGCTCGGCCTGCGCCGCTCCTACGCCGTGGCTGCTTACCTCGCCTATGCGCTGAACCGCGTCGGCCGGCCGAGCGTGCAGATCACCGGGCTGGGCGGTGCGATCGCCGAGCAGGCCGGCGCGGTCGGCCCGCGCGACCTGCTGATCGCGATCAGCTTCCCGCCCTATGCGGCCGACACGCTGCAGGTCTGCGAGCAGGTGCAGCGCGCCGGCGCGAAGCGCCTGGCCATCACCGACGGCGTGCTCAGCCCGGTGGCGCGCGGCGCCGAGCTGGTGCTGGCCGTGAACGACGCCGGGCTGCTCGGCTTCCGCTCGCTGACTTCGGCGATGTGCCTGGCGCAGACGCTGGCCATGGGCCTGGCCTTCCGCGATCGCCGCGGAGGCCAGACCGGCGCGCTCGACGACATCGACTGCTGAGGCCCCGCCATGACCGACCCCGACCGCCGCGTGCTGCCGATCGAGCCGCTGGACGCGCATCGTTTCCAGACCTTCGGCGACGTCATCGAGGCCGCCGACCGCGTTTCGCCCTTCACCATCAACGAGGGCTGGGCGCGGCGCTTCGACGATCTGGCACGCATCGACACCGGCCGCGAGGGCGGGCACACGCGGCTGAGCATCTTCCGCGCGAAGGCGCGGCCGCTGCCGCTGCGCCTGAGCCTGATGGAGCGTCACCAGCTGGGCAGCCAGGCCTTCATGGCGCTGGCACCGCGGCGGTTTCTCGTCGTCGTCGCACCGCCGGGGCCGCAACCCTACCCGGCGCTGCTGCGCTGCTTCGTCGCAGCGCCCGGCCAGGGCGTCAACTACGCGCCGGGCACCTGGCATCACCCGCTGATCGCGATCGACGACGACACCGACTTCGTCGTCATCGATCGCGGCGGGCCGCAGGCCGATGACGATTGCGACGAAGTCCGCTTCGACCTGCCCCCGGTGTGGGTCGAGCCCTGAGCGGCCGCAGCGACGCGTCACAAACAGCAACCTGCCGACATGATTCGCGCAGTAGCATTGCCCTGCCTTTCGTCAACGCAGGAGACCCCATGGCCCACCACGCGAACCGCCTTGCTCTCGCGGCGCTCATCACCTGCGCCGCAGCCGTGCCCGCCTGGGCCGACCCGACGTCGTCCGCCTCGTCGGCATCGTCCACCGCCTCGCAGAGCGTGGGCAGCATCTCGGGCTCGATCCAGCGCTCCAGCAACAGCTCCACCGGCAACACCGTCGCCGAGGGCGACTACCGCATCATCGAAGTCGCAGACGTGGCCGACCAGCCCGGCACGATGCGCATGAAGCTGCAGGCCGTGAAGGACATTGGCGCCGACGGAGAGTTCTTCCTCTACGTGCCGCACCAGGTCGTCGAGCAGGGCCGCCTTGCCGCCGGCGCCGTGGTCACCGCGCGCAACAAGCCCTACGGCATGGAGTTCGCCCATGCGAAGACGCTCAAGGGCTTCTTCATGGCGCTGAAGGACGACTGGTACCGCGAGCTGCAGACGCGCCCCGTCACGCTCTGACCCCGCCTTGAGCCTGCTGCGCCGCGCGGCGTTCGCGCTCGGGCTGGCCCTGCTTGCCGGACTGGCGCTGCCGGCGCACGCCGAGGCGCTGCGCTACTGCGATCAGCACGGCGAGATGAGCCACGAGCAGCGCGACCGGCTGTTCCGTTTCGCGGCGCTGGTGCGCGACGAGCTCGAAGCCTCGGGCCAGCGCCTCGCGCTCGTATCCCGCTCCGGCCTCGACCTCGCCCGCTTCGGCCAGCGTTATTCGCACACCGGCGTGAGCCTGAAGGGCAGCGAGGTCGCGCCCTGGTCGGTGCGCCAGCTCTACTACGCCTGCGAGGAGCGCCAGCCGCGCCTGTTCGACCAGGGACTCACCGCCTTCCTGCTCGGCCTGAACAATCCGCAGGGCGGCTACATCTCGGTAGTGTTCCTGCCCGAGGCGGCGGCGGCCACGCTCGAGCCGGCGGCGCTGGACAACCGCCTCGCACTGCAGCTGCTCGGCGCCACCTACAGCGCCAATGCCTACGCCTACGGGCTGCGCTACCAGAACTGCAACCAGTGGGTGATGGAGATGCTCGCCACCGCCTGGAGCGAAGCCCCGCAGGCCGAGGAGGCCCGCGTGCGTGCCCAGGCCTGGATGCGCGCGCAGGGCTACGCGGGCAGCGAGTTCCGCCTGCCCTTCCCGCCGATGATGTGGCTCAGCGTGGCGGTGCCCTGGCTGCACCACGACGACCACCCGCAGGCGGACCTCGACGCGGCCGTCTTCCGCGTCAGCATGCCGGCCTCGATCGAGGCCTTCGTGCACGAGCGCGTGCCCGGCGCGCGGCGCGTCGAGTTCTGCCACGCCGGCACGCGCGTGGTGGTGCACCGCGGTTGGGAGCCGATCGCCGAAGGCTGCGAACCCGGCGCGCAGGACCGCGTGGTGATGCTGGACTGAGCCGCTGAAGCGAGGCGCCTCTGCAAGTGCGCAGCGCAGGCGGCTCACCTCAGGCCGACGCTGGCCAGCTTCGCAGGGCCTTCGCTCTGGCCTGAGCCGCTGAAGCGAGGCGCCTCTGCAAGTGCGCAGCGCAGGCGGCTCACCTCAGGCCGACGCTGGCCAGCTTCGCAGGGCCTTCGCTCTGGCCTGAGCGATCGTCCGGCGCGTCAGAACTTGCGCACCTCGATGCGGTTCTTCTGCAGCGCATAGCCGAGCTGCCGCGGCGTGACGCGCAGCAGCCGCGCCGCCTTCGCCTGCACCCAACCGCACTGCTCCATCGCCCAGATCAGCCGCTCGCGTTCGCCTTCGGGCGGCTCGCTGCTCGCACTCGCCGCTGCGCTGCCGGCCGGCAGGCGCTGCGTCGGGCCGATGCGGGTGACCTCGTCGCCTTCCGGCTCCTCGGCGTCCGCCGGTCGGTGGCGTGTGGGCATGGGCAAGGGCACCGACGGCATCGCGGCCGCGGGGTGCGTGTCCACCGCCGCCACCGCCGCCACCGCATCCGCCTTGTCGAGGAAGTGCAGCGTCTGCGTCAGGCAGCGGTTGCTCTTGCAGGGGAAGGCGAAGTCGCGGATGGTGTCGCCCTGGATCATCGTGGCGGTGCGCTCGATGCAGTTCTCCAGCTCGCGCACGTTGCCCGGCCAGTAGCAGCTGGTCAGCACCTTCATCGCCTCGGGCGAGACCTTCAGCTGGCGCCGGTTCTCCTTGTTGTAGCGGTCGATGAAGTGCGCCACCAGCGCCGGGATGTCGGCGCGCCGCTCGCGCAGCGGCGGCAGGAAGATGGACACGACGTTGATGCGGTAGTACAGGTCGGCCCGGTACTCGCCGCGCTGCACCATCTTCTCGAGGTCGCGGTTGGTGGCGCAGATCAGCCGCACGTCGACCTTCACCGCCTTGCTGCCGCCGACGCGCTCGAACTCGCGCTCCTGCAGCACACGCAGCAGCTTGGCCTGGAAGGCGGGCGACACGTCACCGATCTCGTCGAGAAACAGGGTGCCGCCGTGCGCCAGCTCGAAACGGCCCTTGCGCTCGCCGGCCGCGCCGGTGAAGGCGCCCTTCTCGTGGCCGAACAGTTCGCTCTCCAGCAAGCTTTCGGTGAGCGCGGCGCAGTTCACCTTGATGAAGGCGGCGTCCTTGCGCGGGCTGAGGAAGTGGATGGCGCGCGCGATCGCCTCCTTGCCGGTGCCGCTCTCGCCGCGCAGCAGCACGGTGGCGCGCGAAGGCGCGGCCTGGTGCACCTCGACGAACACCTGCTGCATCGGCTTGGATTCGCCGACCACATTGTCGAGCGCGTAACGCCCGCGCGGCTCGCGCTTGAGCGCCTTCTGCAGCCGCGTGGTCTCGAGCTGCAGGCGCTGGTGCTCGTCGCGCACCGCGTCGTGCAGCTGCGCCGCCTGCGCGAGCAGCGAAGCCACCATGGTCAGGAAACGCTGGTCGTCGGACAGGCGCGCGCCGCCCTGCACCTCGCGCTGCGCGGCCAGCGCGCCGACCACCGCCTTGTCGGTCTTCAGCGGCACGACGACGAAGGCCATCATGTGGCCGTCCTGTGCGCTGAAGGCGCCGGTGCGGTCGATGAATTCGGCGGCCTGCGCCACGTCGGGCACCACCACCGGCATGCCCGAGGCGGCCACATGGCCGATCACGCCCTCGCCCGGCTGCCACTGGCCCCGTGCTTCTTGTTCGCGCGACAGGCCCACCGAGCTGTGCACGCGCAGCGCGTTCTCGTCGGTGTCGTTCAGCACGATCATCGCGCGCGGCAGGTCCATCTGCGCGGCGAGCACGTTCAGCGCCGCGCGGAAGGTGCGGTCGATGTCCAGCGACGCGCACAGGATGCGGCAGATCTCGTAGACGGTGATCAGCTCCACGTGGGAGCGCTGATCGTGACTCGTTCGGCTGAGCATCACGCACCTCCTTGGACAAGATCGAGGGACCCGAGCGGTGCAGTCGGATGCGCGCCGGTGCGGCCATGCATCGCCGACGGGCATCGCAGGCCGATGCGCCGCTTCAGTGGGTCAGGGGTGCAAGATCCAAGCCGGGATCAGGGTTTCACCCGGGAAAAGGGTGACGAGCGGTTCTCGTTTGACGCAGATCAAACGGTGCAGGCCGCGAGCAGCTTCACCAGCTCGGCGACGTGCTCGGCCTCTTCGTCGGCGAAGGTGGTCGCGATGGCACGCAGCTCGGCGTCGGTGGTGGTGGCGGCGAGAGTGGCGTAGTAGGCATGGCCGCGGCGTTCGCCGTCGAGCGCGAGCTCCAGCGCCTCGCGCGGGCCCATCTGCGCGTCGACACCTTCCCAGCCGGCCGTCTCGGGCGAGGTGCCGTCCGGCCACTCGTATTCGTGCGCTTCCAGCGGCGGCAGCTTGCGGAAGCCGCCGCGCGCCATCGCATCGGCCAGGTGCAGCCGCGAGTAGTGCGCCATGCGCGTGAAGAACACGCCCAGCTCGCGGTTGCCCTCGGTGCCCATGGCCGCAGCGAGCTCCTCGTAGCGGCGCGCCGCTTCGCGTTCGAGCTGCACCGCATGGGCGAGGAATCGTTCGACGTCGTTCATGGGAGCCAATCAACCGAACTTGAACAGGATGCCGTGGCCCCCGCGCGGGTACTCCCACGCCACGTTGGTGTGCTCGGTGCAGATCACGCGGCAGCTGCCGCATTCGAGGCAGCCGTCGGTGATCAGCGTCACCGCGCGGTTGCCCTCGGCCTTGTAGCAGGAGGCCGGGCAGACGTACGTGCAGGACTGCGCTTCGCACTCGTTCTTGCACACGTCCGCATCCTTGATCTGGATGTGCGGCCGGCCATGGTCGACCTTGTAACGGTTCTGGAAGAGTTTCTCTTCGACATTCACGGCAATCATCGGAACGCCCTCCACAGGTTGAACGCGTCGTTCACCAGGCCACGCCAGCGGCGCGCCGACTTGAAGCTGCCGAGGATCTCGCGCTGCTTGGTCTTCTTGTCGACACCGTCGACGGTGAAGAAGGTCTTGGCCGCGCGGCTGACCAGCTCGGGGTAGGTGGTGAAGAAGTGCGGGCTGTCGTGCAGCACCTTCGGCAGCTCGCGGTACTTGTGCAGGTCCTTCATCACGAAGCTGTCGTCGAGGCTGTCCTTGTAGGCCTTCAGCGTCTTCGCGCTCATCGGCTTGCCCGCGGCCTTGGCGGCGATCACCGTCTGCGCGGCCAGGCGCCCGGTGGTCATCGCCAGGTTGCTGCCCTCGCGGTGCGCCGCGTTGACGAAACCGCCGGAGTCGCCCACGATCATCCAGCCTTCGCCGTACACCTTGGGCACGGCGTGGAAGCCGCCCTCCGGGATCAGGTGCGCGCAGTACTCCTTCATCTCGCCGCCCTCGAGCAGCGGCGCGATGCTCGGGTGCTTCTTCAGCTTCTCGAGCAGCGCGTAAGGCGTGGTCTTCTGCGGGTTGGCCTTGAAGTCGCTGAGCATGCAGCCCACGCCGATGGTCAGCGAATCCTTGTTCGTGTAGAGGAAGCCGGTGCCCACCATGCCCTCGGTGACCGTGCCCATCATCTCGATGACCACGCCTTCTTCCTCGTTGATGTTGAAGCGCTGCTGGATCACCTCTTCGGGCATGAAGAGGATCTCCTTCACGGCCAGCGCCACGTTGCCGGCCTTCAGCTCGCCGTGGAAGCCGGCCTTGCGCGCCAGCGTGCTGTTCACGCCGTCGGCGAGGATCACCACGTCGGCATGCACTTCGCCGCCCTTGCGGTCGCAGCGCACGCCGATGCAGCGTTCGCCGTCCATCAGCAGCTCTTCCACCGTGGTCTCGCAGATGAGCAGCGCGCCGGCCTCGCGCACCTTGGAGCTGAACCACTTGTCGAACTGCGCGCGGATGATCGTGTAGCGGTTGTAGGGCGGCTTGTTGTAGTCGTCGCTGCGGTAGTGCGTGCCGACGAAGCTGTTGTCGTCGAGCACCCAGATGCGCTGCTCGATCACGTGGCGCTCCAGCGGCGCGTCGTCGCGGAAGTCGGGGATGACCTTCTCCAGCGCGTCGGCATAGAGGATCGCGCCCTGCACGTTCTTGCTGCCCGGGTACTCGCCGCGCTCGATCTGCAGCACCTTCAGGCCGGCATTGGCCAGCGTGTACGCGGCGGTGTTGCCCGAGGGGCCGGCACCGACCACGATCGCATCGAACTTCTCTGCCATGTCGTGCTCCTTGGCTCAGGCCACTTTGCGGATGCGCTTGTCCAGGTGCGTGCGGAACGCCTGGGTCAGCACCGGCAGCACCTGCATCGCGTTGCCGACGATGCCGTAGTGCGCGAAATCGAAGATCGGCGCGTTCGGGTCGGTGTTGATCGCCACGATCACGTCGGAGCTCTCCATGCCCACGCGGTGCTGGATGGCGCCGCTGATGCCCGCGGCGATGTACAGCTTGGGCCGCACCGTCTTGCCGGTCTGGCCGACCTGCC
>Ga0208939_1000646_pt1 | contig 27824 bp, 21 predicted proteins | sample AD_STIC12_MetaG_FD_184437 | JGI IMG/M metagenome (GOLD analysis project Ga0208939, IMG submission 184437) | Active sludge microbial communities of municipal wastewater-treating anaerobic digesters from USA - AD_STIC12_MetaG (SPAdes) (version 2) | ecosystem: Engineered > Bioreactor > Anaerobic >...
GGTGCCGCTCACTTTGTGGCGCGGGAGAGATACAAAGAAATCGCCGAAGCCGGCTTCACGATCGCCCAGGTTTCAGGAACACGCGAAGATATCGTTCGGCAACTCAACTGGTGTGAAGAGAACAACATCACGGGAATGGTGCTGGATAGCCGTGTCCACGCGGGCATGACGGCTTCCCCCGGCTGGCGTGACACGGTGAGAGAGGTGGTCCTCGATTACTCCTGGCACCCGGCTCTCTGGGGATACTACCTGACAGATGAACCATCTGCTTCCCAGTTTGGGACACTCGCCGAAATCACACGGGAATTTGAAAACGTGGATACCGCGCACCCCACCTACATCAATCTTTTCCCGAATTACGCGAACGAAGAGCAACTCGGCACGGCGACGTACGAGGAACATGTCCAGCGGTACCTGGACATCGTCCAGCCACCGTTGGTGAGCTACGACCATTACGCCATCCAGGAAGACGGCAATGACTGGCCCATTTTTTACACGAATCTCTCGGTTGTTCGTGAAAAGTCACTCAAAGCGGGAAAAGATTTCTGGCAGATTGTGTTGTCCCTCGCGTTTCACAGCTGTCGGAATCCTTCGGAAGCGGACCTCCGGTGGCAGGTGTGGATGACACTCGCCTACGGGGGCAAAGGGATCAGTTATTTCACGTACTGGACCGTTACTCCTGAGAATTTCCGAGACGCGATCATCGACGAGTTCGGATACCAGACCTCGCATTACCCGATGGTTCGGCGCATAAACCGCCAGATTCAGAACATCGGTGCAGACCTCTTGCGCTTGGAGTCTCTTGGCGTGTGGCATGCGCCGGTGCCGTTCAAGGGCGTTCTGCCGAAAGAAGACTATGTACCGCGATTCGTAGTTGGTTCCAGCGATGTGCCGATCTCCGTGGGCGAGTTCATGGACGGAGACGTTCCCGCTCTCATCGTGGTGAACCGCTCCCTGGAACGGAGTGTGGCGGCAGAGATAAGGGTCAAGCCGGAATTTGCCGCATATCGCGAAGCAAACCGCACCAGCGGCGGCGTATCGGGCCCGGTGAAACTGTCGCGAAGTGACGCCTTCGCTTCATTCCACGTCTGGCTTGCCCCGGGAGACGGTGCGTTGCTCTACCTCGATCGAGAAGGGATTACATCGTGAAGATAACGGCAGTTGAGCACTTCGTGTGCCAGGCAGGCGGGCGTAACTGGGTTTTCGTGAAGGTTTCCACGGATGAGGGCGTGTACGGGGTGGGTGAAGGCTCTCTGTACGGCAAAGAACACACCATGCGTGCCGCAATCGAAGAACTCCGGAGGGAAATCGTCGGCAAGGACCCACGACGTGTGGAATACCTATGGCAGGAGATGTATCGTCATGCATTCTGGCGAGGAGGTCCTGTTCTCTGCAGCGCCATAAGTGGAGTCGAAATGGCTCTCTGGGATATCAAAGGGAAGCTGCTTGGAGTTCCGGTGTACGAGCTTCTGGGGGGCCATGTGCGGGATGAGGTTCGTTTTTACTGTAATCTTGGGGACGGGACCCCGGAAAGCCTGATCGAACGGGGCAGGAAGTGGATTGCAAAAGGGGTTGACGCGTTCAAAATCTACCCTTTCCCCGCGGTGAATTACGTTGACTCGATGAGACCGATCCGTGAAGCGGAGGAAAAAATCGCCAGTTTCCGCGAATTCGCCGGGAATGACGTGGACATCATGATTGATTTCCACGGTCGGTTGAGTCCGTCCATGGCGATCCTCGCAGAGGAAGTCATGCGTCCGTATGAGCCCTTGTTTATCGAGGAGCCCTGCCTTCCGGAAAATGTCGAAGCAATGGCGAAAATCGCCCGCCACGCGAAAACGCCCATCGCGACCGGTGAACGCCTGTATACACGGTGGGGACTGCGCGAGATCATTGAACGGCAGATTGCATCGGTTGTTCAGCCCGACCTCTGCCATTGCGGTGGAATCATGGAGGCGAAAAAGATCGCGGCGATGGTGGAGACGTATTACATGGCTACTGCACCGCACAACCCGTACGGTCCCGTTGCAACGGCCGCGTGCGTTCAGGTGGATTTCTGCATTCCCAACTTCCTCATTCAGGAGCACATCTTCGATGACATGCCATGGCGTGATCTTGTGTACACGCCTGTGATCGAGCTTGAAAACGGCAGACTGAAGCGCCCGACGCTTCCGGGGCTCGGAATTGACCTCAATCTCGAGGAGATTGCAAAGCATCCGTACGAGGAACGGGATCAGGTGAAATGGTACCACCCGGACGGGGCGGTCGCAGACATGTGACGCTGTGTCTCGTTACTCGAAAAGACGTCGAAACAGTTGACGGAAGGCGGCGATTCGGGTAAATTTCTAGATCCTTCTACTTGTGCGGAAGTGGTGGAATTGGTAGACGCGCTGGATTCAGGGTCCAGTGAGCGCAAGCTCGTGGGAGTTCAAGTCTCCCCTTCCGCACCAAATCAAAAGAGGCCCCTTCCGCCACGCGGCAAGGGCCTCTTTCCTTTCCGGAGCTTTCTTCTCCTAACCGAAATAACGCTTGGCCCACGCCATAGTTGATGCGAGCGCTTCCTTTTCTGGCTTTGTTGGCCACAGCTCGAGGCCTATGTAACCAGAGTACGGAGTCTCGGCAATTGCCCGGAACACCTGCTCGTAGTTGATCTCCCCCGTTCCCGGCTCATGGCGCCCGGGAACGTCCGCCATATGAAAATGGCCGATTTTTGCGACATTCGCCTTGATCGTGTCGATCAGATTACCTTCAGTGATTTGTTGATGGTAGATATCATAGAGAAGCTTCACATTCGGGCTTCCAACTTCATCAACCAGACTTATTCCCTCTGCTGTTGTTGCCAGAAAATAGCCTTTGTGATTCACCAGGACGTTGAGCGGTTCGATGACCAATGTCACCCCTTCGTCCTCGACCAACGAAACCACGGTCTTGAGTCCGTCCACAATTGACTGGTGCTGCTCCTTTCGGCTGACTCCGGGTATCTCTTGCCCCACGGTGACAATGAGTGTCTTGCAGCCCAGCAGGTGCGCAACCTCGATGGATTTTTTGCACGCGGGCAGGAACGCCGGCCGTTTGGACGGGTCGACGAGCGGCCCTGCCGTATCGCAAGAGATCGAGGAAACAGCCAGTCCTGTTTTCTCCATCACTGCACGAATTCCCGGGATGTCCTTGTTCGCAAACCCCCAGAACTCGAACGCCGGAAGCCCCAGTTCCGCGATCGCGGCAATTCGTTCGTTGAAGGGAAGTTTCGTGAACAATGCTTCCGCGCACCCAGACAACGCGATCATTTCCAGTGCCTTTCGTCGAGGGTCAACTCATTCCGCCGAATCAACTATTTCAATTGCTCTCCGGACCATTTCGTCGGTCAGCCTTCGCCCGTCAGAGGCCCCCACGTTCGCCAGAAGATGCTCGACCTTCCGCGTTCCCGCAATCACCGAGGTGACCGCTTTCTGATGCAACACGAAGCGCAATGCGAAATCAGATAGCGACTTCGGGTACGCATTCGGGTGGAGGGATTTCGCAACACACTCTGAAATCAAGCGTTCGCCGATCATTTTCTGTTTTTTTGCGTCATCCGGCAACGCCGACACTTTCGGGGTCAACGCCCCCCTTGCAAGTCCATCTTTGATGATTACGCCGATGTTGTTATCCAGACACAAAGGAAACAGCTCGTTCTCCGCCTCGCGGTATACGACATTGTACGAAACCTGCACCGTGTCGTAATCTCCCGTTTTCACTGCCTCCAATGCCGCGTCGACATTTCCTGTCATGCCTACAAACCGGACCTTGCCCTGTTCCTGCATTTTCCTCATGGCCCGCAGGGTTTCTCCTGCCCGGATGACGTCGATCGACGCGCTGTGGATTTGCAGGACGTCGATAACGTCCGTTCGAAGGCGCCGAAGGCTTTGCTCCACGAACGCCAGCGTGGCTTCAAAGGAATAGTCGTAATGCGATTTCGCGTCTCCGTCGTTAAGCCGTTCGCCGACCTTCGTTGCCAGCACGAACTCGTGACGGCGGTAACCGATCGCCTTTCCGATTCTTTCTTCGCTCAGTTGGTACGCGGGCGCCGTGTCAATGAGGGTGATGCCGGCGTCCAGCGCGGCGTTCAAGAGGCGTTCTGCGCCTTTTTCATCCGGGCGTCCGAAATCTGTACCTACGGGGATCCCCCAGTCTCTGCCGATTTCCAGAGCGCCCAGACCGATTTCGCTTACCTTGAGGCCTGTTCGTCCAAGAATTCTGTATTCCATGGAACACTCCAATCCGAAATAGGCTCAAAGCCCGGTTGCCGCCAGGAGTTGGTCGCGAGCGCTCTCGGGCACGAGGTCAAAGCAATCGAGCAACGCGCGTTTTGTGCACCTTGTTACGCCTTTTTGGTGGTCGTTCTGCAACGGCTCGATCATTCTGGCGCAAAAACGAGCGTCGTGTTGGGACCCTCGAACGATCGCCAGCGTTCCGGCAAGTGCTCGAACTCGAGGGTTTCCACTGAGCACAGCGCTTGCGAGGACTGTCAGAAGATCACGATTCACCTGCCAGTTGTCCGACAGATACGCTTTTGCCATGTCGTTCCACATTTGTTCGGGTGATCCTGAGTTGCTGCGTGCGCCGGCTGCCGGCGCGGAAATCAGCGAGAACGACGACAGATACCGTTTGGTGAAGGAAGTGTCGCACAGGCCTTTCAGACCTGCTGCAAGTTGTTCGCCCTGGTCTCCCATTGCGCCGCGGATGAGGTTGGCGACAGCACGATCCGCCTTATCAAGAAGAACGCTATCGGTAAGCCCCGCCTCACGCAACAGGCCACTGAGAGTCGCCGCTCCCGCGCCAGAAATCACCGAAAGAAGCGATATCGCTGCGCGATCGAGGTACGGATCTCCTGCCGTGACGAGTTCCCTCAACACCAGGCCAGCCAGCCGTTGAACCCGTTCGCGTTCCCGCAGAATACTGTCCAGCGCGGACGCGTAAGACGGATGATTAAAACCGATGTTCGTTGCTTCGCCCTGCTTGGAAACCAGAAGCCAGCGCCGCAGGTCATCCATCAGCACGTCGTACGCCGGAACTGTCCCGCCTATTCCCCGGATGTCCAGGCGCGTGAAAATCGAGTAGAGCTCGTGAGCAGGAAGCGGAACGTGCCGCGAAAGCAAAAGGAACGCAAGCTCGGCATTGTCCAGCGTTTCGTAGTCCGCCACGGTGATCGCCTCTATCCCTTCGCGGCGAATCCCCGCTGATCTGCGGCGTATGGTCTGCTTGTTGTCTGTCGCAACCGCGAATGATCGCTCCACCGCATGCGGGCTTGACAAACCCTCGTGTGAGGCGACAATCGGCTCTCTCGCGCCGGGGTGGTAGATTTCACTGTAGTTGATCACCATTCGTACGAAGGAGGTGGGCTCGTATTTCTCCGCCAGTGACCATTCATATGGTGCCAGTTGTCTGGCCACGTCCGGACGCTGTTTCAATGCGTCCGCCGTCGCTGTGATGATGAGACGGCAATCAGCCTCCGCAACGAGGCTCAGCGCCAGATTGGGGTTTGTTGCGAACTCGCGCAAGGCCAGCGCACCCGCATCCGGGCTGAATGGATCGTCCAGCAGCACCGCGTGTCCCGAACGGAGGCAGTTTCCGAGGCGTATTTCGGCTCGTGCGGTGTCGCCGGCAAGCCCTGCAAAACAGCCCATGAGTGCGATCGGGCGATACCCGTGTTCCGCGATATCGGCGAGAAGCTTGGTCGCTACGAACGTTTTGCCCTGGTGGGGCTCACCGGTGATTACGACAACTCGTCGTTCGTGCGTCATACGCGCGAGAAGATCTACGTATCCGGCGGGCGGCACGAACACCTGGTGGAGATGGGCAAACCGATCCTGGTCCGCCTTCGTATCCGCGACAAGGCCGGTCTCCCTGAGGAATAGAATCGTCCGCCGGGCATCGTCCTTGGAGAGGACTGTGAGCCCGAAATTCAGCGCCTCCTGGATCGCGTGAAGGACCGATGAATACACCACCTGCCCGCTTCCGCTGTCCCCGAGAGCTCCGAGCCGACCAAAAATGCGCAAGGTCGTTTGAAGCAGACGCTGCCCGGAGTCTCCGAGTTCTGTGAGTCGCTCGTACAGCCGTATCCACCGTTCGAGGCCCGGCCGGTCCACGGCAGTGTCGAGGGGAATCATCGGCACGTCCGCCACGTCTTCCGAATCCGGTTCGATCAGCTGCCGCAGGGAGACGCCGAAGGTGGCGGCCATCCTGCGCAGAGTAAACAAACTGGGCATGTTGATTCCGTTTTCCCAGTTCGAAACTGCAGGCCTCTGCGTTCCCATCCGCTGGGCAAGTTCGTCTTGCGTCATGTTTTTGGTAACACGTATCTGACGGATTCTCGCCCCCATCCACCGATGGAGTTCCAGTTCGCTGTCGAGGCCGGTCGGGTCAGTCATTCACAAACTCCCTCTTGAAGCGGATACCATTTGGGATGATCATCAGGGGGCATTTCCCGGAATGCGAATGCACCAAATATACAAGACACATCGTACGCGACAAACTGCTCCCTCACCAAATCTTTCGAAAGAGTCATACGTGGGACGAATCGAAGAGCGATCTGATAAGTCCTTAACAGAAGGAATGTTAACCTACTGGAGTACGCCGTTGTTGATGACGCTCATGCTGCGGATTATGCGTGCGAATTCACCTGGACGGCGCCGAGTGGTTGCGCGGGATCAGGTTACCACAACGGTGAGCCGAAAGGGGAGCATGTACAGTGAGGAGAACCCCGACCTCCGCCGCATGAAGTTTCGTACGCACGGAGCGCGTTCGATTGAATTCGATGGAAGCGCGGACTCATAATAACGTTCGTGCGGCGTCCTGACCAACATCGTCGCGCGCTGGCGCGGAACGGCGCGAGCCTGCTGGCGTTCCCTGGAGGGCCGCTTGAAGGACGCGATCGCGTTTTCCCCGGGAGAAGCCCGGCACTCACGGCCTGAGTCACGAATCACTGGCACGCGTCATTGGTTCCGGTACGGAGCGGTTTGTATTTTCAAAGAGTCGGTGAGTCGTTCGTTTCCGCGCCCCGAGTACACGGACCGCGAGGAGTTTTCTTCTGTCTTTTTCGGGAGGTTTTCATGGCTCAATACGGCCCTCCGCAGACCGTTTCCCAGCTTGAAAAAACCGCGAAGGAATTGCGTAGAGACGTGATTCGCATGCTGTATGAGGCGAAGTCAGGGCATCCGGGAGGCTCGCTTTCCGCGGCGGATATCGTGGCCGCTCTCTATTTCCGGGTGATGCGGCATGATCCGCAGAACCCGTCGTGGGAGAAGCGCGACCGCTTCATCATGAGCAAGGGGCACGCGGTGCCCATTGTGTATGCTGCGATGGCGGGAACCGGTTATTTCCCGAAAGAGGAGCTGTTGACGCTCCGCAAGTTGAACAGCCGGCTGCAGGGGCATCCTTCCGCGAAGGATCTTCCGGGCATCGAAGCCTCGACCGGATCGCTCGGCCAGGGCCTCTCGATAGGCCTTGGAATGGCGCTTGGCCTGCGCATGGATGGCAGTGACAGCCGCGTATTCGTCATTCTCGGTGACGGCGAAATCGAAGAAGGCCAGGTCTGGGAAGCTGCGATGGCGGCGGCGCATTTCAAAACGGAAAACCTGATCGCGATTCTCGATCGGAATCGTTACCAGCTTGATGGTTCGACGGACGAGATCATGAACGTGTGCCCTGTGGTTGACAAGTGGAAAGCGTTCGGGTGGCGTGTGCTCGACATTGATGGGCATTCGATGCATCAGGTTGTCCATGCTCTGGAAGCCGCAAAGGAACAAACAGGCCGTCCCACTGTCATCGTCGCCAAAACGACAAAGGGCAAAGGGGTGTCATTCATGGAAAATGACAACGAATACCACGGCAAGGCGCCCGGAAAAGACGAAATGGAGCGCGCCCTGGCGGAACTGTCGTAAATTAATCCGGAAAGAGGAGATACAACATGGCGCGCCCATTGGGAATGGCAACGCGGCAAGCGTATGGGAAAGCTCTGGTTGAAGTCGGTAAGCTCTATCCGAACGTTGTGGTGCTGGACGCTGATCTCTCGAAATCCACCATGACAAAAGACTTCGCGAAGGCATACCCTGACAGGTTTTTTAACGTGGGAATCGCGGAAGCAAACCTCGTTGGCGTTGCCTCCGGCCTGGCGACGACGGGCAAGATACCGTTTGCCTCCAGCTTTGCATGTTTTCTCATGTGCAAGGGCTTTGACCAGCTTCGGCTTGGCGTCGCGTACGCGGAAAACAATGTGAAAATTGTCGTCAGCCACGGAGGGATTTCGATCGGCGAGGACGGCGTATCCCAGATGAGTGTGGAAGACGTGGCGCTGGCGTGTGAACTTCCGAAGATGGTCGTTATGGTGCCGTCTGATGAGCATTGCACGTATCAAGCGATACGTGCCGCAGTTGAGCATAAAGGCCCCGTATTCGTGCGGACGGGAAGGGCAAAGGCTCCGCTGGTGTACGATGCACCACCTGCGGGCTTCGCCATCGGGAAGGCCATCACCGTTCGGGAAGGCAAAGACGTGACTGTGATCGCCAACGGCATGCTTGTCGGTCCGGCACTGGATGCGGCAGAAAGCTTGGCGGAGCAGGGGGTGAGCGTTCGCGTTCTGGACATGCACACCGTCAAGCCGTTGGATGAGGAAGCGGTGCTGAAAGCGGCGAAAGAAACCAAAGGAATCGTTGTCGCTGAGGAACACCTGGTCCATGGAGGGCTGGGAAGTGCCGTTGCGCAGGTGACCGCCCGTCTGCATCCTGCACGGATCGAATTCGTCGCGATTCAGGATACGTACGCGGAGTCGGCGACGGGTGAGGAATTGATGGCTAAGTACGGTCTTTCCGAGCCCGACGTGATCGCTGCCGTCCGCAGGATCCTCGCCTGAGGTCACGTGAGAGGAAGTAACCCGGGGGGCAGTGTCGCCCCCCTCGTCATTTGACCGGAACCACTCAACCGGCTTCCTGCCACTTCTGCGCACTCGAGGAACTCCATGCTTACAGCGATAATGTTGATCAACGCGGAACTCAAAAGCGTGGCAGCGGTTACCCGCTCGCTTGCCGAGATTCCTGAGGTGCGGCAATTGTTCACTACCACCGGCCAGTTCGATGTGGTTGCCGTCCTTGTTGTGAAAGACTCAGAGGCCCTGGCCGAGGCAGTCACCGAGCGGATCGCGAACGTTCCGGGGATAGTCCGCACCAGCACCCTGCTGGCGATTCGGTGCCATGCGCAGTCTCTGCTTCAGAGCACCTTCTCCGTAGGCTTTGGAACCGCAGAACCGTCTCAAAGCTGATTGCCGGAATCCAGGTTCACGGCAACCTTTCCCCGGTTCCATTGGAACATCTCACGCACGCTGAGTATACTTTTTCGTGAACGAACACGCGCTTGTGCGCGGGCTTACGGTCTGTCACCGTGCTGCGTCGCTTCTCACCGGATTGTGGAACGACGCACCGAATGGGATTTTGGCCAACCGGTTGTTCTGTGGAAAGGGGAGAGCCATGTATCGCGTCGGAATCATCGGTGCCGGGTGGGTCGCCGGAGAACACATGCGGGCGTACCTGAACAACCCTGAAACGGAAATTGCCGCGATCGCCGTCCGGCGGCCGGAGACAGCGCAGGCATATCAGAAAAGCCTTGGCTTCTCCTGTGCGATCTACACGGACGTTGCGAAAATGCTTCACGAGACAGATCTGGACATCGTCTCCATCTGCACACCTCCGTCAATGCACCCGGAGCATGCGGTGGCGGCGGCACAGGCGGGCTGCCATCTCGTCCTTGAGAAACCTGTCGCACTGAATGTTGAGGGATTCAGAAAAATTCGGGCCGCGGTCGAGACAGCAAAGGTGAAGACCGTTATCAGTTTCGTCCTCAGATGGAACCCTCTTTTTGAAACGATCAAGGCGCTCCTCGGCGCCGAAGCGATAGGGCGATTGTTTTACGGTGAGGTGGATTACAATCACGGCATCGGGCCGTGGTATGGCCAGTACAGGTGGAACCGACTCAAAGCGGAAGGCGGCAGCTCGTTGCTGTCTGCAGGACTCCACGCGCTGGATGCACTGCGGTGGTTTGTCCAGAAAGAGGCAGTGGAGGTGTTTGCTTATTCGACGAACAGCAGGAATCTTGAGCTTTACCCCGGTGGCTACGAGTATGATCCGACCATGGTGATGGTACTCAAGTTCAAGGACGGTGTGATCGGGAAAGTTGCGTCGAACATTGAATGCGTACAGCCGTACACGTTCCCCATCACGCTTCAGGGCACATCGGGAACCATTCGGAACAACCAGCTCTACTCGAAGAAGCTCATGCCGGGCCAGACGGGTTTTGCCACGATTCCCACCATACTGCCGGACTCAGGCGACGTAACACACCACCCGTTCCAGCACGAAATCGATCATTTCGTGCGGTGTATCCAACTCAACGTGGAATCCCACGCGAACCTGGCAGACGCCGCAAAGACGCACGAGATATGTTACGCGGCGGAACTTTCAGCTGCAGAAGGCCGCCCGGTTCAGTTGCCGATTTTGTAACGCATACAGGGCCTGAAACGGAAAGGGGAGCTTTATGGCGTCAAGGGTTCGTGTTGCTGTGTTGGGTGCAGGTGCCATCGCGCAGGACCATCTGCGGGCGTTGCGGTTTTCATCACGTGCTGAAATTGTGGGAATTGCAGACGTGAATTTCAGTCTGGCGCAGAAGGCGGCGGTGGAGTTCGGAGGCACGGCATTTGCCGACTACCACGACATGCTGGACCGCCTCAAGCCTTCTGCAGTGGTAGTGTGTACGCCACCGAAGTTCCACCGGCAACACGTGGAGGATTGTGCACGGGCCGGCTCGGACGTTCTTTGCGAGAAACCCCTCGCGCTTACCGTTCCGGAATGCGATTTCATGATCTCGGCGGTGAAAAAAGCAGGCCGCCAGTTGATGGCGGGACAGGTCCTTCGGTACTACGCCGGCCCGAAGACGCTGATAGAAATCGCGCGCTCGGGGAGAATCGGAACGGTTGTCACCTGCTGGAGCACGCGCGTGGGCTATTATGACCCGGCTCACGGCCCCTCCTGGAGATATGACCCCAAAATCGGCGGCGGAACGGCGATCGAATGGGAAGTTCATGAGATTGATCTTCTGCGCATGCTGGCCGGCGAGGCAAAAACGGTTTCGGCGCGGGTTCGTTACACACGGGCGGATTCTCCTGAGTTCGACGACCACGTGCACGCCGTCATGACGATGGGGGAAGGGGCTATCGGCCGTATAGACGCAAGTAACTCGTCGTACTATTCCGAATGCACACGCGGTGTTGTAGGGACTACGGGCGCGGCGTGGTGCGGGTGGGGAGATGTTTCGCTGCGTACGGCGGGAACCAATGACGTGCAGATTGTGAAGCCGGTGCTTCCAGAAGTCCCGGGTGACGTCAACGTCGGCATGTTCCAGCAGGATGATGCGTTCCTCGAAGCGATTCAGGCTGACAAACCCGTTCCCATCCCTGGAGAAGAAGGCCGGGCCGATGTTGCCGTGGCAGCGGCGATTCTGCTTGCGGGCAAAACAGGGGAAACCGTGCGAATCTAGGCGTCACTTGTTACAGATGTTCAGTGGGAGAGGCGCGGTTGCACCCGCGCCTCTTTCTGTTGGCGGGTAGAATCGGCCGACCAGTGCCGTACGAGAGGAGCAAGGGCAGCGGCAAAGAACACGAGAGGCACGAATTCCACGCCCATGCGGTACCGCGGCACCACGAAGAACACCACTGCGAGGCAGGCCTGTGTAGCAAACACGAGCCAGAGGAACTGCTGCCGGGGATCGCGAATTCCGTTCCTGAGCCAGCAAACCAGCCCGACTACAAGAGCCGCAAGCGATGCACCCCATATCGGGAACACACGGGACACCGGGTGGGTGAAATCCGCCACCAGGAAGAAGAACAGCTTCCTCACCACCAGACTCGCCTCCTTCGCGGGATTTGCAGCGATGAACCGCAGTGCTTCGTCGCGAAAGAAGCGATCAACTCTGAGAACATCTCCCGGAGTGCGTTCCACCACGCGAGCCATTGCCTCGGCGCCTGGAACCGGCGTACCGCCCGCGGTACTTTCGGTCAGTGTGTTTTCGGCGGCATAATGCTCCCGCGCGGTTCCAGTGGCGCGTGCGTGGTGCCCTCGCCGAAGGTTGTATCCGCCGGACGTGCTCAGCACTACTTGCCCAAAAACCGCGTAGTTGCGCGCGATCCAAGGGAGGAGCGGGGTGACGAAGGCTCCCAGGAACACGGAAAGGATTCCCAGCCGGTGCCGCCAGCCAATGCCTCGGCGCTGAGAGCTGGCCGCACCGTTGTGGCGAAGCAGAACAAAACCGAACGGAACGAGAAACGCACACGCTTCGAAGCGGAAAAGCCCGAAAGCCCCGAGCAAAAAACCGCCAAAGAGTGCCCTTCTGCGCAACGGGATCGAATTGGAAAGGACGAGGACGCATGCGAGAAGCAATAATGACGTGTAGATCGGGACATTCGTCAGCCGCCCGCTCATGACGAGGAACTGGGGCCAGAAAAGAGCAAGCAGAAACGCAACAAAACCCGTAGTCCTGCCCCAGATACCGGCGGCAAGATATCCCACGAGGATCGGCAGAGCCAATTCGAAGAAAAGAAGGGTGCCGGCGAGGACCACGTGTGCGACCTGGCCGACCCCGAAGATCTGATACAGGAACGCGATATAGAGCGGGTAAGCCGGCGGCATGAACGCGGATGGGACGCCGTTGGATCGATACGTGAAAGTGCCCGTCTGCACGAGATTCCGCGCAATTTCCCCGAATTCCCAGAGCTCACGCGCGCGGAAATCAGTGAAATGTATTCGCAGCCCTATGCGGGCCGCGGCGGCAAGCGCAGACGCCGCGCACGCAGCGATGCGGAAGGATCTACTTTCCGGGAGAAACGGCAACGAGCGCGCTGGAAGCATTTGCGCACCGGGTTGAAGAAGAGGTGGTGAAGAGAGCCTGTAAGCCGAATTCTGTCAAGGAGCCGACGTCCTGCGGACGATGGCTCCCCGGACAGCCATCTCTCTGGGACGTGCGTCGCCGCACCCCTCAAGCGGCCTACCCGAGCGTGTTGACGAGACGGGCAGCCTCGAATCCGCTCCTATTTGGCCTTGCACCGGATGGGGTTTTCCGTGCCGCCTTCGTTGCCGAAGGCGCGGTAGGCTCTTACCCTGCCTTTTCACCCTTACCGGACGCGTACAGGACGCGCCCGGCGGTATGTTTTCTGTGGCACTTTCCGTCGGCTCACGCCGCCCGGGTGTTACCCGGCATCCTGCCCTTTGGTGTTCGGACTTTCCTCCGCATTCACGGCGGCTGTCCGGCTCTCTTCACCGATGTCAACTTATTTCCGGGGAGATACTTCCCGCCGCCTGGTACATCGCGATGACGTTAGCGATGGGAATGTCTGCCTGAAGGTACTGTGACCCGCAGACCACATAACCGCCACCGTCGCCCAGTGTATCCATAAGATAACGCGTTTCCCGGAACACGTCCGCAGGAGTTCCAAACGGCAATGTGTCTTCAGTATTGACACCTCCGTGAAAGGTCAGGCGATCTCCGAACTCCGCTTTGAGCCCTTCCGGATTCATGTCCGCCGCAGCGATTTGCACCGGATCCAGCACTTCCAGTCCGAGTTCAATCAGATCGCCGATTACGGGCCGAATACTGCCGCAGGAATGTTGCATCATGTGGACACCATATTCGCCGGCGAGCGCATAAAGTCGAGCCACTTGAGGTTTTATGAGTGCGCGCCAGAGAGCGGGGCTCATCAACATGCCATTCTTGCCGCCGTAGTCGTCTCCGACGAAAAAGATGTCAATTCTCCCGCGGGCTGCCTCGAAATACCTCCTTGAGGCGGCGACATAGAAATCCACGATGTGGGAGAGAATCGCTTCAGCGATTTCTGGTGCTTCCAGCATCAACTCAAGGAAACGTCCGATGCCAGTCATGTTGCACGCCTGACAGAAAAACGGCGACCACTCCCCACCGGTTACCGCGTACTCACGAAACCGCTCACACTGTGCGGGAATGTCAGAATAATCCCACCAATCGGGGTTTGGCCATGAGTAGCTCTCGATTTCCGTGACAGATTCCACCCTTGCGAACGGACGGAAGCCGATCGTGTCGGCGTACGTCGGGCCGCCGCTTGCAACTCCGAAGACGTCCGAAGGTTGCCCGTTTTTCGCATAACATTCAGGCCCCGTATACCGGGCGGTTACCCGACGGAAATCGCGGCCAAACAGCCGGAAGATCTCCTCTTCGTCGCGAAAACCGAAATGAAAAAGGAGCTTGTCCCGCATTTCGCCGGTGAGTTCCACGTCAACGGGAACACGGTCCACCTCTTCTCTCACGAGGGTTCGGAGAACTCGTTGTCTGGATGTCAGAAGGGCCATATCCGCACTTCCCGGTAACGAAAACCGATAAGCCTGTGTTGCGGCTGCCCACGATAATACAGACGGTTCTGCGTGCAGCACAACACTCAATTGGCTCCCGCGATTGCTTTCCCTGCGCAGTTGGTGGCGTCCTCCCGGGGGAATACATTCTGGAGGGCCAGGGTCTGGCATCTTCTACCGATTCGACTTGCTGGGAGGCGTATTACATGGCACAAGTTCGTGACAGGATCTGGATATGGGGCCACGAAGCGGGGAGCCACAACGAGGAGTGGGGGTTGCCCGCTGCGTCCCGTATGACGCCGGCAGAAGCAGCGTGGTACATGGGTATCCCGAACGTGATTTTCGTGACATATCAGGGAAAGCCCGAACCGCCCTATGACATTTACGCACGGGCGTTCGTCCCGCTCAAACAGGTTGTCTGGTCAATAGTCGGCGAGGCCGGGCGCACCTCTGAATCGGCGATCACCGGAGTGCGTGACGTGGCGGCGAAGTTCCCGAACATCACCGGCGTGATGATGGATGACTTTTTCCACGACCCCAAACCAGACGGCAGCCTCGCGCCGATTTCCCACAACAGGCTGCAGAATGTTCGTGCAACACTGGAGGAGTGCGGTCGCAGGCTGGATATGTGGGTTGTGGTGTACACGCACCAGCTCGATCTGCCCATCGCGCCGTTCTTGGATAAATGCGACGTTGTGACGCTGTGGACGTGGCGGCAGGAAGACCTTGTGAACGTGGAGCGCAATCTGGAAAGGATTGAAGCGCTGGCCCCCGGCAAACGCGTAGTGCTTGGATGTTACATGTGGGACTACGGCAACAAATGCGAAATGTCTGTGGAGAACATGAAGCTCCAATGCTCCGCCGGGTTACGTTGGTTGACATCCGGTCGCATTGACGGGATGATTTTTCTCGCGAGCTGCGTGTGTGATATCGAACTGCCCGCAGTGGAATGGACACGCCGGTGGATATCGGATCACGGAGACGCCGTTTTGTGAACGTCCTCACGCCCGGGCTCGACTTCTGATTTCGACTTTGGGGTCGCGCGTAATGGCCTCACTGCCGGGAAGGCATGGGTATATGCGCATTGTGGTGCACAACGTCTACTGGTTTCAGGGATGTCCGTCCCGCTGGGGCGCGGAGCGCGTAGCGGCGGCGCCGGCCGTGTTCGATGGGCTTGTCGAGCTTTACGCTTCTCTGTCGCCAGACGTCATCTGCCTGCAGGAAGTACAGAATCCGGACCTGGTCGCCACAGCCGCCAAGAAGCTCGGGATGGCTTCCTGGATCCACGCCCGGGGGGGAGTCAAAACCGATTACGGAGGAGCAATACTCACACGGAATCCTTCGGAGATGCGCGACTTGACGTCAAATGGCAGCGAACCGCCTCATGAACGGGTGCATGTACGAGCACAGGTGACAAACGGGAAGGATATTCTCGAGATCGCCTGCGTGCATCTTCCGAGCAACAGGTTTGCGGGGTCGCCCGAGGAAGGGAGCAGGGCGCGAGTCGCCGAAGTGGAGCAGGTCCTTCGGTGCTCGCCGGTGCCGGACATAGTCGTTGGCGACATGAACTTCCGCAAAGGCAGTGAGCCGTACCTGCTGATGAAGTCTTCCGGTTACGTGAACGCGGGCGAAACCGATGTCGCCGAGGACTCGCCGGAACGAAAGGGCGACCATATCTGGCTTCTGCCGGCGGCGGTACGCCGTCTCGAAAGGTTCTTCGTGGTTACTGGTGAACCGTTTGTTCAAACCGATGCAGACGGCACTGTCTGGCGGCTCAGCGACCATCATCCTCTCGTAGCGGACCTGCGCTGATGAGATACCCGATCGTATTCTGGGATAGCGGTGGCACTATTTTCGGGCCGGGGAGAGAGGGGGCACTGACAGATACTCCCACCTCCACGCAGGTTCGGGAAGGCCGCGAACACCGTGTCTCGTTGGCACTGGAAATGTTCGGGCACAGGGTCCCGCCCGATCTGGGGCGGATACTTCAGGATACAAGCTCCGGACTGCAGGAGAAGTTCGGAGCGCGGTACAGCCTGGAAGTGCTGGCGTCGGGATTTTATGAACGCCTGGGTTTGCCGGTCCTCCCGGAGGAAACTCTGCTCGTGGCAGATGCGATTGGTGGCCCGCGGTACCGCACGTGGCTCTGGGATGGTGTTGCCGACGCACTCAGGGCGCTTGCGGAGGTCGGAGTACGCATGGGCGTGATTGCAGACACAGACTGGACAGGCCGGATGATGTCCCGCGCGCTTGCCGGTGTAGGGTTGAGGAAGTATTTCGGCCCGGTTATCTGCTCATGCGACATAGGCGTCTGTAAGCCAGCCCCGGGGATTTTCGCCGCCGCACGCAGACTTTTTCCGGATGTGCCCTCCGACACCCCGGTTCTTTATGTCGGTGACAATCTCGAAAAGGACGTTGAAGGAGCCGCCGCATTCGGCTGGGATGCGGCATACCACGTGACAACCAGGGGCGGTTCATCGGGGAGAGCGGTGCTGGACTTTGTGCAGTATCAGGACGTTGTCACCCTGGCAACAGGTTGAACGAAGAGGAGAACTTCATGAGCGCTGACGCGGTGTTCGTGAACAGCCTCGGGATGCGTTTTGTGCATATTTCCGCCGGTTCCTTCCTCATGGGGAATGACCGACCGCTTCCCGACGAACTGGTGAGGCTTCCGAATCGCCGGTACGGGGACTTCGATGAACGACCGATCCGTCTCGTGCGGCTGACAAAGCCGTTCAGGATGGCAACCACGGAAGTCACGAACGCACAGTTTGAGGCGTTTGACCCTTCCCATCGGCAACTGCGTGGGAAGCTCGGTTTCTCGACGGGGGACAACGAAGCAGTGGTGTTTGTCAACTGGTTCGAGGCGTGCGCTTTCTGCAAGTGGCTGTCCGACAAAGAAGGGTTGCCGTACCGCCTTCCCACGGAAGCCGAATGGGAGTACGCGTGCCGGGCCGGCACGACCACCGCGTACCATACCGGCGATTCCCTGCCGGCAGAATTCCACAAAAACGTGGGAGTGAAATGGTTTCCCGACCCCGCCCGTGGGGCGGACGAACAGGAAATCCCCGCATTGACGGTCGGGCAGACTCCGCCGAACCCGTGGGGCCTGTACGACATGCACGGCAACGTGGAAGAATGGTGTTACGATTGGTACGGACCGTATGACGCCCACCGGCCCAACGACCCGGTGGGGGCGCTTGATGGCAATTTCCGGGTGACCAGGGGTGGTTCGCACTCGACAGAACTGTATTACCTGCGGTCATCGAATCGTATGGGTACCGTGCCCGGGGAGCGAAGCTGGATCATCGGTTTTCGGCCCGTGATAGGAGAAATGCCGGCGACGAATGCAATACCTGCCCCCATCCAGCTCCACGAGAGTAACGTCAGACCAGAGATTCCACAGGATATCACGCGCGGCCCCGATCCTTCCAAACCCTTTTTTTACGGTCCGAGGACGTACGTCAAGATCCCTCCCGATTCGTACGGACCGATGTTCTCACGGCACAACCACGTCCCGGCGATCGTTGCCTGTCCGAACGGGGACCTGCTCGCGATGTGGTACACGTGCATGGAAGAAGCCGGGAGAGAGGTGGCGACTCTTGCCAGCCGCCTGCGATGGGGAAAGGATGAATGGGAACCAGCATCCCTGTTCTGGGACGCTCCCGACCGCAACGACCACGCGTGTGCGCTCTGGAGGAGCAAATCGGGGAGGTTATTCCACTTCTCCGGTCTATCGGTTGCCGCCACGTGGGGGCCGCTGGCAGTCGTGATGCGGACGTCGGACAACAGCGGCGCCACGTGGTCAAAGGCGCGGCTGATCATTCCGGAACACGGGGTTCGGCACATGCCGATTGCAGGCGTCATTCAGCTTTCGGATGGAACAATTGTCCTTCCATGTGACGCGGTTACGGCGGGACACGGTGGCTCGGCGCTCTGGATGAGCGATGACGAAGGCGAAACCTGGTACGACGCCGGTGGGACGATCGCTGGCATCCACGCGAACGTGGTGGAGCTGAGCGACGGTCGCCTCATGGCGCTGGGGAGAGGCGACGATATCGACGGGCGGATGCCGATGAGCCTGTCCCGGGACAGGGGCAGAACGTGGACATACACCGCCAGCCCTTTCCAGCCCATCCACGGCGGACAGCGGCTGGTGTTGTTCCGCTTGCAGGAGGGCCCGCTGCTTTTCGTCTCGTTTGCGAATGATCCGCTTGAGATTACCGACGCCACCGGAACCCGCCGTTCGATCACCGGCCTCTACTGTGCGGTTTCCTTCGACGAAGGCGCGACGTGGGCCAATACCCGGGTGGTAAGCGACGACGGCCTGCCGAGGCCGGTGGAAGCCTTCGATGGCCGCCCGAACGTATTGAGCGCGTCGCAATCAGAAATCGCAGGGTACATGACGGTATGCCAGGCGGACAACGGACTGATTCACCTCATTTCGTCAAGAAATCATTACGCATTCAACCTGGCGTGGTTGACCGAACCTCCCCCGGGCGAACAACATGTGACACAGGGGAAATCGTGAAAACGAAGAATGTCAGGGTATTGTCGGACCACCTGGATTGACGACGATACGTACAACCTTCATATTGCGTTGCGATCTTCCCGCCCTGTGCGACATACCCTTTTCCGGGGGAGGTGTGTATGGTTCGCGCTCTCGCTTCCGGAGCGCTGCGTGCTCGCGCTGTGATTTTCCTCGCGTGTGTTGCCCTCGCAGGAGTCGCGGTCAACCCCATGGTGCTGCGCTCCACAGAAAACGCCGCGAACGTTGCGGTACAGGGAAACGGAAGCGCATCGCTTGCGGTGGGCGCTCCATTTTCCGGCGGTCCATTCCGGCTCGAGAACAAATCGTACCCGCCTGGACGAACTCTGCTTGTGGGCAAGGCGGGCCAGCTTCTCGAAGAACCCGTACGCTTCCTGGTCACCGACACGGCTGGCGTTCCGGTTGCCGGCGTTCCCGTAGTGCTGGAAATCGTATCGCGACCGAAGGGCGCCGAGGATGCGGAAATCCCCTCGCCGGTAGTGAGCGATTCTGCGGGCTTTGTCTCGGCAAATCTCTCCCTCGGCAAGGCGCCGGGTGATTACGTCATCTCCGCGCGGGTAGCCAACATGGCGGGGGAGATGCCGCACGTTTCTGCCCACGCGTTAAAGGGCAACTGGTGGCTCATGGTTGTCATGGGCATTGTCGGCGGGCTCGGCATGTTCCTCTTCGGGATGGAACTTGGCGCGGGAGGTCTGCAGAAGGTCGCCGGCAACAAAATGAGGGACATCCTGGCGAAGCTCACGACGAACCGCGTCATGGCGGTCGTTGCCGGCGCCATAATTACGGCGGTTGTCCAGAGCAGCACCGCAACTACCGTCATGGTGGTTGGGTTTGTTAACGTCGCGCTGATGAATCTGACACAGGCGATCGGCGTCATAATGGGTGCGAACATTGGAACCACACTCACGGTGCAGCTCATCGCATTCAAAATCAGTGATTACGCGCTTCTGATGATGGGCATCGGCGTGCTGCTCACCCTCGTCACCAAGCGCAAGGTGTATATCTACACCGGCGAGATTTTCCTGGGCTTCGGCATGATTTTCTACGGCATGGCAGTCATGTCGAGTTCCGTCGCTCCACTTCGAATTCTGCCGGCGTTTACCGAACTCATGTTGTATCTCGCCCACGCTCCGTTCCTCGGGCTGCTCGTGGCGACCATCCTCAGCGCCATCATGCACAGCGGGGCGACGATTGGTCTCGCGGTGGTGCTCGCGTCGGAGGGCCTGATGACGATGGACGCGGCGATGCCGATCATCCTTGGAGCGAACATCGGCACTACGGTTACCACGGTGATCGCCTCGCTGGGCACTGATACGGAAGGCAAACGAGCAGCGTTGGCGCACATGTTGTTCAACGTGTTGGGAACCGTGATCGTGTTTCCCATTCTCGGCTATTGGAACCAGTGGATGCACGCGATCACGCTGGCGATGGGGTCCAGTTCGGTGGCGCGTGAAGTGGCAAACGGAACGATGTTCTTCAACGTAGGCGCCACGGCGATTTTCTTACCGGTCCTGCCGTGGTTCCGATCCGCCGTTGAACGGCTCGTTCCTTCGAAAGAGAAAGCGGAAAAAGCGTTCGGCGCGAAATACCTGAACAACGACCTGCTGGAAACCCCCGATCTCGCGCTGACGGCGGCGTATCAGGAAATCAACCGCACGGCGGACATCGTTGGCGAAATGCATCAGTATGCGATGGAGGCGTTCGGGAAAGATGGTGAGGCCGTGCGCGAGAAACTGGCAACCCGTTGTTCAGAAGTAGAAATTCTCCATGGCCAGTTCCAGAGTTACTACATCCGACTTGCGCAGAAGAACCTCGGTCTCATGCAGTCGAGGGAAAAGCAGGGGCATGTCACTATCATGGATGATTTGAGGCAGATTTCCAATTTTCTCGGAGTAGACGTGGTCAACACCTCGGCACGACTCGCGCAGGCCGGCGCGAAGTTCTCAGACGAAGGTGCACGTGAACTCCGCCAGTTTCATGCATTCACCGTGGACCTGCATCGGCAGACCGCGCAGGCCATCAGGGAAAGGGACCGCGCGTTGGCCACTGCCGTCCGAGGCCGGAAAGACGAAGGCGAAGAACTGGAAAGACGCCTGCGGGATAGCCACCTCGCGCGTCTGGACGCGGGGCTTCAGGAGTCCGCCGCCACAAGCAGCGCCCACATGGATATGCTGACGGGTATCCGCCAGATGGGGCGCCACTATTTCCGCATCTGCGGCGCCCTTGAGCGGTTCCTGACGCCGCCCTCGTAACGAAACGAATCGTTATCGAACACGGTGGACGCGTAAATTGGTCCGCAGATGGCGGCCGGATGCCCGGCCGCCATCTGTATTTCAGATCGTTTCGCCCTTGAACTGGCTTTCGTACAGATGCCTGTAGAACCCGCGCCTGTCCAGCAGTTCCTGGTGGGTTCCGCGTTCGACTATTTCCCCGTCTTTCACCACGAGAACCTGGTCCGCGTCACGAATCGTGCTCAAGCGGTGTGCGATGACAAAACTCGTTCGCCCCGCCATGAGTCGAAGGAGTGCCTTCTGTATCCGCGCCTCGGTGCGCGTGTCCACGCTGGAAGTTGCCTCGTCCAGGATGAGAGTGGAGGGGTCTGCAAGGATGGCGCGAGCGATCGCGAGAAGCTGGCGCTGCCCCTGGCTCAGGTTTCCCGCACGTTCGGTGAGGTCGGTGTGATACCCCTGGGGGAACTGGAGTATGAAGTGCTCCGCCTCTGCTGTCCGGGCGGCGTACATGCACTCGTCATCCTTCGCGTCCGGCCTGCCGTAGCGGATGTTTTCCATGATGGTATCCGAAAAGAGGAACGTATCCTGTAGCACCAGCCCCAGTCTGCGCCGAAGATCAGCTTTGCGCACCCTGCGGATATCAACGCCATCTATGGAGATGCTGCCGTCGTCGATTTCGTAGAACCGGGTAAGAAGATTGATAACAGTGGTTTTGCCTGCTCCCGTCGGTCCGACCAGGGCGATGGTTGTGCCCCGCTCCGCCGCGAGTGTCATATCCTTGATAACCGGAACGCCCGGCTGGTACCCGAAACGGACGTGTTCAAAACGGACGTCGCCCCGGACCTCATCAAACGGGGGAGCGTCGGCTCCAGCGTCTGTTTCGGCAGGCGTATCGAGGATCTCGAACACGCGTTCGGCCCCTGCAAGCGCCGCCTGAATCGAATTGTACATGTTGGCGAGCTGCCGCAGGGGGTTGATGAAGTTCTGCCCGTACATGATGAACGTTGCGATTACTCCGACGCTCACGAGATCCCGCAGGGCAAGCCACCCGCCCAACCCCGCCAGCACGATAACGAAGAAATTGCCGAGGACTCCAGTGAGAGGCATGAGCAACAACGCGTAGGTGTTCGCATAAACCCCCGCACGGAACACGTCGTCATTTGCCTTCCGGAATGATTCCATCGCTGCGTCGCTGCGCCGGAAAGCCTTGACCACCTTGTGGCCGCTGATGGATTCCTCCATCGTGCTGTTGAGTTCGGCGAGCGCCCCCTGCAGCCTTCGGAACCCTTTCCGGGTGTACCGCGCAACAAAACGGGTGAACGCGAACATGATGGGCACGACGACCAGCGTGGCCAGCGCAAGCCACCGATCGAGAAGAAACATCGCGACGAGGATTCCGAAGAGGGACAACACACTCCCGAAAAGGGAGGTGATGTTCTGCGAAACCGCCTGGTTCACCGCGTCGACGTCGTTTGTCAACCGGCTCATGAGTGCGCCGGCGGGATTGCGGTCAAAAAAGCTCAGGGGCAGGCTCTGAAGGTGCGAAAAAAAGGTCGTTTCGGACCTGTTTCAGCGCGTTCTTAGAAACGCGCGCCATGATCCACCCTGTCGCAGCCTGCAGGATGTTAGAAACGAGGTACACCCCCAGCATCAATGCGGCGACGCGGGCAAGACCGGATACATCCTTCGTTGCGATATAACGGTCTATCGCCACACCCATCAGATACGGTCCGAGAAGCCCGCAGAGCGTGAAGGCGACGATGAGGACAAAGACGAGCGCCAGAACGCCGCCAAATGGTTTCAGGTACGACAGGAGTCTCACTATCGCTCCGCGGGCGTGCCGGGGCTTTTCGATAACGCCTCTCATGCCCATCGGTCCGCGGGGTACCATGGCGGCGCGGACATCGCGAACCTCGCGAGTTGAGGCGCGCATCATGCTGGCTCCCTCCCCCGGCCGTTGTCAAGCGGAATGCCGCCGGTCAGTTGGGATTCGCAGATTTCGCGATAGATGGCGCTCGATTCAATGAGCGTCCGGTGTGTTCCCTGAGCAACGATTCTGCCCTGATCGAGAATGACAATTTTGTCCGCCTTCAGCACCGTGCTTACGCGTTGCGCAACAATAAGTGTGGTGCGGGCGAAGTGCTGGCCTGCGATGGCATTGTGTATCTTGGTTTCCGTCTCGACATCCACAGAACTTGTCGCGTCGTCGAGAATCAGAATTTTCGGGCGCGCGAGAAGCGCCCGGGCAATGGCAATCCGTTGCTTCTGCCCTCCGGAAAGATTCACGCCGCGTTCTTCAACATGGGTGTCGTAACCGCTTTCGAAGGCGAGAATGAAATCGTGGGCCTGGGCGGCCTTTGCCGCCAGCACAGTCTCCGCGTCGTCGGCCTCGGGCCTGCCGTACCGGATGTTCTCACGGATAGTCCCGGAAAACAGGATACTTTCCTGCGGGACCAGCGCCATCACGGAAAGGAGCGAATCCTGGCGGATTTGCCGGACGTCAACACCGTCAATCGTGATCCTGCCAGCAGTAACATCGTAGAACCGGGGGATAAGGTGAACCAGAGTTGTTTTGCCGGCTCCCGTCGCCCCAAGGAACGCAACGGTCTGTCCGGGTTCGATCGTGAGATTGACATCCTCAAGAACCGCGCCGTCATGGCTTCCCCCGTAATGGAAAGAAACGTTTTCGAAGACAATCCGGCCCTCGGTGGAACACGGCAAACAAACCGCGTTTTCGGCGTCTCTTATTTCCGGAGGAGTATCCAGTACGCGGTACACCCGGCGGGCCGAGACGATTGCGCTCGCCCAGGTGTTTGCCAGCATCGCCGTCATGATGAGAGGCGTCATCGTCGTCATCAGATAATTGGTGAACGCGACTATCTGCCCTATCGAGAGATCGCCGCGTATCGACCGTTGCCCTCCCACCCAGATCACCACCACAACAGCGGTGTTGACGAGCAGGGTCAGTACGGGGCCCATGGTGGACATGAACTCCATCACGCGGATGGAACGCCGGGTGAGATCCGCATTGGCGTCCCCGAACCGCGCCTGTTCATGATCAGCCCGGACAAATGCCTTGACCACCTGGACACCCGCCACGTTTTCCTGGAGCACGTTGTTCAAACGATCCAGCTTCTCCTGAACGGCGCGAAACAGCGGTTCCATCCGCGTTGCGAAAAAGCCTACGGTGGCTGAGGTCAAAAGCAGCAGCGGTACCATGGAAAGCGCGAGGCCGGGGCTTGTACGGACCATGAGGAACAGGCTCCCGATCATGAGGAGGGGTGACCGCGTTCCGATCCGCAACGAAATATGGACGAGGCCTTTGAGGGCGTTGACATCGCTGGTAAGCCGAACCATCAGCTGACCCGTTTTTTGCTCGTCCAGGTTCCCGTAAGAAAACGACTGGATGTGGCGGAAAATGGCTTCGCGCAGGTCACGTGCGACGCCTTCGCTCACCCGGACTGAGAACACGTTGTTTCCGACGGCAAAGACCGCACTGACAACCGAAATGCCGAGCATGATAAGCGACGTGACTACTATCACGCGTTCATCGTGCCGGTAAATCCCGTGGTCGATGATCCGCTGGATCAAACGGGGGATAGAGAGGTCCAAGGCCACGAGGCAGGTAAGCAACACCAGGGATGCGAGAGATTGCTTCCAGTAAGGGCGGACAAATGAGCTGAATCGTCTGAGGTTGCCCATAGTTCTCGATTGTGGAAGACGGCGGACGGCACTCTGGTGTGGAAGGAACGCCGGTTTCTGTCAAACAAATATCGCCACATCCTCTGCCCGGACGAACTCCGTCCCGTCGTCCACGCAACATTCTTTTCCGTGCGGGCAATCCAACGCGCTTGACATCCGCTCTAAATACACTTAATGTTAAGTGTAGTGATTTGCCGGGAACGTACCGGGGTGCTTTCACTCGCAGGAGGCAGAAGCTATGGCCATTCTCACCGCAATACAGAAGGATATCTTGCAGTTTCTTGCGCTCTTCCAGCACAGAGAAGGTCGGTCAGCAACGGGGACCGAAGTACAACAACATTTCGGGTATACGCACCACAGCACCGCCCGTCAGCACCTGCAGGCGCTGGAGCGCAAGGGCTTCATTCAGCTCGCGCGTGGCGGCCATGGCGTTCCTTATCACATTCGTCTCCTTCCTCCCGCATTTGCGGTGGTAGATACTCTGAGTCTGCCGGTTGTTGGCGCAATTGCCGCAGGTTCACCGCGGGAGGCGATTCAGCAGACGGACAGGTGGGTGGAACGGCTGGAGGATTTGCTTCCGGTCCGGCCGGGGGATTTCCTCCTGACGGTGAACGGGGAGTCGATGATCGGGGACGGAATTCTGCCAGGGGATCTGGTGCTCATTCGTCCGCAGGAGGTTGTGGAACCGGGCCAGATAGCGGCAGTGATGGTGCGCGATGATGAAGCGACCCTCAAACGCTTCTACCCGCAACCGCCGTCGCATGTTCGTCTCGTCCCGTCCAATCCTACGATGGATGACATGGTGTATCCTGCTGAAGAAGTGCGCGTGATCGGCAAGTATCAAGGTTTGATCCGCACGGGCCATCACGGCCGTCAGTAGCCGCGATAAAAAGAGGGCATCACAATGCCGGTTACACTCCATTCGAAAGGCGAGCAGCCTGAAGTGCAGGTGCGCGTTGACGACAGCGCAGTGCTCGATCCTTTGCACGTCCGCAGGGAGGTCATTGCGGCGCTGCGAAACAGTGCCTGCAAAGAAATCACGTTGAACCTTGAAGGTGCCAGGAAAATAGACGCCAGGCTGTTGTTCGCCATCAAAATGGCCGTGAACGAAGCCCGCATTCGCCGTCGCTGCGTCATTCTCGTGGGAGCGCCAGCGGCGGTTCGTTTCGCCCTCTCGGGAACCAGTTTCCGGTTGAGTTGGGCTGCGGGACTGTTTCCGCTTGACACCGAATCTCCTGCCGGGGCGCTGATCCTCAACCGGGATGCTTCCCGCGTTTCCGCCGGGTGAATCCTGAGGCGAGGTTTCCGAACCGATGGACGTTCAGTCGCTTGCCAAAAACGTTCAAACGCCCTTCAAACACGGATCACTTATCCTGGCGCCCTCCTTCCGTCCGGGCGATTTCGACAGCCACGGCGTCGATTGCCCGTTTGTGTTCCGTCATGAGGATCGTTTTCTTATGACGTATATCGGGTTTGACGGCCATGGATATCGAACTGGACTTGCGTGGTCTGACGATCTTTTCGTCTGGCACAAAGAGGGAATGATCCTCGATCGCGGAATCGCCGGATCCGTCACCCAGCATAACGCCGCTCTGACGTGGATTTTGCGGGACAACGAACTATTTGGAACCGGCCGCCTCCGCCAGATTGATGGTCGGTACGTCGGGACCTATCACGCCTATCCCGCGCTGGGTTATGAGAATGGACCTGCCGTTATCGGCATCTGTTCCAGCACGAATCTGCGCGACTGGGAAGTCAGTGACCCCTGCCTGATTCCGACGGAAGGAGAGGAATGGGAACGTGGGGGGCTTTATAAATCCTGCCTCATTGAATTCCAGAAGAGGTACTATCTTTTTTACAATGCGAAGACTGCCGGGGTGTCCTGGATCGAACAGACTGGCGTGGCAATCTCAGACGACCTTGTGCGGTGGGAACGATTCCAAGGGAACCCGATTCTGCGCACAGGAGCGGAATGCGCGTTTGATGAACGATTCGCCAGCGATCCTTGCGTTCTGCGCGTTGGCGACGCGTGGGCGATGTTCTATTTCGGGCTCAGCCGCGATGGCCACGCACGAGATAGCGTGGCGTTCTCCCGCGATCTGCTCCACTGGGAGAAATCCGGGTCTATTCTCGTTGACGTTGGCCCTCCGGGGGCGGTCGATTCGCGCTACGCCCACAAGCCGTCACTGTTCTGGGATAGCAATCGTCTGTTCCACTTCTATTGCGCCGTCTCACCCAGGAGCGAACAGGCCGCTGTCGGTACCGTCCACACGAACGAGACTCGGGGCATCAGCGTAGCATTTTCCTGAACCGGCTCCCGGTCCCTTCCGCTGCTCGGCGCAACACGTTGTATGGTTTACCATGGACGGCGACCTGACAACGTCGTCACCTGCGTTTTTCTCCCGCCCTATTGACTTCGGCCCGCGATTGTTCAATTTTTTGAAGTTAATATTCTTGTGACTCCCTCAGTGTTTGCGTGTCTGCAGTTATCACCTCACGGGCTTTCCACGAGTGGAGTAACCATGCCCCGTCGCCCCGCGTTATACCCACGGCAGAAATGGGAGTGGGCCAAGGACCTTCCCGTCTCCGACGCGCCGTGGGAGGATCTCCTTCGCCTCCCGGACATCCGTTTCCTGACGGACAATCAGGTGAGCCTCTGGACATCCCCTGATTCCATGGGCCTCGAAAAAGTGTGGTTCTACCCGGTTCCTCGGGCTCCCCACCTCGAGGTGGAGCGCTTTGACAGCGGGAGAATCGCGCAGAGCTCGGTGCACGTTCTTCGCGGTCCCCGGGGCGCTCTGATGGCAGGGGGAAAACCTGTCAACTGGGATACCCAGAGTCTCCAGTGGTCTCCCGCAGAGATTACGCGGACGTTTGCCTCCCCGGACGTGACTCTCCGGGAAACGGAGAGTCACGTCCGGGGAGGCAAACGTCCGCGTAATC